>Ga0070741_10002225_pt1 | contig 53487 bp, 47 predicted proteins | sample Coa_R1_4_FD_66440 | JGI IMG/M metagenome (GOLD analysis project Ga0070741, IMG submission 66440) | Surface soil microbial communities from Centralia Pennsylvania, which are recovering from an underground coalmine fire - Coalmine... | ecosystem: Environmental > Terrestrial > Soil > Unclassified ... | reverse complement strand
ATTTGGACACCCTCGAAACGCAGGACCAGAACAGGGCGCACGTGCGATCAGAAGGCCCCGCAGGATGTTCAAAAAGGCCGTCCAGCGCGGCCGCAGCGAGCGAAGAGGCGAGGCGTACTCGGGGTACCCGTTGCGCTCCCCGTTGCAACGGGTCTCAGACGTTGAGCCTCTGAGCGACGCGAAAACAAAGCTGGCGGACTTTTTCAACATCCTGCTAGAGGAACTTGAGGAATTCTTCGACAGGAAAGACCGGACTGCTCAACGATTGATTCTAAGGTCCTGCGCTTAAGGTCTCTATTGTGGAAAGCAACGGTAACGCGAAGAATTGGCTGATCAGGATGTTTGAGAATGTCACGACTGCCTGATGTGTGATGGACGACAAACCCGGCTCTGTGCAAAGCGCGAAGGACTTCTTTCGGCTTGAGCGGAGGCAGCCGCTGGCTCATGCGGCGTCAAGCCCAACGGTCAACTCCTCTTTCACAGGGTCTAGTCGGATGTCTTTGTCAGGCGGGATCGGAAGTCCGTCTTTGCGCAAACTTTCCAAGTATGCACGAATAGCGTCTTTCGCCATGGCGCGCGCTTCTTCGAGGGTCTCACCCTCCGTCACCAGCCCTGGTAAGGCTGGACAGGTGACCACGTAGCCGCCCTCCTCGGCCGGCTCGAAGAGCACGGTGTAGCGATACTCTTGGCTTTCCAAGTTTTCCTCCGCCAACATCCTGGCTGATTTGCCATTAGTCTAAAAAGGCGGTGATTCGATGTCAAACGGAGTGCGGTATCGCTAAAAAAACGCCTGCACCGTGAACAGCACGTCGTTGTCCCGATCGCGGTGCGTGTACTCCAGTCGGACCGCCCAATCGCGAGCCAGCGTATAGCGCGACCCGACGAACCACCGGACGTCGTCGGACTTGTCGCCGAGCGGATACCGCAGGTAACTGCCTGTCACCATCACCCGCCAGCGATCCGTGAGATCACCGTACATGCCCACCGTCCCTCCACCGCCCACGCGGTGCCGCTCCTCATAGGCGTGGCTCACGTTGGCGTCCGCTTCCGCAAAGGCGAAGTAGACCTCCCGGTTGAGCCATTGGGTTTCCACCGCTGCGCCGATGCCGCCGTTCACATTGCCGTTCCCGCATAACCGGCACTCCCGGTGCCGGATGGTTTGATAGCCTGCGCTGATCTTCCACGACGGGGCCTTGAACAGGGCATCCATCGGCGAGAGGGAGAGCACGTTGGCCAACGTCGCCCGCTCCAGCCTGGTCTGTTCGGCCCGATTGTAGTGGCGCACGCTGAGCGACGCGAGCTCGATTTGCGCATCCGGCGTGTAGCCGACTTCGGGGTCGAGGAGGTCGTGGTACCCCGCCCGCACCGTGAGTTCCTCGAAGGTGTCGTTGTTCCGCCAGCCGCCCCCCACGCTGGCGCGCGATGTCTTGTGCCCCAGCTCCGGTTGCGTAGCGAAGGGAATGATCTTCAGGTCATCAGGCTGGACCCGCAGTTCGCTTCGCGCCGTGAGGACCGCGCGATTCCGCTCCTTATAGACCGCGGCGCCGGAGTCACCAGCATCGATCTTGTACCGGAAATAATCCGAAGCAAGGTCTAAAAGAAAAGCCTGCCGCTTCTGCGGGAGTGTGGTGAATGCCTCCGATTGAATCAGGGACACATCTCCGATGAGTCGATTGGCGAGCCGGCGCTCGGCGTCCGACAGAGCTTCCCGTTTCCGTTTGATGAGCGTGCTGCGGGACGGGCGGTAGGCGATACCGCCCACGAGACCGGGTTGGGCCGCGACCAGGCGCACGGTGTCGGCCGGCACCGTCCAAAAAAGAAATCGATCGGTGAGATGCAGGGTCGGATCGGCGTACTCCAGGAGGGAGAGCAGGTGATACGAGCAATTCTCCTTGAAAAAGAAGTAATCGAAATAGGCGTTGCCCAGCTCCCACGCGTGCATCAGCAACCGGCGGATCTGGGGCTGCGTCAAATTGAGCCGGTATTCCCAAATGTCGCGATTCTCGATGTCCCGGTACTCCTGCACCTTCAGATAGTACGGAATGGTCGAGAAGTACCCGCGATATCCTCCGAAGATACCCCGAATTGGATAGGCCAAGCCCGCGTCCGGCGGCACGTCCGCCGCATAGTTGATGGTATACGCCAGAATGCGCGTCTGTTCGGTCTGACCCTTCTGATCGATTCGTAGTAGCGTATGGCCGAACATGGAGGCCGGATTGTTCATGAAGGCCGACGGAAAGATGAGCGTGATCGATTCGGCGTTGAATTCGGCCAACCATCGTTCGAACCGGTCGCATCGGATCGGCGCCAGACGCGCGTCGTCGAACCGCAGCCTCTCCTTCAGCCAGTAGTACCGCGCGACAAACGCGCACTGCGCCGGCTGGCGGGAGCGTCCGACCAGTTCGTCGGAGAAGAATTGGGCCAGCGTGGCATCCAACTCGGCCTGCGGATCGGTCTTCCCGCTCGGCGACAGAAAAAACCCTGGATCGTCCTGTTCGCTGACATAACCGCCAAACACGCTCTTGCGATAGTGCAGCAACAGATGCCACTCGCGTTCGTCGGCCAGGTTCATGGCTCGCGCTCGATTGATCAACTCGACGAGATAGTGGTTATCCGCCGGTGCGCCCGCAAAAGCCACAGTCGCAAGGATGGAAGAACTGAAGAGGATTGCAATGCAGATACGCAACGGCGGCGGAATAGAAATAGAAGATGGTGGAAAGAACGGGGCTCCGGCCAGGCGGCCGGAGCCCCTCGAATCGATCAGCGGGTTGACGCCTTGGCGAGAACCGGATGCGTCGCGATCGCGTCGTTCAACGCCTTGACCAGCGCCACCGGTGACGCCTCGCCGGCCTGAATCAGAGAAGTGTATCGTTCCTGAGTGAGGGCGAAGAACTCGCCCTGCTGCTCGGCGGGTACGCCCATCAACGTCGCCAGCGACGCCAGATGTTCGCCGTGCCCTTGCGCCATCTCCTGCGAGAGATTGTCGAAGTTGATGGCGGCGAACATTGTCACCTTATGTTCGCTCATGATCTGTCCGTCATTCGTGCATCCAGAGGTGCCTGTGCTGATGCCGAACGTCTGGCTGCCAAACGTCCCGTTGGTCGTGGCCATCAGAACCTGCGGAGCGATGTTCTTCTGGTTCTTATAGTCCGACCACGCCAGCTTCCCCAGCCCGCACCCCGGACCCGTGTCAGGGTGGGCGGCGAGCGAGAGACTGGCTTGTGCACCAATAAAGACCAGCGACACCGACAGCATGAGCAGTTTTCTCAACATAAGTCCTCCTCCTTATGGTTAGAGATCCTGCCGCCCGTGCGGCGACACCACAAGCGATTATAACCCACTACCAAGCGAGGCGTAAGAAAAAATCCGTCTGCGCGCTCGCTTGGTTCGGTCGCGCTCACTGAGCGGCAATCTCGCACGACCGCTGCTTAGCGCGCCGCGACGACTTTGGCCAAAACCGGGTGCTCGGCCATGGCGTCCTCGATAGCCTTAATCACCGCTACCGGCGACGCTGCTCCTGCTTCCAACAACGCTTTGTATTTTTCCTGGGTCAGAGCGAAAAACTCGGCTTGATGCTCGGGCGGCACACCCATCAAAGTGGCAAGCGACGCGAGATGTTCGCCCTGACCCTTCGCCATTTCCTGGGAGAGGTTGTCGAACATCGTGAAGACGAAGACGTTGGTCCGCTCTGTTCTCATGATCACGCCGTCGTTCGTGCACCCCGATGTCCCGAAACTGATCCCGAACGTCTGGCTGCCGAAGGTACCGTTCGTCGTGGCCATCATGACCTGTGGGGCAATCTGCTTCTGCCCCTTGTAGTCTTGCCAGGCCAGTTTTCCCAGCCCGCAACCAGGACCGGTGTCAGGGTTCCCGGCCGCGAAAGCATCGAGGGCTTGAACACTGACCAGCGCAAGCGCGAAGAGCAGCAGCAGCAAGAATTTGTTCATCATGATTTTCCTCCTGTCGTTGTGGTCCGCGACGATGACGAACAGCCGCGGGTATTGGCGCGGTTATACCACAATTGCGTCGACGCACAAAGTTAACCCACATTATTCATTCATGACGGTTCGTGACCCTTCGACTTGCTCAGGGTCCCGAGCTCCCCGTCGAGGGACGAAACCGCCTGCCTGCCGTGCCCGGCACAGGCAGGCGAGCCTGCCCGCTTGGGCGCTGGAACCGTACTCCCAAGCTTGTCGCAGCGGCGTATCGGCGGTTGCAGGAGAAACGTTCATGAAGAATGTGGGTTAAGAGCCTGCATCCAAGATGCGGACCGATGAAGAGTCGGATCAAGAGAATTGCGCGACTGCCCCGACGTCACTCGGCCCGATCCGGCAAGACAAGGTGAGCCGTGGTGATGCCGCCGTCCACCGTCAATAAGCCGAGTCCCCGCGGCAGCGTGAACCGTTTCGGGCCGGCCGAGCCGGGATTGAAGAGCAGCGTCGCGCCGACCCATTGGGCTGTGGGTCGATGCGTGTGGCCGAAGACACAGACGTCGGGCCGCACTCGCTCTAGGAAAGCATGCCCCTGTTTGGTCATCTTGCCGCCTTCGAAGAGGATGTGTTTGATGGCCATGCGCCGCCCGCCCAGCTCGATGACGGTTTCCGAGGGAAATCCGCTTCGCTCGTACCCATCCACATTGCCGGACACAGCGGTGACGGGCGCGAGTTGTTTCAGGTGCTCGATGACGGACTTGTCGCCGATGTCGCCCGCGTGGAGGATATGATCGACGTCCCGGAAATGCCGCAGGATCGCCCAATCGAAGAGCCCGTGGGTATCTGCAATCACGCCGATGCGAAGGATCCGGCCGTCGGCACTCACGATGCGCCCACATCCTCCTGACTCAACGATTTCTGGACTCTGCCCCAGTCGAAGCCGAATGGTTCTGGCATCTGGCGAGGCAGCGACGCCGCTTCCGCTCTGAGGCGTTCCGCCCGTGCGGCGCTCATCGGATGGGTCGAGAGCAGTTCGACGCGCCCGCCTTCCGATTCGGAGAGCCGCTCGAAGAACCGGATCATACCGTCCGGCGCAATCTTGGCCCGGTGGAGCAGCTTCAGCCCGGTCACGTCCGCCTCCGTCTCTTGCTCGCGACTGAATTTCAAGGCGATCAGTTCAACGCCCAGTTGTTTCGCCAGTCCGATGAGGCCCTGCTGATCGCCGACCAGGATCGTGACCACCGCTACAACCCCCAATGTTTTGACGATCCGCTCCAGCCCATGCCGCTGGAGCACGTGATTGAGTTCATGGCTCAGTACGCCCGCGACCTCATCCGGGTTCTCGGCCTTCTTCAGCAGCCCGGTGAACACCACCACGTAGCCGCCCGGCAAGGCGAAGGCATTCACGACATCGCTCCGGACGACCGTGACCTGAAATGTATAAGGATTGTCGGCAAGCTGGGATGTGAGCCGCTTGGTGATCTCCTGGACCGCCTCGACCGCCAGCCCGCTGGCTACCACGGTCTGCCCGGCCAGAAAGTCGCGCTGCGCCGCTTCGCCGATCTTCTCCTCCCATGCCACAGGAATACGACTGACGGCCATCGATACGATGGCGTCGAAGCCAAACCACAGGGCAAGCAGCAGCCCCAACAGAGAACCGGCCGACACCGCGATGACGGTGCGCCGGCTCCGTCGCGAGCGCCGCACATGCTCGGCGGTCCGCTCCAGATGGTCCGTCAGCTCCAGCGGAGCGGATTGCCGAAAGGCGACGATGGCCGCCGGATCCTTCAGATAGACCGTTCGGCCCGCTCCGTTCGCAGTCCATTGCAAGACGAGGTGATCGTGATCGAACCCGCCCGCTCCGATCGAGAGCGCGGAGAACGGGACGGTTTCCGCCACGAGGCGGTCGGACTCGTCGATGAACTCGATCGACAAGCCTTCGGGACCAACGGTGACACGGCAAGGTGCTCCGGCACCCGGCAGGTCATGGCCGAAGCAGAGGGCATTGGGCGTGTGAGTCATGGGATAGCGGGGGGTAACGGCGTACAGGGGTAGCGGGTCCAGCGCGTGCGCACATACCAGCATGAAGGATTACTGGCGTATCCATCCCGGTGCCCCTCTCTCCCGTTACCCGTTCCCCCTCTATTCGGAGACCGGGATGAACTGCCGTATCCAGGCTCCGAACCCGCTGGGGTTGCGACTTTGAATATAGACGACGCCGGGACCACGGAACCGGCAGACGAACCCTTCGCCGGAGGTGAAACTGGCGATCCACCCGGCCGCCGCCTTTTCGATGCTGTAGGTCGTGGTGGCCGTCCACGCCACGAGATGGCTGTTATCCACGATGTATTCTTCGTCCGGTTTGAGCTCCACTTTGTGAATGGCGCCGAAGCTGTTCAGAATCAATTGCCCGGTTCCGCTGATTCTCAAGATGAAGAATCCTTCGCCGCCGAGCAATCCTCGGCTGAGACTCTGCATCTGGCTTTCGATCCTGACCTCCTGAGCGCCGGCCAAAAACCCATCCTTCTGGACCAGGTATTCGTTTACCCCGTCGAGCTCGAGGACGACAATGTCGCCAGGGACCGTGGGAGCCAACAACACCTCTCCCGCTCCGCGGGTCGCCCGGAGCGTCTGAAAGAAGAATTTTTCGCCGGTGAGGAGCTTGCGGGAGAGCGCGCCCAACAAGCCGCCTTCCATCTTGCTCTCGACATCGATGGTCGGAGACGCCGCCACCATCGCGCCGGACTCCGCCTTCACAGTCTCCCCCGACGCCAGATAGACGCGCACCATCGGAAATGCGCCCGGATACAGAATTTCGCTTTTCATGACGAGTCTCCTTCAAGACGGCGAGAGTTTCTGCAACCGGAAAGTCTTCTTTGACTTCCGGCCTTTCGCGCTTCGCCCAAAGCCTCTAGCCCACAACCCATCCATACAGCCGATGGCTCGGCTCCGGTCCCTCTTCCAGATAGGTCATCCTGATGCGACTGACATAATCTTTCGGCACTTCATTCCGCTTGGCCTGGACGTCTACATCGAACACACGCGCTGCGTTCAACCCGAAGATCTTCGCTTTCACCTCGCGCGTAAGCGGGTGGTATCGATGCTTCTCGATCAACTGATCCGGAATCTGGAACCGGCGGAAGGCCTCGATCTGCCACTGCGGGGTCCCATACCAAATCGAATCGGTTCCCCAGAGCACATGATCCGCGCCGAACGCGTCGAGGATCTGGCCGAGCAAATGCGCGCAGATGAGCGGATAAGTGATCACCAACTGGCCGAACGTCGAGCCGAGTTCCATGTAGATATTGCGGATGCCCGGCTCGGTGCGCTTGAGCCGGCAGAATTCGCTCGTCCACGGAATCTCGCCGGTTTTTGTGAAGGTCTCTTCGACGGAGGCAGCGCCTTTGAACCCGGAGTGATAGACCAGGAAGGCGATGTCCGGAAAGTCCTTGGCCGCTTTGATCAGGTCGCGCGGGTGATTGTAGTCCTCGACCGGTCCGAGCGGAAGCCCTTTATGAACGCAGACACGAGGCACGCCGACTTTCCTCGCCTTCTCCAGCATCGGGTAGGCGATCTTCTCATCGTCCATCCACCACCCATGCTCGACCCCCTTGGGCGGCGAACCGGTGTAACACTTCCACGCGTCCACCTTCAGCGCACCGGCCTGCAGCTCCATAAAGTCCAGGTCCGCCTGGCCGAGTTGCGGGGTTGCCAGTCCGTGCGCCAACATCCGTTGCGAGCCGGCGACACGGTTGACCTCATCCCGTATGTGGGCCATCTCTTTCGGAGGGACCACCGCTTCCTGCGGATAGGGTCCCGGGGGCGTACTGATCAACCCCACAGATGTCTCGCTGTCCAGAAAGACTTCCTTGACGAAGTTCTCCCACGAGAGATCGTCGATCGTGCCCTGATCGCCGGCCAATTTGGGATTCAGCCCCGCTTCGCGCACGCGACGGCGCAATCCCAACAGGGCCTGTTTGGTCACGGCCCCTTTGCGTTTCGTTTCCGCATCCGTGGGATCATAATGCGCCCCGACATAATGGGTCTGGACGTCGAAGATGAAGTACGGATCGCCCTGCCGCTCGGCGAACGCAGCGGCTTCGACCGCCTCGATGTCGAGCACATCGAAGAACTTGCCGAAGACGGCGTTCATCGCGAGCAACGCCGCGGCCATGCCGCCTGTGGTTCTGAGAAAGTCCCGGCGCGTAACCCCCAATCGGTGCGAGGCCTCGTCCGCGAGCGATGTGACAAGAGCTTCGACCTGGGCCTGGGCCGGTGTCTGGGGCGGCGGGGTGAACTCCTCGTTGGAGACGATCCTGGTCGGAATGGGCGTAAGCGAAATCACACCTTGCTTCATGCCGGGCTTGCGCCGAAATCCTCCGCGATGTCGCATGACGATGCTCCTCGATAAGTCAGAAGCGAGCTAGCCCACATGATTCATGACGGTTCGTGCCCCTTCGACTTGCACAGGGTCCCGAGCCCCCGTCGAGGGACGAAACCGTCAAGACGCCACGCGAGACGGGCACCCGGAGCCCCGAGCGACCGAGGCGTACTTGAAACCGTACGTTGAGGCCGTGAGAGGCGAGCCAGCCCGCTTGGGAGTTGGAATCGTGCTCCCAAGTTTGTCGCGGCGGCGTATCAGCGGTTGCAGGAGAACCGTTCATGAATCATGTAGGCTAGATTGTGTGGAATACGCCTGGGCCTGTCAAGGCATCCCCAAAGGGGGAAGCCGGTCGAAAGGAAACGCCGGCCCCATACGTAGTTGGTCCTCCTTGACGATCGAGGTTGCGAGGAGCATGTTGGTAATCACGACGCTCTCGGTTCAGGGGTTTCAGCAGTCATGAAACCGGGGTAAGCGGAATCAGGCGTCTCGGAGTTCGATTCGCGCAGCCGGTGTGTGCCTTCTTGGGGCCGGCCCCGAGAAGGCATTTTTGTTTTCACAAGAGGAGGTTTGTCATGAGGTTCTCACTTGTCGCTGTATCGGCGGCCATTGGCGGAGGGCTCTGCGCATCCGTTGCGCTGGCCAACCCCGCGATGCTGCCGAAGCACCCTGGGTACCCGATGGGAAAGGCGGTCAGTCCGGTCACGGGACAGCCCTTGGCGAACGATCCCGGCCAGACCAATGCCGCCGGAGAAAAGGCGGCCCTTGAAGCCGCGGCGTTCGATGACAGCCATGTTGTCCAGAATCTCGTGGATCTGAACAATCAGCGGGTGTTGAAGAAAGAGGGCGCAGGAATCCTGCCGAAGGTGCAAGGGCCTGAGATCAAGATCGAACCGCCGGTGAAAGAGGCCACGAAAGCGTCCGCAGCACCATAAGTAGATACAACTACATGAACTTCGAGGCGGCCGTGCGACGGCTGTCGGGGGAGGCGGTAGGAACAGAACGGGGTATCAGAACCGCGACATCAAGTCTGGGATCGCCGTCGTCGTCCTTACCGTCTTTGCCAACGCTGTACAGCAAGTTTTTCTTGGTGCTGAGCAGCATGGGCAACCCGGTGAACGGATCGTAGAAGCTCTGGCCCGCCTTGGCGATGCGCGCCGGCAGATCGCCGCCCTGCGGGTGTTGTCTAATCCAGGCCTGGAGGCTGGCGAGGCGAAGGCGCGCATCCGTTTCCAGCACTCGCCCCCTGTAGAGGTCCCACGGAGGCAGCGGCTCCAGGCCCACCACGTTATCGATTGGATTCAGCAGGTAATCGAACCAGCTCTGCGGTGGAGTCCTGACGTAGGTGTAAAGCTTGGGTGAAAAGGCACGCGGGCCTTCGCCGTTTTTCATCGCCGCCTCGTAATACTCGGCGTACGCATTGAGCCGCTTTTGCTTGGGGAGCGGCATAGCCGCGACGATCGACACATAGAACGGTCGATCCCCCGGCTTTTCCTGCTTTAGGCCGAGATCGCCAGCCTTTGAAGCGATCACGAACTGGCTTTGCATCGGCCAGCGCAGCGATTGCTCGACTTGATCCAGCGGTCGAACCATCTTCATCAACTGAGGCACGAACTTTTCCTCCAGGTCAAGTCGTGTCAAGAGACCCGATATGACCGCGACATCGTCATCAATCGCTTCAGCCGCCAGCATTTTGATAGGCAGAGTCTTTGCCTGAGCCAGTGCTGTCCTCCACGCGGCCAGGTCTTCTTCCAACCGGGTGATCCCCGCCTCGACGGTTTCCAAAAACCCTTCGGCGACGTGGAGCCGATGGGCGGCCAGGATCTCGGAACAGTTCGGACTCACGAGTTGACCATAGCCCCAATCCTCGAACGGCATCTTCAACCACCGGCGATACCGTTCGAGCGAGGCTTCGTATTGCGGGAGCCAGGTTCTGATCCCTCCGGCCTGATTCCTGAACAGCGCGGCGGGGTCGGATGTCCGGAACCAGCTCGCCACGGCGCTGACCGAAGCCGTGCTTCGTATCGCAAGCACTGGTCCCCAATCGCCCCCAGTACAGGATTTGGAGAGCTCGGGGTCGGCGGCCGTGAACTTTCTCTCGTAGCCGGCCTGCACGGGATCACGTGATGGGTCGGCATCGAATCCCAGGAGCAGAAAGTATCCGTTCTTCCCAGGATCAAGCACTGTCCGTTCGGGAGCGGTACTGAGATTGTGGAAGGCGTTGCTGGGCTGCTCTTCCATCACAATCCAGACAAGCCCGACCACACCGATCCCTACCGCCAGCCCCGCCACGCCGATCACTGCGAGCATCAAAAGCGACATTGCGAGTGAGTGCGTCGTGGCGAGGCTGCTCCGGACAAGCGTGACGACGCCCAGGCGGAGACGCGCCAAGGCCAATGACAACCATCTCCGTGACTTACGAGGAGCAAACACCGGTGACGGCGTCGCCTTGGCTTTGCCTTCCGAGCCGCCAAACAACACGTCGACGGCCGACACGAGGCCCTTGCCGGAGTCAGTTCCGCTGAGGGTCGAAGTGGTGCCTGAGGCGGTCCGGCCGTGAGGCGCCGCGGCAGAAGCCGACAGAGGAGTCGTCGGCGCCCGTTCTGCGGTCGAATCCCTGGAGCGAGGTGCCGTTTCTGCCGGTTCAGCGGAAGCAGAGCGGATCGATACTTCGTCAGGGAGGAAAACGCTGTCCTGGTTTGGTAGAGCCGTCTGTTGCGCAAACGCCGACCGTTCGCCGACGGAGTGTTCGAGAGGCGGGAGGTTCTCTCGACGGGCGCGCGACCTCTCCTCATCAGCATGCCGCTGTGGTTCGAGATCCTGCCGGTCGTGTGCCGCGGTAGCTTCTGCCTTTCCGTCTGCCTTCTCCCTCAGCCGGAATTCAGGCGCGGCCGCGGCCTTCTCCTCAATGCTCGTTTTCCGGGCGTTACCTCCCTTAACCTGGACCGCGGCAATCTTGGCTACTGCCTTCTCGCTCGAGAGATCCTCTTCGGGCTGGCGTGCAACCGACTCGCCAACGGGTTCCAGCACCCGCAGCGACTCTGAAGAAGACGAGTCGGCCTCCGGCTCCGGCTTCAGGGGACAGGGCTGCGGTTCCGGAATTGGCGGCGGCTCGGTCTTTTGCTCGGTGGCAGGCGGTCCAGACTTCGTCGCTTCAAGCTGACTCGCCGAGGCCGTTTTTTCCGCCAAGTCGGTTTCGTCAACCGCTGGAACCCCGGCGTCGGCCCGACCCTCTCCTGTCCAGCCGATCGTCGATTCCTCTACCTGCTCCCACGGCATCGGAGCGGCCAACGAAATATCCCTATCCATCCCCGTGACCATCGGCACTGGCGACACCTGTTCTCCCGCCGTGGGTCCCGAGGGTGCGTCCACTCTGTTCTCAGTCGCAGTCGTTGACGTTTCCCACTCGAGCGAAAGCAGCTTCCGTATCTGGGCATGAATTCCCGCGTCGGATTCGCGCGGGGGGGGGATCTGTACGGCTTCATCGATTGGTGGTGCGGCCTCGGTGTCCTGTTGTACAGAATCGTCAGCTACAGACTCCGGTTGGAGAATAGTGACAGTGGTTTCTTCCACCTGTTCCCACGGCATCGGAGCCGCCAGTGTGTCCGCACCAGCGGTAGGTTGGGTTGTCGCTTCCGAGACCGACGTACTGATAGGTTCGTCTATGATCAACGACGACCCGGGAAGCTGGGCCATGGGCGCATGTTCCACGTCCTGAGACTCGACCGGCGTAGTCGAGAGTCCGGACGTAACTGGTGGCGATGTCGTTTCATCGACCGGACTCGGTAGCTCATACTCTGCTAATCCCTCACCCGTTGGTGCAGTCGGCTGGGCGTCTGTGGTGAGGACCGTGTCGTGTAACAGGGACTCATCCCCTCGCGCGCGAGGGCTGGCCATGTCATCAGCGGAGGGGGTGGAACCGACCCGTTCGCTGTCGCAGGCCGAGGCTCCCTGCGACGCGAAAATGACTGGAACGCTCCGGACTTCGTCCGGCTTTCCCTCGGATGATCCGCACTCGGGTGAGGAGGTCGATTCTTGACTGGTTTCGACCACGGGCGAACCGTCTGATTCCCCTTCAGCGCAAGATGCCGACTTCGCTTCGTCCTCAGCCGTTTCCCAGGGAAGGCGAATAGGGGTATCGCCCTGGCTGCTTTCCTCGCGAAGCGAGGAAACATTCGATGGTGTTTCGGATCCATCTGCCGATTCTCCGGGCGCACGAAAATGGGGCATCACAGCCAGTTCGCCTGTTCTCGCATCGAACATCGGGGCCAGCCTGAAGGCGACCGGGCTGGCGGGGGCCAACTCGCGGATCTTCGCATAGAGTTCCGCGGCCCGTTGTGGGCGATCAGGATCCGGATCTTCTACCAGGACCTCGATGGCCTTTCCGTATTCAGCTACCGCGGCCATCGGATCGCCCTTTTCTTCATACACATGGCCGAGTAATTCCAGGAAGGGCACACACCGCGGGCCAGCGGCGAGATATTCTCTGAGCAGTGACTCGGCAAGCCAATAGTCTTGCCGTTGCAACGCCTCCATCGCGAGCGACTCGAACGCCGCTCGAGCCGTCATGAGGCTGCCCAGCCTGAGGTGCAACGTGGCGAAAAGCCGGCGCGCTTCGAGATTCTGGGGATCGAGAGCCAGCAACTCCTTCAACACAGAAGACGACCGGCCATACTTGCCGGCATTCATCTGTGTCACGGCTTCTTCGAGGAGAGCAGTTTTTTTGCTGAACCCGACGACACCCCTCTTGGGGGCCCGGGGAGGTGCCTTCTTAGAAAATCGTTTATCTGTTCGCACAGTACAACCTTAGCAGATACAAGGAAGGGCGAAGGACCTGCCATTACCGTCTGCTCATGTGCTCCATCGGCTTGGACCCAACGAAGTCTGTGGCTTTCTGAGAGCTCAAAGTCTTATAGCAAACCCAATACCGCACATGTCTTGGCGATGAAATGTAAAAACGCTCATTGACATCAATGAGTTGCGCAATGACGGTCGTTCAGTCTCACCGATCGTGCGGGTGGCTCTGTGCAGATGGATGTACGGGATGACCTGATCTCCACCAGTGCCTGGAATATGCCGGTCCTTTCACTCGTTCGCCATCTCAAGGGCCGTTGTCGCTCCAATACCGCAGCCGGGCCCCGACACAGGCGCACGACAGCTGGCCCTGCGATCACGTTACTCAACTGATCGTCGAAGAGGGTGAACGACTGAGGTTGATTAAGAACAGAATGTCGTGATGAAAAAGAGAACTCGCGGAGGAGAGAGCAAACGCCAGGACCGTGCAGACAAGGCCTCCCGGACCTCAAGCTCTTTCTGTTGCCTGGACGAAGCCACCTGAGCAAAGACTCTCGGCTGCCCGGCAGCCTTTCGCTTCACCCCCAGAGTCCAGTTACCGTACAGCGGGCGGTGCTGCGGCCGAGGACCTAGAGAACCGCAACGTCATATGCCCCCGGCGATTTTGTCGGTAGCAGGTCTCGTGGTGTTCCTGACAGAACGGCCGATCTTTGCCATATGAGACGACCGACACCTGCGAACTGTTGACCCCCAGCTCAACCAAATAGCTGCGAACAGTTTTGGCGCGTTTTTCGCCCAGAATCAGGTTGTAATCGTGGGTGCCCCGCTCGTCGCAGTGTCCCTCCACCCTCAGTATGGCCGCAGGATTTGCCTTCATCCACGCTGCATTGGCGCTCAGTATACGTTGATCTTCTTCGCTCAACATCCAACTGTCATAACCGAAAAAGACGTCGTTTAAACCTGCGGCGGCTGCAGCGGCAGCTTCTATCCTGCGTACTTCTTCATCCCGATCCTGTTGATCCCCGACTCGAATATGCGGCGCATTTGCTACCAGGTTGTTAGGGGCCAACTGCTCTTCCGGCGGCGCTACGCCTGGAGCCACGGGATCGAGTCCACTGAGCCCGAAAGCACCGGGGCCGGTGCTGCTGGAGCTCGGACCGGAAACCGCAAGATCCGGAATGTCCCCACCGGTATCTTGTCCGGTATCTGGTCGTCGAGTCGATTCCCGCTCCTGCGCGTCCTGCTCCGTTTTTCGTTCTATTCTGTCCTTGGATGTGTCGGCTGTGGGTCCGGATTGGCTTCCCGAAAGCCGTCGCTCAGACGACTGGGACTCAGATCCGCCGCCCAGCCACTTACTTGTACAACCGGCTCCCACAGTGAGCGGTAATGCGGCCACCAAACAGGTCAATGTGATGTCGCGAATCTTCATGGTTCATTCTCCACGTTAAAACCGACCTCGCGCTTCTTCTCAAAACTATAGCACTCATGACAGTTCGCACTGGTCCTTTCCCTCCGGCCCCGGCCTGATCCACAAAGGTTAGAAAATGTTCCGAGGATCTTCGTCGCTCATAACCGATGATAAATCAAAAGGATCGGAAAGGAACCCGAGCCGTTTCAGGTGCATATGAAGACCCCAAGCCGTAGACCCTAATTCCCACCTAAAAAAGAGCAGGCCCGGTTCGTCATAAACCAGGCCCGCGTCAGCTGCTTTAAGCCAATACTTCTACTGTTGAGTTGGCTCGTGATTTCCCCCAAATCCAGATCAAGGATAATGCGAATCAGCCGTACCGGTCCAGTTCCCTCGGCCTCCCAGTATGCTGGAAGCGATACCATCGGCCTGGTTATTTTCCCCTCCAAGTACCGTGGCATAGGAAGCGTTAATCCAGTTTTGCGATCCCATCACGAGGCCTCCTGAAGACGTGAACGCATTGAGCGTCCCCCCGACAAGATTGTGGGAGCCGGTTCGCCCGCCTGTGGGGGGCGGACCTTCGTTATATCCCACAACAAGGTTGCCCAATCCAGTGGGGGTGCCGTTGTCGCCGGTCGAACCCGATCCGCTCCGAACATGGAGGTTGACTCCCGTGAAGATCACGTGAGGACCATTCAAGCCGTTGATCGGATTCGGATCGACAGTCAGGTACTTCGAAAGCGCTGTCAGGCTGGGTGGGATACTGCTCGCACCGTCACCGGATTCCAGCACATTCACTCTGGTCTGCAAGGTTCCGATCTGATTCTGAGCTTCCCCGAGTAGGTTCAGCAAAGACTCCTGAGTGCTCGTCAATGCGGCCACTTTATTTTGAAGATCCGCCACCTGAGTCTGTAGATCGGCCAGACCGCCTCCAGAATTGTTGTGCTGTTCCCGCTTGTGTTCCTTGATCTTATTTCGCAGAGCTTCTATTTTGGCCTTCAAACGCTGATTCATCAGTCGATACTGCTCGCCGTCACGATCGCCGGGCCGGTCTCCCGCGAAGACCATGAGCGGCGTTCCTATGCCCATGATGCAGACAAGCAGAAGACTGACAAGTATGTGTCTACCTAAGATCTTTCCAGAGCACCCCTTGATGCAAGAAAAGCATCGCCCATCACGTGAGGTGTTCATATTCTTCTCCTCCTTCCAGCGCCGGGTGGCCCGCACCGACTTCCTTTCATTCTCGAAACAATGCGGCGCAGATCCACTCATGTTTCTGTCGGGCCTAGGGTCGCAAGCGGTATGCCGTGTGGCCTGGCTTGTCCCCTTTGTCCAGGCTCTCTCAGCACTTAGGAAGTCCTCATAGCAATAGCCTGGGGTAAAGCATTCCCGCCTTTGGTACCAAAATTCGATAACCGACCGACACGAATTGAACGGGACGCAAAATGTCTCCTTGCCGGTACATCCATGCACAATGCAGAACGAGACGCCTTTGAAAACCGTTGCAATCGATTCTCGAGGAGTTCACGCGCGACTGGATTCAACAGGATCTCCAAGAAGTCACTTGCACTGCTCAGATGAGTTGAGTGGAGCGGTGAAGTCGGGCAAGATCATCCGGCGCACAGCCGATGACTTATTTCAGGTGAACCTCACAGCGGAGCAGCCGGGGAGCCGGTTGGATTGGGTACCGAGAGGGGTCGCCAGAAATATCGGTGACGAGGAAAAGACCCGCGCGCGCCGGGCGGGCAGCATTTCGACCACGGGCGGCCGTGTCAACGCATCACGGGGAAGCGATGAAGGGTTCTTGGTTCGATGGAATGGCGAATTGAAGAAAGTCCCCGCTGCACCTGTTGGTGATCAGTTCGACTCGCCCGGACTCTTATCTTGGCGCGCCTCAACGAACCTGCTCGATAACGCGATTCAGCCGATCCTGGTGTTCACGACGCAGGCTGAGAAACTGGACGCCGAACTGCGTCCCTCTCGCCCAACGGACCGCTGCCAGATCCACGAGGATCGGTGGCTCTTTTAACGATACCTCAAGGCGCAGCTCCAGATAGGTCGTCACGGGCACAGGTTCAGAACTTTCAATGCGGCAGCCTACAGGGGATAAGTCCACGATCGCTCCCTCCCCCGTTCCCACGCGTACCGATGTGAAACTTGCTCGAAACTGAACTGGAATTCGGGTGTGCAAGCGGACATCCTCCATGCTTGGCTGCTCCACAGGCCAACTCGTAGCACATAGTTCAGCGACGAAATAGAGTCCAACGGCCCTACGCAAAGGGAGGGGCGCCGCGTAGAGCAGATGCGGGCAACACGGCAGATTGAATGGAAGAATCGCGTAGATAACCGAAAACAGGGCAGACCGCCCTAGTGGTGGAGTTCGTACTGGACCGCGTTCAGCAACTCCTGGATGCTGAATGGCTTCTGGAACGTCCTCCGGGCGCCCAAGAGCTTCGCCACATCCAAGCAATTCTGTTCCCCGTGGCCACCTGACATGGCAATCACCTTGGTATCCAGGAATTCGCGGGTCAGCTCCAGGATGGTCTGAAGCCCATTCTGCTCTGGCATGTACAGATCGGTGATGACCAAATCTGCCGGGCGGCGACGGTACAGATCAACGCCCATTCGGCCGTTCGCGGCTTCGATCACCTCGTGTCCCACACTTTCAAGAGCGGTGCGGAGGAGGGCGCGGATCCCCGGCTCGTCGTCAATGAGAAGGATGGATGCCATCACCGTGCCTCTCTACTCCGATGGACGAGTTATCGCTTCAAATGTAGATGGAAGCCGGCGTGTTAGCTATTCCTCAGAGGATGTACCGCGAAGGAGGGGCAAATCGTCGCACGATGTCACTGTGGCGGAAGTGATCGCATTCCTGAGCCTGATTTCACACCCGTTTCCTGACAAGGACAAACGAGACAACCAGCCAGGAGAGCAGAAAGCGAAGTTGGGGTGAGTGACGGGTTTCGAACCCGCAACCTCCTGGGCCACAGCCAGGCGCTCTAACCGTTGAGCTACACCCACCACTCAGGTCGGCATGAGAAGACGTGGCGAAGGAATCTTAGCAAAGTGGAAAGAACAGCCGCAACCGCCTGCATGAAGCGTCGCTCGCGGCGGGTCGTTCGTCAAACGGAGACGACGGCTCCTAGATATTCGCGCAACGCTTCGCGCTTCACAAGAGACCCGGTGGGTTCGTGCCTCGGGCATCAAAGGCGGCCTGCATCTCCGCGAGGATCGCCGCCGCCGCCGCCGCTGGGTCGGCGGCGTCCCGGATCGGCCGGCCGATGACCAGGTAGTCTGCGCCGGCCGATATGGCCTGAGCAGGTGTGGTCACGCGGGCGTGGTCGTCCGTCCTTTTCCCGGCCGGCCGGACGCCGGGCGTTACAATCAACAAGCGCGACCCGACTTTGCGCCGAATCGCTGCCGGCTCCTCGCCCGAGGCGACCACGCCGTCGCATCCGACCTCGGCTGCAAGCGCGGCTCGCGCCGTTACAAGGTCCTCGATGGTCCGTTGAATCCCCATTTCACGCAGGTCGTTCCCATCGAAGTTGGTCAGGACCGTAACCGCCAGCACCCGTAAGCGAGACTGCCCGCGCCCCTGGACCGCCGCCGTGAGGGCTTTCCTGTTCGCGTGGACCGTGAGAAACTCGACACCCATCTCCGCCACCCTCGCCGTAGCCCGGCGCACTGTTTCTTCGATGTCGAGAAATTTGAGATCAAGAAATATCCGCTTCCCGCGCGCAATCAAGCGCCGAACCATCTCTGGGCCAGCGGCCGTATAGAGTTCCAAGCCCACCTTGATGAGCGTCACTGAGTCTCCGACACGGGACAGGAGCCGTTCGGCCTCATCTGAGGTGGGGACATCCAGCGCGAAGATCAACCGATCGCGGGCGTCAATGCGCGTCGTCGCGGGCTTCATCGCAGTGTGCCGTCTCCCATCTCTCGGTTCTTCTGCGATCTCCTTGACCGCCTCAGGAGTCTTGTGTTAGAAACTCCACCCTCTCAGAATTAGGAGTATCGTTATGGCTGTGGTCCACAAATCGACAATACGGCGTGCGCGTCAAGCGGAACGGCGCCGCCAGCGCAACCGAGCAACACTCAGCGCGGTCAAGAGTCTCGTCAAGAAAGTATTGATCGCGGTGGAGGAAAAAAAGGTCGACGAGGCAAAAGCGTCGTTGCGCGAAGCTACCTCGGCCTTGAGCAAAGCGGTCACCAAAGGCGTCCTCAAGCGCAATACCGCCTCCCGCCGCGTTGCCCGGCTCGCCGTCAAGGTCAACGCCCTGACGTCCGCCACGTCCTGACCGGCTTTACGGTGCGAGGCGCGCCGGCGCCCGCCGCGGGACCGGGTCGAGTCTCCCGCGTCGGCCTCGTCGCGTCCACCGTCGCGCACAGCGCGAGCACCAGCGACTCCAGTACGATCTCCGGGCTCCCGCCGCTGCCTCCCTTCAACCGCGAGTCGGTCTGCAGGAACATCGCGAACGCCCGCCTCAGGTGCGCTTCCGACAATCGCCGCGCCAGGGCGGCGAACCCAGCTAGGCGATAGGGTGGCAGGCCGAGCGCCCGCGCGGCCTGTGTCTCCGAACACCCCGACCGCAGCTGGTCCTGCACCTTCCAGATCTGCCGATATTGCCAGACGAGCGACCCAAGGATCCGCACTGGCGCCTCGCCTGCCTCGAAGTTTCTCGCTAGAATGCGGAGCGCCCGGGCCCGGGCCCCGGCGGCGATCGCGCTGCTGAGATCGAAGACCGACGCGCCGGGCTCCCCGCCGCGCAGGGCCTCGACGTCGGCAGGCCCGGCCGGCCTTCCTGGGGGCACATAGGCGGCCAGCTTTTCAAGCTCGTGCCGCGCGGCATAGAGCGACTCTTTGGCGGTGTCCTTAAGGAGCGCGACCGCCTCCTCTTGCAGCCGAAGGCCAAGACGTCGGGCCTCTTCCCGAATCCAGGTGGCGAGCAGCGCGTCTTGCAACGGCGCACAGTCGACCGTGACGGCGAGACGGTTCAACGCTTGCGTCAGCTTGAGCCGTTTGTCCAGCTTGGGTGCGACGAAGACGAACGTGGTGGACTCGGAAGGGGCCTCCAGGTACGCCAACAAGCTGTCCGCCTCCCGGGCCGAAATCTTGTCGGCCATCTTGTAAACGACCAACCGCCGTGGCGCGAAGGCGGGAACTTCCGCGGCGCAGGCGACCGCCTCCGCCGCCGCTTCGCCTCCGTCAAAGAGGTCGTAATTGAACCCGGCGATGTCTCGCTCTCCCAGCACCGCAGCCTTGATCACGGCCAGCGCCTGATCCCGGAGGTAATCTTCTTCTCCTGTGATCACGTACACAGGAGCCGGACCGTTTTTCTTCAGCGCGGCGGCGAGGTCCTGGTATCTCACAAACGTGCTCGCGGCGAAAAGTGGAATTCAGCGCGACTTTGCCGGGCTGGCGCCGGAGGAGGGAGCCGCCGACCAGTCAACGGTGGAGACGCTCGATTCCAGATGCAGCAGGAATCGCGAGGCGAGATCTTCTGCGACCAGCCGCCCCGCTTGTTCCAATGCCCGGTTTTGCAACACCCGATTGAACTGGAGATCCGGCGTCACGAAAAACTCGGAAGCTGCCTTGGACGTCTGAGTCCACACCGTTTTCTTGGTACGGACCTCTTCGATTTTGACGGCAACGATGACTTCCGCACGGCTTTCCAGCGTCGTCGTCTGACTGAAGCTCAGCGTCGGCAAACTCACGCCGATGATCTGCCCCGTCAACACCAGATCGGCCGATTCGGAATCCGAGACGACCCGCGCGCCGCTCCCGACCGAAAACTCATGCCGGACATACTCCGTCAACTTGATTTCCAGGTTCGGCTCGAAGCTTTTGTTTTCGAGCGTACGGACCGCTAAGCGCGGCGCATCCTTCGCCGGTTCGACGCCGGCCGATCCGCCGATGGTCGGCCCGGCCCCCTCGACGCGAAATTGATAGCCGCATGCGGCAACCGCCGCCGCGAGAAATGCGAGAAGCACGCAAAAAGCGGGAGCCGCAACATAGCCTTGCGCCACCGGTGTTTTCCGCGCCTCCGGCTTTTCGCGCCTTTCCAACTCGCCTCGCCAGGCTCGCACGATTGCCTCACACCACAAAGTTGACGAGTTTCTTTTCCACGTAAATCACGTTGCGCGGTTCTTTGCCTTGCAACCACTCCCGCACTTTCGCATCCTGCCGGGCCAGCGCGATCACCTGTTCGCGGGCGGCATCCGCGGTCACTTCGATTTTGCTTCGCAACTTCCCGTTGATCTGGATGGGAATCGTCATCCGCTCGCTGACGATCAGCGCGGGATCATACGAAGGCCATGGTTGCCGGGCGAGACTGGGTTGATGCCCCAACCGCTCCCACAATTCCTCGCACAGGTGTGGAGCAAAGGGGGCCAGCAGCAGGATGAGCGGCTCCAGCAAAGATCGCGGTCGCTCGTTGAGCTTCGTCACCTCGTTGGTAAACACCATCATCTGCGCAATCGCGGTGTTAAAGCGTAGCTCCTCGACGTCCTCCGTGACTTTCTTGATCGTCTGGTGCAGCAATCGCTTCTGGTCGAGCGTCGGCTCGGACTCGACGACGGCGCGGCTCAATCCGCCGTCTTCGCCCACGACGAGTCGCCAGACCCGGTCCAGGAAACGGGTGATGCCTTCGACGCCCCTGGTGCTCCAAGGCTTCATCGCTTCGAGCGGGCCCATGAACATCTCGTACAGCCGCACGGCGTCCGCGCCGAACTTATCGATCATTTCGTCCGGGTTCACCACATTGCCGCGCGACTTGGACATCTTCTGATTGTCCTCGCCCAACACGGTGCCCTGGTGAATCAGCTTCATGAACGGCTCGGGGGTGCTTACGACGCCGATGTCGTACAGGACCTTGTGCCAGAAACGCGCATAGAGCAGATGCAACACGGCGTGCTCGCTGCCCCCGATATAAAGATCCACCGGCATCCAATACCGTTCCTTGACTGGATCGACCAACTGGCGGTCATTCTTCGGATCGATGAACCGTAGATAGTACCAACACGAACCGGCCCATTGGGGCATCGTATTGGTCTCACGGCGCGCCGGCTTGCCGGTGACCGGATCGGTGGTGGCGACCCAGTCCGTCAGATTGGCGAGCGGGCTCTCTCCGGTTCCCGACGGCTTGAAGTTGTTGGTCTCGGGCAGGGTCAACGGAAGTTGCTCTTCGGGCAGAGGTCGCGGTTCGCCGTCCACCCAGATGATCGGGAACGGCTCTCCCCAGTACCGTTGCCGCGCAAAGAGCCAGTCGCGCAGCTTGTAATTGACGGCCTTGCGCCCCTTCCCTTTGGCTTCCAGCCAGGCCGTAATTTTGGGAATCGCGTCGGCAGGCGGGAGGCCGTCGATCGAGAACGACCTGTCCGGCGTCGTGGAATTCACGACCGTGCCCTGATCGATGCTGACGAAGGCTTCCTTCTCTATGTCGCCGCCGGAGATGACCTCGCGGATCGGCAGCTTGTGGGTGCGCGCGAACTCCCAGTCGCGCTGGTCATGCGCAGGAACCGCCATAATCGCGCCGGTCCCGTAACTCATCAGCACATAGTCGGCGATCCAGATGGGCAGCCGCTCCCCGTTCACCGGATTGACGGCATAGCCGCCGGTGAAGACGCCCGTCTTTTTCTTTTCCAGATCCTGACGCTGCAAGTCACTCTTGCGCGCCGCCGCCTCGCGGTAGGCGTCCACCTCGCTCCGACGGTCCGGCGTCGTCACCACCTCGACCAGCGGATGTTCCGGCGCCAGCACCACGTAGGTCGCGCCGAAAAGGGTATCGGGTCTGGTCGTGAAAATCCGGATGTTCCCGTGCATCCCGGCCAACGGAAACTCCACCTCGACCCCCACCGAGCGGCCGATCCAGTTTTTTTGCATCTCCAGCGTGCTCGCGGGCCAATCGACCAGCTTGAGATCGTCCAGCAGCCGATCCGCATAGGCGGTGATCTTGAGCACCCACTGGCGCATCGGCTTGCGGATGACCTCGAACCCCCCGACCTCGCTGCGGCCGTCGACGATCTCTTCGTTGGCGAGCACAGTCCCCAACGCCGGACACCAGTTCACCGGCACCTCCGCCACGTAGGCCAGCCCGCGCTCAAAGAGTTTCAAGAAGATCCATTGGGTCCAACGGTAGTACGAAGGATCGGTGGTGCTGAGCTCGCGGTCCCAGTCATAGGACAGACCGACCCGCTTCATCTGCCGTTTGAACGCGGCGATGTTTTGCGCCGTCGTAATCGCCGGATGGATACCCGTCTTCACCGCGTACTGTTCGGCCGGTAAACCGAACGCGTCCCAGCCCATCGGGTGCAGCACGTTGAAGCCCCGCATGCGTTTGTAACGCGAGACGATATCGGTCGCGGTATAGCCCTCGAGATGGCCGACGTGCAGGCCGGACCCTGAAGGGTACGGGAACATGTCCAGGCAGTAAAACTTGGGACGTGCCGGATCCTCCTCGGCCTTGAAGATCCGATGCTCCTCCCAATAGGCCTGCCACTTGGCCTCAATGGCGTGGTGATCGTAGGTTTTGCTCATGATGGGTCGGCAAGTCTCCGAGTCAGCACACGGTAGGGCGGAGACCTTGAAGATGAGGCCCTTCCGGTTTCACGACTTCCGAACCGAGGCCCGAGGGAATCTAACATAGACCGCCGGGGGTCACAAGAATCAACCCCGAGGGCGGGGATGCCGTGACGACTCACCCGCCCCCTGCAAGTTTGATGTGGCAAGAGTCGGCGTTCGTGCTACAGTGTCGCGGACCGAATCGGCCCGACCGGAGGAGGCCTGTGGGCGTGTACGCGCGACGAATTTTCCCGCACCTCATGGACTGGATGCTCAGCGGAGAGCGGCTCCAGCAGGAGCGACAGCGCACGCTGAGCCAGGCTCACGGAGAGGTCCTGGAAATCGGCTTCGGGACAGGCCTGAACGTCCCGCACTACCCGCCCAAGCTCTCTTGGTTGCGCGCGGTGGATCCGGTCAAGATGTTGCCAGCAAAGGTCGAAGCCCGCGCGTCGCAGGCGTCCTTTCCGATCCAAATCCAGTACGTCAGCGCCGAAACCCTGCCGTTCGAAGACGCGCGTTTCGATTGCGCCGTCAGCACGTTCACGCTGTGCAGCGTCCGCGACCCGAAGACCGTGCTGGGCGAAGTCCGCCGCGTCCTGAAGCCGGGAGGGCTTTTCCTGTTCCTCGAGCACGGGCGCAGCGACGACGCCAAAATCGCCAGGTGGCAGGATCTTCTCACACCGGTGCAACGCCTCATCGCCTGCGGCTGTCACTTCAACCGCAGGATCGATGATCTCATCACCCAGGCCGGCTTGAGTCTCGCCCAATTGGACCGCTTCCGGATTCCCGAGCTTCCTCAGATCGCTGCCGAGATGTACCGTGGCGCGGCGATCCGTTGATCGGGCGGAAACCCGGTGCCGGCAAGCCGTCTATCGAAGGTTGGGCCGACGCATCAAAGCGTAAAAACTTTCGATAGCGGGAAACCGCGTCGATGGTTCAGCCGGGAGACGGGAGCTGGACTTGGCGCGATGAACGAGATACCCAATGCCGAACCGTCCGGCCGCGGCCAAGCAGGCCTGATCGTCGTCGATGTACAACGCCCGTGCGGGATCGAAACCGAGCAGCCGTTGGCAACTCGGCCAGTACTCGGACCGCATTTTCAGATACCCCACTTCGAAGGCCGTCACGATGCGGTCGACGTACTTGTTCACGCCGGTTTTCGCAATCTTGATCTCCACGCCCGATCGATGGGCGTTCGTCAGAATCGTGACGCGTTTCCCCAGCGTTCGAAGATGTCGCAGAAAGTCTTGCGCGTCGGGAAGAAAATCAATCATGCCATCGAGCTCTTTCGTCAACGCGACCACGTCGACGCCGATTCGCCCCGTCCAGTAATTCAGATCCGTCCAGTCCAGCTCTCCCTCCGCGGCGCGATACATCGCCATCAGATGCTCGCGCGCCTCTTCGAACGCCAGGCCGTGCAGGGCCGCATAGCGACGCGGCAATTCCTCCTCAAAGAAGAAATTGTCGAAATGACGGTCCAGCAGCGTCCCGTCCATGTCGAGCAAGACATCGTCGATCAGATCCCAGGAAAACCCATCAAGCGTCATCGGTCACTCGTCAATCCCGTCGAAAGCAAAATTATAACGCATGGCGAGGGTCCATGACTCCGTTTCTTGTCTTCCCTCCACGCGTGTGTTACGGTTTTTCCCGTTCTAGCTCATTCACCATTGACGAACGACGATCGACGTATGACTCCCCCTGTACCGACCGTCGCCATCATCGGCCGCCCCAACGTCGGCAAATCGACCCTGTTCAATCGCATTCTCGGCGCCAGAACGGCGATCGTGGACGACGTGCCAGGCGTCACCCGAGACCGGAATTACGCTGACACCACGTATCGGGGCCGGCGCTTCCGTCTCGTGGACACCGGAGGATTGGACCCGTCGGCCTCCGAAGGCATGCTGGCCCTCATCCGCCGGCAGTCGCAGATCGCGATCGCGGAAGCGGATATCCTGATCCTGGTGATGGACGGCCGCGCGGGGCTGACCCCACCGGACGAGGAAGTCGTCCGCCTCCTGCGAGGCACGCGCAAGCCGGTCTTCGTTGCGATCAACAAGCTCGACACGCCGAAGTCCGACCCGTTGATCGCCGACTTCTATCGGTTGGGGCAGGACCGGCTCTATCCCCTTTCAGCCGAGCATGGGCTTGGGGTGGCCGATCTGTTGGATGCGATCTTTCCCTTCTTGCCGGAATCCGCGGACCAGGATGATGACCGGGAGATGCCACGTGTGGCCATCATCGGGCGACCCAATGTCGGCAAGTCCACCTTGGTGAATACGCTGCTGGGACAGGAGCGAGTTGTCGTCAGCGATGAGCCCGGCACCACGCGCGACCCGATCGATTCAATCGTGACCTATCAAGATCGTCGCTATCTGCTCACCGATACGGCCGGTATTAGGCGGCGGGGGCGAGTCGATCGGGGAATCGAAGGATACAGCGTCGCCCGGTCGTTGCGCGCGATCGGACGGTCGGATCTCGTGATCCTACTGCTCGATGCGGTTGAGGGCGTCACGGAGCAGGACACCAAGATCGCCGGCCTCGTGTTGCGGCAAGGACGCGCCTGCATCGTGTTGGTCAATAAATGGGACCTCCGGGAAGGCGACGTACGCGCGCGAGCGGAGTACGAAGCCGACCTGCGCCGGCGGTTTCCGTTCCTGTCTTGGGCGCCGGTGCTCTTCGCTTCGGCCCTGAAACCCGACTCGTTGCGCGAGATTTTTCCGTCGATCGACCGAGTAGCGGCAGCCTTTGCCTCAAGGGTCCCGACCGGATCGCTCAATAAATTCCTGCAGGAGATCGTCGAAGAACATCCCCTGCCGGTTCGAAAGGGCAAGCCCTCCAGGACGACGAAATCCGTTTATATGACACAGGTGGCCACCAGACCCCCGGCGTTCGCGTTGTTCGTGGGCCAACCGGAGAACGTGACGCCTTCGTATCTCCGATTCCTAGAGAACCGCCTCAGAGCGGAATATCAATTTTCCGGCTCACCTATCCGCATCCTGGTGAGGCGAAAATGAACAGATCGACGGCGACAGGCCTGCGCCGACTGTGACACTCCGCCTCGGGTCGTGAGCACAAACAGATACGCCGCCGGATCAAGAAAGATACGGTTTCTGTCCCTATCTTAGGTCCCCGCAAGAGCTGAGGACGGCTCAAAAGCGGGCATTTCACACCGTTTCTTCTCTTCGTTCCTATCGGGCCCGGAACTTGCTCGCTTGGAAGACCACGGAGCGCCGAGCGGTTGCGGTCAGCCTGGGAGAATCTGCTCAATCGTCGTGCCATCCGACAGACCATCGGTGGCACGAGTGAATTTTGGAGAAGATGTCCTATGAACATCGAATTTTCAGCTTCCCGTCGTTCCGCCCATCCGGCCGGTTCAGCCATCGGCCCCGGCGTCATTGTCTTCTCCCCATCCATGCGGTTGTTGCACATGAATGAACAGGCGCTGGTCCTTTCACGAACGCTCAACAGCGTGCAGGAGCAGACTTCTGAATGCGAAGGCGGTGATCGAGTGCTTCCGGAGGCGCTCAGAGACCTGTGTGACGAGATTGTGGAGTCGCTGAACCGGCGCATGGAGGCGGAAGACTGGACCCAATTCGAAATCAAGCGGATCGCCGGTACCCCCGAACAGCCGATCTTGTTGCGCGGGTTCGGATTACCCGATCGGCAGGAACGCCAACGATCGCGGGTCGTCATTACACTGCAGGCAATGCTGATTTCCTCTTCACTGCCGCCGGGCCCTTTCTGTTCCTAGCCCAGGCCCGCATAGCTCGCGCCCGTTCGATCCGGCGGATCCGCCGCCTGCTTCCAGCCCAGGTCGCCCGACGCTCCAACTCGATGCGGCTTTCTGCTTGACTGTCTCACAGCCTCATGTTATTCGCACAATTGTTGTTCTCGGCGGGGAACGGGACCCGATCTCTCTCGTCATCCACGTCCGGTGTCTCACACATCCGAACTATCACCCTGAATCCGACGTTGCAGGAGAGCATCATGGGGGCTGGCCAACGATATGTGTTTCTGCCCGTCGTCGCTATGGTTCTGGCGCTGTGCCCCTCTCCAATCGCCGCCGAACAGCCCGCCGGTAGCCCGGCCGACACGGCCCGCCCCGAGGCCAATCTTGCTGAGCCGGCCTCGCCGACGGAAGAGGAAGTCTGGCCGTCGATCAAGTTGAGCGGTTCCGTGTGGCGAATGAAATCAGGAATTGTCTTCCTGAAGACGCCGGTCGGTCTTCTGACGCTCAGCTCGAAAACCGGCCTGCGGGATGTCAAGGGCAGTCACACCGTGACGCTCTGGATCAACGGGACGAGCGCGGTGGTCGACATTAGAAAGAAAAACGACGCCTCGCTGGTACACCGCTATGTCTCCGGCGACCTCCGTTATACCGCGTCGGACAAGAAAGCGGTGTCGTTGTGGACTCCCGAAGGGGAAAAAGCGTTCTCGGTCGAGGCCTACAGAGCAAAGTTGAGCGGGAAGGCGGAGAACCGGCCGATCACCGTCGAGGTGGATGAAGCGGGAACGATCATGAGGTTCCATGACTTGCAATATGATCTGCAGATCAGTCATCCGCCGCAGCAGTCGTCCGACCTGCATATGAAACTGGCCGGGACCGTCGCCAAGCTCAAATCGGGGTTCGTCTTTCTCAAGACTCCCATCGGCGTCGTCACCATCGGCGCCAAAACGGGAGTCCGCAACGCGAAAGTCGGGCACGCGCTGACGCTTTGGGCGTACGATACCAGCATGGTCATCGACCTGCAGCAGAACGGCGCCGTCACGCCGAGCACCCGCTTTCTGACAGGCCGGTTGATGTATGCCTCGCCGGATCGCAAGGCCGTGACCCTGTGGGCGCCGGAAGGGGAACAAACCTTCCCGGCTGAGCGAGGGAAGGCCATCCTCGCCACGATCAAGGAAGGTACCCCGATCACGGTCGAGATCAATGATCGGGGCATGGTGATGGACATCCGCAAGGCCGGATAAATCGTCCGTTCCTTCCAATCCGGTCACCGCTTTCCTCCCTAACGGATCCACGTGCTCCGGATCGGGGGTCTCTTCCTTTCTTTCTCTCGCGCGCCTGCCCGTCGCTTCGCACCTCTCGCCCGGCGCCGGCTTGACAGGTCTACGGAACCCCCGTAGACTCCGCGCAACGTATGAAGAGTCGGTCCCAGGGCCGCCATCCGGGGGCCCGCCCATCGGCTGAACTCGATGAGCCCGCAGCCTTCGATCAGCTCTACCGAGATCATGTGGATCTCATTTATCGTTTTGCCCAGCGGCTGTGCGGCGAAGCGGACGCGGCCAAGGACATCGTTCAGGACACGTTCCTCAACGCCTATCGTGGATTCAAGAAATTCCGAGGAGATGCGCAGGTTTCCACCTGGCTTTACACCATCGCCTCCCGGGCATGCCTGCGGATGCGGCGGAAGCGGAAAGGCGAGCCGGAGCGGGAACTTTCCCTGGAAGAATTCATCCCCACATCCGAAGGCGAATTCAAGCTGCAGATCCCGATGGACGGCCTCACGCCCGAGGAAGCGCTGCAAAACAAGGAATTGCGGCGCGCCCTCGATCAGGCCATCGAGAAACTGCCGCCCAAGTATCGGATGGTGCTGGTCTTGCGGGATATGGAAGGACTGAGCGCCAAGGAGGTCGGCACCATCATGGGACTGAATGAACGGGCGGTGAAATCGCGCCTCCACCGGGCCCGGTTGTTTGTGCGACGAGAGCTGAGCGCGCGCGGCATCGCCCGACAGGGCGGAACCGGCACCGAAGAAAGGATGGTGCCATGAGAAGACGGTCCCGGACGGCACCGGCGGAAAAGAACCGGCCCCATCAACGCCACGGTCATGGGAAAGCCCATTGTCTCAAAATCCTGAAACAGTTGTCCGCGTACCTCGATGAAGAGCTGCCTCGCGAAGTGTGTGAAGAAATCCGCAGGCACTTGGGCGCCTGTCCCAACTGCGAAGAATTTATCGAGTCCCTCAAACAAACCATCACCCTCTGCCGACACCACCCCGTCCGGCCGTTGTCTTCGACCGCGAAAGCCCGGCTTCGCCGTCAAATCCTTGAGGTAGCCGCTTCTCTCTGATCGAGAACTCGGGGCGCCGGTGGCGCCGCGGCTGCCGGAGACAGACCCGTCCGCCCACAGGACCGGGTGGCGCCGCCGAGCAGCTCCGCAGTATGATAGATACGAGCATCGATGCCGATGGGCAGCCCAACCCGAACGAAACTCATGGGGCCATTTGGTCTCCGGATCGCGATAGCCCTCTGCCCCGCCATCATCGGCTTTGTCTCGTCCGCTCCATCCGGACGGGCCGGCGCCGATAGCGGGCAGGAGCAGCCGGTCGTGGTCGAGATTCGCTCCCGTCAATTTCTGCCGGATCGCGTCGTGCTGCAGTCTGGGCGAAAGACCGCGCTCGTCTTTCACAACCAGGATTCGGAGTTGCACGCCTTTGTCCCGGTGGGACTGTTCGCGGGCGTCAACGTCAATATCGCCGGCAACGGGGCGCCGGAATTTGATGCGCATGGATTCAAGCGCGTGATTATCCCCCCCGACGGCCGCGCCGAGATTCGGTTCGTTCCCGACCGGCCCGGCGAGTATGCGTTCTTCTGCGATATGCCCGGTCATGAGATGCGGGCGACGATCGTCGTCCAGTGAGGCATGAGGGCGCGAAGTCGTTCGTCGCAGCGACCCCTCTTTCCCCGTTCCTGTCGCGGCCGGATCGCCGGCGGCGTTGCGCGCTGGCTCGTGATGATCGGTCCAGTCGGGACCGCCGCCGTGGCTCTGGCCGTCGGCGTCCAACCCGGTCCTCTGGAGCGCGGCAAGGCGATCTACGAGCAGCGCTGCGCCGTCTGTCATGGGCCGGAAGGCCGGGGCGACGGGGTGCAGGCCCCCTTCCTCTCGCCCAGACCGGCAAGCCTGATTTCGGCGGCTACGTCCGCCAAGACGGATCAGGAACTGCTGCGCGTCATCGCGAACGGGAAATCCCGGACTGCGATGCCGGCGTGGAAGGACATCCTGAGCGAAGAGGAGCAGCGAGACGTGTTGCGGTACATCCGGTCGTTGATCCGCTTTAGCCAGCCCACGCTGACCCCGCCTCCACCGGCAGGCAGTCAATAAAGCCTGTCCCCTCTCCTCCCTCTTTCCTCTCGCGCAAATGACATGTTAAGGTGCTGGTTCTCCGGGATGTTCTTTGGAACGGAGGATCAACCTTATGCTCTGGCGTACCTCGTTACGAACCGCTCCTGTTCTTCTGTGCCTTGCCGTGAGTGCGTTCATCGCATGGGGGCTGATGGACGACAGTCAAGCGTCCACCGCGCTAGCCTTCAAGACCGGCAAGAAAGCCAAGCCGTCCGGTCGCCCCTCACCGCCGGTTGCAGCCGCTCAGCAGTATGCGGAAGCGTTGGCCACGGGCGATCGCGTCACCGCCGGCCGGCTCGACTTCGCGTGTCAATACGGCATGGTGAAAGCGGCCGGAGGCAAACTCAAGACTTTCCCGCCGGAATCCGACCCCGCGTACGAAGCATGTTGGAAACAGATCACGAACGCCCATGCGCCCGCCATCGACACGAGCGATCAGGGTATGGACCTCTTATGGCCCAGCAAGGGCGACTTTGTCTTCTTCGGCGAGGAGTTGAATCGCTATCCGGCCTCGGCCTTCGTCATGGACAAGCTGGGACTGTCGCCGCCGGGAAGCGGACTGCATGTGGAGCCGCAGGGAGCCACGCCGCTGCCCGCCGCGTCATTTCGAGTGCAGCCGGACGGGCCGGTGCTCGGGGCGCCGGCAACGCTGGTGAAGCTCAAGGTCACCTATCAGGATCCCCTCACCTCACCGGTGACGTACGCGCCGGGCACGTACAAGTGGGCGAACACGATCAAACGGCCGAGGCGGGCGCTCAAGTCGCTGGTCGTGCAGTGGGTCGTCATGTCGGGGCTGCGCAAGCACGGGTTTCCGGGCGATCTCGCAGTCCTCAATCTACCGGTGGCGACCCTGGGTGACGGAACCGAAGGGGTACAGGAGGCCATTCCATTCGTCACGGAAACCAGCCGGGCCGCTCCCGACGCGCCGGTCTGGTGGGGACCGAAAGACGCGCCGGGGTTGCTGATCGCAGCCGTCGGGCGGGCCGCGCTGTTCCCGGACCTGCGCGACCGCGTCGCCATGCTGAACCGGGTGCTGATCATCGATCCCGACCAGCCGGAAGCCCTCACGGTGCTCACGCGTGATCTGTATGCCATGCTTCTGCGGAAAGGGACGGCTGCGCATCAGGTCCCCGTGAAGGATGGCGCGCTGGCCGACCGCGTGAGCGAGCTCTATTGGAACACCTATGCCCAGACGACCAGAACGGACTTGTCGCTCGGAATGGAAATGGGCGGGTTCGACAAGCCCACCGCAGCCGACTATCTCTATCGCATGATTCCCGCCATGGAGGCGCTCGCCCGGGTACGGCCGGAAGTGATCGAGAACCGGCTGCGGCTGGGCATCGCCTACCGCTGGAACAACGATCAACTCGCCGCCATCGAGACCCACGAGGCGCTGCTGAAAGAAGTCCCGCCGGAGCGCGCGGCGCTGCGGGCGCGGGTGCTCATCGAGCTGGCTTGGTCGCGGATCGAAAAAGTCGCCTGGAATCGGTTCTACGACGATCCGGAAATCCAACAGGCGTACCGGGAAGCGGGCGAGGCCCTGAAGCTCGCCGATCAGCCGCTGGACAAATTCACCGCCGCCTATACGATGGTCTACAGCATGCTCTTCATGCCGAACCGCGACCACGACGCCATGCTCAACCATCTCACGGAGGCGCGGCGCTGGTACGAGCAGGTCCCGGGCGCGACCCGGGAAGTGTGGCAGTACTGGCTCGGGCAGGAGCAGTTGAAGGCCGTGCTCGACGCGGATCCGAGATTCAAGCCGTTGCTGGCGGCGTCGTAACGCAAGCTCTCAGACGCCAGCGGTCAGCGCTCAGCAGTGTCTCAAAGGACTCTCTCGCCTGACGAACGGCCACGAGCAGCCGGGCTGAGCGGCTTTCCCCCACACCTATTGCATGAAGCCAGGCAGGCAATAGATGCCCGGCTCTGCAGCGCAGGGGCACCATCCCTCATCTCTTCATCTTCGCCAGCTCCTCAAAATACGCCGCAAACGCTTTCATGCCGCCGGAAGCTTGGCCCCAGTCGAAGAACTCGTTGGGCGCGTGGTAGCCGTGCTCGGGCAGGCTCAGGCCGAGGAAGAGAATGGGCACGTTCCAGATCCGCTGCATCATCACCACCGCGCCGATCGATCCGCCCTCCCGGATGAAGGCCGGCTCTTTGCCGAAGCCTTCCTTCAGCGCCCGTTTCACCGCCTCGACGTAGGGCCCGTCGAACAGGCCGCGGAACGGCTGCAGCATGCCCTCACGCTCGACCACGACGCGAGGATTCTGCTTGGCGATAAATTGCCGCAGCAACCGGAAGATTTTCTCGGGCGTCTGATTCGGCACCAACCGCATACTCACCTTTAGTTCCCCGTAGCCCGGAACGATCGTCTTCACGCCCGGTCCTTGATAGCCGCCGACCATGCCGTGCACCTCGAACGTGGGCGCCGCCCAGATCCGCCGGAGCACATCGGCCCGCTCGGTCGTTCGCAGCGTCCGGAATCCGTAGGCTTGCATGAAGCGCTGCACCTGAAACCCCGACGCGAGAAAGCTTTTGATCTCGGCTTTGGTCGGCCTGACCACATCGTCGTAGAAACCGGGTATCTTCACGCGGCCGGTCTTGGCATCGACGCAGGCGTGCACCAGATCGGCCAATTCGGCGAGCGGGTTCCGCGCCGCTCCGCCCGTCAGGCCAGAGTGCGCGTCCTTGTCGCCTGTGCGCAGCGTCAGCCGCGCGCCCAGCAACCCGCGCAATCCGTACGGCACGGCGGGTCGCCCTTTCGCGATCCAGATCGTATCCGACACGACCACGGAATCCGGACGCGGGACCGCCTCGTGATCGTGCAGGGCGGCCGCAAAATTCGGACTGCCGATTTCTTCTTCCAGTTCCCAGAGAAAACGGATATTGATCGGCACGCCCTGCTCGACCGCGTACCGGGCGCCGAGGAGTGCGCTCAGGGCCGGGCCCTTGTCGTCGGTGGCGCCGCGTCCATGGTAGCGGCCGTCCTCCTTGCGGAAGGCGAACGGCGCGTGGCGCCACTCCGGCTCCTGTGCCGGCTGCACGTCAAGATGGTTGTAAATCGTGACCGTCGGATGCCTGACGCCGGTCGTCCAGCCACCGAACACGACCGGATAGCCGCCGGTTTCCACGACGCGCGCCTCGGCCCCCATATCGGTCAGGACTTGAACCGCAAACTCCGCCATCTTGCGGATCTCGGCTCGCCGCGACGGATCCATGCTGATCGAGGGAATCTCGACCATCTGGCCCAGGAGGTCCTCGTATCGCGGCTTGACCTGATCGACGTACGCGTCGATCAATTTCTTGCTCGTCGCCATCGCTGCTCCTCCATTTCCATTCCGCCGGACATGATGCAGGGGCGGCATTATAGCGGGACACGGCATCGCGAGAAAGGCGCCCGGAAGAGTGCTAGAATCGCGGACGATGAGCGCGAATCCGTCGCCGGCGCTGCCGCTGTTGACGTTCCTCCTGATGTTCAGCCAGCCCCTGGCGTGGGCTGACGAGCCGACGCCGGTTCAGGATATCCTCGCCGATCCCGATGCCTATCATTTGAGACTCGTGACGGTTCACGGCACCGCGCGGGACATCGAGCCGCTCGATCCCTACACGCTGCCGAGCGGGGTCACGTGTTACGGCGCCTATCTCTTCCGCCTCGACGACGACACGGGGTCCCTACCTGTCGCCGTCCTGGGCGTCTGCGGCGTGCCGGTGTTTCGCGACCCGGAGGTTGAGGAGGGCGACCGCGTGACAGTCACGGCCACCATTCAGGCGCCGGGCCACGGCAGTTATTACCTGACGCTGGAGGGCCTGCGCATCTCCACGGCGGAACGCGGGCAGGTGCAGGCCGTCGTGACTCGGATCGAACGGTCCGCTGAGTAACGCGGTCGGCATCGCCGTTTCCCGTCCATCGAGACTGCCCGGCCCTTGACCCTGTCCCCGAGTCTTCCGGTAGGATAGGCGCACGGCGCTGAAAGGAGGGGGTCCGATGCGAGCTGCACAGGAGTTGAAAGAAGGCCAAGCCATTCTCCTCAACGGCGAGCTCCACAAGGTCCTGTCCATCGAGCATCATTCGGGGACTGCGAAATTCTCCGGCATCGTGCGGGCGACGCTCCGACACCTCGCGACGGGAAAGGAGCGGGAGATCCGCTGGAACCTGGACGACCGGATCGACGACGCGCTGCTCGAGCGCGTGAAGATGCAGTTTCTCTACGCCGACGAGGACCTCGTGTTTTTCATGCATCCGCAGACCTATGAACAGGTCTCGCTGCCCCGTCCGGCCTTGCAGAAAGCGCTTCCTTTCATCAAAGAAGGCGACACGATTCAGGTCGAGTGCCATGACGGGAAGCCGGTGGCGGTGGATCTCCCGAAGTCCATCCCGATGACCGTGACCTCCTGCGGGTCCGGCATTCGGGGTCAGGGCGAGAACACCATGAAGGACGCGACGCTGGAGAACGGCATGACGATCTTAGTTCCCCAGTTCATTCACGCCGGCGACACGGTCCTGGTGGAGGTGGAAACCGGCAAATACCTGGATCGAGTGCGGAAGGACACCAAGCGGGCGTCGTGAGGGTCGAGCACAACAGCCAAGCGCTCAGCCGCGGCTGGTCGTTTTAGGGAGACCGGCGGCGGACACGGGACCGTTTGCGTCGTCGGAGCTGAACCGCTTCTTCCATCAGCTTCAACTGCCCGATCAAATGCTCCCGAACGTCCCGGTCGCCGACTCTGAGGATTTCGGCACAGCGCTCCAGGGAGGCTTGCTCTTCCGCATCGAGCTCTTCCCACACTTCGGCTAAGCGGCGAAACGCCGCGTCAGGGATTCCGCCCGCTCCGTAACCCCCAGGCGATGTTTCCGCGGCAATATCCGCATGCCAGATCGGCCCCTTACCGGTCCGCAGCCATTCCACGTTTCTTCCCGTGAGATACGCGACTCGATACAACCACCCTTCAGGGATTTCACCGCGATGGACGGCGGAGACGATGGACTGGGGACGAATCTCCAAGCTGACCGCAAGCTGAGCCTGCGTCTTCAGATTCAGAGCCTGAAGCAGCCGGTCAATGATTTCGCGAGGTTCCGACCCCATTCGATATCAGCTTATTTCATGTTGACAGAGGATAAGTTTTTACTTACATTCCCTCAGAGCGCAGAAGCCCCTCGCTTGTGATCGAGAAAGACCGACACGTCGAGGCTCGCGCTCAGCGACAAACTGTCGAATGGATGCCTGAACACACCACGGGCCTGTCTGGTTGGCGCGCCCGTGGCTGGGCGGGGCGTATCCGCTGTCTTGGAGGACCGATACGCTCCGCCTTTATTAAGGGCAGCAGTCTAACGACATTTCACAGGGGATTCAATGTGGCAGTCTGGGCAGAACTCGGAGGCCGGGCAAGGCGTGAACGCCTGAGTGAGTCGATGGAAAGGTCGAAGCATGGCAGGCCATGCCACGATTCTGCTCGTCGATGATGAGCGGATGGTGCGGGATCTTGTCGGCGCCATTCTTCAGAGGCACGGGTACGCCGTGCTGGAAGCTCACTGTGGAGCCGAGGCCCTGCGAATTTGCCGCGAACATGCGGGACCGATCCACCTCCTGCTCACCGATGTGCTGATGCCGGAGATGAACGGGCGAGCGCTGGCGGAACAGATCAGATCTTTCCGTCCGGATATCCGGATCCTCTACATGTCGGGCTATACAGGCCATGTCTTTCCCCGTCACCTCGATGGCCAATCCGCCATAGCCTACATCCAGAAACCCTTCACGCCCGCCGACCTGGCGCGCAAGGTGCGCGAGGTCTTGGAGGAAGACTCGTAACCTCGTTCCAGGCCCTCGTTGAGCCTCCGAGCCGAACATGACCGCGCAGCCCTGGCGGCGCCGTGGACCCGGCAAGAGCGAGCCGGGCGCACGGCCACGGACATTCCTCGCCTTTACGACCCCTGCAACTCTTTCAGCCGCGCGCGGTGTTGCTCCGGGTTCACACCGGATTCGACGAGGGCCTGGAGGACCTTGATCAACTCGGCCTTCACTCCGGCTTGATACGATCGACGTCCAAGGTCTCCGAACACCCGCAGCGCTGCTTCGAACGCTCCGCGAGCCGACTCCAGATTGCTCGGCCGCTGAACTCCGCGGTCCGCCAGCATCCGATACGCCGTCCCAAGATTATTCTGCGCGCGACCATAGCTCAGCCAGGCTTCCTGTCGTCGTCGCAGGTGAATCGCGTCTTGGATCACCGCGATCGAGCGCGCGAGGTTCTGTTCCGGCTCGATGCCGCGTTGCGCCATGACTTGATAGGTGATGCCCAGGTTATTGAGCGCACCTGCGTGGTTTCCCTCGTTCTCCAGCCGCTTCCACAGCTCGGCGGCGATCCGCAACGCGCCTTCGGATTTTTTGAGATGCTCGGCCGGCTCCGGCTCGTCCTCGGCCAGCATGCGGTACGTCAACCCCAGACCGTTCATCGCCGTGGCCAGACCGGCGCTGTTCCCCTGCCGTTGATGGATCTCCGCCGCTTCCTGCAAGGCGCTGCCCGAATACTCCAGATTCGCTCGGGACTCGACACCCCACTCCGATAGCATCCGGTAGGTGATCCCCAAGTTGGTCAAAACGCCGGCATACATGGCGGAGTCCTGTCTGTCGTTCAACAGGACGAGCGCCTCCTGGAACAGGGTCATCGCCCGCTGCAGATTATTGACGGGATCGATGCCGCGCTCCGCGTCCTTTTGGAGCATGATCGCCAGATTGTTCTTCGTCGCGGCGAGGACTGCGGTGCTGTCCTCCGCGCTCCCGTCGGCGGTTGGCCGCATCGGCCGGCCGCGGTCGTGGTCCGCCGCCGCGTTCGTCGCGACGAACGCGGTCCAGAGGACGACCCAGAATATGCAACCCGACCGTGACATGACGCCCATCAGGCTGAGTCCGAACACATGGCCGGCTGTTCAACGTTCTGCATGGATCGGAGCGTAGGAGAGAATGTCCACCCGGATCCTCCCGACCAGGTCCACAAGCGGCAGGAGATCGGCCAGGCGGTCGCCATCGATTAATTTAATGTGCGTGGCATCGACGCCGACCTGCCCGAACGTCGGATCGACCGGAAGCCAGACATCGCCGACATAGCTTTCCGCCCAGGTGTGGTAGAGAAAGCCCTGCGGCTCGTCGGTATACACCAGGCCGTTCGTGACCTTCGTGGGAATGCCGAGGCTGCGCGCCAGGGCTGCGTAGAGCAGCGTGATGCCCTGGCACTCCGCTTTCCGGCCTTCGAGGACCTCCAGCGCCGAGAACACGTCCACCGGCTTCTGCGCCACATGCTCTCGGATCCATTCGACCAGCAGACGAACTTGCGCGAGCCGATCAAGGTGTTCACCGACAACGTCTCTCGCCGTGTTCCGGATTGTGCCATCGTGGCTTGGAATGGCTGCGGTCGGATTCAGGTACGGCGTGAGGTCGGTCTCTTGGGACTCGGATGTCTGGACCGTCGTGCCGAGACGCGAGAGTTCAGCAGCGCGGATGAGACATTGGATCCGACCACGGTGCCGTTCATCCGGCCGCCCGCACTGCTGCAAGGCGTCGGCCGGCATGGTGAACGTGCTTGGAAGGCCCTCCACCGCAACGGCCATCGAGGTCACCGCCCTCGGGCGAGGCAGCGTCGTGTTCGTGCGGATCCGGCTGTATTCCAGCAACACCTCCCGCTTGTTGAGGCTGGCGCGTGCCAGGTAGGCTTTTGCGCGCGTCTCTGTTTCCAGCGTGGAGATCAAGATCCCATGCCAAGCCATCTCCAGCACCGGTTCGCCCCGGTCGTTGAGCCACAGCGTGGAGTCCTGACCCCCTGACGAGGTGGCGACCCGAAAGGCGCGTCCTTCGTAGAGGTCGCTTTCCTGGTACGTCTCGATGGCTTGAGACACCCGGACGACTTGCCGGCGTTGCCCGTCGTAGGCAAGATAGTCGTACCGCTTGCCGACCTCGAGCCCCTGCAGTGCGGGATACAAGGGCACGGCGCTGGTCGGATACACCACCTCCGCGAGCGGGATCGTCTCGAGACTGCGCCGCCCTGCGTTCTCCCGCTCGACGGTCAGCCGGCCGCGCTCGACGCGTCCCGTCAGCTTCATCTTCTGGCCGTCGAGATCGTATTCGTGAACAAACCGCACCAAGGTGAGATCGCCCGCCACCCAGTCCTGCGCCTTGAGCGTCACGGTCTTGCTGAAGCCCAGAAAATGAAACGCCAAGAGCGCTTCTGAACGCAGCTCGTACCGATCGGGATCGGCGGGGTCTGGGATCAAGGCCAGGTGTGTGAGCCCGATCTTCTCGCCGTTGAAGACGATGCCGGTCCAATAGGCCTGATAAGGCCACGCGGAGAGCGAATAGCGAAGGGGGTGCTGGGAAGGCGGAGGCGCCTCGCGGAAGTAGGCACCGGCGCACCCGGTCAAAAGCAGCAGCGCGACCAGGAGCCACGGCCGACTTGCACCGCCGCACCCCGAGGAAGTCGCGGTCATTCCACACCCATGCTCCATGTTGACCGGCAGCGCACCGCCTCCCGGACGATTATACGAACTTTGCCCGCGATCTCCTACCACCATCGGGTCTCGCCCCGGTGCATCGGTTTTCCTTGTCCGTCCAAGCCCAGGGCCGGACGAAGTCGGGACGCAGGCACAGACGCTCGCCGTGGGGGAGCTTTCACACACCCGTATTGGGTGAAGGCTTCTCGGTGAGCCGCACCCCGATTCCCGTTCGCCGTGGACGGGAATGGATTAGCGGCGAAACCCGAGCGGGATGGAAAGGCCGGAGAAGGGGAGAAGGTGGGCCCCCTCCCCTCTCGACTGACGCCTGCGTGCCTCAGGACAGTTTCGGCTCGGTAGGTTTATCCTTGTCATCCGGTGGAGGAGAGGGAGCGGGCTCGTCGGCCTGCAGCGCGGCCACTTTGGGGCCGCTCGGCTTGTCCTTTTCCTCCGTCGGCTGTGGAGGCGGATCGTCCGCCGACCAGGCGACGCTCGCGGTTCCGACTCCCAATCCTAAGGTTAAGGCCAGGGCAAGAAATGCGATCAACGGCCTCATCGTCTTCACCTCCTTCCGCGGCTTCAGGTAGCACGTGGACCGGAACGGCGGTCCCCGTGCCTCGCCGAAGTTCTGAGGGTACTCAAACTCCCGTCAACGGGGTATCAAAAGTTGGCTTCAAGTTATCAAGAACGCGTCAAGACGTCGGGGCGACGGGGAAGAATCCGGATGAGGGCCCCGCGTTCAGGTCTCGACGCGTAGCCGATAACCGACGCCGGGCTCCGTGATGATGTGGCGGGGGTGCATCGGGTTCTCTTCGAGCTTCCGCCGGAGGTTGCTCATGTGCACGCGGAGCAGGTGCATGTCGTCCTCATACGCGGTGCCCCAGACCAGCTTCAGTAACTGCCGGTGCGTCAGGACCCTGCCGGCGTGCGTCACTAGAGCCTTGAGTAGATCGTATTCGGTGGGTGTCAGCTGAACGTCGCTGCCGGCGACCTGGACGACGCGTCGGCCGAGATCGACGGTCAGGTCGCCGGATGCGAACACGGACGACGCGTCGACCGGCGAGATTCGACGCAGCGCCGCGCGGATCCTCGCCAACATCTCTGCCATGCCGAAGGGTTTGGTGAGATAGTCGTCGGCTCCGGCGTCCAGCGCCGCAACCTTGTCCGTTTCCCGCTCGCGGACGGAAAGAATGATGATCGGAACGGGCGTCCAGCTCCGCAGGCGGCGGGTGACTTCGGTTCCTTCGCAGTCGGGCAATCCGAGGTCGAGGATGACCACGTCGGGGCGATACGCCAGCACCCCCTGCAGCGCCTCCTCGCCGGTCGCGGCTTCCGTCACCGCATACCCGTGCGCTTGAAGGGACATCCGAAGAAAGCGGCGAATCGCGGGTTCATCATCGACCACGAGGACCCGCGGCCCACGGTCAGGCATGCACCACCTTGACGGCCGGCTTCCACGCATCCACCGGCAACGTGATGACGATTCTGGTTCCTCCTTCCGGCCCGTTTTCGGCACGGATGCGGCCCCCGTGGGCCTCGACGAACCCCTTGCAGATGGAGAGGCCCAAGCCGCTGCCCTTCGGACCTCCCTTCCGCTCCACCCGGTAAAACTTCTCAAACACGCGCTCGTGTTCGGATGCGGGGATCCCCACGCCGTGATCCGAGACGGACAGCTCGAGCATGCCGTCCACGGCCGCGCCGCGAATCTCGATCGGCCGCCCCGGGGACGAATACTTCATGGCGTTGTCCAGCACGTTGGCTAACACCTGGGTCAGGAGCATAAAATCACCCTGGACGAAGGGCAGATCGGGCGACACCGTGACGGTGACCGGCCATTGCTGGACCGCCTGGCCGAATTGGGAAAGCGCCGACCCGATGATCTCCTGCACATCGCAGGGATGTTTCGTTAACTGAAGCGCCCCGGCTTCGAGCCGCGTCATGTCGAGGAGGTTGCCCACGATCCGGTTCAGGCGCTCGGCTTCCTGCCGCGCGGTGCCCAACAATTCCTGTCGGCTGAACGCATCGAGCTCTCCTTGATCGTCTTGGAGAATGCTCATAGCCCCGGTGATGGAGGCGAGCGGCGTCCGCAGATCGTGCGAGATGGAATCGAGCAGCGCCTTCTGCAGCTTGACCCGTTCCTGGAGCAAGGCGGCCTCCCTTTCCTTCTCCTGCAAGAGCGCGCGTTCGATGGCCAACGCCGCTTGACTTATCAGCGTCTCCACAAGACGCATTCGGCTCTGAGGCAGGCGCTCGCTCGAGCTCAGTCGCCGAACGCCCAGCGCTCCCACCTTTCCTGCCGGGGTCTTCAACAAGAGATACTGGAGGTCCTTCGACCACCTGTCGGAGCGATGGAGGTCCGCGCTGCATTCCGCGTCGTAGGCGCGGGCGGCATCGGCCCGGTCGTCCTCGCTCAGAGCCAGGCCGGAGGTAACGTAGCGGGCCGCCAGGCCTTCCGGAGCGTCCAAAAAGACGGCGACCTCGCACTCCAGAACGCGCCCGAGGTGCCGCGCGCAAACTTCCGCCACGCGGTCGACTTGATTCTCCGCAGCCAGGTCCCGACTGAATTGATATAAGGCGGTCATTTCGAGCTCGCGCTGCTGCGCGGCATCGGTCCGTGCACGCAACCGGCCCGTCAAGGTGCTGATGATCAGGCCGACGACCAGCAAACTGATCAGGGTCCAGAGATAGCGCGGCTCCCACGGCCCGAAGGCCGGGTACGGAGGGACAAAGAAATAATCGAAGACCAGGGTGCTGCTGATTGCGGTCACGATCGCAGGCCCGCGCCCCCAGCGGACGGCCGTCACGACCACCGCCAAGAGATACAGGATAATGTGATTGGAGAGCGTCGTGCTGGACCGGACGGAATAGCCGACACCCGCGATGCCGGCGACAAGGACCTGGCTGAAGAGATAGCCGCGCCAGTTGAAGAGCGCCTCGATGAACCAGCCGGAGACTCGGCCCATGCCCGTTTCGCTTCCCCCGTGAGATCGGCTGCTTGAGGCTAGCATTCTTCGGAAATTGGAACAATAGGGACGGCCGGCACCCCGCCGGGGCCGGTTCGCTCCGGCTCCGCCGTGACCTGTTCCCGTGATTCGAGTAGGATACGCTCAGACACCGGTACCTCCGCGGGGCGTACCGCGGTTCCTCGTCGAGCAGGAGCACACGATCCTTGAACAGAACGAGCCGCCAGATGCAGGGTGTCGTGGCTTGGCTGCTGATGGCAGCTCTCGGGTGCGCGGGCAGTCAAGGTCTGGATCGCGCGGCGTTGAAGCAGACACTCCGGCAGGACGTTGAACGCCTGATTGCCCAAGGCACCCCGGCGCCCAACCAGACTTCCCGCCTCGCGGTGCCCTTTACGCTGGGGGTGTACTTCACACCCGCGAACTACCTCCACCGGCGGTTCGAGTGGACCGACGCCGATAAGGACACGCTGGTTGCCTGGGGCGAGAGGCTCAAGCGCCAAGGCGTCCTGTCGGACATCCTGCTGCTGGCGGATTCGTCGGTCCACGGCACCACGCTGCACGACATTAGGCTCGCCGCGGCCCGCTATGGCGCGGACGCGGTCTTGATCGTAGACGGCGCGGCGGCCGTCGACCGATACAACAACGCCAAGGCCGCGTTCGCGTATTGGACGATCCTCGGCGCTTACCTGGCGTCCGGCACGCACAGCGACGCGTTGGTGCTGCTCGAAGGGACCTTCTGGGAAATCCGCACCCAGTCGCTCCGGTTCTCGGTGGAAGCCGAAGGGCTGGCCGAGACCGTCGGCCCTGCGGCGTTCGTGCGCGACCGAGACACGATCGCGCGGGCGAAACGGCAGGCGCTCGACACCTTCGGCAAGCGATTGGAAGACCGGCTCAAATCCCACCTCGTGCAACGATAGGACCGCCTCTTTTTTATTCCGTCCTAACCTCTCCGCCGGGCATTTTGACGCCACCTTTATTCCATCGGTGATAGGGTGAAGCTTGGCTAGAGCCGAGCCCCGGAAGGGACCGCCATGATGGACCTCGCTCTCGTCGGATTGACGGTCATTTTCTTTGTCGTCTCCGGATGGCTGCTCACCTCCTTGGAGAATCTATAAGGAAGATGACCATGTACCTTCCAGAAGCAATCCTTGCATTGGGTTTATTGATCTACCTGCTGGTCGCGCTTCTGAAGCCGGAGTGGTTTTGATGACCGTGACCGGGTTCTTTCAGATCGGCGTCTTTTTCCTCACCCTCTTGGCGGCCGTGAAGCCGCTCGGCTGGTACATGGCCCGAGTCTACGAAGGCCAATCCTGTGGATTGGATCGGCTGCTCGGCTCCGTCGAGCGCGGGATCTATCGGTTGTGCGGCGTTCGTCCCAACGAGGAGATGGACTGGAAGACATATGGAACGGCGATGCTCCTTTTCAATGCGGGAGGGCTGCTGGCCCTCTATGCCTTGTTACGCCTGCAAGGATCCCTCCCGTTGAATCCGGCACGCTTCGGCGCCGTGGCGCCGGACCTAGCCTTCAACACGGCAGCCAGCTTTGCCACCAATACGAACTGGCAAGCCTATAGCGGCGAAACCACGCTGAGCTACCTGACTCAGCTGCTCGGCTTGACCGTGCAGAACTTCGTGTCGGCTGCCACAGGGATGGCGACCTTAATCGCCCTTATCCGCGGGCTGGCTCGCCGGAACGCGCAGACCATCGGGAACTTCTGGGTCGATCTCACCCGAAGCACGCTGTACATCCTCTTGCCCCTCTCGCTCGTTTTGGCCTTGGCCCTCGTCTCCCAGGGCGTGGTGCAGACATTTAGTCCCTATCAAACAGCCACGCTGCTGCAACCGGTCGGCCATGCCGAATCCGTCACGGATGTGAACGGCCGACCGGTGCTGGACGAATGGAAGCAACCCAAGACCGAGCTGGCTCTGGTCAGGGAACAGGTGTTGGCGGTCGGGCCGGTTGCATCCCAAATCGCCATCAAGCAGCTCGGAACAAACGGAGGCGGTTTCTTCAATGTCAATTCGGCCCATCCATTCGAGAACCCGACTCCCTTGTCGAATTTTCTGGAGATGCTCGCCATCCTGCTTATCCCCACGGCCCTTTGTTACACCTTTGGGGTGATGGTGCAGGATACCCGTCAGGGGTGGGCCTTGCTTGTAGCCATGACCATGATCTTAGGGGCGATGCTCGCGTTGGGCGTGTGGGCGGAGCAACGGGGCAATCCGGCCCTGACCGCCATCGGCGTCGATCAAGTTGCGAGCGACCGCCAGCCCGGCGGGAACATGGAGGGAAAGGAAACGCGGTTCGGCATCGTGAATTCCGTCACCTGGGCCGCAGCCACCACGGCCTCCTCGAACGGCTCGGTCAATTCCATGCATGATTCCTACACGCCGCTCGGCGGCCTCGTGCCCCTTCTCCTCATGCTGTTCGGCGAGGTCGTCTTCGGGGGAGTCGGCTCGGGGCTTTACGGCATGATCGTGTTCGCGATCATCGCCGTCTTCGTAGCAGGGCTGATGGTCGGCCGGACGCCGGAATACCTCGGAAAGAAAATCGAGCCCTATGAGATGAAGATGGCCTCGCTCCTGATTCTGATCATGCCGATTGTCGTGTTGGGATTGACCGCCGTCGCCGTGGTCACCGAGGCGGGCACGTCTTCCATTCTGAATCCCGGCGCGCACGGCTTCAGCGAGATTCTCTACGCCTTCGGCTCCCAAGGGAACAACAACGGCAGCGCCTTTGCCGGGCTCAACGCGAACACGCTCTTCTATAATCTCTCGGGCGGACTCGCCATGTTGGTCTCCCGGTTCTGGTTGGCCGTTCCGACACTGGCCTTGGCCGGATCGTTGGCGCGCAAGAAGCCGGTGCCGGTCGGACCGGGCACGTTGCCGACTCACACGCCGTTGTTTGTGAGCCTCCTGATCGGTGTCGTGGTCATGGTCGGGGTGCTCACCTTCGCGCCGGCGCTCGCGCTCGGCCCGATCGTCGAATATCTGCAACTCACCGGCCAATGATTCAATCGGCGGCGAGGATTCCCCGATGACGACACAAACGGCAGTCCCCAAGGCCCACGCGCGGTTCGAGCCGTCTCTGGTTCGTCAGGCCTTCCTGGACTCTCTTCGCAAATTGAACCCCCGGCACCAGATCAAGAATCCGGTCATGTTCGTGGTCCTGATCGGCAGCGTGCTGACCACGGTGCACTTTCTCCAGGCCTTGTTCGGACACGGCGAAGCCGGCCCCGGCTTTATCCTCGCGATCTCCCTGTGGCTGTGGTTCACCGTGCTCTTCGCCAACTTTGCGGAGGCCATGGCCGAAGGGCGCGGCAAGGCACAAGCGCAATCGCTCCGCAAGGCCCGGCGCGACCTCCTGGCGAAGAAGCTCGCCCATCCGGAGCGGGACGCCGAATACACGAGGGTTTCGGCCAGCACCCTGAAGAAAGGGGACGCGGTCCTGGTCGAGGCCGGCGATTTCATTCCCTGCGACGGCGAGGTGGTCGAAGGAATCGCGTCCGTCGATGAAAGCGCGATTACGGGCGAGAGCGCGCCGGTCATCCGGGAAAGCGGCGGCGACCGCAGTGCGGTCACCGGTGGAACCAGGGTGCTGTCCGATTGGCTCGTCATCCGGATCACGGCCTCGCCGGGCGACACGTTTCTCGACCGCATGATCGCGATGGTCGAGGGGGCGACGCGCCAGAAAACGCCGAACGAGATCGCGCTCACTATTCTCCTGGCGGCAATGACGTTCATCTTTCTGCTGGCCACGGTCACCCTCTTGCCCTTCTCGATCTACAGCGTGCGGGCCGCCGGCCAGGGGACACCGGTCAGCGTGACGGTGCTGGTGGCCTTGCTCGTCTGCCTGATTCCGACGACGATCGGCGGGTTGCTGTCGGCTATCGGCATCGCGGGCATGGACCGCATGGTCCAAGCCAACGTGATTGCGCTGTCGGGAAAGGCGGTCGAAGCGGCCGGCGACGTGGATGTCCTGCTGCTCGATAAGACCGGCACGATCACTCTGGGCAACCGTCAGGCGATCGAGTTCCTGCCCGCCGAGGGCGTGAGCCAGACCGCCTTGGCGGATGCAGCTCAGCTCGCGTCCCTGGCCGATGAGACCCCAGAGGGGCGAAGCACTGTGGTTCTGGCGAAGGAACGGTATGGGTTGCGCGGGCGCGACATTCAGGCGTTGGGAGCGACCTTTATACCCTTTACCGCCCAGACACGCATGAGCGGCGTGGATTTCGCCGAGAGGCAGATTCGCAAAGGGTCGTCCGACGCCATCGAGGCCTACGTCCGTCAAATGGGCGGCCACTTTCCGCCGACAGTCGCCGCCCTTGTCGAAACGATCGCGAAGCAAGGCGGCACGCCTCTGGTGGTGGCCGAGGGAAAGCAGGTGCTCGGCGTCATTCATCTGAAAGACATCGTCAAAGGCGGGATCAAAGAACGTTTTGCCGAACTGCGACGGATGGGGATCAAGACCATCATGATCACCGGCGACAATCCGCAGACGGCCGCCGCCGTCGCCGCGGAAGCCGGCGTGGATGATTTCCTGGCGCAGGCGACGCCCGAAGCCAAGTTGAAGTTGATTCGCGACCTGCAGAGCGGAGGCCGGTTGGTCGCGATGACCGGCGACGGCACGAACGACGCGCCGGCGCTGGCCCAAGCCGACGTCGCCGTGGCCATGAATACGGGCACGCAGGCCGCCAAAGAAGCCGGCAATCTCGTGGATTTGGACTCCAATCCCACCAAGCTCATCGAGATCGTCGAAGTCGGCAAACAGTTGCTGATGACCCGCGGGGCGCTGACCGCGTTCAGCCTCGCCAACGATGTGGCGAAGTATTTCGCCATCATTCCGGCGGCTTTCGCGAGCACCTACCCGATGCTGGACACGCTGAACGTGATGCGGCTGGCGACGCCCTCGAGCGCCGTGCTTTCCGCGGTGATCTTCAATGCGCTGATCATCATTGCCCTCATTCCGCTGGCCTTGCGCGGCATCCGGTATCGGCCGATCGGCGCCGGGCCGGTGCTGCGCCGACACCTTCTCATTTACGGGCTGGGCGGCATCATCGTGCCTTTTGTCGGGATCAAACTGATCGATCTGCTCCTGGTCGCGTTCCATTTGGTGGAGGAACCATGAACATCACGGCGCAACTCCGACCCGCGCTCATGACGCTCTTGCTGTTAACGATCCTCACCGGTCTACTCTATCCGCTGGCCGTCACGGGACTGGCCCAAGCGCTTTTCCCGCATCAAGCCAACGGCAGCCTCATCGTGCGGAACGGCCACGTCGTCGGGTCCTCGCTGATCGGCCAGCCGTTTGACGATCCGAAATATTTCTGGGGTCGCCCGTCGGCGACCTCGCCCTTCCCGTACAACGCCGCTTCATCTTCCGGCTCGAATCTTGGTCCCACAAACCCAGCGCTGATCAAGGCCGTCCAAGACCGTCTCGCGACCCTGAAGGCCGCCGACCAGGACAACCTCGCCCCCGTTCCCGTGGATTTAATTACCGCCTCCGGGAGCGGGCTCGATCCCCACATCAGCCCGGCGGCGGCCGAGTATCAAGTCCGACGCGTGGCGCGCGCCAGGGGGATGGAGGAAGAGGCTGTGCGCCGACTCGTCGCCCGATACACGCAAGGCCGTCAACTCGGCTTTCTGGGAGAGCCGAGGGTCACCGTGTTCGAATTGAATCTCGCGCTCGACGCGGTTTCCAAGGACTTGGTGAGGCCTGCGCCCTAGTGTCTTGTCCCGAAGATTCGTTTCACGAGACCAGCCGGTCACCCTCTCCCCCACGTGCCGGCTCCTGCGTTCATTGACGCTGGCGGTCGCCTTTCCTAGAATCACATGAGGGCCGACTCGCTTGCCGTTCTCCCACGGGGCTCACGATGGATACAGCACGACCCGACCCTGAGAGCTTGCTCACACGCCTGCACGAGGAAGAAGCCCGGCGGACACGAGGCAAGTTGAAAATTTTCTTCGGCGCCGCCGCCGGCGTGGGGAAGACCTACGCCATGCTGGAAGCCGCGCACGAGCAGCGACGAGACGGCGTGGACGTGGTGATCGGCTGGGTAGAAACTCACGGCCGCGCGGAGACGGAAGCTCTCTTGAAAGGTCTTGAAGTGCTTCCTCCGCGCACGGTCGAGTATCGAGGAACGACGCTGCGCGAGTTCGACCTCGACGCGGCGCTCGCGCGCCGTCCTCAGCTCATCCTGATGGACGAACTGGCCCACACCAACGCGCCGGGGTCTCGCCATCCGAAACGATGGCAGGACGTGATGGAGCTTCTGCACGCCGGCATCACCGTGTATACCACCATCAATGTCCAGCATTTGGAATGCCTGAACGACGTCATCGCCCAGATCACCGGCGTCCGCGTGAGCGAAACGGTACCGGACTCGGTTCTGGAACAAGCCGATGACGTAGAACTGATCGACCTCCCCCCCGACGATTTGTTGCAACGGCTGAAGGACGGGAAAGTCTATGTGCCGGAACAGGCGCGGCACGCCGTGCAGAATTTTTTCCGCAAGGGCAACCTGATCGCTTTGCGAGAACTGGCGTTGCGGCGAACGGCCGAACGGGTCGACCAGCAGATGGAGGTGTACCGCCGCGAGCACGCAGTGGTGCGCACCTGGCCCGCGGCCGAGACCATCATGGTGTGCGTGAACATGAAGCCTCGCGGGGCCCGTTTGGTCCGGGCGGCGAGGCGTATGGCCGGCGAGCTGCACGCAAAATGGATCGCGGTCTACGTGCAGATCCCGCGGCACCTGCGGCTGCCGGACGGCGAACGCAACCGGGTGATCGAGACGTTGCGCCTGGCCGAACAACTCGGGGCCGAGACAGTGACCCTCAGCGGGGACGATGTCAGTCGAGAACTGTTGAACTACGCGCGCGAACGCAACGTCACGAAGATCATCGTCGGCAAGCCGCTCCGGTCGCGGTGGAAAGCCTGGCTCTTCGGATCGGTGGTCGAAGAGTTGGTCCGTCGCAGCGGGGACATCGACATCTATGTCATCTCGGGAGAGGAGGGCGAGAGCCGTCCCCTCGCGGCCCAGGCGATCCCGCACCGGATCGACTGGCCGGCGTACGTGCAGGCGGGTGCCGTCGTTCTGGCCTGCACCGCGCTGAACTGGCTTCTGTTTCCTTTCTTCGGAGCGGCGAATCTGATCATGATCTATCTGCTCGGCGTAGCGATCGCCGCAACCCGTTGGGGGCGTGGGCCCTCCGTGTTCGCATCGATCGCCAGCGTCGCGGCGTTCGACTTCTTCTTTATCCCCCCGTACCTGACCTTCGCCGTGTCCGATACCCAATACATCCTCACTTTCGCCGTGATGTTGGTCATCGCCCTGTTGATCAGCGGGTTGACCGTTCGGATTCAGCAACACGCGGCGGCGTCCCGTCAGCGGGAACGGAGAACCGCGCTTCTCTATGCCATGAGCCGCGATCTCGCCACGCGGCGCAAGATTGTCGAACTTGTCGACGTGGCTTCCCGCCACATCCGCCAGGTGTTCGACAGTCAGGTCGCCGTGTTCCTGCCGGACGCAACCAAGCGTCCGGTTCTCCAACGCACCGAGCAGCTCTTCTTCGAATTCGATCCGAAGGACGCCGGTGTCGTCCAGTGGGTGTACGATCATAGCCAGCCGGCGGGACTGGGAACCGACACCTTGCCAGGCTCCGGGGCTCTGTATTGGCCTTTGGTCGGCTCGCAGGGTCCGGTCGGGGTACTGGCGGTGCGCCCGGCCCAACCCGGCCGTCGTTTCGACCTGGAGCAACTGCACCTGCTGGAGACCCTCGCCAATCAGGTCGCGCTCGCGATCGAACGCGCCCGCTTGGCCAAGGAGTCGCAACAAGCCGCTTTGCAGGCCGAGACCGAGCGGACGCGGAACGCCATCCTCAGCGCGGTCTCGCACGATCTGCGAACGCCCCTGGCTGCGATCATTGGGGCTGCAAGCGGGCTCCTGACCACAGCGTCGGGAACGGACCCCAGGCAGCGGGAGTTGGTCCAGGCCATCTACGATGAAGCGAACCGTCTTGACCGATTGATGAAGAACCTCCTCGACATGACCAGGCTGGAAGCCGGCGCGGTGCAACCTCGCAAGGAATGGCATCCGCTGGACGAAGTGGTCGGCGCGGCCCTGACCCGGCTCGGGAAGAGACTGGAAGGACATCGGGTGCAGACCCGGTTTCCGGCGACGCTGCCGCTGGTCCCGATCGACGGGGTGTTGATCCAGCAGGTGCTGATCAATCTGCTGGAGAATGCCGTGAAATACGCCCCCGCCGGCACGCCGATCGACATCACGGCGTCGACCCGGGAGAAGGAAGTGCTTGTCGAAGTCGCGGACAGGGGACCGGGCTTGCCGCCCGGGGAGGAAAAGCGGATCTTCGACAAATTCTACCGAGCCGGCCCGGCGCGAGAAGGCGGAGTCGGACTAGGCCTGACGATTTGCCAAGGTATCGTCGAGGCGCACGGCGGACGGATCTGGGCTGAGAACCGCCCTGGCGGCGGAGCTGTGTTCCGTTTTACTCTCCCGCTGGAGGGCGCGCAACCCATCATCGAACCGGAACAGGCCGAACCCCGCGTCGCGCGGGACTCGCCATGACTGACCGTCCCATCCCAAGCGTGCTCTTGATCGAAGACGAGCCCGAGATCCGTCGCTTCCTCCGCACGACGCTTCCGGAGCACGGTTTCCGTCTTTATGAAGCCATCACGGGAGCGGACGGGCTGGCGCAAGCGCAAGCGCGGAATCCGGACTTGATCCTGCTCGATCTCGGCCTGCCGGACATCGACGGCGTCCAGATCATCGAGCGCCTGCGCGAGTGGACGCCGGTCCCGATCCTCGTCTTGTCGGCGCGCGATCAGGAACAGACGAAAGTCGCCGCGCTCGACCTCGGCGCCGACGATTACGTCACGAAACCCTTCGGCGTCAACGAACTGCTGGCCCGCATGCGCGCGACCCTTCGGCAAATGGCGAGGGCCTCGGTCGCGCAGAGCGAGCTGGTGTTCGCGACCGGGGAGCTGCGGGTGGACCTGGGGAGGCGGCAGGTGTGGGTCGGTGAGAAGGAAGTCCACTTGACGCCCATCGAATACAAGCTGTTGGCGACGCTCGCGAAGTACGCCGGAAAGGTGGTGACCCATCGGCAACTGCTCAAAGAGGTCTGGGGCCCGCTGCACGTCGAAGAAAGTCACTACCTGCGTGTCTACATGCGGCAGTTGCGGTACAAATTGGAAGCCAACCCGGCGCATCCGCGCTACCTTGTGACGGAGTTGGGCGTGGGGTATCGCCTCAAAGCGGAGTGACCGCGGGCGGCAGCCGGAGCCGCCGACTGACCGTCCTGCGTCACGGCGAATCGAAGGTCATGATGGCCGAGAAGATCAGCAGGTGCTGGGCGGCCGTGAGGCCGATGACGCCGGGGCTGATCTCGTGACCCTTGAAGAACCCGCCGCCGACGCCGGTCGATTCATCGAACCGGTGCTCCAGCCGGAGAATCGCGTTCGTCCACTGGGAGGGCGCTCTGTACTCCAGCGTGGTCGTGACGGCTTTCACGAACTGCTCGAACCCCGTCAACCGGCCGTTGCGGTCCCAGTAAAACTCCGGCCGGACGGCCACACTCCAGGGGCCGCTGAAGTTCCATCGCATGGGCAGCATCGCGCCGGTCCAGAAGGTCCGTGGACTGCCGGGCGCGGCTAGGTTCTCGGTGCCGATCTGATGCTCGAACGCGAGGGTCACCTCGTCGCTCTTCCATTCTGCGATGGTGTCAAAGAACAACCGCCAGAACTCAATGGACGTCTCGGCTTGCTCCGGCCCGTAATAGACCGTCTCCTTAATCGTGAGGCGCGGAGTGGCCTTGTAGGCCAGTTGTCCGCCGTAACTCGGCTGGTCGTTGGGGCGAGAGAGATGGAAGTAGCCGTTGATCACATACACGGTGCCGGTCAGTCGTTCGGTGAAGGGATAGCCGGCCGCGACGCCGAACATCAGATACGGCGAATAGTCTCCGATCCATGGCCTGGTGTAATTGATGTTGTCTTTGGCGTAGAGCGAGTCGTACCCGATCAGACTATTGAACAGCCCGGCTTGGACCGTCAGCCCGTTCCCGACCGGAGCCAGGTATGATACATTGGCTCGCCCAAAGTGCCGGAGCTGATCGGAAGAACCGACCTTCGGCTGATTCACGTGAAACCCGAAATCCTTTGCGTCCTGACCGCCTTGCCCCATGAGTTCCACGCCCCAACGCGACCGCTCCGTGGCATCCTTGCGGAGGTAGGCCCCACCCATATTCAGGTCCAGTTCGTTGACCCTCGGCGTCGTCCCGCGGTTCCGCCAGCGATGATTGGCGGGAAAATTGAAATCGAGCGAATAGCCGAGATCCACAAACCCGCCGTAGCGCCAGTCCGGCTTCTCGACCTCGCGCTTGGCAGGCGGCTCTTCCCTAACGTTGAGATCGACGATGCCTTCCCGCGGTTCAGGACGCGGACCGTAAGCCGGCAGATCCTCGGCGGCGACGGAAGTCCCCGATATCCGCCAGAAGAACAGGATCCCTGCGGTCATTGCCGTCCACCGTTTCATCGCCGTTCTTCTCCTTCCTCTTTCCGTTTCGAACCTTAGCCGATGCCGCATCAAGGAGAGGTGAAAATGGGAGGGGAGACTATCAAGACGGCGTAAAATCGTGACGACCCGACCGATACCACCGCCAGCCCAACCACGCGCACATGGCGAGCATTCCGATCCACCCGAGGACGGCAACCCTGTGGGCGATCACCGTATCCGACGCCAGGACACCCCAACGGCCGAAGATCTGCTCCCAGTCATGTTCTCCGCCGCCGACCAACGGCAGCGCTTGCGCGCGGGCGTCGGCCATGTACCGCGCGACGTTGAGAAAATTTTCGAAGAACCAGACGCCTGCGACCGTGCATCCGAGCGCGTCGCGTTGCCGCCAAAACGCCAGCCAGACGAGGAACGGCATCGCGAGCTGCCCGAGCGTCCCGCCGTAGAGACCCATCGTCTCTCCGAAGATGCCGAAGAGCGGATGGCCCGCCTCGTGAAAGACGAGATTGACATGATCGAGGAACATGAAGCCGTCGTCGTCCGTGGCCAGCAGAGCGAACAATCCGGCCAGCCCCGACAGCGCGACCGCACACTGTCCGTTCGAGATCGGCTTCCACGGATACCCGTGAACCCGGCAGACGCAGTCGATTACGGGGCTGAAGGGATTCGTCGGCATCAAACAGGTGGGAGAGCGCCGATCACTTCTGCGGCTCGCCGAGTACGCACCAGACGCGGCGCGTGCCGGACTTCTGATCGGTGACGGCTTCGCCGGAGAAGAAGCTGACTTGCCAGGCGACGATCTCATCGGTGGGCGACGGCGTGGCCGTCCAGTAGATCGCCGACTTGATGTTGACAAAGGGATGGCCGGGCGGGAGCGCCGGATCTTTTTGCGACGGATCCACCAGGGTCTTCAATTCCTCGACCGTCGGAGCCCGCCAGCCGGTTTGTCCTCCGACGGTCTTTGTCTCGCAGCGCGAAATCGAGGCGCTCCAGACGTCAAACTCACGGTCCGGCTCGCGTTCCCAGATGAGTCCGGTCTGATTGTCCTTGACGGCTTCACCGTTGAAGGCCATCGTGAACCGGTCGGCTGCGGCAAGCGGCGACGCCAGAGCCCACAGCTCAAAGCCGAAGAGCAACGCCCACCCTCGGTACAGTATGTTGGTCGTCATCGGGCGATCACCACGGAGAATGGATATTCCGAACTAGTGTCCTGTCTCTGAAGTTCGCTGACAAAATCGGGCCACGCTGGCCAGGATTTCGTCGGCGGTCTTGGTCCATGTGAAGGGTTTGGGGTGTGTATTGGTGACCGTGATGTAGTCCC
>Ga0070741_10002224_pt1 | contig 53493 bp, 55 predicted proteins | sample Coa_R1_4_FD_66440 | JGI IMG/M metagenome (GOLD analysis project Ga0070741, IMG submission 66440) | Surface soil microbial communities from Centralia Pennsylvania, which are recovering from an underground coalmine fire - Coalmine... | ecosystem: Environmental > Terrestrial > Soil > Unclassified ... | reverse complement strand
GTCCTTCATGGCGCGCGTCGGCGACGAGGCGGACGCGGATGCCGCCACGATCGCGCGCGCCTTCGCGGTGGTGCGCGACGCCTACGGGATGACCAAACTGAACGGTGAAATCGACGCGCTCGACGCGAAGATTTCCGGCAGCCTGCAGCTCGAGCTCTATGCGGAAGTGCAGGGCCTGTTGCGCGACCGCGTCATCTGGTTCATCCGCAACACGACGCTCGAAGGCGGCCTTGCCGAGCTCGTCGCGCATTACCGCGAGTCGATCGCGCGGCTGGAGCGGGATTTCGACAAGCTGGTCTCGCCGAATTCGCGCCGGGCGATACAGGAGCGGGCGGCATCGTTTGTCAAAGGCGGCGTCCCCGAGCCGCTTGCGAACAAGATCGCACGGCTTCCGCTACTCGCCGCCGCGACCGACATTACCTTGATCGCCGACCGGACGGGGAAACCGATCGAGATCGCGGCCGAAATCTATTTCGCCGCTCACGAATATTTTCAGCTCGACACCTTGCTCGCCGCGGCCAATGCGATCGAGGCGCAGGACCGTTTCGAGCGGATGGCGATCGACCGCGCGATCGATTCGATCGGCGCGAACGAGCGCCGGATCGCCGCCGATATTCTAGCCAACGGAAAGGCGGGCGAGGCGGCGCTTCATGCGTGGAGCGCGACGCGCACGGACGAAATCGCCCGCATTCGCAGCCGCTTGCAGGAGCTCGGCAGCTCCGGCTTCACACTCGCGAAGCTGATCGTCGCCGCGAGTCTGATGCGCGACCTTGTCAAAAATTGAGGAATGCGGTTGATCGGCTCCGCCGATCATGATTCGACAGCCCGCCCAGCCCGAAATTTTCAAAAAGGCTTCGAAGCTCGCCATTCTGGGCTGGGTTTTGTTCGACTGGGCGTGCCAGCCCTATTTCACGCTGATCATGACCTTCATCTACGCGCCGTATTTCGCCTCGAGCGTGGTGGACGATCCGGCGCGCGGGCAGTCGCTGTGGGGCTTCGCGACCTCGGCGGCGGGCATTTTCATCGCCTGCACCTCGCCCGTGTTAGGGGCGATCGCGGATGCGACGGGCCGCAGGAAGCCGTGGATCGCGGCGTTCGGCGTTCTCATCGTGATCGGCGCTTCTATGCTCTGGCTCGGCAAGCCGAACGATCCTTCGACGATCCTTCCGGTTTTGATCGCGTTCGCGATCGGCTCGATCGGGGTCGAATTCGCGACCGTCTTCAACAACACGATGATGCCGCTGCTCGTGCCGCGCGAGAAAATCGGCTCGCTTTCGGGCGCGGGCTGGGCGATGGGCTATGTCGGCGGGATGATCTCGCTGTTCTTCTCGCTCGCGTTTCTCGCGAGCAATCCGGAGACCGGCCACACACTGTTGGGATTTTCGCCGATCTTCGGGCTGGACGCGGCAGCGCGCGAGGGCGACCGCGCGACCGGGCCGCTCACAGCGTTGTGGTTCGTTGTTTTTGTCATTCCGCTTTTCCTGTTCACGCCGGACGGAAAACGCGGGAAGAAATTGTTTCCGGCGGTGCGGCACGGGCTTCATTCGCTCAACGCGACTTTTCGCGAAGCGCGCAAGCATCGCGATCTCGGCTATTTCCTGCTCGCCAACATGATCTACACCGACGGGCTGCTTGCGCTTTTCGCCTTTGGCGGGATTTACGGCGCGGGCCAGCTCGGCTGGGGCTCGATGCAGCTTGGCCTCTTCGGCATTCTGCTAACGATCACCGGCACGTTCGGCTGCTATTTCGGCGGCAAGTTAGATGACAAAATCGGCGCGAAGGCGGTCGTGCTCGGCTCGCTCGCGGTGCTGATTTTCTGCTGCCTCGCGATTCTGTCGGTGAGCCGCGATTCGATCTTGTTTTTCGTGCCGGCCGAGCCGCCGCTGCCAGGGGCAGGATTGTTTTCGAGCCTTCCCGAAAAACTTTATCTCGTTCTCGGCGCGCTGATCGGTGCGGTCGCGGGGCCCGTGCAGGCGGCCTCGCGCACGCTACTCGTGCGCCTTTCGCCCCACGAGAAGCTCGCGCAGTTTTTCGGGCTGTTCGCGCTGTCGGGAAAAATCACGTCGTTCGTGGGGCCGTTTCTGGTGGCGGCGGTGACGGCGCTCACCGCGAGCCAAAAGGCCGGAATTTCCGTGCTGGTCGCGTTTTTTCTCGTGGGGGGGTTGCTGCTTTCGCGGGCGCGAATCAATGCCGGAAATGACGCACGCCCGTAAACACCATCGCGATATTGTGCTCGTCGGCGGCCTTGATTACCTCATCGTCGCGTACTGAGCCGCCGGGCTGAATGACGGCCGTCGCGCCCGCCTCGATTGTCGCGAGCAGCCCGTCGGCGAAGGGAAAGAAGGCTTCGGAAGCAACCGCCGAGCCGCGCGTGAGCGGCTCTTTCAGCCCTAGGGTTTTCGCGGCTTCTTCGGCCTTTCGCGCGGCGATGCGTGCGGAATCGACGCGGCTCATTTGGCCCGCGCCAATGCCGACGGTGGCGCCGTCCTTGGCGTAGATGATCGCGTTCGACTTCACGTGTTTCGCGACGCGGAAAGCGAATTTCATGTCCGCAAGCTCGGCCGCGGTCGGCTTCCGTTTGGTGACGACCTTGAGCTCGATATCCTCGACCATGGAGTTGTCGCGCGACTGCACCAAGATGCCGCCTGAAACAGATTTGTAGACAAGATCGTTTGCGCGCGGGTCGGGCAGGCCGCCCGCGAGCAAGAGGCGCAGATTCTTTTTCGCGCCGACGATTTTGATCGCTTCCTCGCTTGCGTCGGGCGCGATAATGACCTCGGTGAAGAGCTCGACGATTTCGCGCGCCGTCTCCGCATCGAGCGGGCGGTTCAACGCGATGATGCCGCCGAAAGCGGAAATCGGATCGCAGGCGAGTGCGCGCCTGTAGGCCTCGATCGGGCTGTCGTTTTCGGCAACGCCGCAGGGATTGGCGTGCTTCACGATCACGACCGCGGCTTTCTTCTTCGGATCGAACTCGGCGACGCATTCATAGGCGGCGTCGGTGTCGTTGATGTTGTTGTAGGAAAGCGCCTTGCCCTGCACCTGGCGCGCGGTCGCAACGCCCGGCCGCGCGCCGGGACTTTTGTAGAATGCCGCGGATTGATGCGGGTTTTCGCCATAGCGCAATTCTTCCGCGAGCTTGCCGCCGAAGGTGCGCCAGGCCGGCGCTTTCTCCTTCAGCTCGTCCGCGAACCAGTTGGAGATCGCGGAGTCGTAAGCGCTCGTGCGCGCGAAAGCTTTGGCCGCGAGCCGCCGCCGCAGCGTAAGTGTCGTGCCGCCATGTTTTTCGATTTCGGCGGCGACTTCGGCGTAGTCGGCGGGATCGACGATCACCGCGACGTCGTCGTGGTTCTTCGCAGCGGCGCGCACGAGCGCGGGCCCGCCGATGTCGATGTTTTCGATACAGTCCTCGAATTTAGCCCCTTTCGCGACCGTTTGCTCGAACGGATAGAGATTGGCCACCACAAGATCGATCTGCGCGATCGCATGTTCGCGCATGGAGGCGGCATGTTCCTTATTGCCGCGGATCGCGAGAATGCCGCCATGCACTTTCGGATGCAGCGTCTTCACCCGGCCGTCCATCATTTCGGGGAAGCCGGTGAGTTCGGAAATGTCGGAGACGGCGAGGCCTGCTTCTTTCAGCGCGCGATGCGTGCCGCCGGTCGAGACGAGGGCGGCCTTGGCCTTAACGAGGGCCTTCGCGAATTCGACTAGGCCCGTCTTGTCGGAAACCGAAAGGAGTGCGCGGGCGACGGGACGAACGCGGTTCGGCATGGAGCTTTCCGGCGGCTGATGCCGCCGCGATAGCACGGAGAGGGGGTCAGGGAAACAGCCGAGGCCGCCTGTTCACAGCGGCAATTCGGGGACATCCGCTGCCTCACGGCGCTCCGTCTGCGCCGCTTCCGCGCGCACGAGATGCCAGAGGATGCGCTCGGATTCCCGCGCCTCGCCATAGACGACGATTTGGCTCGTGCGGCGCGGGCTGTCTGTGGAGGAGAGAAACACGCTTTCTTCCAGCTTCACGTCGCGCCCCGGCGCCGTGAACAGCCATCCCTGCTGGCGCGGCAAAACAAGCATCACGGTCGAGCCGTCGGCGAGCCGGCTCGCCTTCACGTTCGGATGCAGGTGAAAGCGGAGCGCGAATTCGTTTCGCGCATGGCGCGATTTCTTCCGGCCAGGGGCGGCGAGAAAGACATCCTCGCCGTCGAGCCGCGCGCCGTCCTGCGACAAGAGCCACGAGCGCTGATGAACGAGGCCGTAGTTTTTCGCATAGCCGTCATGGCTCGCACGGGCGAAGTGCGCGCCGTCACGCTCGGCGCGCGAGACATGCACATTTTTCGGGCCGGCGACGATCGGCGTTCCGATGAAGCGGCTCGCGGAAGTATCGCGCATGAAACGGCAGGACGAAGTGTCGTTCAGCGTCGCGGTCGAATGCGCGGCGGTCGCGCGTGCGACGCGCTGCCAGGCTTTTTTGTTGATCGCGGGCATGCCGCAATTCACGATGATGCGGCTTTTTGCGTGCGAAAACTCGAACGAAAGACAGCCCGCATGCGCGTCCTGGCTCACGCTGAAGGGCGGCGGCTTGCCGGTGTCGGCGATGATCAGGCTCGCGCCCGCCTCGATCCGCTGATAGCCGGAATAGGGCGCGTTCGCGACCGGCGTGCCGCGCGCGTCGTCATAGGCAAGCACGGTCGCGATCGAATCCGCGGGGGTCGTGCCCGCGCCGTTGAATTGCGCGAAGGCGCCGTCGCCGTGGCGGAAGAAACGCAGCATCGGCATCATGCGATCGATCGCGTTCAAGAGTTCGCGCGGCGGCGGCAGATTGCGCGCGGCATAAGCCTGCCGGAGGGGCAGGAGGTCGAGAAGAAGCGCGACGATGAGCGCCGGATTGCGGCTGATATGCCCGCCGTCGGGCAAAATCTGGCGCTCCAGTTCGTGCGAAAGCTTGCGCGTTGCGCGCTTGAGTAATCGCGTTTCGCCCGCGATGCAAAGGCCCGCGAGCGCGAGCGCAATCGCCGCGGAGAGGCGCGGATAGCCGTCGCGCGACTTGAACGCAGTGCGCTGCAAGTAGCGCACTTGCCGGGAGAGGCTGCGCAGAAAGGTTCGATAGAAAACGTGATCGGCGTCCTGCAGGATCAGCGGCGCCTGCGTGAGCCAGGAGATGACGCGGCGGGTGAGAATTTCCGGCTCCCACGCGACCGGATGGCCGCGGCCCTGAATCGCGATCCAGTCGCCAACGAGCGAGCGCGCGTTTTCGCGCGCGATGGGCGTCCCCGCCGCGCGCAGATGCCGAAGCCAGCCGAAGCCCAGGAGGAGCTCGCTCCATTCGCGCGACGGCGCCTCGATCTCGAACGGCGAGCGGCCTTCGGTGGAGACGACTTTTCCGGCGAAGGCGAATTCGCCGGCATAGACTTCGTTCGCGATCGTCGGATCGCCGGTGCGCAAGTCCTGCGGCGCGATCAAGAGCCGCTCGGGAACCCTAAGCCCGATTTGCCAGCGAAAGCGCGGATTGTCGACGAGGCGCACCACGAACCGCCGCCAGCGATGACCGCCGACGTGCGCAGCTAACCGCACGCGATCCGTGATTTTCTCCCGCCGCATGGAATGTCGCCTGCTTTCGCCGCCAACATATCGAAGCGAGGTCGGCTGTCCACCTGCCGCCGAAAAAGCGTTCAGGAAAGCCGCTGCAAGCGCGCGGCATAAAAGCCGTCGCAACCCGAAAGGCGGCTTTCCTGATTCGGAAGGTGGCAGGGTAACGTGCGCAAATCCCCTTGTGCGGAGACAAAATCGTCAACGCCGCCGGTTTCCGAAGCATCGATCGGGACGCGGCGCAGGTTCGAATGCCGACCGAGCAGCGCTTCGATCTGCCGCTCGCCTTCCTCGGGCTCGAGCGAGCAAGTTGCGTAGACGAGGATTCCTTGGGGTTTTACGAGTTTTACCGCATTGTCGAGAATGCGGGCCTGCAGCGCGGACAAGCGCGCTAGATCGGCGGGCTCGCGCTGCCACGGCAGGTCGGGATTCCGCCGGATCGTGCCGGTCGCGGTGCAGGGCGCGTCGAGCAAGACGGCGTCGAACGGGCCGCCGGACCAGCCGGCGGCGTCCGCTTCGACGGTTTCGCAATCGAATTGCAGACGCGCGAGATTCTCCTTGAGGCGCTTGAGCCGGGAAGCCGAACGATCGACGGCAACCACTTTCGCGCCGCCCGCGATCAGTTGCGCGGTCTTGCCGCCGGGCGCGGCGCAGAGATCGGCGACGCTCTTGCCTTTGATGTCGCCGAGAAGCTTCGCCGGCAGCGAGGCGGCCGCATCCTGTACCCACCATGCGCCTTCTTCGTAGCCGGCGAGCGCGGCGACGGGCCCGGCATTTACAAGGCGGACGGAGTCTGTCGGCAGCAGATGGCCGTGGAGTTTAGCGGCCCAGTCCGCTGCTTTCTCTTTCATCGTGAGATCGAGCGGCGGCTCGATTTTGTGCGCGCCGGCAATCGCAAGCGCGGTTTCACGTCCGTAAGCGTCGCACCAGCGCTGTAACAGCCATGACGGCGTGTCGATGCCGCGATCCAGTCCCGCGATGCGTTCGCGCCCTTCGCGCACGACGCGGCGGAGGACGGCGTTGATCAATCCCGCGTAGCGGCGGGTAGCGCGGTCGCGGTTCACAAGCTCCACCGAAAGGTCGACCGCCGCGTGATCCTTCACGTCGAGAAACAGAATTTGCGCCGCCCCCAGAAGAAGCAGGATCTCGACGCGCGGCGCGTCCTTCGGCAGGCCGCGCTCCAGGAATTCTCCGAGCAGCGCGCGCAACGTGCCGAGGCGGCGGAGCGTTTTTGCCGCGAGCATGTGCACGAGCGCGCGGTCACGATCGTCGAGCTCGCGGAGACCGGCAAGGCCCGTATCGGCATCCAGCGTTTGATCGAGCGGACGACGCCGCTGCAAGACATCATAGAGGACCTGCGAGGCAAGGAGCCTTGCAGGGAGGCCGGGGGCTTTCTCGTTCGAAATGTGCTGCGCCACGGGGCGGATATAGGCTGTCCGCTCGCCGAAAGCGACATCTCTTGACCCTCGCATCGCCGCGCCCGAAATAATCGGTATGACCGGGAAGAAATCGAAGAAACTCACGCCCGCAGCCGAGCGCGCGCTCGCCGAAGCGGAAGCGCGCCGTGCCGAGGCGAAAAAAGCGGAGTTGAAGGAGTTGAAAAAGGAGAATCCGCCGCGGGAAGGGCCAGAGCCCACGCGCTACGGCGACTGGGAGAAGAAGGGTATCACGAGCGATTTTTCGTGAGCAGCAACACTGTCATGGCCGGGCTTGTCCCGGCCATCCACGTCTTGACGATAGCACGGCGAGGAAGGCGTGGATGCCCGGCACAAGGCCGGGCATGACACAGAAATTTTACGCCGACTTGCGGTTCTGCCGGTTGTTGACGAGGTCGTTAACGACCGACGGATCGGCGAGCGTCGAGGTGTCGCCGAGATTGCTGTATTCGTCCTCGGCGATCTTCCGCAGAATGCGGCGCATGATCTTGCCGGAGCGGGTCTTCGGCAGGCCCGGCGCAAACTGAATATGATCGGGCGCCGCGATCGCGCCGATGTCCTTCCGTACCCATTGCACCAGTTCCTTGCGCAGCTCCTCGCTCGGCTGCTCGCCGGCCATGAGCGTGACATAGGCGTAGATGCCCTGACCCTTGATATTATGCGGAAAGCCGACGACGGCGGCTTCCGACACCTTGGCGTGCGCCACGAGCGCGCTTTCCACCTCGGCGGTGCCCAAGCGATGGCCGGAGACGTTGATCACGTCGTCGACGCGGCCGGTGATCCAGTAATAGCCGTCCTCGTCGCGGCGGCAGCCGTCGCCGGTGAAATATTTGCCGGGGTAAGTCTTGAAGTAAGTGTCGACGAAGCGCTGGTGGTCGCCATAAACCGTGCGCATCTGGCCGGGCCAGGAATCGGCGATGCAGAGATTGCCGCTCGCGGCGCCTTCCAGCACTTTTCCGCTGGCGTCGACGATTTGCGGAACGACCCCGAAGAACGGCCGCGTGGCGGAGCCAGGTTTCAACTTGGTCGCACCCGGCAGCGGCGTGATGAGAATGCCGCCGGTCTCCGTCTGCCACCAGGTATCGACGATCGGGCAGCGGGAATCACCCACGACGCGGTAGTACCACTCCCAGGCTTCGGGATTGATCGGCTCGCCGACGGTGCCGAGGAGCCGGAGCGATTTGCGGCTCGTCTTCTTCACCGGCTCGTCGCCCGCCTGCATCAGCGCGCGGATCGCGGTGGGAGCGGTATAGAAGATGTTGACCTTGTGCTTGTCGATTACTTCCCAGAAGCGGGACATCGAGGGGTAGTTCGGAACGCCCTCGAACATCAGCGTTGTCGCGCCGTTCGCGAGCGGGCCGTAGACGATATAGCTGTGGCCGGTGACCCAGCCGACGTCGGCGGTGCACCAGTAAACGTCGCCTTCGTGGTAGTCGAAGACATACTGATGCGTCATCGCCACGAACACGAGATAGCCGGCGGTCGTGTGCAGCACGCCTTTCGGCTTTCCGGTCGAGCCCGAAGTGTAAAGAATGAAGAGCGGGTCTTCCGCGCCCATCGGCTCCGGCTTGCAGTCGGGCTTCACGGTTTTCGCGATCTCGTCGTAATAGACGTCGCGGCCCTTCTGCATGTTGACGGGCGCACCGGTGCGGCGGACAACGATCACCGACCCCACTCCGCCAGCCTTGTTGCAGGCGGCATCGGTATTTTCCTTCAACGGGATCTTCCTGCCGCCGCGCACGCCTTCGTCGGCAGTGACGACGATGTCGGATTTGCAATCCTCGATGCGGCCGGCGAGCGAATCGGGCGAGAAGCCGCCGAAAACGACCGAGTGAATCGCGCCGATCCGCGTGCAGGCGAGCATCGCGTAAACGGCCTCGGGAATCATCGGCATATAAATTGTGACGCGGCTGCCTTTCTTCGCGCCTACTTTCTTCAGGACGTTCGCCCAGCGGCAAACTTCGGCGTGCAATTCCTTGTAGGTGATCTTCTTCGAGTCTTTCGGGTCGTCGCCTTCCCAGATGATCGCGACCTGCTTGCCGCGCTTCTTCAGGTGACGGTCGATGCAATTATAGGAAACGTTGGTCTTGCCGTCCTCGAACCATTTGATCGAAACCTTGTCGGGGCCGAAGGTGGTGTTCTTCACCTTCTTGAACGCTTTCATCCAGTGAATGCGTTTTGCTTCCTTCGCCCAGAATTTCTTCGGGTCCTTGATCGAGGCCGCGTACATCTTCTGGTACTTGGCGTCGTCCAAATAGGCGCGCTTTTTCCACGCGGCCGATACCGGATAAACTTTCTCGGACATGGTTTCCTCCCAAACGATCCGCCGTTTCCTCGGCCGGTTTTTTCCATTATGCGAAGCCGCTTTTTCGGCGACAAGCGGGGTCGCCTTGCACTTTGGTCAGTGCTCCTGACAGTTGGTATTACACGCCAAACAGGCCAATAATTGCGCCTAAAACGATAAGTACGCCGAGCCAGTGAATGGCGTCGATCGCCGTCAGCATGGGCTTCCGTCCGGCAAAAGCATAATTCACCGCGATTACGGTGAGGACAAAGCCAAACCAGATAAATGCGCCGGAAATGACGCCGTTTTTGAGCGTAACTTGCCCGACGCCGAGATGCCCAATCACACCCGCGAGCACCCAGGCCATGATCAGGTCGGCCGCCGCTGCGATCACAAATGGAATCCAGGCGGCGGCTTTCCGGCCGCCTTTCTTGACCTCCGCCGCCTTTAGCCAGGGCTTCGACAGAGCCGTGTAATAAATCGCGCTGAAGACGTAAGCCGCGGCCGCGGCGACGACAATCGCGAGGTAATTCATTCCGGCAAATTGCATGGCGCGCCTCCTCCCGCTGGGCAGGAGGGAATTATATCGTCTTAGCGCGGAAAGGGGTTGCTATTTCAGGCCGCCCATCTTGCAGATGATCGCCCATTCCTGATCCGTCACCGGCTGCACCGAGAGCCGCGAGTTGTTGAGGAGGACCATTTTGGCGAGTTTTTTCTCGGCCTTGCATTGAGCGAGCGTGACCGGTTTCGGCAGCGGCTTGACGGCTTTCACGTCGACGAGCCCAAAGGTTTTTGTCTTGTCGGAAGGATCCAGGCGATATTCGCCAGAGATCTCGACGATGCCGACAATGCTTTTCTCCTCGCCGGAATGATAAAAGAAGGCGTGTTCGCCCTTCTTCATCGCCATGAGATGCTTCTTCGCGAGATGATTGCGAACGCCGTTCCACTCGGTGCCCTTGGTGCCGGCCTTTACCTGATCGTTCCAGGACCAGGTTGCGGGTTCGCTTTTCACCAGCCAGTGCGCCATTGCTCGCTCATTTCACCGGCGCGCCGATGACCCAGCGCCATGGACGGATTTCGACGGACTGAAAGAGTTTCGCGGCCTGATAGGGATCGCGCGCGAGCACTGCTTCGCATGCCTTCCGATCGTCGGCCTCGATGATCAGCAGCGAGCCGTTCATGGTTTCTCCGTCCTCGGCCACGAAGGGGCCGCAGGTTTTGATGTATTGCGAATTCAGGCGAAGGTAATCGAGATGCGCGGCCCGGTTGGTGAGGCGTAATTCCTGGCTTCCCGGTTTGTCGATACAGATCGCAACGAAAAGCACGAATTTACTCCTGCCATTCAGCTTTCGCTTTTCAAGGGACGGGAGAGTAATCCGGAAATTGCTGTATCGACGTTAACGCGCCCCGTCAAAACCGCCTGAACCGCGCTAACAATCGGCATTTCCACCTTTTTTTCGCGCGCGATATCGGCGAGCACCGGCGCGGTGAAGAAACCCTCCACGAGCGGCATATGACTTTGATCGGCGGGCTTTTGGCCGCGTCCGATGGCGAAGCCGAAAGCATAGTTCCGCGATTGCGGGGAAGAACATGTCAGGATGAGGTCGCCGAGGCCGGAGAGGCCCATCATAGTTTCGGGTTTCACGCTATATGCGCGTCCCAGGCGCGAGAGTTCCGCGAATCCGCGCGTAATCAGCGCCGCCTGTGCGCTCGCGCCCAAGCCCCGCCCGAGCACGATGCCGGCGGCGATCGCGAGCACGTTCTTGGCGGCGCCGCCGATTTCGACTCCGCGTATGTCCGTGGAATGATAAAGGCGGAAAGTCTGGGAACTCAGCGCTTCCGCGAGATCGGCGGCGAGGTGTTCATCCGAAGCCGCGAGCGTCACCGCGGTCGGCAGGCCTCGCCCGACATCGGCCGCGAAGCTCGGTCCCGACAGGATCGCGGGTTGCGCAAGCGGAATTGTTTCCCGAATAATTTCGGTGACGAATTTTCGCGAACCGCGTTCGATCCCTTTTGCGCAGGCGACGACAGGCAGCGCGTTCCGGATCATGGGCGCGAGCTCGCGCGAAATTTCGCGCAAGGACTGCGTGGGAACGGCAAGCAAGACAGCGTCGGCGTCCGCCGCTTCGCCGAGCGAATTCGTCGGCGTGATTTCGGGGTTCAGCGCAACGCCCGGAAGCCGCGCGGCGTTGGTGCGGCTCTTCTTCATTTCCACGGCGGCCGCCGGATCGCGCGCATAGAGCACGACGGGCCGGTTCTTCGAAGCGATGGCGTTCGCGAGCGCCGTACCCCAGGCGCCCGCGCCGACAATGCCGATGCGCTGGAAATGCGTCATGCGGAATTCCCGACCGGCGCGGGGCCGATATCGAGCGGCCAGCGCGCCCGCGGCTTGATGTCGAGGGGATCGGTCATGTCGAGCGCGAGACGCTCGGCGCCGGCCCAGGCCACCATCGCGCCGTTGTCGGTGCAAAGCTCGGCCGGCGGAATCACGAGCGGCAGGCGAAGCGAGATCGCGAGTTCTTCCATTGTGTTCCGGATCGTACGATTCGCGGCGACGCCGCCGGCGACCACGATCGCGTTCGGGGTCTTGCCGCTATGGCCGAGATTTTGCAGCGCCGCCTGCACGCGGTCGACGATCACGTCGGTGATCGCGGCCTGAAAGCTCGCGCAAAGATCGGCAATGTCCTGGCGCGAGATCGGCGCGATCTTCTCGGCTTCCAGGCGGATCGCGGTCTTGAGGCCGGAAAGCGAAAAATCCGGCTCCGGACGGCCGATCATCGGACGCGGAAGACTGAAGCGCTTGGGATCGCCGTCGAGCGCGCAACGCTCGACCGCAGGGCCGCCCGGATAGGGCAGGCCCAAAAGCTTCGCTGTCTTGTCGAAGGCCTCGCCGATCGCATCATCGCGCGTCGTTCCTATCCGCGTATAGGCGCCGACCGCTTCGACGAAAACGAGTTGCGTGTGCCCGCCGGAGACAAGGAGCAGGAGATAGGGAAAATCGAGCTTGTGGATGAGGCGCGCGGTGAGTGCGTGCGCCTCGAGGTGATTGATGGCGACGAGCGGCTTTTCGAGCGCGAACGAAATCGCCTTCGCGGTGGTGAGCCCCACGATCACGCCGCCGATCAGACCGGGCCCGGCCGAGGCCGCGACACCGTCCAACGCGGAAAATTCCACGCCCGCCTTTTCCATCGCCTTTTTGATCACTTCGTCGAGCACTTGCACATGCGCGCGGGCGGCGATTTCCGGCACGACGCCGCCGAACGGGCGATGCTCGTCGAGCTGCGAAAGCACGATATTCGAGCGAATCGTGCCGCTGCCGTTCCCGGCGCGCTCGACCACGGCGGCTGAAGTTTCGTCGCATGTGGTTTCAATGCCGAGAAGGAGCATTTCTGCCGCTCTTGCTACCGCCGCGATCTTCGTGCGTAAGGTCGTCTGAATACTTATAAAGTGTCACGCAGCCCCTAGCACCGCTTATCGCCATGGCGCAATCCACAGGCCGAATTCGGATCGGCACACGCGGCAGCCCGCTCGCACTCCGGCAGGCGGAAATCGTGCGCGATTTGCTCGGCAAGGCGCACGGGGTGGAGCTTGCCTCCTTCGAAATCGTGCCGCTGAAAACCGCGGGCGACAGGGTGCTCGACCGGCCGCTCGCCGACGCCGGCGGCAAGGGATTGTTCACCAAGGAAATCGACGAGGCGCTGCTCACGAACCGGATCGATCTCGGCGTCCATTCCGCAAAAGACGTACCAACCTTTTTGCCAGAAGGGGTTTTACTCGCGGCCTATCCGGAGCGAGAGGATCCGCGCGACGTGCTGGTGGCACGAGGCGCAATTTCGCTTGCGGAATTGCCGAAGGGTGCGGTGGTTGGCACTTCGTCCGTGCGGCGGCAGGCGCTTGTTCTGCGCGCAAGACCCGATGTTTCGATCAGGTTGCTGCGCGGCAATGTCGGCACGCGGCTCGACAAGCTCGCGCGCGGCGAATTCGACGCCACGGTGCTGGCGGCGGCCGGGATGCGGCGGCTCGGCTATCTGGATCAGCAGACGCATACGGTTCTCGATCCGCTCACCTTTCCTCCTTCGGTCGGACAGGGGGCGATCGGCATTGCCGTTCGCGCAAACGACGAGGCGGCGGCGCAGCTTGTAGCCGCAATCAACGACGCTACGACAAATATCGCGCTTCTCGCCGAGCGCGCGTTTCTCGCGGCGCTCGACGGCTCCTGCCGCGCGCCGATCGGCGGGCATGCGCAGATCATGGGCGACCGGATTTATTTTTCCGGAATTGTGATCGCGCCGGACGGTACGAACGCGGTGGAAACGACGCGCGAGGGTTACGTCTCCGACGCCGAAGCGCTCGGCGCCGACGCCGGACAGGAACTGCGCGCCCGCGCGCCCGCCGGCGTTCTGGATGCGTGAGATGCGCGTACTCGTCACGCGGCCCGAGCAAGACGCGAAGCGCACGGCGAAGCGGCTCAAAGTCCTCGGGCACGAAGCGGTGATCGATCCCGTTCTTGCGATCGAGCCGGTGCCGTTCGAGGCCATTCAAAACGCACCCGATGCTATCGCCATCACCAGCGCGAACGCGGTTCGCGTCCTCGGCAAGGAAGAGCTTGTTTCGCTCGTGTCATGCCCGCTCTTTGCCGTCGGTTCGCAAAGCGCAGAGGCCGCGCGCGACGCCGGGTTTCCGAACGTGGTGGCTTGCGGAGGCGACGCGCGGGCGCTTGCCGCAACGCTATCCGACGAATTGCGCGGGGGCGCGCGCGTGCTTTATCTCGCCGGCGAGGACCGCGCGCAGGATCTCGCGGCGCTAGCCGCCGGCGAGGGCATCGCGGTCGAGACGAAGGTCGTCTATCGCGCGGTTGCGGCCACGCGTCTTCGCCAGGAGACGCTTGCGCGCCTTCGCGAAGGCGAGCTCGATGCTGTGCTGCATTACTCGCGGCGGAGCGCAGACATTTTCCTCGCGCTGGTGAACAAGGAAAATCTCGGCGATGCCGCACGCGGCGCAGCTCATTTGTGCTTTTCGGAAGCGGTTGCAGCGGCGCTGCAAAGCGCCGGTTTCAATGTCAAAATTGCCGCCCGCCCGAACGAAGACGCTTTATTCGCCTTACTTCGGTGAGATGGTTGCAGCTCTCGCGTGGCAGGGTTATGCGATAATCGGGCGGTACGATTAGGGAAGTTGTCGTGGCGGATGACCGATCCGATTTCTCTTCCGAAACGGGCGCGCAGCCCGGGGCCGGCCGCAAGACCAAGCCGCCGGTGATTGAACTCACCGCGACGGACAAGACGCCCGAAGAGCCGCGCGAAACGGAAAAGCCGGAAAGCGCCGCGCCGAAACAAGGGACGCAATCGGAAACGCCGCGTGAAGCAAGCGCCGCCGTGCGCGGGCCGCGCAATTCGCTTTTGCTTCCGGTTCTAACGGGCGTGATCGGACTGCTCGCCGGCGCGCTCGTGCTCTCGCTGATCTTCCTGTTTACGGGCGAGGGCGCGAAGCGAACGGCTTCCGTCGGCGATACAGCTTCCGGCTCCGCTCCCGTCGCGGACTCCGCCGCGCGCGAGCGCGCGGAACTCGCGAAGGCGCAGGGCGAAATCGACAAGCGCGTGAGTGCGCTGGAAGCGCAGGTGAAAAATCTCGATCTTGCGCCGCTGAAAGCGCGGCTCGACAGCCTCGAATCCGGCCTCAAGGATTTGCACAGTACCCTCGAGAAGGCGCAGACCACGGGCTCTGCCGCGAATGCGGCGCTCCTAGAGCGGCTTGCCGCGATCGAGGCGCAGGTGAAGCAGGCGGCCTCGCGCCCGGCGGTCGCGAATGCCGCCGAAGTGGTCGCGCTCGGCGCGTTGCAGGACGCGATCGCCAAGGGCGCGTCGTTCAAGAAAGAACTCGACGTGGTGCGCACGATGCTGGGCGACGCGGGTGCGTCGCTCGCGCCGCTTGAGGCTTCCGCCGATTCGGGCCTGCCGACGATTGCCGAATTGCGAAGGCGCTTCGCCGATCTCGCGCCGAAACTGGTCAGCGCACCGCCGCCCGAGAGCGGCTATTTCGCGCGGCTTTGGTCGAATGCGAGCCGCCTGATCGAAATTCGTCCCGTGGGCGAAGTCGCGGGCACGAGCGCGGGCGCGGTGGTCGCGCGGATCGAGACGCGGCTTTCGAAAAACGATCTCGCCGCGGCGCTCGATGAAGCGGCGCAGCTTCCCGCCGGGGCGAAGGCGCAAGCCGCCGACTGGGTTTCGGCCGCATCGCGCCGCCGGGAAGCCGACGCGGCGGTGAAGAGTCTCTTGAACGCAGCGCTCGCGAATTCGGTCGCGGAGCGGCCGAAATGATCCGCGTTATTGCGTTTCTCGTCGCCGCCGCGTTGATCGCGCTCGGCGCCGCCTGGTTCGCGGACCGGCCGGGCGAAATCGTCATGACCTGGCAGCACTGGCGTGTGTCGACTTCCGTCACCGTGGCGGCGGTTCTCTTTCTTGCCGCGGTTCTGATTGCGATGGCCGTCTGGACCGCGATCCGCTTCGTACTCCGCTCGCCCGACCTTGTGTCGTTGTTCTTCCGCGAACGGCGGCGAACGAAAGGCTGGCGCGCGATCACGCAAGGGCTGATCGCGGTCGGGACCGGCAATCTCGCGCTCGCGAGCCGCTCGGCGAACGAAGCGAAGAAATTCGCGCATGAGCATCCGCTCACGCATCTCCTTGCGGCGCAGGCGGCGCAGCTTTCGGGCGACACTGACAAGGCGGAGGCAGAATTCCGCTCGATGCTCGGCCGGGAGGACACGAAGCTTCTCGGTCTGCGCGGCCTCTATATCGAGGCGGTGCGAAGAAATGATGCCGTGTCCGCGCGCGCCTTCGCGCAGGAAGCGGCCTATTCCGACACGATGCCGGTTTGGGCGGCGGAAGCCCTGATCGAATTCCAGGCCCGCGCGCGCGACTGGCGGGGGGCGCTTACGACGCTGGAAGCGGCCACGAGCGCGCGCGTGATCGACAAGGCGATCGCGAAACGCCGCCGCGCGGTGCTCTTGACGGCGCAGGCGCTTGCGATCGAGGAGAACGATCCCTCGCAGGCGCGCGAGCTTGCGCAGGAGGCTGTGAAGCTTTCGCCCGATCTCGTTCCGGCGGCGGCGCTCGCGGGGCGCCTGCTTGGCGTGCAGGGAAGCCTGCGCAAGGCGGGCAACATCATCGAGAAGGCATGGACGATCACGCCGCATCCGGATCTTGCGCTTGCTTACGCGCATCTTCAGCCCGGCTCCTCCGCCGAGGACCGCCTGAAGCGCGCGAAGCGGCTCGCGAAGAAAAAGCCGGACAATCCGGAATCGAAACTTTCCGTCGCGCGCGCGGCGATCGAGGCCAATCGTTTTGCGGAGGCGCGGGCGCTGCTCGAGCCGCTTTTGGGCGATCCGACGCAGCGCGCTTGCATGCTGATGGCGGAACTGGAAGCCAAGGAGCACGGCGATCACGGCAAGGCGCGCGAGTGGACGATCCGCGCGCTGCGCGCAAAACGCGATCCGGCCTGGGTCGCCGACGGCTATGTTTCGCAGTCGTGGCTGCCGGCCTCGCCCCGCACCGGCGCGCTCGATGCGTTTATCTGGGCCGTGCCGGACGCGGCGCCCGGGGGCCCGGTGATCGAGCAGGCGGAGACCGTGCTCACGGTGCCGCCGCCTCCGCCTCAGTCTGTGCCCGTTCGCGAAGAATCGCCCGCGGCGAAGCCCGCGATCCGCGACGCCGCGAAGTCCGCCCAGCACCCGGAAAAACCGGCGCCCATCGTCGCGGAACCGCCGCGGCCGGACGATCCCGGGCCGGAAATTGCGGAAGAAGCGCCGCCCGCCCGCGGCTTTTCGCTGTTTGGCTGGCGGCCGGGGCCTTCTGCTTGAGCCTATGGCTCATTTTTCTGTCATCACCGGGCCGCAGCGTCCCGCGAGCGAAGCGAGCGGCCGACGCTGCGAGACACCCAAGTCGGCTGTTGCCGACTTGGGCATTAAGATGCGCAACTCGGGCAAGCCCGAGTTGCGGTGATCCATGATGAAGCCCGGCATACGCGGACAGTTTCATGGATTACCGGGTCTCGTCGCGCCTAACGGCTCACATTCGTTCGCCGGGCGCGACGGCCCGGTAATGACGAGATTCCAAGCTCAGACACTATCCTTGAGCCGGTCTGCTTGATAATCGGGGATACGCCCGCTATCACGGCGCCGAAGCCGCAATAGCTCAGCTGGTAGAGCACGTCATTCGTAATGACGGGGTCGGGGGTTCGAATCCCTCTTGCGGCACCAAAAGGCCATTCGCGGCTGTTTTCCACCGTTCATCGCTGACCGGACAAGCCCTTGATAAGGCTATGCTTTCTGTCCGTATGCCGTCATTTATGGCCGCGAACGTCCGCCCCTAGCCGGAAAAATTGTTGGCCTTTTTGTTGGCCTTTTGGGAAACTGGTGTTGGCCTTTTGAGTCCGAAAGGCCAACACGGGCGGAGGGAGGCCAGCATGGCGAAGCAGCTCACCGATACGGCCATCCGCAAGGCTGCGGCGGCTGACCGGCTGGTGAAACTGTCGGACGGCGGCGGGCTGCAATTATGGATCACGCCCGGCGGGGGAAAGTACTGGAATTTCGCCTATCGCTTCGCGGGCAAGCAAAAGAAACTCGCCATCGGCCCCTACGGCACGCCGCCCGGCGGCGTTTCGCTGCAAGCCGCCAGGACGCGGCGCGACGAAGCCAAGGCGCTGTTGCGGGAAGGCACCGATCCGTCAGCCGAAAAGCGCCGTAGCAAGGCGGCTCGCGCTGAGACACAGGCCAACACGTTCGCGGTGGTTGCGGACGAATTGCTGGCCAAGAAAAAACAAAACCGCGTTGCCACCGCCACCGTCGAAAAGCTGGAATGGCTGCTTGGCATCGCCAAGGCCAGTCTGGGGCCGCAACCGATAGCGGATATTTCCGCAAGCGAAGCCTTGCGCGTGCTGCGGCCTTTGGAAGCCGCCGGAAAATTGGAAACCGCGCGGCGGCTGCGGGCCGTTATCGGCGGCGTATTTCGCTACGCCATAGCCACCGCTCGCGCCGACGCCGATCCGACGCTTGCGCTACGCGGTGCCATCGCAACGCCAAAGCCAAAACATCGCGCCGCGATAATCGAGCCGGTGGCGTTCGGCGGACTGTTGCGCGCTATCGACGGTTTCCAGGGCCAGCCGGTGACGAAAGCGGCGCTGCAATTGCTCGCCCTGCTCGCTTGCCGTCCGGGCGAATTGCGCCACGCGACGTGGCAGGAATTTGATCTGGAAAATCGCGTCTGGCAAATTCCGGCCGCGCGCACGAAAATGCGCCGCGCGCATCGCATCCCGCTTGCCCGCCAGGCCGTTTCGATCTTGCAGGCGCTGCATCCCATTACGAGCCGCGGCGTCGGCGGACTTGTTTTTCCCGGCATCCGCGTTGTGACGCGGCCGATTAGCGAAAACACGCTTGGCGCGGCGCTGCGAAGGCTCGGCTACTCCAGCGAGGAAATGGTGGCGCACGGTTTCCGCTCCACGTTTTCGACGCTCGCCAACGAAAGCGGCAAGTGGAGCGTGAACGCGATTGAAGCGGCGCTGGCACATATCGAGCCGAACGCGGTGCGGCGCGCCTATGCGCGCGGCGATTACTGGGATGAGCGCGTGCGGCTGATGGAATGGTGGGCGGACTATCTCGATACGCTGCGCAACGGTGCGCGCGTGTTGCCGTTCAAGAATTCCGGCAATACCGCCGGATGACAGGAGCGCCGGAATGAGAATTATCGAGATTCATGCACCGCGAAACGGCGGGACGTGTTTTTTCGCTCGCGCATCCGATTCCAGCGGTCGCCGGTTCTATTTCGACATCACGCCCGAAGGCGAGGCGGTGGGAGTTTTCCGCGAGGAGAAAAATAAATTCGGGGGCGAAAGCGGCATGGAGCTTTTCAGACAGGTGAAACCGTCGCCCGCCGTTCGGAAACTCGCACGCGAAGCGATACGAAAAGCTACGGCATGAATTCGGGCTGATTCACGAAAACCGCGCGGGCCGGATGGCCATCCGATAAGGCGCGTTTCACCGCCGCGTCTTGCTCGCGCGGTGCCTCCCTCGCGGTGGCGCGGTGGAATCGTGGCGACCATTGAAAAAGTTTTTGAAGAATTGCGCGCACGGGATAAGCCCTTCATGGAGGGCTTGGCGAAGCAGCTAGAAATTACTCCGGAAGGCTCGTACGCCAACTATCGAGTTTATTCCCTGACTGCTAACGAGCTGCTGATGTGGGCGAGCGTCGGTCTAGCGTTAGCGCGTAAGCAACAACCTGGGTTTAAGCCGCGACGAGGCAGGCCAAGGAAAAAGATTTACGAAGACAAAGATATTCAGCGGGCGATGGCAGTCCGTTGTCTCAAATCCATCCTCTCGCCGGACAAGCAGCGACTCGGAAACGAGGGTGACCATAAGCTTCTGCCTCTTGCTGAGTTATTGAAAGCGAAGGGAGCTCAGCACGGGTCATCGGATTCCAAAATAATACAGATAGTGCGGGAACTGAAGCTTCCCTTTTTTCCTTATTTCAAAAAAAGCACCACCGTGCGGGCTCTTAAGAATTCCATTGCCAGCGGCAACAGTAAAATTGCGGCTATGCGGGATGTTCCGATTGATAGCTATGCAAAAACACAAACGCGGAGCAACAAACGAACGGTGGCGTCACGAAAAAATAGCCCGAATTTTTCGTGACAGACACGCGCGGAATCGTGCGCATAATGGGGAGCCAGCCTGACCAACAAAGGATGGCTTCCAATGGAATTCCCGAATCAAACCGTCACCGCAGCCGAACTGCCCGCTGCGATGACCATCAAAGAATTCTCCGCCTGGGCGCGGCTCGGCCGCACGTCGATCTACAATCACGCTAGGGCGGGCCGCCTGAAGCTTCGCAAGATTGGCGACAAAACCGTCATTCTGCGAGCCGACGCCGAAGCATGGCTTCGCTCGCTTCCCGACGCCTACGCCGCCTAACCACCGCCACCAGCAATTCGCCCGTGCGGGTTTCTCGCAAGAGAAAGCCCGCGCCGCCTGCAAGCGGACACGGGCTGAGGATTTGGACACATGACATTTAGCAAAACCAACCACCGCCGCAAACCCGTCCGGCAATCCGCGCCCGAGCTGTTCGATTGGGCCGATGAACAACGCCGCCCGCCCGATTACGCGGTGCGGTGGGTTTCCCGCCGCGCCCGCATTTCCGCGTGGCACGCCTCCGTCATCGTTGACGTGCTCGGCATCGGAATGCCGCGATGACAAAGCGCCTGATCGTCACCGCCCGGCTGTACGGCGGAGAGGTCTTCACCGTTACCGGCCAGGAGGCGCGCACGCTAAGCTTGCTGATCGAACGCGGCCGGCGAGGCCTCGCCGCATGGGATACGCCCTCAGGCCCGCCGTGGCGGCTTGCGGCCTATATCGCCGATCTGCGCCACAAATTCGGCGTGCCGATCGCGAGGGAATGGGAAGCGCACGCCGGCGGCCGTCATGCGCGTTACCGGCTCATTGGCGCGGTGGAAATTGTCAGCGTCACCGAACCGGCGAAAGTGGAGGCGGTGGCATGAACGACACCACCGCCATCCCTCTTTCGAAAATTGCCCCGGCTTCCGACACGCAACCGACGCCAGCGATTTGCAGCAAAGTGCTGAAGAATACTGGACGCGCTGTTACCGACACAGGTGCGGCAACGGCAGTGTTCAACAGCGGGCGCTATCGGTGGCTTACCCTGCTTGCGGCAGACAACACGCTGTCGTCCACCGCCGCTCGCGTCGGAATCATCATTTTCCAGCGCGTAAACATGGCGAAAGGCTATGCGTGGCCAAGCATCGCGCATCTCGCGAAAGCAACCGGTGCGCACCGCAGCTCCGTCATTCGCGGCCTTCGCCAGCTGCGCCAACGGGGCTGGATCACGCGCGACATGAGCGGCAAGCCCGGCACGGCCAATCGCTATCGGCTAGCGTTCGGTAACGATGGGGACTTAAAATCAAAAACAGGAAAAAATACAAAGGCTTGCCGATCTGAACTTGTCGGCTCTTGTCGAAGAATTGCGCGGAATAAAACGCCGAACGGCTAGTAGCGATTCTGCTACCGGCTAGTAGCAATTCTGCCACCTAGCTAGTCGCATTCCTGCGACCCTAATACTCTAGGAATACTCTAGGTACGTCCGTAGATTTAGAATCCGAGAGAAGCAAAGATTATTATTTTTTCGGTGGGTGGTCGGAATAGGCTGCGTAAGGGTCTTTCGACGAACCAGGCGCGTAATGACCATTTACCGCTTCCACCGCGTACTTCCAACGGAAATTCTTGGTTACAGGTAAGTCTCGCAAATTAACCCAATTGTTTTCAAAAGCTCGAACCTGATTCGGCGGTACGTTGCTATAGAAAGAATTGGTCGATTCACCTATTACATCGCACTGAGTGTCGTTTTTTATTTCGCAGTCCAGCGCAACGATTTTTACGGAGAAGCTATCCAATACTGCGTCTTGTGATTTGTTACGAACCTTACCGGTAAAACTGAATCTTGTCCGATCATATGTGCTTGGCACAAAAGAAACCTCCGAGAGTTCGATATCTTTTTTAGTCAGCGGTATATCGAGCTCAAAGCCGGGCGGGATGGAAACGGCTTTGGAAGATTTATTGGTTTGCTGATAGAGAAATACGAAAATGCCCACCCCCAAAATTGCTACTCCCGCCAGAGCAACCATTCGGAATCCCGGCGAGACGATCAGCAGCCATATGATAAAACACAAAAAGATCGCTAGACCGACACTCATCCACCCCTCCAATATGCGCAAGCATAGGTATTGGTCTGTGCTATTCTAGCTAATCTCAATTAACTTCGCTCCCGCGTTTCGCGCGAATACATCTTCGACGCGAAAAACAATTCCCTCGCGCTGAGAATCTTCCTGAGAATCTTCCTGGCGGCACAAAAACGCGCGCCTGACGATTTTTTCTATTCGTCCGCTAGCTCATACCAGAAAAGATTCAAAACGCGCTGGCGCCCTTCCTAATTGAAATGCGAAGCACGTGTTCGCTGTTGTTCGCGGCCGTGGAGTAAAACCTAAAATAGGGGAAAATAGAACGGCTTGCCGATCTCATTTCGCGGGGGGAGTCAGTTCCGAAAAACTTTTAGGCAAGAATTATTTGTTGGCCTTTGTGTTGGCCTTTTTCCCGCGCCGAATAAAATACTGAAGAAAAAATAAGACGATACGGATTCAATCAAACGCCCTCTTGCGCACCACCCAGTCTCAAAAAATCTTAATCCTAAAATGAAACGCCTGCGGGGCGGCACGTAATTCATCGCGTGCGCGATTTGTTCCGCGTTCAAATTTTTGCATTTCCGCAGACTTGAAAACCGGGCGCCGCTTTCTAACTCATCCGCCGCAAGCGCCGGCTCTGGTTGGGACGCCACGAGGCCTGGCCTGATCCGGCGCTTCCGTATCCATGTTGCTCAATGGAGGATGTGGCTATGAGAGCTCCTGATCTATCTACCCTGTGGCGGTCGAGCATCGGGTTCGATCGCATGCTCGATGTCATCGACGACGCGTTTCGCGAAACGGACGATGAAAGCTATCCGCCCTATGACATTGAAAAAATCGGCGAGGAGAACTATCGCATTTCCTTCGCCGTCGCCGGTTACTCGCCGGATGAAATCGCCATCACGGCCGAACAAAACATTCTCATGGTGGAAGGCCGAAAGGCCGATAAGGAGAATGGCGAGTGCCTCTATCGAGGTATTGCGCGGCGTCCATTCCGGCACGTTTTCAACCTCGCAGACTTTGTCGAGGTAAAAGGCGCGTCGTTCGAAAACGGATTGCTGCAGATCGATCTGGAACGGCGGGTGCCCGAAGCGATGAAGCCCCGGCGGATTCCCATCGCCAGCAACGCCGCCGCCCGGATCGAAGAGCGAAAAGCAGCCTAACGTTTCCGCTCCGAAACGATGGATTCTCGCGGCGCCCGATTGGCGCCGCGGGAGCGTCGCAGTATGGAGGATTTAGCCGTGTCAAACAGGAATCTTGCGAGAGATGCTTTCACGCCCGAGGAGGTCGCAATCGCCGCGCGCGCTTATGAGCGGGCCTTGGATTTCGTCTTGGGGTCGGGGTACGACGACGGCGATCCGAACGTAAAGGAAAATATAGCGGTGCACATCATCGAGGCGGCCAAGGAATTGCCGCAGATGACGTTGGTCGCCTTGGCCAATCGTGCGATCGCGCGTTACCGGGTGCACCGGGAAACCATGCGAGCCATCGCTTTAAAGCGTTCTAGGCCGCGGTATGGAACTCGAGCCAGCCTGCACTCTGCCAACGCTATGGCTTGGCGATCGAGCCTTGGCCGTCTGGAACAAAATCCTGCCGTTGGAATTTAAAGCGTCCGAGCGAATATGCGAGTGTGAGTCATGCAGCTGCGGAAATATCTGGCGGATCCAGATATAACGGCAGAAATTGCGCGAGCCATGGCGCTGGCCTACGACCAGGTTCGAGCCGCGCTTCCGGCAATGGCGATCGAGCCGCCCCTAGAAGAAATCGCCGGACGAATTGCCGAGGAGGCGCGCAAGGGAACCCATGATGCGGTTACCCTGGCGCAACTTGTGTTGTCGAGTCTGGCTCATGAAGAGGAAGCGAGCGCTTCGATTTCCCGCAATCAAATCGAAGGCCATGACGCCGAGAAATCCAACTGCGTGCCAAGCCCCGGCGGAAAGGGCGCAACGGACGATCGCGGCTGCGAGCCTATTGAGGGCACCGCTTCGGCGCGCGAGCTATCCGATTTTGCTGCCGGGCGCGAAGATTAACACCCGCCGCGCCGAACATCGGACGAAAGATTGGAGCTGGGCCAAAGGCGCCAGAATTTTCGCTCCGAATAATCCTCTTCGCTCTGAAGGCTGTCGTTGCCTTCTCGATATTTGCAGTATGTGCAAAGGCCTGCATTCCAGCCAACGATGGCTTTGCACCGGTAACACTGCCTCGACTGGTTCATTCCCATGATGTCCTCCCGGCTCAATCAAAAACAGGCTACGGCAGGGTCACCGGCTGGACTTTGATCCACCTCAAGCCTGGGCGGAGCCATCGCCGGAGCTGAGTCGCACCTGCCGTATCCGCTGGCTAAGCAGCGGTTTCAATGCAAATCGAACTTGATCGGCGCGGCGAAATCCATGCGCGAGCGGCCGAGCCCGCTCGGGATCGGCGGGAAGGGCGAGGCGCGGCGCACCATCGCAACCGCCGCCTCGTCGAGCACGGCGGCGCCGCTCCCGCGCGCGAGCGAAGCCGAAATCACCGCGCCGCTCGCCGATAACGAAAAGCGCACGGTCGCGATTCCGCGAATGCCGGCGTTCTTCGCCGCGGCGGGATACGAACGGTAGCGCTGTAAATGCGCAAGCACCTGCGCCTGATAGGAAGAGACATTCGCCGTACCGCCGGATTCGGCGCGTCCGCCCGCGCCCGCGCGGCCTTGCGAGTGTGAGGCCGCAGCCTGATTGGGGTTCGCGGCGGCGGCGCGGCTCGCTTTGGAAGATTCCTTTTTCTTCTGCTCCTGTTTTTCCTTTTCGGGCTTCGGCGATTCCTTCGCCGTCGGAACGGCTTCGATCGCGTCCTCGCTTTTTTGCGGAGGCGCCGTCTCGGTCTTTTCCTGCTTCTCGCTTTTTTCCTCTTCCTTGGGTGCCGCTTGCGTCACTTTCTCTTCTTCGGGCTCGGTCGCTTCGACCGGCACCGGCGCGGAGGGAAGCGCTGCGGTGACCACGACCTCGATGGGAATGACGCTCGCACCGTCATTCGCGGCGGCCGCGGCACCCGCCGCGCGCTCGAGATCGTAATTGTTCCGCTCCCACATCGCGCCGAAGATGACCGCATGCACGGCAAGCGACGCGACGATCGCCGCTTCCCACCACCGCCCGCGCCAAACCAAGGGCGGCGCCGGCCGATCGTTTTCGTTCGCGGCTTTCGGCGCGGCTTTGGAATGAACCGGATCCGAAGAGCGTTTGGGAACGACCGGAAAAGGAAGCTTCGCCTTGGGCTCGCGCCGGACGACCGATGGAAAGGCGATCACGACCGCGCTCGATCTCTCCTCGCGCGGTTTTTTCGCTACTCCTGCGGCCACGAATTCTTCTCCCGAAAGCCGCGTTTCTCATCGCATGCGGGGCGTGGGTTGAAAAGAGCGGCGCGGCGCGGGATTTCGCCGCTGAATTGAACGCCAGCCGGCGGGAATTGACGAAAAGCCGCATAAATCCGAACTTTGGCGCTTCATTAGGGAACGTCCGCAATGGATTTTTCGATCTCCGAGCGGCAGCGCCACTGGCGCGACCGGGTCGTCGCTTTCATCGCCAAGCATGTTCATCCGGTGCTTTCGCTCTATGACGAGCAGATCGCGGCTTTCGGCGCGAACCGCTGGCAAGTCGTACCCATCATCGAGGAGCTGAAAGCGAAAGCGAAGAAGGAGGGGCTCTGGAACCTCGCGCTGCCGCCGTCGGAGCATGACGACAATGAATTCCACGGCGCGGGACTCACGAATCTCGAATACGCACTCTGCGCTGAAGAAATGGGGCGTATCCCCTGGGTGCCGGAAGTGTTCAATTGCTCCGCGCCCGATACCGGCAATATGGAAGTGCTGCATCGCTACGGCACCAAGGCGCAGAAGGAGAAGTGGCTGCGGCCCTTGCTGAACGGCGAAATTCGTTCCGCTTTTTTGATGACGGAGCCGGGGGTGGCGTCGTCCGACGCCACCAACATCGAAACCTCGATCCGCAAGGACGGCAGCGAATACGTCATCAACGGCCGCAAGTGGTGGTCGACCGGGGCGGGCGATCCGCGCTGCAAGATCGCGATTGTCATGGGAAAGACCGATCCGCAGGCGGAGAAGCACAAGCAGCAGTCGCAGATTCTCGTGCCGTTCGACGCGAAGGGCGTGAAGATCGTCCGCATGCTGCCTGTCTTCGGTTTCGACGATGCGCCGCATGGACACGCGGAAGTGCTGCTCGAAAACGTACGCGTGCCTGTTTCCAATCTCATTCTCGGCGAGGGCCGCGGCTTCGAGATCGCGCAGGGGCGGCTGGGGCCCGGGCGCATCCATCATTGCATGCGGACAATCGGCGCCGCAGAAGCCGCGCTTGAAAAGATGGTGCGGCGGCTGCAGTCCCGCACGGCGTTCGGAAAGAAGATTTCCGAGCAATCGGTATGGGAGCAGCGGATTGCCGAAGCGCGGATCGATATCGAGATGACGCGGCTTCTTTGTCTCAAGGCCGCCGACATGATGGATAAGGCGGGGAACAAGGCGGCAAAACTGGAGATCGCGATGATCAAGGTCGCAGCGCCCCGCGCTGCGCTTCGCATCATCGACGACGCGATCCAGGCGCACGGTGCGGCGGGGGTCACCACCGATTTCGGGTTGGCGGCGGCCTACGCGCATATCCGTACGCTTCGGCTCGCCGACGGGCCGGACGAGGTGCATAACCGCTCGATCGCGCGCATGGAATTGTCGCGCTACACCAACCGGGACCTCGCTGCGGAATGAACGGGCGGCCTTCCGTTCCGCCGGAAGAGGAATTCACCGGGACGAAGCCGGTCGAGGAGCGCCATCGCCTGAACGAGGCGAAGCTTGCGGCATGGCTTGCGGAAAATGTCGAGGGCTTTCGCGGCCCGCTCAAGCTTTCGCAGTTCAAGGGCGGGCAATCGAACCCGACCTATCGGCTGGATACGCCGAGCGCCTCCTATGTGCTGCGCCGAAAGCCGTTCGGGAAATTGTTGCCGTCGGCGCATGCGGTCGATCGCGAGTTCCGCGTGATTTCCGCGCTCTATCGCGCGGGTTTTCCGGTTGCGAAGCCTTACGCGCTTTGCACGGACGAGGACGTGATCGGCGCGATGTTTTACATTATGGCGTGCGTCGATGGCCGCGTGATGTGGAGCGGCGCGCTGCCGAATGCGTCGAAGGACGAGCGTAGTGCGATCTATCGCGCGCAGATCGAGACGCTCGCGCAATTGCACCAATACGATCCCGCGAAAATCGGTCTCGCGGATTACGGCAAGCCGGGAAATTATTTTGCGCGGCAGATCGATCGCTGGTCGAAACAATACCGTGCATCGGAAACGCATGAGATTCCCGAAATGAATCGCCTGATCGAGTGGTTGCCGCAAACGGTGCCGCCGCAGGAGCGCGTCTCGGTCGTGCATGGCGACTACCGGCTCGACAATCTGATCTTCCATCCGCACGAAGCAAAGGTGATTGCTGTCCTCGACTGGGAACTCTCGACGCTCGGCGATCCGCTCGCGGATTTCACCTACTTCCTGATGAACTGGTCGATGCCGCCGGAAGGACGAAGCGGGATCGCGGGGCTGGATTTAAAGGCGCTCGGCATTCCTTCGATTGAAACGGCGTCGGCCTATTATTGCAGACTCACCGGCCGCGACGGGCTGCCGAATCTGGATTGGTATCTGGCCTACAACCTTTTCCGCATGAGCGCGATCCTGCAAGGAATCGCCGGCCGTATCCGCGCCGGCACGGCCGCGAGCGCACATGCGGAAGCATCCGCCGCACGCGTCGTGCCGCTTGCGAAGGCGGCGCTCGCATACGCGAAGAAGGCGGGAGCCTGACGTGCGCATCAAGAACAAGATCGTCGCCGTGACCGGCGGCGGCAGCGGGATCGGCAAGGCCATGTGCGAGGCGTTTCATCGCGAAGGCGCAAAAGCGGTGGTGGTCGCGGATCTTGACGGCGACAGGGCCGAAGAGGTGGCGCGTTCCGTGAACGGCCGCGCCTTCCGTTGCGATGTGGCGAATGAGCCGGATGTCGTGCGCGTGATCGAAGAGACGGAAGCGAAGCTCGGGCCGATCGATCTTTTCTGTTCGAACGCGGGCTTCATGGATCGCACTTCGCCGCCGGACGACGCGACCGCTGCGCCGAACGAGGTCTGGGATCGCGCCTGGAACGTGCATGTGATGGCGCATGTCTATGCGGCGCGGGCGCTCGTGCCGCGCATGGTTGCGCGCGGCGGCGGCTATTTTCTGCATACGGTTTCGGCGGCGGGGCTTTTATCGCAGATCGGCAACGCGGTTTATGCCACGACGAAGCACGCGGCGATCGGATTCGCGGAAGCGCTCGCGATCACGCATCGCGACCAGGGGATCAAGGTTTCGGTACTCTGTCCGCAGGGCGTCGACACGCCGCTGCTTCCAAAATCGGAGCGCGGCGCGGAAAGTCTCGACGGCGTGCTGAGCGCCGAGGAGTGCGCGGCAGCCGTGGTGAAAGGGCTGGAAGCGGAAATCTTTCTCATTCTTCCGCATCCGCAAGTCGCAGAGTATTTCCGAAATAAAAGCGTAAATTACGATAAATGGCTCGGCGGCATGCGTAAGCTTCGCCGTTCACTGCGGAACGAGACGGAAAAATAACCGTTACGCCCCTTTCTGCCTGCTCTGCGGGAAATGCAGTTTCTAATTTTTCTCTTATATTTCAGTAAGAAAAGTTAGTTTTGCTTATTATAACGTAAAGTAATTGTGTAATTTATTTATTTGACATGAATATAGTGGATGAATAGCTATATTACATCGAAAATAAAAAGCGGCATCTCCCGCGCACAGGCAAGGCAAGCAAATGAGTTTTGTCACGCTCCCAAAGGCTGCTCCTTTCAGCGAAGAGGAGATCGAAACGCTGAACCGCGTCGTCGGCACGGCGACGCCGGTGCAGCGCGCGTGGCTCGCGGGATTTCTCGCCGGCGTCGAGTCGGTGCAAGGCACGGGCGCGGTCGCGCAGCCCGAGCAGGCGCAGGCGCTTGTTGCCGCTGAGCCTTTGACGATTCTGTTTGCGACCGAATCCGGCAATTCCGAAAAATTGGCCGGCGACGCCGCGAAAGCTGCGCGCAAGCTCGGCTTCAAGCCGAATGTCGTCGATTTCGCGGATCTCGAACTTTCTTCGTTGCCGAAAGCGAAAAACCTCATCGTGATCGCCGCGACCTGGGGCGAGGGCGAGCCTCCATCGCGCGCGACCCGCGCCTATAACGAGCTCATGAGCGACGCCGCGCCGAAACTCGACGGCGTGAAATTCGGCGTCTTGGCGCTCGGCGATTCCGCCTACGCGGATTTCTGCGGCGTCGGCAAGAAACTCGACGAGCGGATTGCGGCGCTTGGCGCGAAACGTGTCGCGGATCGCGTCGATTGCGACCTCGACTTCGAAAAGCCCGCGGCCGAATGGATCGATAAATCGCTCAAGGCGCTCGCGCCGGCGGAAGGCGCGCGCGGCACGGTCATCCCGGTCGATTTCGCGGCGCGCCAGCAGGCTGCGCCGAATGTCGGCCCGGTCGAAGCCGAAGTACAAGAATGGATCGACCTCAATTCGTCGCGTTCGGAAAAAGAAACGGTTCACCTGGAGCTTGCCTTCGACGGCCCGGCGCCCGCTTACAAGCCGGGCGACTCGCTCGAAATCTTCCCGGAGAACGATCCGGCCTATGTGGATCAGCTCTTGAAGGCCGCGGGTCTTTCCTCGGATGACGCGCTGCGCACGGAATTTCTTAAGTCGCGTGACGTGACGACGCTCTCGCTCAAGACCGTCGAGAACTACGCGGCGGCGACCCAGCATCAATACGTGAAGAAGCTTCTGGAATCCGGCGAAGCGAAGAAATGGATCGAGGGCCGGCAGCTCATCGATCTCGTCGAGGAGTTCCCGATCATGCTCTCGGCCGAGCAGCTGAAGGGCCTCACGCGCCCGCTTGCGCCGCGCGCCTATTCGATCGCGTCGTCGCGCAAGGAAGTCGGCGACGAAGTGCATCTTCTGATCTCGACCGTGCGCTACAATTCGCATGGCCGCGACCGGCTCGGCGTTGCGTCGGGCTTCGTCGGCGAGCGCCTGAAGAAGGGCGACCGCGTCCGCGTGAAGGTGAAGCCGAACAAGCATTTCGCGCTGCCCGCGTCGAACGACACCGACATCATCATGGTCGGCCCGGGCACGGGCGTCGCGCCCTTCCGCTCCTTCGTGCAGGAACGCCGCGCCGCGGGCGCCAAGGGCAGGAACTGGCTCTTCTTCGGCGATCGCAGCTTCACGCACGATTTCCTCTATCAGCTTGAGTGGCAGGACGCGCTCAAGGACGGCTCGCTCGCGCGCATGGATGTCGCCTTCTCGCGTGACACGCCGGAGAAAGTGTACGTCCAGAACAAGCTGTGGGAGCGCCGCAAGGACGTCGTCGAATGGCTCGAAAACGGCGCGCATTTCTATGTCTGCGGCGACGCGAAGGCGATGGCGAAAGACGTGCGCTCGACGCTGGAGCGCGCCTATGCCGACGTGAAGGGCGTTTCGCCCGAGATCGCAGCCCAAGCGCTCTCGAAGCTCGAGCGGGAACATCGCTATCAGCAAGACGTTTACTAAGACGTACGAAGGCGCGATAAGCGCACGCTCATGACCAAAGAACCCTCGCGCAACGAGTACATCAAGGAAGCGAGCCGTTATCTGCGCGGCACGATCCAGGAAGGCCTCTCGGAAGAAATCACGGGCGGGATGAGCGAAGACGACCAGCAGCTCGTGAAATTTCACGGGATGTACCTGCAGGACGACCGCGACCTCCGGGCCGAGCGCACCAGGAAGAAGATGGAGAAGGCCTTCGCCTTCATGGTGCGGCTCCGGATCCCGGGCGGGGAGCTTACCCCCGCGCAGTGGCTGAAGGTCGACGAGCTCGCCCGCAATTACGCCAATCACACGATGCGGCTCACGACGCGGCAGACTTTCCAGCTGCACGGCATCATCAAATCGAATGTGCGCACCACGCTGCAGGCGCTCGACAAGGTGCTCCTCGACACGATGGCGGCCTGCGGCGACGTGAACCGGAACGTGATCGCGTGCTCGAATCCCTATCAAACGCAAGCGCATGCGACCGTGCTGCAGCTTGCCGAGAGTCTTTCCAATCGCTTCAAGCCGCAGGGCGGCGCCTATCGGGAGATCTGGCTCGACGGCGAAAAGATCGCGAGCAACGAGCCGGCGGAACCGCCGAACGAGCCGATCTACGGCAAGACCTACATGCCGCGAAAATTCAAGATCGCGATCGCGATTCCGCCGGAGAACGACGTCGACGTGTTCGCGCACGACCTCGGCTTCATCGCGATCACCGACGGGAATGGCACGATCACCGGCTACAACGTCACCGTCGGCGGCGGCATGGGCATGACGCACGGCGAGCCGGACACGTATCCGCGCACGGCGGATGTGCTCGGCTACTGCGAAGCCGAGCATGTGCAGGAGGTCGCCGAAGCGGTGCTCACGGTGCAGCGCGACTGGGGCGACCGCTCGAACCGCAAGCACGCGCGAATGAAATACACGGTCGAGGATCGCGGCTTGGAGGCGATCCGCGCCGAGGTCGAAAAGCGGAGCGGCGTGAAGCTCGGACCGCCGAAGTTCTATCACTTCGATTCCACCGGCGACCGCCTCGGCTGGGCCGAAGGTGAAAACGGCAATCATCATCTCACGCTCTTCATCGAGAATGGCCGCATCAAGGACGCGGGCGAGCGGCGCCTGATGACCGGCTTGCGCGAGATCGCGAAAATCCACAAAGGCGATTTTCGCTGTACCGGAAACCAAAATGTCATCATCGCTAACGTCCCGCCTTCGGAGCGGCCGGCGATCGAGAAGCTCGTCGCCGAATACGGCCTCGATTCGAATCTCTCGGGGCTCCGCCGCAACTCGATGGCCTGCGTGGCGCTGCCGACCTGCGGCCTGGCGCTGGCCGAAAGCGAACGTTATCTCCCCACGCTCATCTCCGCGCTCGAAGAGAAACTCGCGCTCAACGGCCTTTCGGAAGAGGACATCGTGATCCGAATGACCGGCTGTCCGAACGGCTGCGCGCGGCCTTATCTCGCGGAGATCGGCTTGGTCGGCAAAGGGCCGGGCCGGTACAATTTGTATCTTGGCGCCGCGTTCAACGGCACGCGCATGTCGAAGCTCTATGCGGAAGATCTGGAACACGAAGGCATTGTCGCGGAACTGGAGCCGCTGTTTGCGGCTTACGCAAAGAATCGCCGGGAGAAAGAGCGCTTTTCCGATTTTGTGATCCGCACGGGCGTTGTCGCGCCGACCACGAACGGCCGCGATTTCCACGCCAATACCGGGCCGAAAGCGGCTTAATTCCCCCACCTGATCGCTTCCCTCCCCCGCTTGCGGGAGAGGGATTAAGGGTGGGGGCCGCGCGGCCGTGATTTGAACGCTTGCCGCAGTTTCGCTAAACGCTCTCTATGACCGCAGTCAACCTGATTACCGGCGCGTCCGGCGGGATCGGCGAGGAGCTTGCCTATTGCGCCGCGAAGGCGGGGCGCAATCTCGTGCTGGTCGCGCGCTCCGCAAGCGAACTTTCGCGGGTCGCGGATCGCATCAAGGCAAGCGGCCATGCGCGGCCGGAAATTTTCGCGCTCGATCTCACCGAGCCGAATGCGGGCCAAAAGCTCGCGGATTTTCTCAAGCAAAAATCGCTCACGGTTTCCGAGCTCGTGAACAACGCAGGCTGGGGTCTTGTCGGCGCGGTGGCCTCGCTCGATCGCGATCAGCAGATGAACACGATCGATCTCAACATTCGCGCGCTCACGGATTTGACGATCCGTTTCCTGCCGGAAATCTTGAACGCGCGCGGCGGCATCCTGAACGTCGCCTCGACCGCCGCGTTTCAGCCCGGGCCGTTCATGGCGATCTATTACGCGAGCAAATCATTCGTCCTCTCCTTCACCGAGGCGCTTTCTTATGAGCTGCGCGGACGCGTTCGCGTGACGGCGCTTTGCCCCGGCCCGGTGCCGACCGGCTTTCAAAAGCGCGCGAATATGGGCAAGGCGCGGATTTCGCAGCTTCCGGGCATGCCGCCCGCGAAGGTCGCGGAAATCGGGTGGCGCGGCTTTGAGCGCGGGAAACGCGTGGTCATTCCGGGTTTCATGAACAAGCTCACGGCCTTTTTGGGCCCCCGCGTTCCGCGCAAGCCTGTATTGGCCGTCACGGGCTACCTTACGAGCCACCGGCGCGATACTTAAGCTCTATGAAGTTTTGCGAAAAATCGAAGCGACCGGTTTTGGTCGTTCTCCACCAGGAGCATTCGAGCCCCGGCCGCATCGGCCGCATGCTGATGGAGCGCGGTTATCCCCTCGATATGCGCCGTCCGCGCTTCGGCGATCCGCTGCCGGAGACGCTTGCGCATCATCACGGCGCGATCATTTTCGGCGGGCCGATGAGCGCGAACGATTCGGACGATTACGTGCGGAAAGAGATCGAATGGGCGAAAGTGCCGCTCAAGGAGGAAAAGCCGTTCTTCGGCATTTGTCTCGGCGCGCAAATTATCGCGCGGCAGCTTGGCGCGCGCGTCGAGTTTCATCCCGAAGGAAAGGTCGAGGTCGGCTACTATCCGATGCGCGCGACCGAGGCCGGGAGAAAACTCTGCAGTTGGCCCGACTATGTTTATGAATGGCATCGCGAGGGCTTCGATCTTCCGGCGGGCGCGACCTTGCTCGCCGAAGGCGATTGTTTCCCCAATCAGGCGTTTCGGTACGGCAAGGCCGCTTTCGGCTTTCAATTTCATTCCGAGCTCACGCATCACATGATGTGCCGCTGGACGATCCGGGGAGCCGCGCGGTTCGAAATGCCGAACGCGAAGCCGCGGCACGAACATTTCGACGACCGCCTCGTGCATGACGGCAAGACACGCGCCTGGCTGAACGAGTTTCTCGATCTGTGGCTTGCGCTCGGCGAGCCCGAGAAAGACGCGCGGGCGGTTTTGCAAAATGCAAAACCCGTTCGCGATTTGCGAAGCGCAACGGAAACAAAAGCGCCGCCGCTTCCCTGATTTCGTGGTTAAGAAATTCCTACAGCCGAGATTTCGTGGCGTGCTCGCAAGCTCCGCATGGCAAACGCCTTGCAAATGGCCGGGCACGCCGGCATCAGGTGGTGCGTAGCCGGCTATCAATCGACGGGAGGCGGCCGGTATCGACCCCATTGGCCGCCTCCCGTTCGTTTTTCCGGTTCACTTTCTCACATTCATGTCATCCCGGAAGCCGAGTGAAGCGAGGCTGTCCGGGATCCATAAACGCCGACGTGTCTGAATCCCGGGTCTCGCTTCGCTCGCCCGGGATGACAAAAGAAAAATCTGTTCCGAAAACGCTGGTGGAGCCGAGGGGAGTTGAACCCCTGACCTCCGCATTGCGAACGCGGCGCTCTCCCAACTGAGCTACGGCCCCGGTCCAGCGGTGGTGCATCTAGGCCGCGCCCAAAAGCGGTGTCAAGCATCCGCGCGCCGCGGGCTTCCCCTGCCGCGGTCCTACGGCTATTCATTCTCCCCGGAATTTCGGGAGCGCCGCATGGAAAACCCTTTCTTCTGGCTCATTCATACCGTCATCACCCTTTATATCTGGGTGCTGATCGCCGCGGCGGTCCTGTCGTGGCTCGTCGCCTTCAATGTGGTCAATCCCTATAACCAGGTCGTGCGCAATATCGGCGAGGCGTTGCACCGGCTGACAGAACCTTTGTTGCGGCCGATTCGGAACGTGCTGCCGAATCTCGGCGGTATCGATATCTCGCCGGTGATTCTCATTCTTGGCCTGTTGTTCCTCGAGCGGATCCTGTTCTGGATGTTTGCTTGAGCGGCGCGCTTACACCGCCGTGGAAAACAGCGCCCGGCGGATTGCTGCTTACCGTGCGCGCGACGCCGAAAGGCGGGCGCGATGCGATCGACGGTATCGACCGTCTCGCCGATGGAAGCATCGTCCTGAAAGTGCGGGTGCGGGCAGCGCCGGAAGATGGCGAAGCCAATACCGCGCTCACTAGGATCATTGCCAAGGCGGCATGCGTTGCCCCATCGACAGTTTCAATTGTACGGGGCGCTTCCGGCAGAATAAAAGTCTTCCGGCTTTCGGGGGACCCGAGGACTCTCGCGGCCGCTTTCGAGCATGCGCTCGCGAATGTTGAAACGAAAAAAACGGGCAGGGAATGACGGCGAAAATCATCGACGGAAAGGCGGTCGCGCAGGCGCTGCGCGACAAGGTGAAGGTTGAAGTGGCGGCGCTCGAGAAGAAGCTCGGGCGGAAGCTGGGGCTCGCGGTGGTGCTCGTCGGCAACAACCCGGCGAGCGAGGTTTACGTCCGCAACAAGACGCGCGCGAGCCAGGAAGTCGACATCGAGCCGCGCGACTACAAGCGCGATGCTTCGATCACCGAAGCGGAGCTTCTGGGCCTGGTCGCGCAGCTGAACGCTGACAACACCGTTGACGGCATTCTCGTGCAGCTGCCGCTTCCCGACCACATCGATGCGACGCGCGTCCTGAACGCGATCGCACCGGAAAAAGACGTCGACGGTTTTCATCCCGTCAATGTTGGCCAGCTCGCGACGGGCCTGCAGGCGATCGCGCCGGCGACGCCGAGCGGGTGCGTTGTTCTTGCAAAGACGGTGCGAAATTCGCTTGCGGGCCTCGAAGCCGTGATCGTCGGGCGCTCGAATATCGTCGGCAAGCCCTTGGTGCAGCTGCTGCTGCAGGAAAACGCGACGGTCACGGTCGCGCACTCGAAAACGAAGGATCTGCCGGGGGTCTGCCGCCGCGCGGATCTGTTGTTCGTCGCGATCGGAAAACCGGAGTTCGTGCGCGGAGACTGGATCAAGCCAGGCGCGACCGTGATCGATGTCGGGATCAACCGCATTCAAGGCGAAGGCGGCAAATCGAAGATCGTCGGCGACGTCGCCTTCAACGAGGCGATGAAGGTTGCGAGCGCCGTGACGCCGGTTCCGGGCGGAGTCGGGCCCATGACGATCGCGTGCCTGCTTTCGAATACGCTGTATGCAGCGGCGATGCGCGCGGGGATCAAGCCCGCCAAGCTATAATCCCGCGCCGGATCGGGAATGCGAGGGGCGCGTCATGCGTGCAAGAAGAAGTCTTCTTGGGATCGTCTGCTTCGTCTTGATCGCGGCGCCTCTTTATGCGCTGGCGAATGAGAGCGCCTACACCGATTTCGACACAAAGAAATGCCGCCACACACTCGGCAGGGAAGCCGAGGATTACGGCGAGTGGCACTGCAAAGGCTATGGCGGCATTGCCGTGTTCATGAGTGCGGGCGATCAACGCATTTATGTGAGCTACGGTAAGAATGCGAGGGACGAGCCCGCAGCTTCGCAAACGCTCGCTTCGTTCAACGGCGAAGGCAGCAGGATCGAGTGGCGAATGGAGAAGGGAAAGCCCTTCGCCACCATCATGCGCTGGAGCACGACGAAGACAGACGAGAAGGGCGATCCGGCACGCGGCTCGACGCTCGTGGTGACACGGTTAGGAGAGGGCGGTGTTTGTCACGTCGGTTATGTCGACGGCCGCGCGAACAAGAACGCGGATGAACTCGCCCGAGAGATCGCGGACAAGCACGCGCGCAGTTTTGTTTGCGGCAAGGACAAGCCGATCGTTCTCGGCGAGCAGAGACCGGATTTCAGCGGGTCATACGATTTGGAAAAGTAATTAACGCTCAGCGCGTCCAGGCAAACGCAATCTTGTCCAGAACCTTCGTGCCGAAGCGTTCGGTCGAGCGCGCGATCGTGCGGCCGCCGAGCGCGCGATAGAAGGCGACCGCCGGCTCGTTATCCGAGAGCACCCAAACGACCATGTTGGTGAGGCCGGACTGCGCGAGGTCGCGCTTCGCGGCGGTGAACAGGCGGCGTCCGAAGCCGAGGCCCTGATATTCGGGCTTGAGATAGAGCTCATACACTTCGCCGGCGTAGGGCAGGCTCTTCGCACGGTTCTTGCCGTAATTCGTGTAGCCCGCGACCTCGTCGCCGAACATCAAAAGCGAAATCCGGGAACCGCGCCGGATCGCCGTTTCCCACCAGGAGGCGCCGCGGCGGGTGATGAGCTTCTCGAGCTCCGGCCCGGGGATGAGGCCCTGATAGGCGGTGCGCCAGGACTCGTCATGCGCTTCCGCCAGCGCCGGGGCGTCGGCGGGACGGGCAGGACGGGTCTCGATCAGGATCGTGCTCATGGCCCAATCGAAACAAAACGGCGTCTCTGCTTCAAGAGTTTCGTTAATAAAGGGTTAATTAGGAGCCGGAGTGAGGCTTCCCGGTCACACTTGTTCCGTCTCGCGCCGTTTTTCGTCCCGTTTCCGGTCATTCGGGTCGAGGAGTTTCTTGCGGAGCCGTATGGATTTGGGCGTGACTTCGACCAGTTCGTCGTCGCCGATATAGGCCATCGCCTTTTCGAGAGTCATTTTGATCGGCGGCGTGAGGCGCACGGCTTCGTCCTTGGACGTTGTGCGGATGTTTGTCAGTTTCTTGCCCTTCAGCACGTTCACTTCGAGATCGTTGTCGCGCGTGTGCTCGCCGACGATCATGCCGCGATACACCTTCCAGCCGGGCTCGATCATCATCGGGCCGCGGTCCTCCAGATTCCACAGCGCGTAGGCGACGGCTTCGCCCGCGTCGGTTGAAATCAGGACTCCATTCCTGCGGCCGGGAATTTCGCCTTTGTACGGCCCGTAGGCGTGAAACAGGCGGTTCATGACAGCCGTGCCCCGCGTGTCGGTGAGGAGCTCGCTCTGATAGCCGAGCAAGCCGCGCGTCGGCACATGAAAGACAATGCGCTGGCGGTTGCCGCCCGAGGGACGCATTTCCATCATGTCGCCGCGGCGCTCGGAAAGCTTTTGCACGACGATACCGGAATGCTCCTCGTCGACGTCGATCACCACTTCCTCGATCGGTTCAAGAAGTTCGCCGTTTTCGTCGCGTGTCAGCACGACCCTCGGCCGCGAGACGGAAAGCTCGAAGCCCTCGCGGCGCATGGTCTCGATCAGAATGCCGAGCTGCAATTCGCCGCGGCCCGCGACTTCGAAGGCGTCCTTTTCGTCGCTCTCGGCGATTTTGAGCGCGATATTGCCTTCGGCCTCGCGGAACAGGCGGTCGCGGATCATGCGGCTCGTGACCTTGTCGCCCTCGGTGCCGGCGAGCGGGGAGTCGTTCACACGGAAGGTCATCGACAAGGTCGGCGGATCGATCGGCTGCGCCGGGATCGGTTCGGTGACGTCCGGATTGCAGATCGTGTCGGCGACGTTCGCTTTTTCGAGGCCGGCGATTGCGACGATGTCGCCTGCGAATCCTTCCTCGATCGGCTGGCGCTCAAGCCCGCGGAAGGCGAGCACTTTGGTGATGCGCCCCGTCTCGAACGTCTTGCCGTCGCGCGAGAGCGCCTTCACACTCTGGTTCGGCTTCACGGAACCCGACGTGATGCGTCCGGTGAGAATGCGGCCGAGATAGGGGTTGGCTTCGAGAATTGTCGCGAGCATGCGGAACTCGCCGTCTTCGACGGCGGGCGGAGGCACGTGCGCGATCACGAGGTCGAACAAGGGCTGCATGCCCTGATCTTTCGGCCCCTCGACATCCTTCGCCATCCAGCCCTGCTTGGCCGAGCCATAGAGTATCGGAAAATCGAGCTGCTCGTCGGTGGCGTCGAGCGCCGCGAAGAGATCGAAGACTTCGTTCACCACTTCGTTCGGCCGCGCGTCGGGGCGATCCACCTTGTTGATCACGACGATGGGCTTTAGGCCGCGTTTCAACGCTTTCGCGACGACGAATTTCGTCTGCGGAAGCGGGCCCTCGGCCGCGTCGACGAGCACAAGCACGCCGTCGACCATGTTCAGGATGCGCTCCACCTCGCCGCCGAAGTCGGCGTGGCCGGGCGTGTCGACGATGTTGATGCGGACGTCCTTCCACATCACCGAAGTGGCTTTTGCCAGAATCGTGATCCCGCGCTCTTTTTCGAGATCGTTCGAATCCATAGCGCGCTCCTGCACCTTCTCGTTGGAGCGGAAGGTGCCGGATTGCTGAAGGAGGCGGTCGACCAGCGTGGTTTTGCCATGGTCGACATGCGCGATGATCGCGACGTTGCGTAACTGCATGATTTGATTTCCGAAAAACGTGCGCGGGCCAAGGGGCCCGCGATACGTGTGCGTCCATATAGTCGTCCCGGCGCTTGCTGGCAATCCGAACGTCTATAAGGGCCAAGCTGGTTAACCGGCGTTCGGCTGCGCGGATGCCCCAAAAATTCCGCTTTTCGTCCGATTAGGTAACCGGAGAGGTAAGGTATCTTCGTTCCAATGCCACTTCCGTAAAGTAAACGCCTGCCGCGTAACCTCGCAGGCTGTCACTCCCAGGACAAATCATGAGACTGTGTATCGCGTTGCTCGCGCTCGCGAGTATTTGCTTCGCCTCGACCGTTGAGGCCAAGCCTCGTTATCGGCATCACCACACACGCGGCGCGCAAGGAGTAAAGGTTGCTTCGCTTGGCGGTCTGGGTGCCCTCGCGGGAAATATGGTGAAGGCATCGAACGGCGCGACCGCGCAAGTGGATTCGCAATATGCAGGCCGTTTCCAATGCCTTGTCAGCGGACTCGAAGCCGCCGGTTATCACATCGATTTCATGGGCGGTTACCGGCACAGCAAAATTGCGGGGACGGGCATGTGGAGCAAGCACGCTTCGGGCAAAGCCCTCGACATCAATCAGGTCGGCCGCAATCGCGTGACGCGGCAGCTTCCCGCGAGCGCAACTGCAATCGCTTCCCGCTGCGGCCTGGTTCATGGCGCGGTATGGCGGAACGCGGATGCCGGTCACTTCGAAGTTCCCTGACGCGGGCGCTTCGGCGTCAAAAGACTAAGCGCGCCCCCAAGGACCGGGCGTGCCGGAAAAATCCGACGGCCGAGGGCGGGCGCCGGGTTTCGCCGCACGCAGCATCATCATCTCGCCGAGATTTTCGACGGTGAGCATTCCTACCAGGCGGCCGGCCGTGTCGGTGACGCCGAGCACGGATTTTCCCTGTTCGCTAAAGGATTTCACCGCCGACTCGAGACTTGCGCGCGCAGGCACGGTCGGGATGTCCGCATCCATCGCGTCCAGGACCGGCGCTTCAGGGCCCTGGTTCTTGAGCGCGCGGATCATGGCGTCGCGCGTGAGCACACCGCGCAGGCGTCCGGCGCCGTCGACGATCGGAAACTCTTTTTGCGTGGTGCGGATCAGCGCTTCCATCGCATCCTGAACGCTCGCCTGCGGCCCCAGCGTCTCGAACTTGGTGATCATGGCGTCGGCGACGATCGCGCCGCGGGCAATCTGGCGAAGCTGCGCGTGGCTCGCTTCGCCCGAAGCCGCGAGGAAGACGAAGATCGCGATGATGACAAGCATCGGATTGCCGAAGAGGCCGATTACGCCTAGCGCGACCGCCAGCCCCTGGCCGATCGAGGCCGCTAGCTGAGTCGCACGGGCAAAGCCGAATTTCAGCGCGAGGAGCGCGCGCAGGACGCGCCCGCCGTCCATCGGGAATGCCGGGATCATGTTGAAGATCGCAAGGAACAAATTCGCTCCGGCGAGCTTGGCGACGAGGCCGACTTTCGATTCGTCCACCTGCATGAGCGCCGCGGCGTCGGTGGTGCCGCCAAGATAGAGCATGAGCAAAATCGCGATCGCGACATTCACCAGAGGGCCCGCGATCGCGATGAAGAATTCCTCGCTCGGCTTTTCGGGAATCTGGTCAAGATTGGCGATGCCGCCGAACGGCCAGAGCGTCACGTCGGGCGCCTTCACGCCGAAATGTTTGGCCACGAAAATATGCCCGAACTCGTGCAAGAGGACGCAGGCGAACAGGAGCGCGACGAAGGTCACGCCTTGCCACGCGGCGGCGGAGCCGCCCTGCTTGTAGTAGACCGCCCAGATCCAGATCAGGAACAGAAAGAACGTGAAGTGGATCCGGATGTTCGTTCCGGCGACTTTGCCGATGGTAAGCGACCAGGGCATGACGGCTCCTCTTGCTGTTCCTTCTACTTAAGAACGCCAAGAGCGCCGCGCCAACCGGCATTAGCGGGCGATAAAACGGCCCAAACGATAGATGCCGTAGCCGATGAGGGCGCCGATTGCGGCAGTAGCGAGAAGCGTCATGCGCCCATCCCAGCCGCCGGTTTCCTTCGCGTCCCAGTAGCCGACGAGGATGACCGCGGTCGAGCCCGAAAGAAACGCACCGATAGCGATGCCAAGAACGGCGATCAGGAAGCCGAGGAGTTTTCTGGCTGTCACTTCTTTTTTGTCTTGCGCTCGCGCCCGCCAAGCGTCCGGAGCCTGAGCGCGTTCAGCCGAATGAAGCCTTCGGCGTCGCGGTGGTCGTAGGCGACGGCGCCTTCCTCGAAGGTGACGAGGTCCTGATTGTAAAGCGAGTAAGGGCTCTCGCGGCCCACGACGGTGGCGTTGCCCTTGTAGAGCTTCATCCGCACGGTGCCGGTGACGAATTCCTGGCTCTTGTCGGCAAGCGCCTGCAGCATCTCGCGCTCCGGCGTGAACCAGAATCCGTAATAGACGAGCTCCGCGTAACGCGGCATCAGCGAATCCTTGAGGTGCGCCGCCTCGCGGTCGAGGGTGATCGACTCGATGCCGCGATGCGCGGCATAGAGGATCGTGCCGCCGGGTGTTTCGTAGATGCCGCGCGACTTCATGCCGACAAAACGGTTTTCGACCAGATCGAGCCTTCCGATGCCGTTTTCCCTGCCGAGCTCGTTCAGCTTCGTCAGCAATTCGGCGGGCGAAAGTTTTTTCCCGTTGATCGAAACGGCGTCGCCCTTCTCGAAACCGATTGTGATTTCGGTGATCTTATCGGGCGCCTGCTCGGGCGAAATCGTGCGCTGATAGACGTAGTCGGGCGCCTCGACGTTCGGGTCTTCCAGCACTTTGCCTTCCGAAGAGGAGTGCAAAAGATTCGCGTCGACCGAGAACGGCGCCTCGCCGCGCTTGTCCTTGGCGATCGGAATCTGATGTTTCTCGGCGAAATCGAGGAGCTTGGTGCGCGACGACAAATCCCATTCGCGCCACGGCGCGATCACCGTGATGTTCGGCTCGAGCGCGTAATAGGTCAGCTCGAAGCGCACCTGATCGTTGCCCTTGCCGGTCGCGCCGTGGCAGACGGCGTCGGCGCCGGTCTTGCGGGCGATTTCAACTTGCTTCTTCGCGATCAAAGGCCGGGCGATAGAGGTGCCGAGGAGATATTGCCCCTCATAGAGCGCGTTCATGCGGAACATCGGGAAGACGTAGTCGCGGACGAATTCCTCGCGCAGATCCTCGATGAAGATGTTCTCCGGCTTGATGCCCAGCGTCAGCGCCTTCTTGCGCGCGGGCTCCAGCTCATCGCCCTGTCCGAGGTCGGCGGTAAACGTCACGACCTCGCAGTTGTAGGTCGTCTGCAGCCACTTCAGAATCACGGAGGTGTCTAGCCCGCCAGAATAGGCAAGCACCACTTTTTTCACGTCTTTTTTCGCGTCTTTGGACATTGGAGGCTCGGAAGGAGGGGGTAAATATCGCTTACCTCCGCACTTATAGGGTGGCGGCTTTGCCGTGCAAGCGCGTCATATCTGCATCGTCATGCCCGGCCTTGTGCCGGGTATCCACGCCTTGCTTTCTTTCAGCAGGATTAAGACGTGGATGGCCGGAACAAGCCCGGCCATGACGAAGGAGAGGCCGGGATGCCGAAACTCGATTTCTGGTACGAATTCGCCTCGACCTATTCCTATCTCGCCGCGATGCGGATCGAAGCGCTCGCAAAGCAGGCGGGCGTTACGGTCGAATGGCGGCCGTTTCTCCTGGGGCCGATTTTCAAGGCGCAGGGCTGGGACACATCGCCCTTCAACCTTCAGATCGCGAAGGGAAAATATATGTGGCGCGATCTCACGCGCCTTTGCGAAGAGCAGGGCTTGCCGAAATTCCACGTCCCGGCAAAATTTCCGCTCAGTTCGCTTGGCGCGGCGCGGGCTGCGCTTGCCCTTAGCGACGAAGCGCGGCCTGCCTTTTCGCGGGCGGTCTATATGGCGGAGTTTTCCGACGGCCTCGATATCGGCGACGCCTTTGTGCTGGAAGCGATCTTGCAAAAGCTCGGCCACGATCCGCGCGTCGTTCTGGTGAAGGCGGGCACGCAGGAAATCAAGGATAAGCTCCGCGCGAACACGGAAGAAGCGCAACGGCTCGGGATTTTCGGGGCGCCGACCTTCGTGCTCTCGGACGGCGAGATGTTCTGGGGGAACGACCGCCTGGAACAGGCGCTCGCTTGGGCGAAGAAATAGTGGCTGTCATTCCGGGGCGCGTGCGCAGCACGCGAACCCGGAATCCAGAAAGGCATGTATGCATGTCCGGATTCCGAATCCGCGCTTCGCGCATCCCGGAATGACAAAATGGAGGTTAGCTCTTCTCGATCGCCCGACCGTTTGTCTCGCGCCAGGCGCCGGCGGTGCGGCCTGCGACCAGCCAGTAAACGAGCCCGCCCATGATGCCGGCCGCGGCAGCGGACTGAATTGCGTTTTGAATGCTGGCTAAGAATCCCACGCCATAGAGCGCACCGCCGATGCCGCCCGCAACCGCGTAAATCAGCGCGGAGCGGATCGAAAACGCTTCCGTAATCAAAACCGCGGCCAGAATCGGCAAGCTGGACCAGAAAAAGAAAATCGTACTCCACGTCAGCGCGGCGTCGATAAAGACCCAGAAGTAGAAATCGCCGTCGGGCATCGAATTGAAATCGGTGTTGAAGCCGTTCGATGTGGCGAGAAAGGTAGCGCCCGCCGCGACCAAGCCGAGAAAGATTCCGAAGCAGACGACGAAGAAGCGGAAAAAGAGCGCCATACTCAATCCGTCATCGCCATGGCGCGAAGCGCCATGCGTTCGCGCGCGGAGAGCTTTTGCGTCTCGGATTTGAGCTGGCCGCAGGCGGCGAGAATGTCGCGCCCGCGCGGGGTTCTGACGGGGCTCGCATAGCCCGCGCGGAAGACGATCTCGGAAAATTTCTCGATCGTGTCCCAGTCCGAGCACTCGTATTTCGTGCCGGGCCAGGGATTGAAGGGGATCAGGTTGATCTTGGCGGGAATGCCCTTGAGCAGTTTCACCAGCGCCTTCGCGTCCTCGGGCGAATCGTTCACGCCTTTCAGCATCACATATTCGAATGTGATGCGTTTCGCATTGGAGACGCCGGGATAGCTGCGGCAAGCGGCGAGCAGCTCCTCGATCGGATATTTTTTGTTCAGCGGCACGAGTTCGTTTCGCAAATCGTCGCGCACCGCATGCAATGAAATCGCGAGCATGGTGCCGGCGTCACGGCCCAAGGGCTCGATCATGGGAACGACGCCGGAGGTGGAGACCGTGATCCTGCGCTTGCCGATGGAAATGCCCTCGCCGTCCGAGATCGTGTCGATGGCTTCTTTAACGTTCTCGAAGTTGTAGAGCGGCTCGCCCATGCCCATGAATACAATGTTCGAGATCATGCGGCCTTCGCCTTTCGGCAGATTCTTGTCGGCGACCGGTGTAGCGCCCGGCCATTCGCCGATGCGGTCGCGCGCGACCATGACTTGCCCGACGATTTCCGCCGCCGTGAGATTGCGCACGAGCCGCATCGTGCCGGTATGGCAGAACGAGCAGTTCAGCGTGCAGCCGACCTGCGAGGAGATGCAGAGCGTGCCGCGGTCGGATTCGGGGATGTAGACCGCCTCGATTTCGTGCGGCTTTTCGCCCGGGTAATCGGCGGGAAGCCGCAACAGCCATTTCCGGGTGCCGTCAGCAGAAACCTGTTCGACTTCGACCTCGGGCCGCGCGAGCGTGTAACGCTCTTCTAGGAGCGCGCGAAGTTCCTTCGAGACGTTCGTCATCTCGGAAAAATTCTGCGCGCCGCGGAAATAGATCCAGTGCCAGAGCTGGCCGACGCGCATGCGCAACTGGTTTTTGGGCACGCCGACCTTCTCCAGCTCCTCGGCCAACGCCGCGCGGCTCAGGCCCGCGAGCGAAGGTTTCGCGGCGGAGGCTGCTTTATGGTCGGCGGTGAACTGCATTCCTACTTGCATTCCTGCGCAACGCGATCGAGAGCCTGCGAGATCCCCGAAAGCGAATAATGATCGGTCGTTACATTGCCGCGCGCCGAGGTGCTTTTCACCGTGAGATCGCTGCCTTTTCGCATCGCCTCGACGAGCTTGCCTTCCTCGGCGGCGTTCTTCACCCAGGCGCTGTCGTTCTTGGCATAGAACGGAAAGCTCATATTGCCGACATCGACAGTCGCGTCCGAGCCCTCCTTGATCGTGAAGCCGACGACGACGCTTACTTCATTACGTACATTCTCGGCGGGACGCGTGCTGATGAAGAGATAGCCGGGATCGCGGTTTAGTTTCGGCGTGCGGCTCTTCGGCTCGGCGAGCGCGTAGCAGATCTTGCTCTTCGCATTCGAAACATAGACGCCCCAGTCGCCATATTGCGCGACGAGCGCCGGGCCCTGTTCGGATTTCTCGGTCTGTTTTGGCGCGTTCTTCGGCGTCTTTTTGGCGGGCTGGGCGCTTGCGCCGGGCGCCAGCGTCATCACCGTTCCGAGGCAAAAAATAAACAAGGGTCGGAAAATCATGGTCCGTTTCCTCGCGCTAATTGCATCAAATCGTTTGGCTTGGTCGTAACCCCCACAAGCAATAGCCGCGGCGGTGCGGTTCTGCAAATCACCTCATGCTTCGAGATACCGTGCTTCGCACGGCTCCTCAGCATGAGGTTTTGTTTCCTCGCCCTGAGCAGGACGGCAAGGGGTTAACCGTGGACGCGAGCGAAAAAATGGCGCAAAGACTCCGCGCATCACGAAAAATGAGCCCAAACATGAAAGCGATTCTCTGCCTGCAACCCGGCCCTCCCGAAGCGCTGAAACTTTCCGACATGCCCGATCCGAGGCCGGGAAAGGGCGAAGTCGTGGTCGATGTCGCGTTTGCGGCACTGAATTTCTTCGACACGCTGATTATCGAGGGCAAATACCAGACGAAGCCGGAATTTCCGTTTTCGCCTTCGGGCGAATGTTCGGGCGTCGTGGCGGAAGCGGGCGAGGGCGTCACGGAATTCAAGAAGGGCGACCGCGTCTGCGGGCATCTCGGCTATGGCTGCGCGCGCGAGAAGGTCGTGATCCCTGCGGCGCGGCTCGCGAAAGTGCCCGATGGACTTCCGCTCGAAAAGGCAGCGGGACTGTTCGTCACCTACGGCACGACCATTCACGCGCTGCAGGATCGCGCGCGCATGAAGCCCGGCGACACGCTCGCGATTCTGGGCGCGTCGGGCGGCGTGGGCGTCGCGGCGATCGAGCTCGGCAAGGTGTTCGGTGCGCGAGTGATCGCCTGCGCATCGTCGGCGGAAAAGCTCGCGTTTTGCAAGAAGCACGGGGCGGACGAGCTGATCGACTACTCGAAAGAGGATTTGAAGGAACGTCTGAAGGCGCTCACCGGCGAAAACGGCGTGAACGTCGTGTACGATCCCGTGGGCGGAAAGCTCGGCGAAGCCGCGCTGCGCGCGATGGCGTGGGAGGGCCGTTATCTCGTGATCGGATTCGCGGGCGGCGAGATTACGAAGATGCCGCTCAACCTCACGCTCCTGAAAGGCTGCGACATCGCGGGCGTATTTTGGGGCGAGTTCATCCGCCGCAATCCCGGCCAGCTCCGCAAGCAGATCGAGGAGCTGATGAAGTGGGTGAGAGAGGGCCGCGTCTCGGCCTATATCGACAAGATTTATTCCTTCGCGGAGGTGACGAAAGCATTCGAGCGCCTCTCCGGCCGGCAGGCGATGGGGAAGGTGTTGTTGAAACCATAATTGTAACCGTCATGGCCGGGCTTGTCCCGGCCATCCACGTCTTTGCTTCTGCTTTCTGAAAGCAAGGCGTGGATGCCCGCAACAAATGCGGGCATGACACTGAATTAATCGTGCTCGCTCGCCAGCCTATCCAACGCCCGTTTCGCCGCCTCGCGGTGCTCGGGCTTTATGTGCGAAGCGATCATGCGGATCGCGGTGGCAAGCGCCGCCGCGTCGTCGGCGAAGCCAATGAGGGGCAGATAGTCCGGGATCGCATCGAACGGCAGAATGAAATAGGCGAGCGCACCCCACAACGTCGCGCGGGGGTAGAGCGGCGTTTCGCGGTCGAAGGCGCAGTAATAGGCGGTCAGCGCATCTTCGGCGAAGGGAATATAGGCAATCGTCGCGCGGATTTTCGGCCAAAAGCCTGCGCGCACGCGCGCTTCATTGGCAGCGTCCTCCGGACGGGTGGTTGTAGCGGCCATCTGGAACTCCCTTGGCGAAATCAGATGGTCGCGGCGGAGGCTTCCTGCAAGGGCTTGCCGCGATCGAGCGGATAAGCGGCTTCCGTGACGTAAGGACCGCCGCCGGTAGAGGCGCGCGACGAGAACAGGACGAAGCGCGAGACGAGAAACGGCGCGCTCTGATAACCGCCTTTCACCGCGAGATAGTCCGCGACTTCCTGGGCGTAGCTTTCCCGGAGCCGCGCGAGCGTCACATGCGGGGTGAATTTGCGCTGATCGTGCGCGAGACCCATGCGGTTGAAGATGCGTTCGTGCTCGGCCTGCAATTCGGAGAGCGGCGCGCTCGTGCTTGCAGCCGCGAAGACCGCGCGCGGCTTCTTGCCGCCAAATTGGCCGAGACCCGACAAGCGAAGCTCGAAGGCACGGCGGCGCACCTGCCCGAGCATCACGATCACGTCATGCGCGGTATCGTCGTCGACGTCGCCGATGAAGCGGAGCGTGAGGTGATAGTTTTCCGGATCGACCCAGCGTGCGCCCGGCAATCCACCACGCAGGGTGCTCAAGCTCTCGCCGATCTCGGGCGGAATCTCGACCGCGGTGAACAGGCGTGGCATGATTTACGAAGCTTTACGGCTCCGTACGCGTTTGATCAAGGCTTCGACCGAAGGAAGCGACTTTTTCACGATGATATCGATGCCCGCCGATGTGGGGTGCATGCCGTCGGCCTGGTTCAGGCTGCGGACGCCGACAACGCCGTCGAGAAAGAAGGGCATGAAGACGAGCCCGTATTTGTGCGCAAGGTCGCGATAGATCGCGTCGAAAGCGGTGTAGTATTCCTTGCCGAGACTGCGCGTTGCATACATACCCGCGAGCATGACCTCGATGTGACGCGCTCTCAGCTTCTGGATGATTGCCTCCAAATTGTGCTTGATCGTCGCAGGCGGAACGCCGCGAAGCATGTCGTTGGCGCCGAACTCCAGAATCACCGCCTGCGTTCCCTGCGGCACCGACCAGTCGACGCGGGCAAGCGCCTGTGCGGTGGTGTCGCCGGAAACCCCGGCATTCACGATCGTGACGTCATAGCCCTTTTCCCGCAGCACTGCTTCCAGTTTGGAGGGGTAGGAGTCGCGCTCGAGGACGCCGTAACCCGCGGTCAAGCTATCGCCGAAAGCGACAATCCTCACAGGTCCTTGCGCTGTCGCCTGCAGAATGAGCACGGCCAGAAAAGCCGCGCTTAAGGACACAAGCCATGCCAGGCGCGGGGTTCTCCGCCTATACTGCGCCCCATTTGTAGCCGAGCCGTTTGTAATGAAATGGAATAACGAAGACCGCATGGATGCACCCTTCAAATCCTATACCGCGCCCGCTGTTGCCGTGGACGGCGTCGAGCTTTCGCTCGGAACAGGTAGGGCGCGGGTTCATATTCTCAAACAGGTTTCGCTCGAAATCGCGGCAGGTGAGGCGGTAGGCCTGATCGGACCGTCTGGATCGGGCAAATCCACCCTCCTAATGGTCATGGCGGGACTGGAACGCCCCGACGCGGGAAAAGTTCGCGTCGCCGGGCAGGATTTGGGCGAGCTTTCCGAGGACGAATTGGCGCGGTTTCGCGGGCGCAATGTCGGTATCGTATTTCAGTCATTTCATCTAATCCCGACCATGACCGCGCTCGAAAACGTCGTGGTGCCGCTGGAACTCGCGGGCCGCGCGGACGCCTTCGAGCGCGCGAAATTCGAGCTCGAAGGGGTCGGGCTCGGCGGACGCTTCCACCACTATCCGGCGCAGCTTTCCGGCGGCGAGCAGCAGCGCGTGGCGCTTGCGCGTGCGCTCGCACCAATGCCGGCGCTTCTTCTCGCCGACGAGCCCACCGGTAACCTCGATGAAGCGACCGGGCGCGAGATCATGGATTTATTGTTCGCGAAGCGCGAGGAGCACAAATCGACGCTCGTGATCGTGACGCACGACGTTTCGCTCGTGAAGCGTTGCGGGCGGACGGTCGAAATGCATTCGGGCCACATCGAGGAAAAAGTGAGGGCGGCGTGACCGCGCTTTGTCTCGCGTTCCGCGAGCTCAGAAGCGGCGTGCGCGGCTTCGGGGTTTTTCTCGCGTGCCTCGCATTGGGGGTCGCGGCGATCGCGGGCGTCGCTTCGATTTCGCGCTCGCTTTCCGATTCGATCGCGCGCGAAGGCGGCGTCATTCTCGGCGGCGATGCATCGCTCACGCTCAGCACGCGCGAAGCGACGCCGGTCGAGCAAAACTATCTTGAAGAGCGCGGACGTGTCGCGGTGGTCGCGACCATGCGCGCGATGGCGCGGGCGGGCGAGGACAACGCGACGCTGGTCGAGCTGAAGGCGGTGGACTCGAGCTATCCGTTGAACGGCGAGATCAAACTCGATCCCGACAAGGGGTTGCTTACGGCGCTCGCCTCGCCGCAGGGCGCTTATGGCGCAGTGGCCGACCCAGCGTTGCTCGCACGATTGAACATTTCCGTTGGCGACCGGATCAAGATTGGCGATGCCGATTTCGAGATCACCGGCACGATCGTGTCGGAGCCCGACAAGCTCGGGCAAGCGCTCGGCTTCGGGCCGCGGCTCATCGTGACGAACGGGGCTCTCCGGCGCTCGGGGTTGTTGCTCCCCGGAAGCCTCGTGCGCTGGAGCTATCGCATCAAGCTCGAAGACGGCAGCGCGCGAGGCTTGCGTGAGTTTGTGGACGAGACGCGCGCGCGTTTTCCCGACGCCGGCTGGGATATCCGGACGCGCGACAAGGCCTCGCCGCAACTCGAGCGCAATGTGCGGCGCTTCACCGAATTTCTGACGCTCGTGGGCCTCACGGCGCTTCTCGTCGGCGGCGTCGGCGTCGCGAACGCGGTGAAATATTATCTCGACCGCAAGAGCCGGACGATCGCGACACTGAAGGCGCTCGGCGCTACCGGCGGAACGATCTTCGCGATTTATTTCGCCGAAGTGGGGCTGCTTGCGCTCGCGGGGATTACCATTGGGCTGGTCGCGGGCGCCCTTATTCCCTTTGCGCTCGCCTGGGGGCTCGCGGACATTCTGCCGCTGCCGTTCATCCCGGCCGTGCAGGCGGGGGCGCTTTTGCTCGCTTTTATTTATGGTGCGGTCATCACCATTGCATTCGTGGTCTGGCCGATCGGGCGCGCGCATGATGTGAAAGTTTCGGCGCTGTTCCGCGATGTGGTCGAGCCGCTGCGCGCATGGCCGCGGCGGCGCTACATCGCATTGACGGCGGCAGCCGTTGTCGCGCTTATGCTGCTTGCCGTGCTGTCCGCGCAGGATCGGCGCATCGCGCTGATCTATGTGGTCGCCGCGGCAGCGGTGTTTCTTGCATTACGGCTCCTGGGGAGCGGCATCATGGCACTTGCGCGCCGCCTGCCGCGTCCGCGCGCGACGGCCTTGAAGCTCGCACTCGCGAATATTCACCGCCCGGGCGCGCTCACGCCTACCATCGTGCTTTCGCTCGGTCTCGGCCTGTCGCTGCTCGTGACGCTCGCGTTGATCGAAAGCAATTTGCAGCGGCAGCTTACGAAAACGCTGCCCGCGCAGGCGCCGAGTTTCTTTTTCATCGACGTGCCGTCGAATGAAGCCGAGCGGTTCGATGCCTTCGTGCGCGAGCATTCGCCGCTAGGCGCAAGGCTCGACGCGGTGCCAATGCTACGCGGAAGGGTCGTCAGCCTCAAAGGTGTCCCGGTCGAAAACATCAAACCCGATCCGGAAGTCGCTTGGGTTTTGCAATCGGACCGCGGCATCACCTACGCCGAGGATTTGCCGGACGGCTCGCAGGTGGTCGAAGGCAACTGGTGGCCGCCCGCTTATGACGGCCCGCCGGTGGTCTCGTTCGAGAAGCGCGCGGCGGATCTCCTGGGCCTCAAGGTCGGCGATGACATCGTCGTGAACGTGCTCGGACGGAACATCACCGCCTCGATCGCGAATCTCCGCCGCGTCGATTGGGAGAGCCTCGGGATCAATTTCATCATGCTGTTTCCGCCGAACGCATTTCAGGGCGCGCCGCATACGATGCTGGAGACGCTCGCTTATCCGGGCGGCGGAAACCTCGAGACCGAAACGAAACTCGTCCGCGAAATCGCAAAAACCTTCCCGTCGGTGACGGCGGTGCGCGTGAAGGAAGCATTGAAAACGATCAGCGATCTCGTGGGAGAACTTTCGCTCGGCATCCGCGCGGCGGCGGCGATTACGCTGGTCGCGAGCATCCTGGTGCTGGCAGGAGCGCTTGCCGCCGGCCACCATACGCGGGTTTACGATGCGGTGATTCTGAAAACCCTGGGCGCTACCCGCCGACGCTTGGTTTTTGTCTACGCGCTCGAATACGCCATGCTGGGGTTGATTACGGCCGCTATCGCGACCGTTGCGGGTACTCTCGCCGGCGCCTATGTCGTCAAGGAAGTGATGCGCTTTTCATTCGTCTTCGCGGGCACGACGGCTCTGTTCGCGGCAGGGCTTGCGGTGGTGCTGACCGTGATATTCGGACTGATCGGCACCTGGCGCGCTTTGGGACAGAAGCCGGCGACGGTGCTGCGGAACCTCTAATCCACCCCGAAAAGAGGGCTTTTCGGCCTTTTCCCAACCTTTCCGTTTATTCACTTGCCGCGCCGGAACCGCCTCCCCATATTACCACGTTGAGAGGGGTCAGCTTCGAACCGGCCCTACGAGGGAGAACAACGCTATGTCCAACTATGAAACCCCACCTGCCGCCCGTTGGGGCCAGACGGCCCGTGCAGGCGTCGAGGTCGATCAGGGTCTGCGCGCGTATATGTTGCGCGTCTACAATTACATGGCGCTCGGACTTGCGATCACGGGCGCTGCCGCGCTTGGCACGTTCCTGATGGCGGTCGACCGCTCCGGCGGCACCGCGAAGCTTACTGCATTCGGCCAGCTCATCTATCAGAGCCCGCTGAAATGGGTGGTGATCTTCGCGCCGCTCGCGCTCGTGTTCCTGCTGAGCTTCGGTATCCAGCGTTTGAGCGTCGCGGCGGCACAGCTCACCTTCTGGGTTTATGCCGCGCTTGTCGGCGTGTCGCTGTCGGCGATTTTCCTGGTCTTCACCGGCCAGAGCATCACGCAGGTGTTTTTCGTAACGGCGGCCTCTTTCGGCGCGCTGAGCCTCTACGGCTACACTACGCAGCGTGACCTTTCGGCTTTCGGCGCATTCCTGATCATGGGTCTCTTCGGCATCATCATCGCGTCGCTCGTCAACATCTTCCTTGCCTCGTCGGCGCTGCAATTCGCGGTGTCGGTGATCGGCGTGCTCGTGTTCGCGGGCCTCACCGCCTACGACACGCAGCGCATCAAGGAGATGTATTTCGAGGGCGATGACGAAGTGCTCGCCGGCCGCAAGGCGATCATGGGCGCGCTGTCGCTCTATCTCGATTTCATCAACCTGTTCATGATGCTCCTGCAGCTCTTTGGCCGCAGGGAGTAAGCGAGCAAGGTTCCGAAAAACGAAAGCCCCGGCTATTTGCCGGGGCTTTTTGTTTCAATCATTATTTATTTGAACATGATCTTTTCGGGAAATCGGTACTTTCCCGGATCATGCTCTAGTTCACGACGCGCAGCGGATCGAGGACGCGCAAGACGCGGTCGAGATCGTGCCCGCGTTTCAAGACGAAGCCCCCGGCCGCGACAACCGTGTAGGCGCCCTGCCTGCGCGCCATCGATTCATTCTTTTCGATGCGGTAGAGCGGAAGCTCGGAGGAACGGCGAAAGACCGCAAAGACGGCACGATCCTTGAGAAAGGAGATCGCATAGTCGCGCCATTCGCCGGCGGCGACCTTTCGTCCATAGAGATCGAGAATCCGGAGCAATTCACGGCGGTCGAAGGTGACTTTCATGCCGGGGGACTTCGTTTTCGGGCCCCCCGGAAAAATTATCGGCTCCAGATCGCTCATGCCGCCTCCTGCTGAAGTTGTCGCCTGACTGTCATGTTCGCGCCGGGCGGGGGGCGAGGCAAGCCCGTTCCGAGAGCGGCTTTTTCGCCGCACCACACTCACGTACTCGTTAGGAAAATCACATTAATGCCCGAATTCGGCCAAGGCCTCGCCCAAGCGGGCAGCGATGGTGCGAACCTTAAGTAGCCTCCGGGTCGGTTCGTTTTTGCGCCGGTTAATTCCCAGCCCCCCAGCCCCCCGGGCTTAAGCGGGCCGACCCACTTAAATTTGCGTATGGTTCAA
>Ga0070741_10002223_pt1 | contig 53520 bp, 46 predicted proteins | sample Coa_R1_4_FD_66440 | JGI IMG/M metagenome (GOLD analysis project Ga0070741, IMG submission 66440) | Surface soil microbial communities from Centralia Pennsylvania, which are recovering from an underground coalmine fire - Coalmine... | ecosystem: Environmental > Terrestrial > Soil > Unclassified ... | reverse complement strand
ACCATCGCGCTGTCGGTCACCTGCACCGTGAACGAGAACGGGCTGCCCGTCGTGTCCGGCGGCGTGCCGGTCATCGCGCCAGTCGCCGCATTGAGATTGGCCCACGATGGGAACGTGCCCGCCGTGATCGCCCAATTGGTGTACGGCGGCGTGCCGCCCGTCGCGGCGAATGTCTGGTTGTAGAGGGTGCCGACGGTCGCCTGCGGCAGCGGCGACGTCGTCGTGATCGACAGCGGGTTGCCGGGCGAGGTCACCGTGCAGTTGACCGTATACGTCGCGGGGCTGCCCTGCGCATTGTGGGTCACCGTCAAGGTGCCCGTGAACGGTCCCGCCGTCGCGTTGTCGCAGCCGAGCGTGAGCGTCTGCGTGCTGCTGCCGACCGGAATCGTGAACGGCGCAGGCGCTCCGTTGACCGTGATCTGCGGCCCGGCGCCCGCATCCAACGAATACGTGTTGATGACGAGGTTGTCGGTTCCCGTGTTGGAGATGACGACGTTCGAGCTCGTCGGGGTGCCGGCGAGCGTCGTCATGTTGATCGTCGAACCGGGCGTCGGATTCGACGCATACGCCGGCGCGTTGCCGGATTCGAACGCGCCCACGTCGCAATTGGGCTGACCGCTCGGACGCGAGTTGAGCGCGGCATCGAGATTGTTGATCGGAGACGCCGCGCAGATGCTCTGGACGCCGGCGCCCGACGCGGCGCTGCCGGGATTGAGCTTCATGACCGCCACGAGCGCATTCGCGCCGCCGAACGGCGCGGCCGAGGCGAGGTTCGGATTGCCCGTGTTCGCGATGCTGGCGCAGCCGCTCGTCGGACCGAACTGAAGATTGCCGCCGCCGTCCGTGAACGGGTTGCCGGCGCAATTGCCGCCGCTGCTGCTGCTGTCGAAGATCGTGTTGCTGACGTTCACGTCGGTGGCCGTCGCGTTGCCGTTGTACAGCGCACCGCCGCCGCCTGCTCCGGCGGAATTGCCGGACAACGTATCGTTGATCAGCGTGGCCTTGCCGGCCTCGTTGGTCATCGGGCTCAACAAGATCGCGATCGCGCCGCCGTTCGTGGCGGCGGCGTTGCCGCTGAACGTCACGTTCGAGATCGCCATCGGACTGTTGCCGTTCGAAGCGTCGTAGTACGCGATCGCGCCGCCGCTCGCATTCGTGCTCTCGTTGTTCGCGGGGCTCGCACCGACGAAGCTGCTGTCGACGATGCTCAAATTGCCGCTCGCGTAGATCGCACCGCCCGAGCCTGCGCGCGGATCGACCGGCGAACCGGCCCACGTGCCCTTGGCCTTGTTGCCCGTGAAGTTGCAGGCGACGATGCCACCGGGAATCTGCTTGTTCAGAATGACGGTGCCGTCGAACGACGCGCTGCCGTAGGTCAAATCGCCGCCCGTGAGCAGGATGGCGCCGCCCGTGCCGTTCGGCGCGATGTTGCCGATGAACGACGAGTTGAAGATCAGGAAGTCGCTGGCGTTGAAGCCGCCGCCGCCGCTGATGGCCTGCCGTGCGGTGCCTGTGGCATAGATCGCGCCGCCGCCCTGTTCGGCGTTGCCGCTCGAATTCGTATTGCCGTTCGCGACGTTCGCCTGGAACGCGGCGCCCGAAATCGAGATCGCATCGGTCTGCGCGAGATAGATCGCGCCGCCGTTCGTGCCGGCGACGTTGGCCTGGAACGTGACGCCCGAAATCGTCGCCAACGTCGAATCTCCGACCGCGCCGATGTACAAGGCGCCGCCTTGGCCGTTCCCGCCGCCAGGAATCAGACCGCCGTCGTCGACGACGCACGTCGTGAAGCTGCCGCCGGCGATCGTCAGGTTGCCGCTGCCGTGTGCCACGCAGCCGCCGTTGCCCTGATTCGTCGCGCGGATGTTCGTGAACGCCACGCCCGTGAGCGTGAGCGAACCGCCGCCGCCGCCCGTGTTGTCGATCGCAACGCCGTCCGAAGGCGCCGTACAGTTGCTGAAGCTCACGCCGGCGAACGTGAGATCGCCGCCCGACGTCTCGTGGAAGATCGTGACGCCGTCGATGGCCGGTGTGGCGCTCGGATCGCTGAAGCACGAGATGCTGCCGCCCGTGACGATCACCTTGCCGAACGTCGCCGCATCGCCGACGAAGGGCAGCGTGCCGTTGTTCTTCATCGCCATGCCCGTGCTGTCGCCCGGGTCGGGCACGGCCTCGTTCACGTTGATGTTGCCGGCGGGCAGCACGATCGTATTCGTCGCGGCCGCGCCGGAATCGGCGTTTCCGCATTCCGGGAACGACTGCGGGCTGATGCCGTTGCCCGCATCGGCGATGTTCTGTAGCGCCTCGCGCAACGAGCAGCCCTGCGAAAGCGGATAGTTGTTGCCGCCCGTGTTCATGACGACGCAGGCCGGATTCGGGCTGCCGCTGTTCGTCGTGTTGCAGTTCGCCTCGTCTTTCGTCGTCGTCACGGTCAGCGTCGCGGCGAAGCTGTTTTGCGCCGTGGACGCGACGAGTGCGCAACCGAATGCCAGCGCGAACGCGCTCAGGAAACCAGCGCTGCGCCCTCCCGCGGTTCTTCGAAGCAGTGCGGTTTTCATAAGTACGGATCTCCTCGCATAGGGTAGAAATGCCGAAATCTTCGGAACGCGCATCGCGCACGGCGCGGGTTCACGCTTGCTTCTGCAACTCTCCGTAACGAGACGAGGAAGCGATACCGAACACGCGGCCGCGCACGAGACGCACGGAAACCGGGAGATCGCCACCCCGTACGATTGATCTGCGTCAGCAACCGCTTAGAAGCCGGCGATTAGCGTTGCTCGCAAAGCAAACGGCGGACGGCGATGCAAATCCAATTTCTCGGCGCGGCCGGAACGGTTACCGGATCGAAATATCTCGTGAGCACGCGAGAAGAACGCGTCCTCGTCGATTGCGGCCTGTTCCAAGGTTTGAAGCAATTGCGCTTGCGCAATTGGGCGCCGCCGCCGATCGACGCTGCGTCGCTGTCGGCCGTCGTGCTCACACACGCGCATCTCGACCACAGCGGCTATCTGCCGCTGCTCGTCAAGCGAGGTTTCCACGGACCGATCCACTGCACGCCGGCCACGTACGAACTATGCAAATTGCTGCTGCCCGACTGCGGGCACTTGCAGGAAGAAGACGCCGACTACGCGAACCGCCACGGCTGCTCCAAGCACCATCCGGCGCTGCCGCTCTACACGCAGCAAGATGCCGAACGCTGCCTGCGCTATTTCGCCCCCGTCCCCGCCGGCGGCACGATCGGCATCGGCACGCGGTTGCGCGCGGAGCTGCTGCCGGCGGGGCACATTCTCGGCGCGTGCTTCGCGCGGATCGACGACGGCGCAACGCGCATCGTGTTCTCGGGCGATCTCGGCCGGCCGCACGATCCGATCATGGCGCCGCCGCATGCGCCGCTCGAGACGGATTTCCTCGTCGTGGAGTCCACGTACGGCGATCGCGTCCATCCCCGAAGCGAGCCTTGCGACGAGCTTGCGGCCGTGGTGTCGCGCACGATTCGGCGTGGCGGCGTGATCGTCGTACCTTCGTTCGCGGTCGGGCGCGCGCAGGCGCTGCTGTATTGCATCCACCGTCTCAAACGCGAGCGCCGCATTCCGCAAGATCTGCCGGTATTCCTGAACAGTCCCATGGCTGTGGACGTGACGGAACTCTATTTGCGTTTCCGCGCCGAGCATCGCTTGGGGGCGGCCGAGTGCGAGGCGGTTTGCCATGCGGCGACGTACGTGAACTCGGTCGAGCAATCGGAAGCGCTGAATGCGCGTACGCAGCCGATGATCGTCATCGCGGCGAGCGGCATGGCGACGGGCGGCCGCGTCGTGCACCATCTCAAGGCGTTCGCGCCGGATCCCTGCAACACGGTACTTTTCTCGGGCTACCAGGCCGCCGGTACGCGCGGCGCGGCGATGCTTGCCGGTGCCCCGCATATCCGCATCCACGGGCGCGACGTGCCGGTCCGTGCGGAAATCGCCGTGTTGTCCAGTTTGTCGGCGCATGCCGACGGCGAGGAAATGCTCGACTGGATGAGCCGGCTGCGCACGCCCCCTAGGCGCACGTTCATCACCCATGGCGAACCCGTCGCCGCCGACGCTTTGCGCCAACGCATCGAGCGTCGACTCGGCTGGGCCGTTTGCGTTCCGGAGCATCGCGAGGTGGTGGAACTCTGACGCGCCGTCGCCGGCAAGAGCGGTCAGTCCGCCTTCGCGCGTGCGCTATTCGTCTGCACGGATCGCATGGCGCCCACCACGCTGCGCAGCGCAGCGCGACCGAGCCGGCCCCACCATCGGGCCGGTACGCTCGCCGCGGCGAATCCGGCGGCAAAACCGCCTGCCATCGTGAGCGCCGTCCGATGTTCGCTGACGCGTGCGCGCCAGGGCTGCAAGCTGCCGAGTAGCGTCTCTTCCGCTGTTTTCGTGCGCGCCGTGGCGCGAGCGACCCGTTCACGTATCGCGTTCATCGCACTCGCTCGAGCAACTGCTGTACCGCAAAGCGGCTATGCGTAAGCGCAAGCTCGCGGAGCCAACGCCGCGCGCGCAGGATCAGCAAATACAAGAAGCAAAGCTGCGCGGCACAGCCGATGGCTGCAGCGGAGAGCCAACCCAATCCACCTTCGTGCAACGCGACGACGGCGAGACCCACCGTGCTGAGCCAGACGGCGAGCAAGAGCGCCGGAAGGGCGAACGCGGCGATCGCGAGCGCGCCGAGGTTCTGACGCGCCAAGGCGACTTCCGCCGCGAATAGCTCCCGCCAGGCATCGACGTAAGCCGAAGCATCTCCGGCGAGCCGACGAATTTCTGCCGCGTCCGCGTCGGACGTCGTGTCCGGAGGCGGCGCCGCCTGGGTCATCTCCGCAGCGCACGCGCCACGAGCAGCCCCGCCGCGAACGCAACACCGAACGTCGCGAGCGGATGCTGCTGCGCCTGCCGGGCGAGTTCGCTGCGCAGGCCTTTTGTCTCGTCGAGCCAGCGCGCGCGGACTTCGCGCAGTTCGCGCTCGAAGCCGTGATGGTCGCACGCGCAGGCGTCGGGTTGCTTCTCGGCCGTGGGTCGGCGTGCAGCGTTTTCGGTGCTCATGGCGATGCTCCTGCGATCGATAGTGCGCAGATTAGGCATACGGTAGCCGTGAGCGCTTGATCCACATCAACTCTGCATGTGGCGCACGCCGCGGGTCATTTCTTCGGAGCGCCTGCTGCGTTGGCCTGGAGATCCTTGAACGCGTCGCCGAACAGCGCCACGAATTTCGCGCTCTCTTCCATGTAGTCTTTGACGAGCTCGGTGGCCACTTCGGATTGCACGGCCACGAAATCTTCCGGCTTGCGGCAGGCACCGAACCGCGACGCGAGTGCGAGGTCTTTCGCAAACCGGTCGCTCAAGAACCGGATCGCCTCTGCCTGGACGCGATTGGCGTTCTTGAACCAGCTCATGTAGGTCTTCGACATCGCCTCGATCGCCGATTTCGCGGAGTCCGACATCGCGCCGAGGTCGGGCATCGCAAACGGATTCGTCGTCTGATCGTTCATGGGTGTGCTCCTCTTGGCGGGCCAAGCGCACATCATCGCGCAATCGCATGGCGTTGTGTTGACGGCGATCAATCTGCGGTGGCGCTCGCCAGACCGCGTCTCGCGTACGCAGCGACTGCGGCTTATTCCGTCGACGTGGATCCAGTACGCGCACCGCTTGCTCGACACGCAAAGCGCGGGCGCCGAGATCGCGGTCGTCCTCTGAGTTCGAACGCTCAGGCCGGGCTCCATGCGCGCCATTTCGCCGCGTCGATGCCCTTCACGAGCAGCCATAGGCAGAGCGCCGACTCGGCGACGAAGCACGGCATCAGGATCGCCGGGAACAGCATGCCTTCGATGTCCGGCGCGAGGATCAGCGCAAAACTGTTCACGAGATAGCAGATGCCGGCGATCTGCAAACCCACGCCGAGGAGCTTCGGCAGGAAATCCGAGCGCCGGATGAGATGGCCCGTCGTCAGGCACGCGCAGCCGAAGAAAATGAGCCCGATGCCGAAGCCGTGCGCATCCGCGCGGATCGCCACGTAGGCCAGCGCTTGCGCCTGCTCGGGCGAGAATGCCTTGAGATATGCCGCGTCGGACAGCAGGAACAGCGGCAGCAGCTGGTTCAACTTGGTCGCAACGAGGGTCGCGCTCTGCACGAGCGTGAACAGCATCGCCATGAGCGCCAGCCGGCGGTTCACGGGTTTGAACAGCACGTAGTAGATCATCATCATGGGTACGTCGGTGATGTGCATGAGCAAATCGCCCGCGACTCCCATGCGCCACAGTCCCGGCGAATGCACGATGTTCGCCGCGGTCGCCGCCGCGTCGCCGGCGACGATCGTGCCATCACGCACGAAAGCTTCGCCGAGCAGTCCGGCGACGATGTTGACGAGGTACAGGAATCCCGCGACGCGGGCGTAGGTTTGCGGCGAGAAATCACGTGCTGTCATCAAAGGCATCCTAGGTTTTTTAGCACTCTCGCCGCAATCGCATCCGCCGTGAAGGGCGCATGCGACGAACGACGGAATCGGTGGTGTGAATATCGGCGTATACCGATGGCCGGCGCTTCGCGAGAGCAGAGCGCCGCCATCGATGCTCTCGACGGAGGGTCAGGAGTCGAAGCCGCTCTTGAAGATGCGGTCCGCCGGGCCGCCGCAATTGTAGGCGTTGCCCGACGTCGCATTGTTGCTTTGTGTACCGATCGTGGCGATCGTGCCGGCGCTCGCGTCAAGCGTCTGGTACTGCAGCGCGATTTCGAACGACGTGTGATACAGCACGGCTTCCATGTTGAGCGCCCCCGATTGCCCGCGTAACGCCCAGTTCCGCCACTGCACGACCGTGCAGGCTTCGCTCAAGCCCGATTCGCTCGCGCGCGGACAGCTCGCAAAATAGCTCGCGTACATGCTGCCTGCATTCGGGCCGCCGTCGAGATCGGCGTGATAGACGTAGATGCGCGCTTGCGTCGCGACGGCGTTGTCGGCAATCGCGGGCAATGGGCAATCCTGGCTGAAATCGCCGCCGTCTTCGCTGCTCGCATCGGCCGGGGCGGCGAGGTAGCCGTTGCTCGAGGCGACGAGCGAATTCGCGCTCACGCCGTAAAGCTCGAATGGCGCTGCCAGCGATACGGCGGCGCCGCCGTCATCGGTGGCTGGCGCAGTCGCATCCTTGGGAGCGACGAGCGACAACGCCGTGCCGCCACTCGCGTCGACATAGTTGTAGCTGCACGACGACACCGGCGGGAAGCGCGGATCGAAAAAGCACACCGACATCGCCGGCGTCAGCACGTGATAAAGACTGCCCGTCGAGTCGTAGGCGACGTAACCGTAGATGTCGAAAGAGCCTGAGTTGCGCGCATTCGCCTGTGCGGCGACGAGCAAGGCGATACCGACGAGGAGGCGCTTGGCGTTCATGGCGTCCTCGCGCTGTAGACTTCGGTATTGCCGTCCGCGTTCTGCGAAGGGGACATCAAGTCGTCGTTCGACAAGAACACGACCGTGGGCACGTTGCCCGCGTCGACGCCGACATCGGCACCGAGCGATGCCGTCATGCTGGCGCCGAGTTTCAACGTCACCGACGTGCCGTTGAAATTGCCGGTGCCGTCCTCGAAGTCGCCATCCGTACCGTTGACGTATTCGTACGAGAACAGCGCCCCGGTGCCGTCGGCGGCCTGATGCACACTGACGTAACCGCTGTTCGACGGCGACTGCGTAACGAGAGCCAGCGTGCTCGACGAGACGTCGTAGCGATAGATCTCGGGCTCGTTGGCGTTCACATTGGAATAGTCGCCGTCCGAGATGAAATAGATGTAGCGCCCCGCGTTGCCGGCCGTGGCCGCATCGATCGACGGGCTGTAGTTGTTCGTGGACGCGCTCGTCGCCGTCGTCATGCGCTTCCATCCCACCGGCGAGATCGCGTAGCGGAAGATGTCGCCGTTCGTGGCGACGGGGGCGGCGCCGCTCAGGCCGCCGCAGGTCGAGCGCAGGGCGATGAAGTTGCCGGTGTCGCCGCGGCTCAGGTGCGGCTCGAAACCCTGGCACGTCGCGGCCGGCGTGCCCGCCGACATGAAATTCACGGGCGCCGACCACGAGGTCGTGAACGTGCTGTAGACGATCTTCTGCGTCGTGCCCTGCCCCGTGTAGGCGCTGCACGTCGTCTCCCAGGCGATGCGGTTGCCGTCGCTGCTGATCGACGGATTCTTGTTCGCGCAGCCTGTGGTGTTGGTCACCTGCGTCAGCGTGCTCGTTTGGCGGTCCCAGCGATAGATCTGCTGCGACGCAGCCGAATTCAGCGTCGCCGCGATTGCAACGTAGCGTCCGTGCAGCGCACCGACGGTCGTGCCGGAAAGGCTCACGCCTTGCACGCTCCCGCCCGCGGCGATCGTCAGTCCCGTCACGCGCGAATAGCTCGCATCGTAGACGAACACCTGCTGCAGCGCGTTCGGATTGTCCGCGGTGTAGTTGCCCGTCGAGGCGAACGCGAACGCCGTACCCGTGTTGTCGGTGCTGAGCGCCGGGCCGTTGTCCACGGGCGTGAACTGGATGCCGCCGTTCTTGACCTGCACGTTGCTGCCGGAGGAATTCGTGACCTGCGCGAGCGTGCTCGACGCGACGTCGCAGGTATTCGCCACCGACACATTGTCGAGGAGCAGCGCGCTGTCGTATTGGTTGTCGTTCTGGTCGGCGACGCGGAACGTGATCGTCACGGTATTGTTGCCGACCACCGTACCGGGGATGTCGACGCAGGCATGGTGCCAATTGCCGACGCCGAAGCGCAGGCTCGTGTTCGTGATCGGCGCGGCGCCCGTGATCGTCCAATTCACCGCCGTCGCGAACGGCGTGCAGGGTGCCGCGGGATACGGCGAGCCCGTGCCGCCGTCGAGCTTGCAGGCGCTGCCGGTCAGCACTTTCGTCGTCGTGGCGCCGACCGTCGTCTGCACGTCGAAGACGTCGTCGTAGGCGTCGGGCTGGTCCTCTTCGCTGCTCGCGAAATTCCAGTCGAAAATCAGCATCGCCGGGCTCGTCGTCGCCGTGAACGTGACCGTCTGCTGCATCGAGGTCATGTCGTAATCGTTCACGCCGTTGCCGTCGACGTTGTAGGTCGTATTCGACAACGAGCCCGGGCCCGTCGACAGCGCCGCGAACCAGGTACCGCCGTTGGGCGGGTTCACGGCCGTCGAGAAATTCGTCGATTTCACGGCCGCGGCGTGGTTCTGGCCGCCGAGCGTCCAGCCGTTCAGATTGCCGGTCTCGAAATTGCCGTTCGTCACCTGCGCGTGTGCGCCTCGCGCCAGCGGCACGCAGAGCATTAGCGCAAGCAGCCATAATTTCAGGCGCATGGACCCATTCCCCACCACGGCGCCATTTTCGCGCTCAATCATGCGTTTTTCCCGCATCGCCGGTGCCAGCGGCCGCAAATTTCAGACCGAAGACGAACCGATCGACGATATCGACCGTAAGCGATGCAATTGCCGCACCAGCTGCATTGCGCAATTCGAGCCGATAGCTGCCGGGCTTGAGGCCATCGATGCGGAAAAACCCGAAGCGGCTGACGTCCGCCTGCGCGACGCGCTTGCCGGAGGCGTCCAGCACGGCGACCGCCAAACCCTGGGTATCGCCGTAGCCCAGCACGCGTCCGGCGCAGCCGAGGCTCAGTTCGAGATGGAAATCCGCGCGCGTCGTCGCGCCCGAACGCACTTCGACGTTGCGCGCATGCTCCGACCCCGAGAGCTCGATCGGCAGATTGTCCGGATCGAGGCTCACGCGGTAGACGCCGGGCTTCAGATTGTCGATGTAGAAGTGCCCCGATTCGTCGGTTTCCGTGCGCACCTGCCCGTTCACGTTCACGCCCACGTGCGCGAGCGCGTCGCGCCCGATCGCGCGCGGCAAATCGCCGAGCAGAGCGCCCGAAATGCCGCCGACCTGACGCAATGCGATGTCGTAGCCGCCGCGCGCAAGGCCCGAGCCCGTCACGGCGAAATCGGCAACGACGTCGAGCGTCCACGTCGTGCCCGCGGAGCCGGCATTGTTGAGAAGCGGATCTTTGAGAGCATCGAGGCGCGCGGTGAGCCCAGGCCTGAGCTCGAGTGCGCCTTCCAGGAAATAGCCCTTGCTGCTGCCGGCAACGAGCGCACCCGCAGTCCACGTAAAATGCCGGCTGCCGAACGCCGTGCGCGAAAGGAAAAGTCCCTCGCGATTGCCGTAACCTTGCTGATGCAGGCCAGTCGCCATCACGCGGTAATCGTTGTTGATCTCGTATTCGGCGGCGCCTTCGGTGCGATCGATATAACCCGTCACCGACAGGTGGGCCTGCTGCGTCGGGAACCAGCTCGCCGTGTAGGAATAGTCGCCGCGGTAGTCGGGTCGGACATTCAGCGACAACGACGGCAGCGGATGCAAGTCCGCAGCAAGCTTCGTGTAATCGATGTTGCCGTTGACGGGATCCGTCACGCTGCCGTGCACGACCGACACGCGCGCCGTCGTGCCGAAGCTGCGGCCCGCTTCGACATAGTCCGTGTCGGTCGCCGGTGCCGCCGCGGCGATCTCCGCGATCGCTGCTTCGTTCGCTGCGAATCCGGCGTCGAGGTGTTGGGCGTCGAGGTGCCAGAACCAATCGCCGCGCTGGCCGTCGCCGAGCACCTCGTACGCCGTGGAACCGCGCGAGTTGCGCGCGCCATACGTCGCCCAGGTGCCGAACGGACCCAAGCTCGCCGCGGCGCCGGCGCTGCCATAGCCCTGCCCCGCCACGTCCTGTAACACGGCGTCGAGCGTCAGCGACGACGAGACGCCGTAGCGGAACTGGTAGAAACCGGCGCTGCCGCCGCTATTGTCCGTGGGGTCGAGACGTCGGCCGTTGAGTCCGGCACCAGCGAAGCTCACCCATGTACCTTCCGGCAGCTGCAGATTGCTCGCTTGCGAGTACACCCGCTCCACGCGCGTGGGCACGTCGACATCGCGGAATTCGTAGATCGCCACTTCGAGTCGCACCGCATCGCCCGGCGCCGCAGGCACGTTGCGGAACTCGTACTTGCCATCGAGACCGATGGTCTGGCGCATGAGCACCTGGCCGGCGAGCCTAAGCTCGGCGATGCCGCCCGGCGGGCCCTCACCGCGGATCACGGTCAGGGGATTCGCGGCATACGGTACGAGCTGTCCGCTCAGCGGCGCCTGCGCATAGAGGTAGTCGGGTGCGTTGGTATAGGCCATCTGCACGCCGGTCAGATCGAAGCCCGGCAGCAGCGGATTGACCGCGACGCGCTGCTGTCCGATCAGCCAGCGCGCGCGACCCTGGTCGAGCACCCAGACCAGCTCGTTGATGCTCGCGCGGTTGCCGATGCCGTTGAGGATCTGCGCCTGCCAATAGCCTGGGCCGAGCGCACCGCCGAGATCGGTGATCGTCGACGTGGTGGTGTCGCCGCCGCTCGTCTGCGCGGTGACTTCGCTGCGCCAGCGCGACAGACTGACTTGCGGCGCGTGCACGTCGATCGGCACGGTTTCGGTCCTGACGAGCGGTTCTGCGCGCAGGTCGCGCCACGACGTGTCGACGACGAGCGCGAATTCGGCTTCGTTGAAGCGCAAGCGGCAGCCGAGCTTCGTCGCCGCGAGCGACAGAGGCACGAAGTTGCCGCCGCGGTCCGGCGTAATCTCGGCGCGCACGAACTCGGCGTGGCCGAGCGGCGTATCGACGACGAAGCCGTCTTCGCGCGCCGTCACGACGATGCCGAGTGCTGCGCCGAGCGTCTCGAGCGAGACGCCATACTCCGCGTCGGCCGTGGCGCGGCGCAACGCGATGCTGCGGTCCGACTCCTTCCCGTCGATGACAGCAGCCGCGAGCAGCAGGCGCGCCTGCCGGTTCACACCCGCGGGCTCCTTCTGCACGTCGCGGTAGTACGGCACGGCGGGTCCCGCCGAGCCGTCCGCCAGCGCCTCGGGCGTCCATGTGGACAAGCAGAACGCTGCGCCACAGATCAGCGAAACAAATGTATATTTATAGAAAAAGCGGCACACGGCATCGGAACGGCCGCTCGTCGCAGCGGTGGTCGTCCCCCCGTGCGCCTGTCCCCGCAACCGCTCAGTGCGCCGGGACGACGAGCGGAATCTGGCGCGAAAGCTTCTCATCGCCCAGGCGACCGAGCATCACGACGACGTAGGCACCGGGTGGCAGCGGCGAATCGAATGCGATTTGATATGCACGCGTGCCGCCCGGCAGTACCGGCTGACCCGGCAAACCGCCGGCGCGCACCATGCCGCTCGGCAGCGACGCTTTCGGGTCGTTCGCATTCGGCAGCAGCGCGACTTTTTCGAGCCCCGGGAAACTCTCCTTTTTCCACACCATGTATTGTCCGTCGAAGCGCGTATTGGCGTTGCCGGTCGCATTGATCGTGGTGTGAATTCCTTTCGGCGAGGTACTGAGATCGGAGATCGTCGCCGTGCGCGTCACCTGCCCGACCTGCACGTAGATCGCCGTGCGGAACTGGAACCGCGCCCGCAGCGCCGTCTGCGCTCCGTTCGCGCTCGGCGCACCGAGCGGCTGCGGTTGCGGCACCTCGTCGAAGATCAGCATGGCGCGGTGTTCGCCGGGCGCGAGCTCCACTGCCGGCCGCACCGCGAACCGCACCGCCTGCGTCTGCCCCGCCGGGATCGTGAACTCGACGGGGTTCACGACGACCCACTGGTCGAGCGAAGTATCCGTGCCGGGCAGGATGCGTATTTCCGAGTGCTCGTCGAAATCCCAATTCACCACGCTCACGCGAACGGACTTGTCCTCTTTGGTGAGATTGAACAAGCGGAACGCATGGGTCTTCTGCGCTTCGTCGAGCGCGAGGTCGTAGTACTGCGGGCTGAAACCCACCTGCGCATGCGCGACGGCGGCGACGAGCAAGCAACCGATCAACAACGCGACGCGTATGCGCATCAATAACCCTCCGTACGCAGGATGATGCGGCCGCCGTATTGTCCGGCGTGCGTGAGCGCCCCGTTCGGGATCTGCAGCACCACGCCGCCCTCGATGACGCGCGTGCCGGTGCCGTCGGTGCGGAGCGTCGGTGCGTTCTCGAGTACGAGCACGGGAATCGAAACCTCATCGTGGCCGAGCAACGTGAGCTTGCCAGGTTCGCCTCGCAACGATTCTACCGTGGCGGTGACGTGCATCGCGGCACCGGTGGCCGTCGCGGGGACGCTGAGGCGCCACACATGCTCGATTTCCCGGCGTACGAACGGCGTGAGCGCTTGCGCGGGGGTCGTGTAAGTCGCTTCGAGCTTGCCGCGAGCGGGCGCGACGGCGATGGCATGGACACCGGGCACCGCGACGGTGTTCGCGCCCGCCACGTCCTCGGCGCGTATCGCTTCGAGGCGTGGACTACTTTGCAGCGTTTCGAGTACGGCAGCACCCCATTGCAGGGGTGCATGTGCGCTCGGAATTCCCATCGGGAGCGTGCGCAGGCCGGCGGGAGAACCCGCCAGGCCCGCGGCGGCTATCACCGTCCATAGCGCAGACATCGACATGGCTGGCCGCTCCCCGCACGGACGGTGACGCGATCACGTACCGCTGATCGTCAGGATGTAGTTGCTCGCGCCGGTGCCGGTCGCGTTCGTCTCATACAGACCCGACGTGGTCGCATTGCTCAGGTTCAGCGTCAGAGCAACGTTACCCTGCTGCGCGTTCACTAGACCCGGGTCGGCGAATGTCACGGCCGTGGTGTTGTTGCCGGAGACGTTCGGCGTCGTGGAGACGAGCGGTGCGCTGAGGACGATCGTCTGCGGTCCCGTGCCGTTGAGCGACAGCGTCGAGCTCGTGCCGAGCGAAATGCTGACGGTCGTGTTGGCGCTCGTGCCGCCGACGGCGCGGACGGCCCACACGTTCTGCAGGCTCAGCGGGACGGCCGAGGCGTTGAAACCACCCGGCGACGTACCGATGCTGCCGTTCGCCGAAAGGCCACCGGCGCCGCCTGCGGCGGTCAGCGTGCCCGACGCGCCCAAGTCGCAGTTCGCAGCCGAGGTGCTGTAGATCGCACCCGGCGTGCCGCTGCCGCACAACATGCCGGCCATCGCCGACGACGGCACGGTCACGTTCACGGTCGAGAAATAGTAGAGAATCGTGATCGGGCTCAACGTGACGTTGAGATCGACCACGGCGTTCTGAGCGCTGACCGTGCTGCTGCCGAACAGCGCGCCGAAGACCAACAACAACGATGCGCCGAGACGCATCCGAAACTTGGTAAACATACTCATGGCTGCAAACCCCTATGCTGGCTAAATTCGATAACAAACACGCTGCACGTTTCCCTCGATCCCCCGGCGCTCGCGAGAGCCGTGGTCCCGGGTGACACGCAAAGCGCGCTTGATGGATCAGATGTCCGCAGGCGGTCTGGGAACGCCCGGCTGGTTGCCGTCACCCTCGGCATCCAGCATCCCTCACAGGGTAATGTGCAGAGAATATGCCAGTTGCGACATCTCTAGCCAGAGATGGCTAAAAGAATATTACAAACATGTACTTAGATGCTATCGCATCGAAGCGAGACGACGCTATTGCGGCAGAAATGTGACGCGCGTCGCACAACGTCGCCGCGGCACGCATGACGAATCTCGACGCTCGGAGTCAATCAGGGTGCCAAACGAACCCTGCCGGCCACCGCATCCGCCACCTCGACGACGTATGCCTCCGTCTCGCCCGGCACGTCGATCGTGACTTGCCAGTGCGATTCCTCGTGCGTGGCGGTGACGTGCAGATCGTTCGGCGAAGCGCCGGCGAGCCCTGCCAGCTTCAGGGCTTGCGTCACGGCGCCGCGGCTGTCCGCCGCCATCTTCTGCTGCTGCATTTTCTGTTCGCCCGGCTCCTCGGGGGCTTGCGGCAGGCCGTGCTCGCGCCGCCACTGGCGAACGAGAGCAGCGATCTCCGGCGACAGCGTCATCGTGAGGCCGACGTCCGCCGCCGTCGCGGGTTGCACGCTTCCCAGAGCGAGCAGCACGAGGAGCAGCAGCTTGAAGGAGATCGAGCGATGGATGCGTGTGGTGTTCACGGCATCTGATACTAGGAACGCAGATCACGCGCCGTAATACGTACGAATGCGTAATAAGTATTCCTACGTAGGCGGCGAACACCGTTCGCTAACGCACCTGCTGCCGCAAAAGAGGATCAGCGCGAAGGCTCGACGGAGGGCGTCGCGGACGCGAGTCGGAGCGACCTCAGCCCTGCCGCAGTTGCCGCATGAGCGCTACCAGTCGCTCGATGTCGGCGTCGTCTGTGCGCCAGGACGACACGCTGATGCGGAACGCCGGCCGACCTTGCCAGACGGTCGGGCCGAACCACGCTTCACCGCTCGCCTCGACGGCTTCGCGCACGGCGACCGTGGCGGCATCGGTTTCCGCGCGTGCGAGCACTTGGTTCAACACGACGCGGTTCACTACCTCGTAACCGGACTCGCGCAGCCCGGCGGCGACGCGCGACGCGAGCGCGCAATGACGTTCGACGAGCGCTGCGACGCCGCGGCGCCCGAGCGTGCGCAGCGCTGCCCAGACCGGGATGCCGCGCGCCCGGCGCGAGAATTCGAGCGTGAAATTCTTCTGCGCATCTTGCGCGGCCGTGGCGTAGGCGGCGTCGCTGTTCATGGCCGCGGCGAGCGCCGGCGCATCGCGCACGATCGCCATCGCCCCGTCGTACGGCGTGTTGAGCCACTTGTGGCCGTCCGTCGTCCAACTGTCGGCGTCTTCGATGCCTGCGGTCAACGCGCGTTTCGACGAAGCGCGCGCCCAAAGTCCGAACGCGCCGTCGACGTGCACCCAGGCGCCGGCGGCGCGCGCACGCGGCACGATCTCGGCGAATGGATCGAACTCGCCCGTGTTGACCTCGCCGGCCTGCAGGCACAGGATCGTCGCGTCATCGAGCGGCGGCAGCCGCGCGGCATCGATGCGGCCGTAAGCATCGACGGGCGCGACGACGAGCCGGTTCGCGCCGAAACCGAGGATGCGCAGCGCTTTCTTGACGGTCACGTGCACGGTTTCGGAGACGATCACGCGCAGAGGCGGCGCGCCGAGGAGACCATCGCCGTCGAAATCCCAGCCCTTGCGCGCAAGCAATGTGCGCCGCGCGGCCGCGATCGCGCTCAAGGTGCACGCGGTCGCGCTCGTGCCGAAGCCGACGGCGCTCGCACGCGGAAGGTCGAGGATCTCGAGCAGCCAGCGTGCGGCCTGCCGCTCGATCGTCGCCGCAGCGGGCGAGTTCGCGTACGCGGAAGCACACTGGTCCCACGCGAGCATGAGGCGCTCGGCAGCCGCAGCCGCCGGCAGCGCCGCGCCGATCACGAAGCCGAAATACCGCGGGCCGTTCGAGGCCACCGTGGCCGGCGACCCCGCCTCGTCGAGCAGCCGCAACGTGTCGGCCGCCGCGCAGCCCGCATCGGGCAGCGGCGCATCGAACGCGTCAAGTCCGGCAATCGCGGTTGCATCGGGAAACACCCGGCGCGAGGCGACGCCCGCGAGATACGCGCGTGCGCGATCGTCGGCCTCGGCCGCCAGCGCGATCTCGTCGGCGCGGCTCATCTCGTCGGTGCGGTTCATAGCGTGCGCAGCTCGCCGGCGACCGCGCGCAGTGCCGCGTCGACGCGGCGGTAATACGTGAACTTGCCGATGCGCTGCGCGCGCACGAAACCTGCGTCGGCCAGGATCTTCATATGCCGCGTCGTCGTCGCAGGCGCGATGCGCAGCTTGCGCGTCAACAGCGTGCAGCACACGCCGACGCGGTCGATGTCGGCGTGTTCCTGCCGCGGGAAATGCCGGCGCGGCGCCTTGAGCCAGCGCAGCACGGCGAGCCTGCCAGGATGGGAAAGCGCCGAGAGGCGCTCGGAGGTATCCATGTCGATTGCAAATTTAGCAAAACGACGAAATGTATGCAATCGCGGACGACCGCGGGATTCCTCTATCCCTTTGGCGTATGCTTCGGCTTTGCGGCCGCGCGCCGCGCGAATGAGGCCGCCATGACCGCAGCCCCCGACCTGCCGAACGCACCCGTGCCGATGCGCGAGATCTTCTGGTATTTCCTCAGGCTCGGCTGGCTCGCGTTCGGCGGCCCGGTCGGCCAGATCGGCCTCATGCACCTCGACGTGGTCGAGCGGCGCCGCTGGCTCAGCGAAGAGGAGTTCGTGCGCGCGCTCAACTTCTGCCACGTGCTGCCGGGGCCCGAAGCGCTCCAGCTCGCGATCTACATCGGCTACAAACGGCGCGGCTATTTGGCTGGCGCGCTCGCCGGCGTCCTGTTCATCTTGCCGGGCTATCTCACGCTCGCTGGGCTCGCCTGGGTGTACGTGCATTTCGGCAAGACGCCGCAAGTGCTCGGCGTGTTGTGGGGATTCCGTCCGGTGGGCTTGGCGCTGTTGCTCGCGGCGCTCGTGCGCATTTCACGCGCCGCGCTCAAGGGGCCGCTACCCGTCGCGCTCGCGCTCGCCGCGTTCGCGGCGTTCTACTTCGCGCACTTGCCGTTCGTGCTCGTGCTGCTCGGCTGCGGCGTGCTCTATCTCGGTTCGCGGCAGATCGGCAGATTCGGCGGCGCAGCCGCCCTGCTCGCCATGCCCGTGCTGAGCCGCGCCGACGAAGCCGCCGCGCGCCTCGCCGACATCTCGTGGTTCTTTCTGAAGGTCGGCTTGTTCTCGTTCGGCGGCGCGTACGCCGTGCTGCCCTACATCCGCGACGGCGCCGTCGCGCAATACGGCTGGATTTCCGACGCGCAGATGATCGACGCGCTCGCGCTCGGCGAAACGACGCCCGGCCCGCTGATCTCGATCGGCATCTTCGTCGGCTTCCTGGCGGGCAACGGTGCAGCGGCGCCGTGGCTCGGCGCGAGCGCGGCAACGTTCTGGCTGTTCCTGCCGTCGTTCGTGTTCGTGCTCGGCACCGCCCGCTACATGGAGTGGTTGACCACGCGCCCCGGCATCAAGGAGTTCCTCAAAGGCGTCACAAGCGGCGTCGTAGGGCTCATGTTCTCGATTGCCATCCCGCTCGCCAAAGTGGCGTTCATGCCGCAAGGGGCGCTCGACGTCTGGACGCTCGCACTCGGGCTGGCGGCATTCGCGCTGCTTACGTTCTGGAAATGGCGGCTCAACGTGGTCGCCGTCGTGCTCGCAGGCGGCGCGCTTGGGCTGCTGCGCGCATTTGCGCCGGGGTTGTTCGGCGCGTGAGCGCCGTAGATGCGTCGTTCCACGACGCGGATGTCCTCGAGCGCGCAGCGCGCGATGAGTCCGGCATCGCGGTCGGCTTCCGAGCCGCGTTCGCCGTCGGTTCGGTAAGACAACGTATGCCCGTAGCGATCGAGCGCGAGCATCGCGATGAGCAAGGCCTCGGCGATGCAGCGGACGCGCGGCGGCAGCACGTCGTTTTCGATGATGGCGAGTACGTCGGTGACTTTCATGGCACGACCTTCCATTGCGGTGGATCTCCCTGCAACATTCGGTATACCCCTGCTCCGCGTGCGAAAACGTGACGGAGTAGCGGCGCGGCTGGGGAAAAGCACTCAGCGTGGGCGTACCGGGTAGCCCATCCCGACGCCACGTTGCATTCCGCACGCCGGCGCCGCAGTGAGGATCTCCTCGATTCCTGCACAATCCCCGGGTAAAGTGTCGCCGCATTCGGCGATGGGGTACTCGCTCGATGGAACTGCTGCTGTGGCGCTGGAGCACGACGGTGCAGATCACCTCGGAGCTCATCATCGCCATCTTCTTCGTCTTGTTGGCGCGCTCGCTGGGGCGCGCCGAGCTGCGCGGCTGGGCGAGCGCGTGGGTCGTGAACCTGACCGCGCTCTCCGTCGTCTTCGTGTTCTGGGCGCTGCAGCCCGGCACGCGCGCGTCGTTCGCCGTGCTCGCCGCGCTTTACGTGTTCCTGAAGACCTTGTTCGTCGTGCTGCTCGGCTTCGGCACGGCGAGCTTCAGCGCGCGGAGCGCCAGGATTCCATTCGTACAGATCGTCGTGGGGGTCGCCGCGTTTTCCATGCTCGCGGGCGCATTCGCGCAGACGATCGACCGCCTCGGCGTCATCGAATCGATGGCCATCTTCCTCGGTCTAGCCGCCGGCACGGCCTATGTGCTGCGCGCGCGGCCGCCCGGTTATGCCTGGCTCGCGACCGGCTTCGTCGTGCGCGCCCTGCTCGCCGTCGCCGAGAGCGCGGCGCACGGCGAGCAGGTCGTGCGCGCGGGCGAGCCCGCGCAAACCGTCGCGATCTTCCTCGCGTCCTATTCCTCGTTCGACGCCGGCGCCGAATGGATGATCGCGCTCGGTTGCGTGCTCGTGCTCTATCGCACGATCCTGCGCGAACTCCGCGGCGCCAACATGGAACTGCTCGCCGCCAAGGAAGAGATGCAATCGATGCTCGACCACGATCAATTGACGGGCGTGCTGAGCCGGCGCGCGCTCGCGCGCCGGCTGCGCGAGGCGCAGGAGACCGGCGCCGCCGTGCTGTTCTTCGATCTCGACGGCTTCAAGAAGATCAACGATTCGCTCGGACATCAGGTCGGCGACGATTGCCTGCAGCGCTTCGCCAAGGCGCTGCAGGAATGCTTCCGTTCCGGCGAGAACGTCGTGCGCTATGCAGGCGACGAGTTTCTCGTCATCGCACAGGATCTCGAAACCGATGCGATCAGCGCACGCATCGACGCCTTGCGCTATCGCCTGCTCACCCAGCCCGCAGACCAGCCGCCGATTCGTTTCTCGGTCGGCTTCGCGCATCTGCCTGCACACGAGGACGCCGACGCCGAAGCCGTCATCCGCGCGGCCGACGAAGCGATGTACCGCAACAAGGAAAGCGCCAAGCGCGCTGCGCGCGGCGTCGAGGTGGCCTGAACGCGCTCACACCGCAGCGATCTCGGCTTCGATGCGCCGGCACAAGGGCGCATCGGGCAGCGCACCAGTGCCCGCACCGAGATCGTCGATCAAATGACCGACGTCGCGCGTGCCCGGGATCGCGCACGTGACCGCCGGATTCGCGAGCACGTATTTGAGCAGCACCTGCGCCCAGCTCGTGCAGCCGATGTCGGCCGCCCACGCGGGCAGCGCACGGCTGCGCAGCTTCGCGAACAGTTCGCCGGCGGCGAACGGGCGATTCACGATGACGCCCATGCCGCGCTCGCGCGCGAGCGGCAGGATGCGCGCCGCGGCGGCGCGCTCGGCGACCGAATAATTGACCTGCACGAAATCGATGCGATGCCGCTCGATCGTGCGCGCCAGATCGCCGTACGCCGACTCGAGATAATGCGTGACGCCGACATACCTCAGCCGGCCCTCGGCCTTCCATTCGGCGAGCGTGGCCAGATGCGTTTCGACGTCGACCAGGTTGTGCACCTGCATGAGGTCGAGTCGGTCGACGCCGAATTCGCGCCGCATGCGCTCGAGCTGCGCAATGCCGGCTTCCCGACCGATCGCGGCGATCTTCGACGCGACGAAGAGCTGCTCGACGATCCCGAGCTCGCGAGCCAGGCGTCCCGTCGCCGCCTCCGCCGCGCCGTAATCGGGCGAGGTGTCGACGACGCGCCCGCCGCGCGCCACCAGCGTTCCGAGCACGCGGCGAGCTTCGCCCCAGCGCGGATCGTCGGCGGTCAGATCGAAGCCGATGTAGGTACCGAGCCCGATCACGGGCAGGCGCTCGCCGGTCGCGGGAATCGGTCGCGTCTCGAGCGCAGCGGGCGCGTCGGCACGCAGCACGCCTGAGACGCACGCGCCGACCGCGGCCTGGGCGAAAGCGCGACGCGTCAGCATGGCGGCTTCCTCGTGTTCCTGTGGGGTCAGCCTAGCAGGCCGCACGAGCGCGCCGAACTGCCGGAAGTCCTGTCAGATTTCACAGGTGAGGGCGTGCGCGATCCGTGCTACATGGCGCGCATGGGGCCGCGAGTTCGCACGGTCGAGCGCTTCTTGGGACGAGGTGATCGAATGAAAACGATACGTTTCGCCAAAGTCGCTTTGTGGATCGGCGCGGCGTTCTTGCTGGCGTCCGGGCTGGCGTCGGCGCAATGCACCGCGAACGTGTACAACTGCTGTGCCGACGGCACGCCCGGCACGCCATGCTGCGGCTATGGCCCCTGCAACATTTTCTGCGGCAACTGCGATGGCGGCTGCCGGCGCCAGCCGGACCCGCTGCCCAGCGGATGGGACCCGAGCTGCGGCCATCTCACGGGCGGCCTCGACATCGGCAAGGCGATCAAGGACGACAAAGGGAACGCCGAACAAGCGAAGAAGATTCCCGAGCCGCTGGTCGGGCGGGCGCTGTTCGACAAGATCGATACGAACCATGATGGCACGATCTCGCTCGCCGAAACCGAGGCCTGGGCCAAGGCGTCGAAAAGCACGATGACGAAGGCAGAGATCCGCGCGGGCTTCGAAAAAGCCGACGCGAATCACGACGGCAAGATCCAACCTTCGGAATTCGACCGCAGCCTCGCGGATACGCCAGAGAACAGCGCGGGCAAGCACCGCTGAGGCGAGCGTTCGCCTATACTCGCGGCAACGCGTTCCGGCGCTGCCGCGATGCTGTCGATCGTCGTCAATTTCTACAACAACCGCCGCGAGGCCGCGAATACGCTTTACGCGTTGACGCGCAAGTACCAGGGCCTCGCCGCCGATTTCCGTTACGAAGTCATCGCGCTCGATCACGGTTCGACGCTGCCGCTCTCCGCGGAGGATGTACGGGCATTCGGACCGGAGTTCGTCTATCGCTACATCGAGACCTCGGACATCTCGCCCGTGCGCGCGGTCAACGCCGCATGCCGCGACGCGGCCGGCGACCGCCTCGCGATCATGATCGACGGCGCGCATATCGTCTCGCCCGGAGTGCTCGCCGGCATCGAGCGTGCGTTCACGCTTTTCGCGTCGCCCTTCGTCGCGACGGTGCCGCTCCATCTCGGTCCCAAGGTGCAGAACGCCTCGGTCAAGGAAGGCTACGATCAGCGCGCCGAAGACGAACTCTTGCGCCGCCTGGCGTGGAAGGACGACGGTTATCGCCTGTTCGCCGGCGCCGGATCGTTTTCCGACGGCAGCTTGGGCTGGTTCGGCTGCCTGTTCGAGAGCGGCTGCTTCGCGCTCGCCAAGCGCGATTTCGTCGCGCTCGGCGGCTTCGACGAACGGTTCCAATCGCGCGGCGGCGGACTCGTGAATCTCGATTTCTTTCAGCGCGCCGCGGGACGGCGCGACCTCGAGTACGTGCTGCTGCTCGGCGAGGGCACGTTTCACCAGTTCCACGGCGGCGTCGCATCGAACGCGCCGGCCGATGCCACGCCGTGGAAGGAATTCCACGAAGAGTACCAACGCTTGACCGGCCGGCGCTTCGAGCGCGTCGCGCGTCGGCCCTATTTCCTCGGCGCGGTGCCGCCGCACGCGCTGGCGGCGACGCGGATCTCCGCGGATCTCGGCCTCGAGCAGTGGCTCAAATGGCGTGCAGGCGGCGTGCGTGCGTGAGTCGAACGCAGCGAGCGAGCAATAGCGGGCCGCGAAGAATCGGCACACTGGCAATTCGTACGACGCCGCTTCTGATTGCCCGTAACGTTGTTCTTCGCGTACTCCGTGGTTCTATCGTTTTCTCACGCAAGCGAAACGACGCGCACGACCGACTCGCGATGGTCACCGAAGCCCATCTCTCGATACAGCTGGCACGCACCCGCGTTGTCGCGCATGACGTGCAGGAACGGCGTTTCGCCGCGCGCGAGCTGGCGCCGCAACAGCTTCTGCGTGAGCCGGCGTGCGAACCCGCGGCCTTGGAAATCGGGATGCGTGCAGACGCCGCTGACTTCGCGCCAGCGGCCCGCGAACGTGCGCTCGCCCGCCATGGCGACGAGCCGTGAGCCTTCGAAACAGCCGAAATAATCGCCGAGTTCGAGCGTGCGCAGGCCGAACGGGCCGGGATGCGTGAGCTCCGCGAGCGCGAGCGCCTGGGCGGCGTGTTCGGGACCGAGCGGAACCGCCTCCGGCGCTTCGTCGCGCGTGGGCATCGGGCCTGCGTAGACCATCTTGAACATCGTCGATTCGAGTTCGATGCGCCAGCCCGCCGGCGCCGCTCCGGACCATCCATCGCAATAGAAGCGTTCGCCGGCTTCGCAGTGCGCGGCAAGCGCAGCGAAGTCGGGATGCTCGGCCTCGGGAAACCCCACGATCGGTGAAAATCCCGGCGCGTAGCGGCGTGCGCGCGCATCGCCGAGCGCGAAGCGGGCGTGCGCGCCGCTCAGGCTGTGCCAGAAAATATTGTCGAGGAGTTCAAGCATCGCGGCGACCCGCGCATTATCGCCACGGCGCAAGCGCTGCGTCAAAACGCAGCGGCGCAGCGAAAAAAGCTCAGCTTGGCGCGCCGACGGCGGCCGTGATCGCGTTCGCGAGTTCCGCGCGCCGGTACGGCTTGGACAGACGGCGCAGATACGGCGAAGCGCTGTTCGGCAGCTCCGCATAACCGCTGGCGAGGATCACCGGCAAGCCCGGACGCAATTGCCGGATCGCATCGGCGAGCTCGATCCCCGTCATGCCGGGCATGGCCTGATCGGTGAGCACGACGTCGATGCTCGTGTCGCGCGCCACGATTTCGAGCGCCCTTGCGCCGCTTTCCACTTCCACGACGCGATAGCCGAGATCGTCGAGCGCCGCCCCGGTGCTCACGAGCACGAGCGGGTCGTCGTCGACGACGAGCACGACATAGCGGCGCTGCGCCGGGGTCGGCGCTTCTTCGCCGGCTCCGGCTTGCTGGGTTGCGGCGACTTTCGCGCGCGTCGCCGGCAACCAGATCTCCACGGTCGTGCCCTGCCCGCGCCGACTCGCGATGCGCAGCCTACCGCCCGATTGCTCGGCGAGACCATGCACCATCGGCAGCCCGAGACCCGTTCCCTTGCCGACACCCTTCGTCGTGAAAAACGGCTCGGCGGCGTGCGCGAGCGTCTCCTCGTCCATGCCTTCGCCGGTGTCGGTGACGGACAGGCAGACATAGACACCGGGATCGACGCCCATCGCATTGCCTTCGCCGAGCGTCACCTTGCCGGCGCCGATCGTGATCACGCCGCCGTCGGGCATCGCATCGCGCGCGTTGACCGCGAGATTGAGCAGCGCCGATTCGAGCTGGTTGGGATCGCTGCAGACCGGCGGCAGCGCATCGGCGAACGCGGTCTCGATCGTGACTGTCGGTCCGAGCGTGCGTTCGAGCAGCAGCTCCATGCCGGCAACGAGCTTGGGCACGTCGACGGCTTCGAGCTTGAGTTCCTGGCGACGCGCAAACGCGAGCATGCGCTGGGTGAGCGTCGTACCGCGCTCGGCCCCTTGGATTGCATTGTCGAGCAGCGCGAGCGAACGCTCGTCGCCGCGTAGGCGCTTGCGCAGCACTTCGAGGCTGCCGAGGATCGCGGTCAGAAGATTGTTGAAATCGTGCGCGATGCCGCCCGTGAGTTGTCCGATCGATTCGAGCTTCTGCGTCTGGAACAATGCGCGCTGCGCCTGGGCGAGCGCTTGTTCGGCCTGCTTGCGCTCGGTGATGTCGCGCGTCACCTTGGCGAAGCCGATCAGTTTTCCGTCGTCGTCGCGGATGGCGTCGATGACCACGTTCGCGAAGAAGCGCGTGCCGTCCTTGCGCACGCGCCATCCTTCCTTTTCGTAGCGGCCCTCGCGCGCGGCGGTCTCGAGGGCCCGCGCCGGCACGCCGCTACGGCGGTCTTCCTCCGTGTAGAAGGTGGAAAAATGGCGACCCAGGATCTCGTTGACCGAATATCCCTTGATGCGTTGCGCGCCCGCATTCCAGCTGCTCACGTTGCCGGCCGGATCGAGCATGAAGATGGCGTAGTCGGTGACGCCCTGCACGAGCCGGCGGAATTGTTCTTCGCTTTGATGCAGCGCGTCGACGGCGCGCCGGCGTTCGGTGAGATCGCGCGTGATCTGGGCATATCCGACGACGCTTCCGTTCGCGTCCACGATCGGATCGACGACGACGTGCGCCCAGAAGCGCGCGCCGTCCTTGCGCACGCGCCAGCCTTCCGATTCGAAATGGCCACGCTCCGCGGCCGCGCTCAACGCCTGCTCGGGCAGGCCGGCACGACGATCTTCGTCTGTGTAGAAGCGCGAGAAATGCTCGCCCAAGATCTCCCGCGCCTCGTAACCTTTGAAGCGCTGCGCCCGGGCGTTCCAGCTCGCAACGCGCCCATTCTCGTCGAGCATGTAGATCGCGTAGTCGGCGATCGGATCGGCGAGCAGCCGATAGCGCTCCTGGGATTTACCCGGCGAAATCTGATGACGCGCATCCACGGCGATCGAAGCTCCATTGAAACGAAGCGCCGTGCGAACTGCGACGGCGCTCGTTCGGGGATTCTAGCCCGCGGTGCCGGGTGAACGGTGCCGAAACTGCTCGTCGGTCGGCCCGCGTTCATCTGAGGCGGATGAGCTCGCCAGAATCAGTTTCGATCCGCGGGCAGGCGATCGATGCGCACAGGTCCGCGCCATTGCCGCAGCACCGCGGCCGCGAGCGAGACGTCCTCCTGACGATCGTCGCGAAGCTCGCGCAAGGCGGTCCACGGCAGATGCGGATGTACGTGGTGAGTTCGGTGCAGGTTGAAATTGAGGAGCATCGCCTGGGCCCAGGCCGGCGCACGCAGGTTCAACGCATAGTCGCGCGGCGCGAGCGGCGTTCCATGGTGCGGCGCGTGATCGAGTTGCGAGATCACGAATCCGCGACCGCACAGCAACAGCGCGGGAAGCATCCAGTCCGATCCGTAGGCGACGAATGCGAACGCGAGCGTCGCGGCGATGCACAGAGCGTCGATGCGCACTTCGGCCAGAGCTGCCGTGCCGAGCAGCTCGCGATCCGCCACGGGCATCATGCCGCGGCTGCCGTCGGGGAGGTCCGGACACAAGCGCGCAAGCGCCCGCCGCAAGATCGGGCGCGGCAGGAAGCACAATACGCAGAGCGCCAGCTCGCCCGCATAGAGGCCGAACGCGATGCGGAAATAGTGGAACGCGTACGCGGACACATGCGACTCGTGCGCGGGATCGTAGACTTCTTCGCGCGCCACCGGCGAACGGTTGTAGCGGTGATGGCGCAGATGCGCGAAACGCGCAGCGCGGAACGGCACGCCGAATGCGATGGCGAGCGCGCGCCCGAGCATGACGTTCGCGCGGCGCCCGGGCAGCAGCACGCCATGAATCGCTTCGTGCACGAGCGCCCAGTGTGCGGGCGTGGTCGCCGCGACCGCAGCGAGAGCGGCGACCTTCCACCCCATCGGCAACGCCACGAATGGCAGCGCGAACAATGCCGCGCCGGCGGCTGCGAGCAGCGCCGCGGCGACGACGGTGTTCAGTCGCGCGGGAATGCGTGCCGCCGCCAGCATCGCGATCAGCTCGCCTCGGGTTTGCGGCCGACGAAAAGGTAATACGGCACGCGCAGACCGGGCAGGTACGGCACACGTGCGCGCCGCTCGTCGAGCGTGTGCTGCGGGAACGTGCCGCACAAGTTCGCGAGATGCGCCGGATCGAGACGCACACCGTCGTGCGCGAACCAGCTCCGCCAGAACGCACGCTGCAAGCGGCCGACGCGCCGCGTGCCCGCCGCTTCGGGCACGTAGAAATCGACCGCGCCGATCGCGCCGCCCGGCTTCAACATCGACCACGCGTTCGCGAGCGCGCCTCGCCAGTCCGGGATCATCGTGAGCGCGTAGGAAAAGTATACGCAATCGACGGGCGCGTCGGGCCGGTACGTCGTGGCATCGGCTTCGACGACACGCAGATTCGCGAGGCGTCCCGCTCGCGCACGCGCCACGTCGAGCAGCGCCGGGCAGAGATCCACGACCGTGAGTTCGGCGATGCGCGCGAGGCGCGGCCCGAAGAACTCGGCGTTGCGCGCGGTGCCGCCGCCGAGCTCGACGACGCGCGCGGCCTCGGGCAGCGGCAAGCGCTCGACGAGCTCGGCACGTCCCGGCAGCAAGCGGTCGCGGAACTCGTCGTAATGCGCGGCCTGCGGCGCATAGAACGACTGCAGACGCTCGGCGTGCGCAGCGCGATGCGGCATGCCGCGCAGCATGCGTCCGAGCACGACCGCGTCGCGGCGCAAGCGCTCAAGCGGGCGCATGGGCGATCACGAACCCAGCGTAGGTGTGCACGCGATCCTGCGTCTGCAGCGCGCGCGCGGTGTCGTCGAGGAACGTGAACATCTCGCGCAGGCGCCGACGCTCGGGGCCGAGCTCGATCGCATCGAGATACGCGGGTTTGGCGTGCGCACTGCGCAGCAGGATGCGCGCGCCCGGCGCCGCTCGCGCGCAGATCGCGTTCCATTCGTCGACGAGCGCGTCCGGGTAGTACGAGCTCATCCAATCCATGTGGTCGAGCAGCACGAAGCGCGAGATCTGCCCGTCGTGGCCGTGCAGGAATTCGGTGACCGTCGTCGTGCGCGCTTCGATGCGGTCGACGAGACCGTGCTTCAGCGCGAGGAAGCTCGGCTCTTTCAAGTATTCCGGGCAGCACTCGCGTTCGTAGCGGCCCGTGAGGTACACGCGCCAGAAGTAATTGCTCGCGAGCGGCAGCTGGCGGAACACGTATTCGACCGCTTCGCGGATGAAATTCGCGAGGCCTCCCTCGTGCTGCGCTTCGACGAGCTTGCGCTGCGGATACGGCACGCCGAGCAGGCTCATGACGAACTGGCGCGAGATCATCCAATTGACGGTGCGGTTCCACAGCAGCGGCGCGATGCGCTCGTCGTAGATCGTCTGCTGTTCGTTGACGTCCTTGGCCTGCACGAGCGCGTCCATCGCCGCGCCGAGCCGCGGCCGCATGCGAAAATACTGGCGCACGCCGCGCGCGACGAGGCCGGACAGCCCGTGGAAATAGAAGCTGCCGCGGCGGCTCGTGAACCAGTTCCAATGCCGGTCCCACCAGCCGCGCGCGAACTCCGAGAGTTCGCCGCGAAGTACATTCGTATACAAATCGCGGAACTTGGGATGGTAGCCGGTGCCGAATACCGCGAAGAAATCGTCGAAGTCGAGCTTGCGGATGCCGGCGAGCTTGAGCTCCAACAGCGCCGTCTGGCGCGGATTGGCGTCAACGGCATAGATGCGCCGCGGCCGCAACAGCGCGTAATCCAGCACATTGCAGCCCGCGCTCGTGATCACGAGCACGTCGTCGCTCTCGCCGATGCCGAGCACCTGGCGGTCGACCGCCGGATCCTCCCAGCAGGCGTTGTAGATCAGCGTGCGCGAATAGATCGCATTGAAGACGAGATGATCGAGTCGATCGCGCAGGCTCGGCATCGGCGGGAACCGCATGGGTGGGCAGAGGGAGCCGTTAAGGTATGCACGCCAGGTGACAGAGGCATGACGTGGTTCCCGCGAATCACCCCGGAAAGCACGTCTCCGGCCGCGCTCCGTTGCAACACGACTGCAACACGGGCCGCCTAAGCTCGATGCGCAAAGTCGAGGACGTCCCCCTCCAACACGTCCTTTTCCGAACCCGCCGACGTCGCCGGCGGGTTTTTTTATGCGTCGGCGCTGCAGACGCGGTTACGCCCGCCGCGTTTGGCTTCGTAGAGCGCACTATCGGCGCGCGAGTAGGCATCGCCGAACGGCCGGCCTTGCGCCGTGTGGCTGACGCCGAAGCTCGCCGTCACCGTGCGCCGCGTGGCGAGCGCGAACGGTACGGCGGCCACGTCGGCACGCATGCGCTCGGCTAGCGCGAGCGCATCGTCGAGTCCCGTGCCCGGCAGAACCACCGTGAATTCCTCGCCGCCAACGCGCCCGATTTCGGCGTGCGTCGGCGCCGCGGCACGCACGCGCGTGACGAGTTCGACGATCACCGCGTCGCCGGCCGGATGGCCGTATTCGTCGTTGATGCGCTTGAAGTGATCGATGTCGAGCACGATGAGCGCCACGGCACCGTCCTCGAGATACTTGCCCGTGCGCTCGACCACGGCGCGGCGATTGTAGGCGTTCGTCAGCGGATCGTGCGTGGCCTTGTAATCGAGCTCGGCGGCGAGTTCCTTGAGGCGCGCGTTGAGCATGTTGAGATCGCGCTCCTGCCGGTCGCTATGCAGGATCACGCGACGCGTCTGGCGCACGAGCCGGCGGAACTCGCCGATCAACGCACCGAGCGCCTGGCGGTAGGCGGCGGCATCGAGTCCTTCGAGATCGTGGACGTGCACTGCCGCGCGCAGCGCCGATTCCTCGGCTTCGAATAGATCGTGGTCCGACATCAAGCTTCGAGCGGCAAATCGTTGAATTCGAGCTCGGGGAAATCGTCGTGGAGCTCCTGGCCGAATTCCTGGATCGTGTCGTCCTCAGGATCGTGGTGCCAGTTCAGCACGACGCGCACGCCGCGCTCGGCCGCACCGTTCAGCGCGTCGAAGAGCGAGAACAGCATCTTCGTGCTCGAGCTGTTGAAATACACGAGTGCGACGTCGACAGTGATGGCAGTACCCACCGTCACGCCGGCCAGATAGGTGTTCAAGCGTTCGATGACGCCGGCGTAGAAAGCCGCCGCGTTCTCCGGGTACGACTCGCCGCGGATCGCGAGCGCATGGGCATCGAAGCGGAAATCGATCTCGGGCGAATCCGCACCGGCGGCGACGTACAGGTTTTCCATGGCAATTCTCAAACGATGGCTTTCAGATAAAACAGGGGTTGGCTCGCGTCGTCCGTGCTCTCGAACGCGAATTCTAGCGGCTGGCTCGCGTCGCGCGCGACGGTCAGGAAGCCGAGTCCGGCGCCTTTGCTGCCTTCGGCGAGATCGGCGCGCAAAGTGTCCTGGTACGCGCGCTTGATCTCCTCGAGCGTCATCGTGCGCAAGGGCTCGAGCTTCGCGCGCAGCGACTCGACGTCTCCGGGTGCGACGCGGTTCGCGCACAAGAGATAGTAGCGGTCTTCCGCCTGGCCGATGCACAGCGAGCCCTGCCGCACTTCCTTGTCGCCCTGACTTTGCGGCGTGAGCGTTTCCGACGAATAGTGGATGATGTTCTGCGCCATTTCGACGAAACACGAGAACAACTTGCGTTTCGTCGACGGCGCCGCCTCGGATTGCTTGAGGCTCAGCTTGATCGTATCGGCCATCGCCGAGACGACGTTCTGCGAGAAATAGCCGTGATAATAGAACAGCACTTTGCGCTGCTCGACGAGCTCGGCGAAAGCGCGGTATTCGGCATAGTTCATGGCTCGTTTCCCCGGATGCGCAGACAGAACAGCGTGAGATCGTCGCGGCGTCGCTGCTGCGCCTGATAGGCGCGGTGCGCACGCATGATCGCATGCGCGAGGTCGGCGGCGGAACGCTCGCGCGACTCGAACACGAGCTCGCGCAGCCGGCGCTTGCCGAATGCGATGTTGCGCGGCCCGCCGATCTGGTCCGTCAGGCCGTCCGTCGAGACGAGCAGCAGGTCGCCCTCGGCGAGCGCGACCGTGCGGTTTTGCCAGCGATGGTCCACCGGAGTGGCGAGATAGCCGACGCCGACGCGATCGCTCTCATGCGTGACGACGTGATCGGCGCCTGCACGCAGCACATGCAGCGGCATGCGTGCACCCGCGTACGTGATCGTGCGGTCGCGCTGGTTGAACCACAGCAGCAGAGCATCGAGACCGTCGTCCGATTGCTCCGCCGCGTTCGCGCGGTCCACCTGGCCGAGCGACTGCTTGATACGGCGGTTGAGCGTGCCGAGCAGCTGCGCCGGATCGCTCGGTCCTTCGCGTTCGAGCGACTGTCCGAGCCACGACGACGAAATCAGCGTCATGAACGCGCCGGGCACGCCGTGTCCCGTGCAGTCCGCGATCGCCACGAACACGCCGTTGTCTGCCTTGGCGCACAGGAAGAAATCGCCGCCCACCGTATCGCGTGGCTCCCACACGATCGCCGCGTCGGGCAGTGCCGTGCGCAAGGCTTCCTGCGACGTGCGCAGCATCGCGCGCTGGATCACGCTCGCGTATTCGATGCTTTGCATGATCTGGCGGTTCTTCGCCTGCTGCATGTCGGCGACAGTACGCATCAGGTCGAGCCCGAAGCCGATGCCGACGTATCCGCCCTCGCGCACGACGATGAAGCCATCGGCGAGCGCGTTGTTGCCGCTGCCGACGACCTTGAGCATGGTCTCGTCGATGCTCGCCGTCGCCTCGACGATCAACGCATCGGTATCCATGAACGCCACGCAGCTCTTGCGCTCGTGCAGCTCGCGCCGGAACGGTTTGGACATCTCCGACTGGAAGCGATGGCGCTTGATGAGGCCGAGCGGCGTCGCATCGTTGACGACGGGCAGGCTGATCAGGTCGCGATGGCGATCGAAGAGGTCGCGCACGGTTCCATTGGTGTCTGCCGCCGATACGACGGGCGTCGGGCGGCACAGGTCCGCGGCGCAGGCGATGCGCCACGGTACGAACGCGGCTGACGCCGCCATGATGTTGAGAGACACGCCGAGCCTACCCCCGGAGGCCGGCCCAGCATCGGATCGCCGGATGACAATTTGATGACAGCGGCGGCGAAACCGCGGTAACACGGCCGTCACGCACGGTTCCTACGCTCGGCCGGCGATCACGGGGAAACGCCCATGGACTTTCTGCTCGACGGTACGCTTGCCGGCACCACGGTATTGCTGCTTTGCTCGGCGCTGCTCTTGGCGCTGAGCTTCGAATTCGTCAACGGTTTCCACGACACCGCGAACGCCGTGGCGACCGTCATCTATACGCATTCGCTGAAGCCGGCGCAGGCCGTGGTCTGGTCGGGCGCCTGGAATTTCATCGGCGTGCTGACGTCGGCCGGAGCCGTGGCCTTCGGCATCATCGCGCTCTTGCCCGTCGAGCTCGTCGTCAACGCGGGATCGGGCGCCGGTTTTGCGATGGTGTTCGCGCTGTTGTTCTCGGCGATCATCTGGAACGTCGGCACGTGGTATTTCGGCCTGCCGGCGTCGAGCTCGCACACGCTGATCGGCTCGATCGTCGGCGTCGGTCTCATGAACTCGTATCTCTCCGCGACCGCCAAGTTCGGCGAAGGCGTGAACTGGGCGAAGGTCTCCGACACGGCGACCGCGCTCGTGGTGTCGCCGATCATCGGCTTCGTCTGCGCCGCGCTGCTGCTCCTCTTGGCCAAGGTCCTGATCCGGAATCCACAATTATACAAGTCGCCCGAAGGCGAACGTCCGCCGCCGCTGTGGATCCGCGGCCTGCTCGTGCTGACCTGCACGGGCGTGAGCTTCGCGCACGGCTCGAACGACGGCCAGAAGGGCATGGGACTCATCATGCTCATCCTGATCGGCATCGTGCCTTCGGTGTTCGCGCTGAATCTCGATCAGGACGCCACGACAGTCGCCAAGCTCGTCGCCGTTTCGCGCGCGAGCGTCGTGGCGCTCGACCGCCAACCGGGGGTCGATGCGCAGGCGATGCCCGATGCCAAGACCGCGCAGGAAGCGCTCTCGGCTTACCTGCGCAGCGGGCAGACCGGCCCGGCCACCCTGCCCGCGCTCGCCGCCAAAGCGCACGCGATCGCCGACGCAATCGCGCACGTGCAGTCGCTCCGCGACGTGCCGGCGACCGCGCGCGGTGCCTTGCGCAGCGACGTCTATCTCGCTTCGGAAACGCTCGGCAAACTGCTGAAAGGTACGGCCTTCGCGGGCGAGGACAAGAAAACGCTGAGCGCGTACAAGGACCAGCTCAAGGCCGCGACGATGTTCATTCCGATCTGGGTCAAGGCGCTCGTCGCGCTCGCGCTGGGCTTGGGCACGATGATCGGCTGGAAGCGCATCGTCGTCACGGTCGGCGAGAAGATCGGCAAGGCACACCTGACCTACGCGCAAGGCGCGGCCGCCGAGCTCGTGACCATGGCGACCATCAGCGGCGCCGATATGGTCGGTCTGCCGGTCAGCACGACGCATATCCTGTCGTCCGGCATTGCGGGCACGATGGCAGCGAACCGTTCCGGGCTGCAAAAAGACACGGTACGCAACATCCTGCTCGCCTGGGTGCTCACGCTGCCCGTCTGCGTGTTCCTCGGCGCGATGCTGTTCGCGATGGGACTCTTCGTCGTGTTCCGCGTGTTCGGCGTGCAGTGAGGCTCAGTCGTCCGCCTCGGGCGGCGACGGTCCGAACACGTCCTTGAAGCGCAGCGGCGCCTTGCCGGCGATGCCGAGCAGCCAGAAGCACGCGCCGGCAAACGCGCCCAGGGTCGGCAACAGCAAAGCGTCCGGCCACGCGAACGGCGCGAGGTGCGGCACGCTGCCGAGCCACCAGAATTCGGTCAACGCGGGCAATGCGCAGACCGCGCCGGCTGCGGTGAACTGCCAAGCACCGAGCCAGCCGCGACGGCGCAACCACACGAACATGGGCACGCCGACGAACGCCTCGCTCGCACAGGCGGCGGCGAGGCCGATCGGCAAGATCCAGGGCTCGGCGAAGAAAATCGCCGAATAGAAGGCAGGCAAAAGCGGCGCTAGACCGAACGCGAGCGCGAGGCGAAAACCGTCGAGCGCGCGCGGCTCAGCTTCGGAATGCGGGGGCGGTAGACCCGGCACGTGCATGTTCGAGCGCCGTGGACTTCGTAACGGCCGCGCGCCGATCGAGAAGCGTGCGCAGCAGTTCACGCCACGAAGCCATGAGCTCGGGATGCTCGGCATCCGCGGGATGGATGCCGATGCGCACTAGGCGTGCCGGTGCAGTCGCGGCAGCGCCGAGTTTCAGCCAGCCTCGGCTCGCCGCGCGCCGCCATGGCGAGCGCGGCGACGCGGTGATGCAAGGCGCCGCGATCGCGCTGCGGCGGCGCAGGTCGATCAGCGAACCGTGCGTCGTCGTGTAATCGAGGCCGCTCTCGTGCAGGACTGCACGCACGTCGCAGCTGGCGAGCCACGCCGGCGGCACGAAGCCGCGTACGGGCCAGCGCAAGCGCTGCATGAGCGCGAGGCCGCGCTCGAGACGCGCCGAGGCTTCGTTGCGTGCGAGCGCCGAAAATTCGCCTTCGCCCGCGGTCAGCACGCGTCGGCGCAGCCACGCGAGCGGCGTGCGCGGCGGTGCGGCCGAATCGCGATGGTCGTAGCCGTGCAACGCCACTTCGTCGCCGCGGGCGAGTCTCGTTTCGATCGCGCGCACGAACTCCGGCGCGGCATCGACGCGTCCGCGGCCGTGGAAATCGGGTACGACGAGCAAGGTCAGCGGCGCGCCGCCGAACTCGGCGAGCATCTCGAACACGCGCATGCAGAGCGGCCACGTCGCTGGCGCGACGTCGTGCAGCGCGATGCAGGCGTGCTTCACGGCACGCTCGGTACGTCGGCAGGCGCCGACGCGGCAATGCGATGACCGGCCAGCACGCGGTAGCGCTCGATCTGCGCAGCGAACACGCGCCGCCACGCGTAGCTGCGCTCGACGCGTTCGCGCGCGCGCCAGCCCATCGCCTGCCAGTCGCGCGTATAGAGCGCTTCGATCGCCGCACGCAGCGCGCGCACGTCGCCGGGTTCCGCGAGCACGCCGACTTCATCGTCGACATGCTCGCCGATCGCGCCCGAGCGCATCGCGATGACGGGCCGCCCGCAGGCCATCGCCTCGACGAGCACGAGCCCGAACGTCTCGTGGAGTCCCGCGTGCACGAGCGCATCGGCGCTCGCCAGCAGACTCGCCAGGCGTGTCGCATCCTGCTCGTACGGAAGCAGCGTGACGTTCGGCGCGAGCGAGGCGCTGCTCGGACCGCCCACGATCAACAAGTGATATGGACTGCCGAGCGAGGCGAATGCTTCGACGAGCTGCGGGATCTGCTTCTCGCGGCCGAGGCGGCCGGCGAAGATCAACAGGCGCGTCTCGGGCGCGAGCCCGAGCTCTTCGCGCAGCCGCGGATTGCGCCGGTCGGGATGGAACGTGGCGCTGTCGACACCGAGCGGCTGCACGTCGACGTTGTCGAGGCCGAGCGCTTCGAGACGCTGCGCGATGATGCGGCTGGGCGCGAGTACGAGATCGAAACGCGAGTAGAGCAGGCGCAGGTAGCGATCCGTCAGCGCACCGATGCCGCGCCCGAAGCGGCTGCCGAGCACGCGCGCGAGATCCGAGTGCGCGAATGCCACGGCCGGAATGCCGAGATCGCGCGCCGCGTCGATCGCCATCCAGGCCAGATGATACGGATCGCCCGCTTCGATGACGTCGGGTGCGAGCTCGTTGAGCAGCGCCCGCCATCGATCGGGCCGCAAAGGTACGCGATAGCCGCCCGCGGCGAGCGGCGCCGATTTCAGCATGTGGATGCCGCAATCGGTCGTGCTCGTCCGCGCGCTCGGCACGAGCAGGCTGTGGCGCATGCCCGGTTGCGCGGACAGGAACGCATGCTTGGCCATCAGGTAACGCTTGACGCCGCCGCTATGCGGGGCGAAGAACAGGGTTACATCGGCGACATGCATACGCGGTTCGCTGCCGTTCCTAAAATGGCCACTTAGCCGCAGTGGAGTGACAGGCGTGTGACGGTCGCAATGCGGGGACGCGCTGCCGCGGACGATTTTCGGGAGCCGAAAATAAAAGAACGCGCGCAGGAGTTTGGGGGAATGGGATCCTGCGCGCGCTCACGCCAAGCCATGACCGCGGGGTGAAGGCGAACATGGCGAGACGTACTGTAAAGAGACGCGAGTGCCGCCGAAACTGACAGAGTTTACAGTTGCAGCCAAAAACGCGCGTCTTGCGAAGCCGTTGAAAACGTTTGCCTATTCGCAGGCAAGGCCATTCAGCGACGTGAGACGCCGGTACGTCTTGCTGCCGCTGCCCGAGGGAATGCCTGGCGGAAGCTCATCCGGAGTCGATGCCATGCATAGCTGAAATTCATCGTTTCGCAGTCGGCGAACGCGACACTCATCGTGCCCCAACTCGCCTGCTTCGCCGCGGGGCCGAAATTCCCCGCGAAGCCACCGTCGGAGGAATAGGCGAGCGTGAGATCTGCCGTGCGCGCACCGACCGTGAACGTACCCGAACCGAACAGCCAATACGGCCGTCCACTGGGATCGTACGTATACCAAGCCGCTGTGATGTAGCGTCCGCCTGTGGGAGCGCCGTCGAGATAAAGATCGCCGACTTCGATTTGGATGCCTTCTCCCGCGTGGTCGGGCGCATACCAATTGCCGCTCTGATAGCCGCCGATCTGCATGGGCAACGATGCGTCCGGATATTTGGTCATGTCATAGGCGGGAATGGAGAGCGTTCCCGGAGCGAAGCTTTCAACGCCCGAGTCGAACGTGAAGGTCAAGGCGTCGCGGAAATTCGGAAAACTTCCGTCGAGCGGCTGAGCTTCGCCGACGTTGTTGGCCGTCATTCCGGAGCGTTCGAACACGAAAACAACGAAGCCGTCTACCGGCGTACCAGGAAGTATTTGGGAGCGTATCGTATTTGGCTCGGCGGCGACTCTAAGTTGTGCAACATGGTCTGGACCCGACTCCACAAGGATCTTTGGGAACAGAAATGGCAGGCTTGCCGTTCCCCCTATCCGTTGGAGCATGCCCAACAACGCGGCTTCGCCGCCCGTGCAGGGCGTGCGCCAAAGCACCAATGCAGCCTCCACGGGTTCTATGGGTCCGGTCTGGCCCGGAGCCAGGGCCGGCAATGTCAGCACCGTGGACCATACCTCTGTGTTCGACCCGCCGGCGTTCGGCGGCGGAATGGCGATCGCGGATAGAGGATCGGCAAGGCAACTGGGGGGATACGCGCGAAGCGTGTCCGGAACAGGAGGCCCGGACGAATCCGCCGCGGCCGACAACGTGAACTGAGTGGCTGCCGCCGCAAACAAGCGAAGCACGTTGCGCATCGAAGCTCTCGGTCAATGCCGACATTGGCAAAAACCGATACGCGTGCGCAGATCGCGGACCGCCAGCACGCCTCCTATTTTCCGCCGCACCGCATGCAGATGCGGCGCGGCGGAAACGAGGTGCTCAGCCACACGCCAGCCAGTTCAATCTATCCGGCCCGCTCGGTGCCGGACACGGGCGCGCAATCAGGCGACAGCGGCTTCGAGCAGCATCTCGCCGCGATCGAGCGCGGCCGTGCCGCTGCGCGCGAGCTCGAGGATGCGCGCTACCGCGGCGAGCTCCGCGAGGAACGCATCGATGTCGGCGCCGGTACCGGCGAACTGGATCGTGCGCGTGCTCTCGCTCTCATCGAACAGGAACGCGCGCGGATGCCGCCGCACGCATGCGGCTACGAGCGGCGCACGGCCGGCGGTCACGCCGACCTTCACGATGAGCAGTTCGCATTCGAGATGGTCGCGGCTCGTGAGGTCGGCGATCTCGACGACGTCGACGAGCTTGCGGGATTGCTTGACGATCTGGTCGATGACGACGTCGTCGCCGGACGTCACGAGCGTCAAGCGCGACACCGACGGATCGTGCGTGGCCGCGACCGTCAGCGAATCGATGTTGTAGCCGCGCGCGGCGAACATGCCGGCCACACGCGCGAGCGCACCGACTTCGTTTTGCAGCAGCATGGAAATGATGCGGCGCACGTCAAAACATCTCCGATGCTTCCGCCGGCCGCGTCTTGACTTCGCTGCGCGAGCGGATGTGTTCGCCCGTGATCATCTGCGCGTAGCTCATGCCGGGTCCCACCATCGGATAGACGCCCGCGTCGGGATCGATCATGACCTCGAGGAACGCCGGCCCGTCGAACGCGACGAACTCGGCGATCGTCGCCGCGACGTCCGCGGGCCTTTCGAGCCGCCGCGCCCAGGCGAAGCCGTCGGCCTCGGCTGCGCGCACGAAATCCTTCTTGTGCAGGCTCTTGTCGCTCGCCGAGAAGCGGCCCTGGAAGAAAAGTTTCTGCCACTGTCGCACCATGCCGTCGCCTTGATTGTTGAGCACGACGATCTTCACGGGCAATCCGTATGTGGTCACCGTTTCGAGTTCGCCCAAGTTCATGCGGATGCTGGCGTCCCCGTCGATGTCGATGACGAGCGCGTCCGGCCGCGCGAATTGGGCGCCGATCGCCGCCGGCAGGCCGAAACCCATCGTGCCCATCGAGCCCGACGTGAGCCACAGGCGCGGTTCGCGGAAATCGAAATATTGCGCGGCCCACATCTGGTGCTGGCCCACCCCCGTCGCGATGACCGCACGGCCTTTCGTGTGACGGTTGATTTCTTCGATGATCGCGTGCGGCTGGATCAGCGCCGCGTTGCGATCGTAGTTCATCGCATGGGTTTCCTTCAGGCGGGCGATATGCGCGTGCCACGCTGCGAACGTGCTGCGCTGCTGCGGCTGGTAGCCGCGGCGCGCGCCGAACGCGCGCAAGCGATCCAGCGACGGCGACAGATTGCCCAAGTGATACCAGTCGGCATGCTTGACCTTGTTGATTTCCGCCGCATCGATATCGAGATGCGCGACATACCGCGCACGTTGCGCGAATTTGTCAGGCACGCCGGCGACGCGGTCGTCGAAACGTGCACCGACGGCGATGAGGAAATCGCAGTCCTCGACTGCGTAGTTCGCGTAAGCGGTGCCGTGCATGCCGAGCATGTGCAACGCGAGCGGCTCGGTCGTGTCGACCGCGCCGATGCCCATCAGCGTCGTCGTGACCGGAATGCCGAATGCGTGCGCGAAATCGCGCAGAGCGCGCGCGGCGTTCGCTGCGATCACGCCGCCGCCTGCGTAGATCAGCGGGCGTTTCGCGTGCCACAGCAGCTCGAAGAATTTCGCGCAGCTCGCACGATCGATGTGCGCCGACGCGATCGCTTCGAGCCGCGCCCGATAGCCGGGCACCGGCAGCGTGACGCTGCCGTCGAAGACGAGCGCGGCGTTCTGCACGTCCTTCGGCACGTCGACGACGACGGGCCCCGGCCGCCCGCTGCGTGCGATCTCGAACGCCGTGCGCAGCGTCGCTTCGAGCTTGCCCGCTTCGGTGACGAGGAACACGTGCTTGGCGCAAGCGGCCATGATGTTGCTGACCGGCGCTTCCTGGAACGCATCGGTGCCGATCGCGGCGGTCGGCACTTGGCCGCAGATCACGACGAGCGGAATCGAGTCGGCCATCGCGTCGCGCACGGGGGTCACCGTGTTCGTGGCGCCAGGCCCAGACGTGACGAGCGCCACGCCGACCTTGCCCGATGCCCGCGCATAGCCCTGCGCCATGAAGCCGGCGCCCTGCTCGTTCGCCGGCACGATGAGCGGCAGGGCGTCGCCGCCATCCGCGCGCGCATGGTCGCGGTTGTAGCGGAACACGGCGTCGTAGACGGGCAGGATCGCGCCGCCGGAATAGCCGAATACCACCTCGACGCCCTCGTCGGCGAGCACCTGCACGACGATCTCCGCACCCGTCATCGGCATGCCGGCACTCGGATGTGTCGCGATTTCAGTGGTTGCTTGCAAGCGAGCGTTCATGGTCTTCCCTTGGCGATCGGTCCGTGCAGGTCTCCGCTCGCCTCGAGTGCGGGCGAGCGGCGGCGGCGCTCATCCGACTTTCTTGAGCGCCGGTGCGGCAGCCGGAGCCGCCGTTTGCGTCTGCAGCCACGGCATGCGCGCGCGCAACGCGGCGCCGACGACTTCGATCGGATGCTCGAGATCCTTCTGCCGATAGGCCTTGTAGTTCGGCAGGCCCGCGGCGTGTTCGGCCGTCCACTCCTTGGCGAACGTGCCGTTCTGGATTTCCGCGAGAACCGCGCGCATCTTGTCTTTCGTCGATGCGTCGACCACGCGCGACCCGCGCGTGAAATCGCCGTATTGCGCCGTCTCGGACACGAACGTGAGCATCTTCGTCAGGCCGCCTTCGTAGAAGAGATCGACGATGAGCTTGAGTTCGTGCATGACCTCGTAGTACGCGATCTCGGGCTGGTAGCCGGCTTCGACGAGCGTCTCGAAACCGTTGCGCACGAGCTCGCTGACGCCGCCGCACAGCACGGCTTGTTCGCCGAACAGGTCCGTTTCGGTCTCCTCCTTGAAGTCGGTCTCGATGAGCATCGCGCGCGCGCCGCCGATGCCGGCCGCGTAGGCGAGCGCCTTGTCGCGCGCGTGGCCGCTCACGTCGTGGTGCACGGCGTAGAGACACGGCACGCCGCGGCCGATCTCGTATTCCTTGCGCACGAGTGCACCCGGACCTTTCGGCGCGACGAGGATCACGTCGAGATCGTCGCGCGGCGCGATCGTCTTGTAGTGGATGTTGAAGCCGTGCGCGAACAGCAGCGCAGCACCCGGCTCGAGATTCGGCGCGATCGCCTCGGTATACAATTTCGGCTGCGCCATGTCGGGCGTCAGCACGGCGACGAGATCGGCGCTCTTCACGGCTTCGCCGGGTTCGAGCACGCGCAAGCCGTCGGCCTGCGCCTTCGCCGAGGTCGGACCGCCTTTGCGCAGGCCGACGACGACATCGAGCCCCGAATCGCGCAGATTCAAGGCATGCGCCCGGCCCTGGCTGCCATAGCCGAGCACGGCGATGCGCTTGCCTTCAAGGTATTTCGCCGTCGCCTTCGCTTCATTTGCCATTTGCTTTCTCCTGGTGTTTGGATTTCAAAGCCTGAATCACGAAGTACGCGAAGAACACGAAGGAAAGCGAGAGACAATGAAATTCCGAGCCGTTGTCGTCAGCGCTTTTTCTACATTTTTCTTCGTGTTCTGTGCGTCCCTTCGTGATTGAATCTTTCTTCTTTCGCAGCGAAAAAACTCAAATCTCGATCACCGCCCCGCGCGCTGCGGAACCGACCGTCTTCGCATATTTGGCGAGCGCGCCGCGCGTGACGCGCGGCGCCGGCGCTTGCCAGGCGGCGCGGCGCGCGTCGAGGTCGGCGTCCGTGTCGAGGCGGCGCGTTTGCGCATCGATGACGACCATGTCGCCGTCGCGCAGCAGCGCGATCGGGCCGCCACGCGCCGCTTCGGGCGCGACGTGGCCGACCATGAACCCGTGTGTCGCGCCGCTGAAGCGGCCGTCGGTGATCAAGGCGACCTCGCCGCCGAGCCCGCGTCCGACGAGCGCCGCCGTGACGGCGAGCATCTCGCGCATGCCGGGACCGCCGGCCGGACCCTCGTTGCGGATCACGACGACGTCGCCGGATGCGATCGCTCCGGCCTGCACGGCGGCGAAGCATTGCTCCTCGCTGTCGAACACGCGCGCCGGACCCGCGAAGCGCGATATGCCCTGCCCTGCGAGCTTGAGTACGCAGCCCTCGGGCGCGAGCTTGCCGTAGAGGATCGAATATCCGCCCTGCGGCTTGACGGGCGCCGAAAGCGGCCGCACGACGTCCTGAGCGGCCGGCGTCGCGGGTGCCCGCGCGAGTTCGTCGAACAGGCTGCGGCCAGTCACCGTTGGCGCATTTTCCAATAATCCACCTTTGTGCAATTCGCGCGCGACGGCGGCCGTGCCGCCCGCGGCGGCGAGCTCCACGGCCGTGTAGCGTCCCGCCGGCTTGAGATCGGCGATCACCGGCGTCGTGCGCGACATGCGCTCGAAAATCTCGAGATCGAGCGGCTGCTCGGCCTCGTGCGCGATCGCGAGCAGGTGCAGCACGGCGTTCGTCGAGCCCGCGGTCGCCGCAGCGAGGCGCGCGGCATTGTTGAATGCGGCGGGCGTCAGCACGTCGCGTGGGCGCAAGCCGTTGCGCAAGCATTGCATGACGAGCTCGCCGCAGCGGCGCGCGACGGCGGTTTTGTCCGGATGCGTCGCCGGCACGTCGTTCGCGCCGAGCGGCGACAGGCCGAGCGCGGTGAGCACCATGGCCATCGTGTTCGCCGTGAACTGCCCGCCGCACGCGCCGGCGCCCGGACATGCGCGCGTTTCCACTTCGCGCAATTTTTCGTCCGACAACTTGCCCGCGCCGTGCGCGCCGACGGCTTCGAAGACGTCTTGGATCGTGATCGAGCGGCCGTCGATGCGACCGTGCGCGATGCTGCCGCCATAGAGCGCGAGGCCCGGCAGGTTCATGCGCGCGAGCGCCATGGCCGCTGCGGGGATCGTCTTGTCGCAACCGCACAGCACGAGCACGGCGTCGAGGCAGTGTCCCTCGACCGCGAGCTCGATCGAATCGGCGATGACCTCGCGGCTCACGAGCGACGCGCGCATGCCCGGCGAGCCCATTGCGATGCCGTCGGTCACGGCGATCGTGTTGAATTCGAACGGCGTGCCGCCGGCCGCTCGCACGCCTTCACACGCAGCGGCGGCGAGCTCGCGCAGGTTGAGGTTGCACGGCGACACGTTCGACCAGCTGTGCACCACGCCGACGAGCGGCCTGGCGATCGCGGCATCGTCGAGGCCCGTCGCACGCAGCATCGCGCGCGCCGGTGCGTGATCGGGGCCGGCCTTGATCAGGTCGCTGCGCAATTTTCCATTTTTTCCGTCGTGCGCCATCGCCGCCGCCTCAGGCCGCGATCCGGCACTGACCCGTGCCGAGCCAGCGCAGCACGGCTTCGGTGACTTCGACGGTGCTCGCGGCGCCGCCGAGATCGCGCGTCAGCACGCCGCGCTCGATGGCCGCGTCGACGCCCGATTCGATCGCGAGCGCTTCGTCTTCGAGCCCTAGTGAATGGCGCAGGAGCATCGCGGCGCTCAGGATCGCGCCGAGTGGGTTGGCGAGCCCCTTGCCTGCGATGTCGGGCGCGGAGCCATGGATCGGCTCGTAGAGCCCGGCCTTGCCTTCGCCGAGGGAAGCCGACGGCAACAGGCCGAGCGAACCGGCGAGCGCCGCGGCTTCGTCGGTGAGAATGTCGCCGAACAGGTTTTCCGTCAGGATCACGTCGTACGACGCCGGGCGCGTCAGCAGCAGCATCGCCATCGAATCGACGAGCTGGTGCTCGAGCGTGACGTCGGGAAATTCGCGCGCCACGCGCGTGACGGTGCTGCGCCACAGGCGCGAGGTCTCGAGCACGTTGGCCTTGTCGACGTGCGTGACGTGCTTGCGGCGTGCGCGCGCGAATTCGAACGCGCGGCGCGCGGCGCGTTCGACCTCGGCGACGGTGTAGCGGCACTCGTCGGTGGCCGCGTCGGTCGTGCGCGTCTTCGCGCCGAAATACGACCCGCCGGTCAGCTCGCGCAGGAAAAGCATGTCCACATTGTGCAATTTTTCATTTTTTAGCGGACTCAGCGCAGCGAGCCGCGCATGCACGCGCACGGGCCGCACGTTGGCGTAGACGCCGAGCGCCGCGCGCAGGCCGAGCAGCCCCTGCTCCGGCCGCAGCTTCGCGTTCGGGTCCGACCACTTCGGGCCGCCGACGGCGCCGAGCAGCACCGCATCGGCCGCGCGGCACGCCTCGAGCGTCGCCGCCGGCAGCGGGTCGCCGTACGTGTCGATCGCGATGCCGCCGATCGCGTGCTCGGCGAAGGCGAACTCGTGCCCGCGATTTTCGGCGACCGCGCGCAACACGGCGACCGCCGCCGCGGTGACTTCGGGACCGATGCCGTCGCCGGGAAGAACTGCGATGCTTGCTTTCATGTGCTGACCCTTCGTTGCTTGATCGTTGTGCGAAATGCGCTCACGCCGCGGCGCGTCGTTCGAACGCTGCGACGTCCTCGGCGTGCTGCAGCAGGAAGCCGAGCTGGTCGACGCCCGCGAGCAGGCAATGGCGCGCGAACGGCTCGAGCTCGAAGCTGAAGCGCCCGCCGTCCGGCAGTTCGATGAAACCCGCGGCGATGTCGATCGAGAGCTCGATGCCCGGGTGCTGCAAAAGATACTTGTGCTCGCCTTCGCTCAACACCACCGCGAGCAGGCCGTTCTTGAGTGCGTTGCCGCGAAAGATGTCGGCGATCTCGCTCGACAGCACGGCGCGGAAGCCGTGGTCCGTGAGCGCCCACGGCGCGTGCTCGCGCGACGAGCCGCAGCCGAAGTTGCGACCGGCGACGAGGATCTCGCAGCCCTGCGCTTGCGGACGGTTCAGCGCGAACTCGGGATCGGGGCTGCCGTCCGCGCGATAGCGCCAGTCGTGGAACAGCGCTTTGCCGAGACCGGCGCGCTCGGTCGTCGTCAGGAATCGCGCGGGAATGATGCGGTCGGTGTCGATGTTCTCGTGCGCGAGCACGACGGTGCGCGAATGGATGTGGGTCAGGGGTTTCATCACGCCGCTTCCTCCGTCATGAGATCGCGCGGATCGGCGATGTGTCCCGACACGGCGGACGCCACCGCGACGAGTGGGCTCGCCAGCACCGTACGCACGCCAGGACCTTGGCGACCCTCGAAGTTGCGATTGCTCGTGCTCACGACGAGCTGGCCCGGGCGCCCGATGTCGCCGTTCATGCCGAGGCACATCGAGCATCCGGCCTCGCGCCATTCGGCACCCGCGGCGCGGAACACGTGGTGCAAGCCTTCGCGTTCGGCGTCGCGCTTGACCTGCTCGGAGCCCGGCACGACGAGCATGCGCACGCGCTCGGCGACGCGGCGGCCGCGCAGCAGATCGGCAGCGGCACGCAGATCCGAAAGGCGCGAATTCGTGCAACTGCCGAGGAACACGATGTCGACCGGCGTGCCGGCGAGCGGACGTCCGCTCTCGATGCGCATGTAGTCGAGCGCGCGCCGCTCCTGCGCGTTCGACGCGGCAGGCACCGGCGCATCGAGCGCCGCGACCATGCCCGGATGCGTTCCGTAGGTGACGCTCGGGCGCACGGCGGATGCGTCGATGTCGATTTCGCGGTCGAATCGCGCGTCGGCGTCGGATTTCAGCGTCTGCCAGCGCGCGACGGCGTCGTCGAACGCGGCTCCCTGCGGCGCGCGCGGGCGGCCCGCGAGATAGCCGAACGTGACGGCGTCGGGCGCGACGAGCCCGGCGCGCGCGCCGGCTTCGATCGACATATTGCAAACCGTCATGCGCTCTTCCATCGACAGCGCCTCGATGGCGCCGCCGCGGTATTCGAGCACGTAGCTGGTACCGCCGTTGACGCCGATCGTGCCGATGATGTGCAGGATCAAATCCTTCGCGGTGACACCGCGCCCGAGCTGTCCGTGCACGTTGATCGCGAACGATTTCGGCTTGCGCTGCAGCAGACACTGCGTCGCGAGCACATGGCCGACTTCGGTCGTGCCGATGCCGAACGCGAGCGCGCCGAACGCGCCGTGCGTCGAGGTGTGGCTGTCACCGCAGACGATCGTCATGCCGGGCTGCGTGGCGCCGAGCTCGGGGCCGATCACATGCACGATGCCGCGATTTCCACTATTCCACCCGTACAGTTCTATACCGAATTCGCCGGCGTTCTTCTCGAGCTGCGCCACCTGCGATTCGGCATCGGCGCTGACATAGGGCCGGCGCCCCGCGGCGTCGGCAGGCAAGGTCGGCGTCGAATGATCGAACGTCGCCAGCACGCGTTCCGGCCGACGCACCTTCAAACCGCGCGCGCGCAGCTCCGAGAACGCCTGCGGCGAGGTGACTTCGTGCACGAGGTGCAGGTCGACGTAGAGGATCGCCGGCGTTTCGGCGGTTTCGGCGCGCACCAGATGCGCGTCCCAGATCTTGTCGAGCAACGTCTTGCCCATCACGCAGCCTCCCGATTCGGAATTTCCGCATGCACCGGCGTCAGCCAGCCCCGGTGGTCGGGCGTGCTGCCGTCGAACAGGCCGAAGAACGCCTTCTGCAGCTCGCGCGTGACCGGCCCCGGCCTGCCGCTGCCGACGGGCTTGCGGTCGACCGAGCGCACCGGCGTGATCTCCGCGGCCGTACCGGTCATGAAGATCTCGTCGCTCGTGTACAGCGCTTCGCGCGGCAAGTCGCGCTCTTCGGTGTCGAGGCCGAGATCTCCCGCGAGCGTTAGCACCGTGTCGCGCGTGATGCCGGCGAGCACGCCGGCACTCGTCGGCGGTGTATACAATTTGCCGCGGCGCACGAGGAACAGGTTTTCGCCGGCGCCTTCGCTCAAAAGGCCGTTGCTGCCGAGCGCGATGCCTTCGGCGTAGCCGCCGCGGCGCGCTTCGAGGCCGATCAGCTGGCTGTTGAGATAGTTGCCGCCGGCTTTCGCCCAGCTCGGGAAGGTGTTCGGCGCGGGACGATGCCACGACGAGACGCACACGTCCGCACCATGCTCGAGTGCCTCGCCGAGATAGGCGCCCCAGTCGAGCGCGATGATCGCCACGTCGACGGGCGCGCCTTCCTTGGCGAGCACGCCGAGGCCGCCCGCCCCGCGGAACACGATCGGGCGCACGTACGCGGACGCCATCTGGTTCGCGCGGATGAGCTCGAGGCAGGCGGCATTGATCTCGTCCTCGCCGTAGCCGATTTCGATTTCGTAGATCTTCGCCGACTCGAACAGGCGGTGCGTGTGCTCGGCGAGACGGAAATAAGCGGGACCGCGATGCGTCGCATAGACGCGCTCGCCCTCGAACACGGACGAGCCATAATGCAGCGCGTGCGCACTGACGTGGCAGGTCGCGTCATGCCAGGCTTTGAGCTTGCCGTTGTGCCAGATCAGATTGGCGTTCTTCATCGTGATGTTCTCAGGCTTGGTTGGCGGCGATCGGCAGCGGCTGGCCGAGGTTGAGCCGCTCGATGCGATTGACCACTTCGAGCGCCGCCTGCGCGGCGGCTTCGACGATGTCGGTCGACACGCCGCGTCCGCAGAGCTCGCGACCGTTGTGATGCACGGTCAGCGCGGCGCGACCTTGCGCATCGGCACCGTTGCTCAGCGAGCGGATCTGGAAATCGTCGATATCGAGCGCCATGCCCGCCGCACGCGTGATGGCGCGCAGCACGGCGTGCACGGGACCGTCGCCGAGCGCGGCTTCCGCGCACAGGCGGCCGTCCGCGTGCTTGAGCTTCACCGACGCCGACGCGCCGTTGCCGAGATGCGTCGTCGCATGCAGATGCTGGAGCTTCCACGGACCGACCGCTTCCGGATCGAGGCCGAGCGCCAGCGCGTCGAGATCGCTGTCGAACACTTCCTTCTTCTTGTCGGCGAGCGCCTTGAAGCGCGCGAAGAATTCGTCGAGCTGCGCTTCGTCGAACTCATGGCCGAGATTCGCCAGACGCTCGCGCAGCGCGTGCCGTCCCGAATGCTTGCCGAGCACGAGCTGCGTGCGCGAGAAGCCGACGTCCTCGGGCCGCATGATTTCGTAGGTTTCGCGATGCTTGAGCATGCCGTGCTGATGGATGCCCGATTCGTGCGCGAACGCGTTCTCGCCGACGATCGCCTTGTTGCGCGGTATCGCCGCGCCGACGAGGTCGGCGAGCAAGCGCGCCGTCGGATACAGCAACGGCGTGCGGACGCCGCTCTCGAACGGAAAGCGATCGCCGCGCGTGCGCAGCGCCATGACGATCTCCTCGAGCGCCGCATTGCCGGCGCGCTCGCCGATCCCGCCGATCGTGCATTCGACCTGGCGCGCGCCTGCGGCGAGCGCAGCGAGACTGTTGGCCACGCCGAGACCGAGGTCGTTGTGACAGTGCGCGCTCAGGGTGACGCGCTCGATGCCGCGCACCTCGCGCACGAGGCGCGCGAACAACGCGCCGATCTCGTCGGGCGTCGTGTAGCCGACGGTGTCGGGCACGTTGAGCGTGGTCGCGCCGGCCTCGATCATCGTTTCGAGCGCCTGGATCAGGAATTCGGGTTCGGTGCGTATCGCGTCTTCGGCCGAGAATTCCACATCGTCGCAGAGCTCGCGCGCGCGGCGAACGGCCTTGAAGCCGGTCTCGAGCACCTGCTCGCGGCTCATGTTGAGCTTGTGGCGGCGATGGATCGGGCTCGTCGCGAGAAAGATGTGGATGCGCGCACGCGCCGCCGTCTCGGTGGCGCGCGCCACGGCTTCGATGTCGCCGAACTGCGCACGCGCGAGACCGCAAATCGTCGGTCCTTTGATCTCACCCGCGATCGCGCGCACCGAGTCGAAATCGCCCTCGGAGGCCTGCGGGAAACCTGCCTCGATGACGTCGACGCCAAGCTCCGCGAGCGCCTGCGCCATGCGCAGCTTCTGCGCGCGGCTCATCGAAAATCCCGGCGCCTGCTCGCCGTCGCGCAGGGTGGTGTCGAAAACGCGTACGCGCTCGCGTACCGATACTTGCTTCGTTTCTGGTTGGCTCATAAGTCCGCTTGTCGCGGGCTTTGGGCATAAAAAAACCCCGCCTCGGTTTCCCGGTGCGGGGTTTTAGGATTCTTCGTCCGGTGTTTCTAGACGTGCCCTAACCCGCACCTCCGTTGGTAATAAGAAGTACGAGTACGAGGACGAGAATCGCAATGGCGCGTGCGTTCACGAGACCGGAGACCAGCGCGAGCTGGCTCTTGCGGATCGTGACGTTGGCGCTGTTGCGGTGCGACATGGACTCGACCTTACGCGAAGGTCTTTGGGTATGTCAACTGTTTTTTTGGTTCATGTTCGTGTGTGTGCGATATCGGCGCGCGGCACGCCGCATTCGGCACAAATGGACGGATGGATGGATGGACGGCCATTCCACGTGGACTGCTAGGGCAGATCTTTCGACGCCGACGGCTCGTCGAGCTCGATCTTGTCGGCGGGCGGCACGACGATCGGCTGCAGGCCTGCAGCTTCGAGGCTGCGGTTCAGCGCCGCGAACTCGGCGCCTTGCACGCGCCGCCAGCGTGCGCTCGCACGGTCGAGGCGCGCGTTGCAGGCGGCGAGCAGGTCGCGCTGCGGCTGCGTCGGTGCGCGGTCGCTGCCTTCGAGATCGGCGGCGAGCGGCGAGAGCGCCTGTCCGATCGCATCGAAGCTCTCGCTGTCCTGGTTCTCGCCCTCGCGCAGCGGCGCGCTCGCGGTGCGGAACTTGGCGATCGCTTCGAGTACGCCTTTGGCGGGTTTCGCCGCTTCGATTTTCGCGATCGCAGCGTCGACGGCGTGCAACTGGCCGTAACCGACGTAGTCGCGATCGAGCGCCGCAGCCACCTCCCCGCCGAGCGCCATGGCGTCGCGCACCGCCGCGGCATCGAGCGGCGCGCGCGGATCGGCGACGATCTCGAGCGGTGCGCGAATCGTCGCGCCATCGACGATCAACGCGACGTCGTATTTGCCGGGCGCCACGAGCATGCCTTCGGGCACGATCGGCGTACCCTCGTGCAGCACGGCGGCAATGCTGTAGTCGTAGTGCGCCGCGCGCGGACGCGGTCCGCGCAGGTTCCACACGAAACGATGCATGCCCAACTTCGCCGACAAACGCGCCGGCGGTTCCGTCCACGCCTCGGCGAAATAGCGCTCGGCATCGGGCACGGTCTCGGGCGCATCGCTCGCGAAGCGGCGCACGAGCTTGCCCGCGCCATCGCGGATCTCGAGCGCGAGGCTGTGCGCGTCCGCCGCGAGCGCGTAGTCGATGACGGCACCCGTCGGCGGATTCCGCCCGAGCGGCGTATCCGCAGGCGGCGGCGTATCCTTGTTCTGGCTGCCGCGCACGCGCACGGCGACCGCCGGATCGAACAGCGCGGTGCCGGACGCCGCCACGCGTTCGCGCTGGCGCAACGGCGACACGTCGTCGAGCACCCAGATCGCCCGGCCTTGCGTGGCGGCGATCAGATCGTCGCCGTGCACGGCGAGATCGCGCACCCAGGCCGTCGGCAGGTTGCGCTGCAGCGATTCCCAGTGCGCACCGTCGTCGAACGATACGTACGCGCCGGCATCCGTGCCGGCGTATACAAGTCCGCGTTTTTTCGGATCGGCACGCACGACGGCGACGAAATGATCGGCGGGAAGGCCGGTGTCGATCTCGGTCCAGGTCTGACCATAGTCATGCGTAACGAGTGCGCGCGGCCGGAAGTCGTCCTGGCGATGGTTATCGATCGCAACGTAGGCGGTGCCGGCGTCGAGCGCCGACAGGTCGACGCTCGCGACCTTCGCCCACGCCGGCACGAGCTTCGTCGGCGTGATGTTCTGCCAGTGCTTGCCACCGTCGCGCGTGAGCTGGATCAGGCCGTCGTCGGTGCCGATCCAGATCTCGTCGTTGTCGCGCGGCGACAGCGCGATCGAATAGATCACACCGTAGCCGCAAGCGCGCGCGGCTGGCGCGGCGAGATTGCCCTCGCAGTGCTCGGCATGCGGCGATTTCGCCGAAAGATCGGGGCTGATCACGCTCCACGTCGCGCCGCGGTCGAGCGAACGGAACAGCACCTGGGCGCCCTGATAAAGTGGAAAAGGCGGCAATTGCGACATCGCGATCGGCGTGATCCAGGTGTAGCGGTATTTCACGTCGGTCGGCCGCTCGCCATAGCTCGACTGCGGCCACGGCGACACGTTCTGCACTTCGCCCGTGCGCGCGTCCCAGCGCGAGAGGCGTCCACCGAGTCCGGAACCGTAGACGATGTCCGCGTCCTGCGCGTCGGGCACGTCGTAATCGCGCTCGTCGCCGCCGACCGGGTGCCAATCGCGCGTGCCGAGCGCGCCGTAGTCGCTGCGGCTGGCGATCGCCACGGTCCCGCTGTCCTGCTGGCCCGAGTAGATCCAGTACGGGAAGCGGTTGTCGGTCGCGAGGTGATAGAACTGGCCGGTCGGCTGGTTGTACCAATCGCTCCAGCTCTTGCCGCCGTCGACGCTGACCACCGTGCCCTGGTCGCTCGCCGTGACCATGTGATCCGGATGGCCCGGGTTGATCCAGAGGAAGTGGTAGTCGTCGCCGCCGGGCGCGCCTTTGAACACGGTCCAGTGCTCGCCGCCGTCGTCGGAGCGGCGAATCGACTGCCCCGCGGAGTAGATGCGGTTGCGATCGCTCGGATCGACGGCGATGCGGCAGAAATAATCGTTCTCGAGCCAGCTCTCGCCGCTCACGCGGCGCCAATGTTCGCCGCCGTCGTCGGAGCGGTAAAGCCCGCCCTCGTCCTTCGACGCCGCATGCGGCACGTTGCCGCTGTTCGGCGCGGCGTTGATCACCGCGTACACCCGGCCGCCGCTCGCGGTAGCGAGACCGATGCGGCCGAGATTCACCTGCGGCCAGCCGTTGCCGCGCACGCGCGACCAGGTCCTGCCGCCGTCGCGCGAACGATAGAGTCCGCTGCCGGGACCGCCGTTCGGCTGGAAATACGAGAGCCACGGATAATTGCGCACCTGCCAGGCCGCGGCGTAGACGATCTCGGGATGCTCGGGGTCCGCCGCGAGATCGACGACGCCCGTGTCGGCGTCGATGGCGAGCGTCTGCTGCCACGTCTTGCCGCCGTCTTCGGAACGGAACACGCCGCGTTCGCGGTTCGGACCGAAATAGTGACCGAGCGCGCCGACGAGCACCGTGTCGGGCCGCTGCGGGTCGACGACGATCGCGCCGATGTGACGCGTCGCGCCGAGCCCCGCCGACGTCCATGTGCGGCCGCCGTCGGTGGATTTGTATACTCCGCTGCCGGCCGCGACGTCGTAACGCGCTTCGACGAGCCCAGTGCCCGCATAGATCACGTTCGGCGCGGAGGGAGCGATCGCCACCGCGCCGACCGCCGCCGCAGGCAGCGTATCGCCGAGCGGCCGCCACGTCGCACCGGCGTCTTCGGTCTCCCACACGCCGCCGCCCGCGGCGCCGAAGTAGAACGTGTCGGGCCTATCGGGAATACCCGTCGCCACCGTGGCGAAGCCGCCGCGCTGTGGACCGACGAGCCGCCATTGCAGGGCGGCGGTGACGTCCGTCGTCGCGGTGGCGCAGTTGCTCGCGGCGATGCCGAGCGCGGCTAGCGCGCCCGCGCAGGACAGGAAACGTTTGCGCATGTGAGGATTCCTCGGCTCGATGTTCGTTGGCGAACGCCGAGGATATCACCTCGCCCAGCCTCGACGCGTCAGCGGCAACTCAACCCGTCCGGCGTCGTCAAACGTGCGATGGGCAACGAGCCGCTGCCGTAGCTCGGATCGATCGATTGCCAACTCACCTTGCCGTGGTTGCAGTCGCTGAATTCGAACGTGAGCGTGCCCCAGGCTCGATTCTGTACGCCCGCGGGATCGAATGCGGGAGGAAAGCGGCCGCCGCTGCCGTTCGCGGTGTACGCGTCGAGAACGGCCGTGTTCCCATCGATCGTGCCGGTGCCGATGATCCAATCATGGCCGCCTTGCGGCGAATAGACGAACCACTCCGCGAGCAGTACGCCGCCGAGCACTTCGAGGCTGAATCCATGGCCGCTCTCGGCCGGATCGTACCAATTGCCGGTGATACCGGAGCCGATCGCGAACGGCGGCGGCGCGCCAGCGCCGACCACGAAGTCGAATGTTTGCGGCGGCGGGGCGGCCGCTCCTGTTTCCGGATCGGGCACCCAGTAGAGGTTCACGCGGTAGGCGCCCGCGTCCAAGCCAGGAATGGTCAAGGACGCTTCGATCTGCGGCGGATTCGGCTCGAAATTGAGGCCGTCCTGGACGAACCACACGTTGAGAACCTCGCGGTCTCCGTATCCGGCTCGCATGACGCCTTGCGTCGAAACGAAATTGCCGCCCGAGGGCCAAACCGCATTTATCGTGAACCGTTGGCCGGGCGCGGGGTGCGGAGGATCGAACGCGTAGGTCTGCGCCTCGGCGCGAACCGCGCCGACGAGAAGCAGCGTGGCCAGCGCGCGCTTCGTGTTCTCCAGTTTTTCCATTGCGATGCTCCTTGTTCGCAGCATCCAATACGACGCTGCGGAGCACCGATTCCCCCACTGTCAGCCGAACGGATCGCGCAGCGCGATCGTGTCGTCGCGGTCGGCGCCCGTGGCGACGAGCGCGAGATGGCATTCGGCGAGTTCCTCGACAGCGCGCAGATAGGCGCGTGCAGCGGGCGGCAATTTGGAAAATTCCCGTATTCCACAAGTGGATTCTTCCCAGCCCGGGAATTCGAGATACACCGGCCGGCACTCGGCCCAGCCGGCAGCGTCGAGCGGCGCGAGCTCGCGGCGCTTGCCGCGATATTCGTAGGCGACGCAAACCTTGATGGACGGCAAGCCGTCGAGCACGTCGAGCTTGGTGATGGCGAGGCCGTTGATGCCGTTGATCTGCACGGCGCGCTTGAGCGCGACGAGGTCGATCCAGCCGCAGCGGCGCGGGCGGCCGGTCGTCGCGCCGTACTCGTTGCCGCGTTTGCGCAGCGCCTCGCCCGTAGCGTCGTCGAGCTCGGTCGGGAACGGACCGCCGCCGACGCGCGTCGCGTACGCCTTGCAGATGCCGAGCACGTAGTCGATGTCGCAAGCGCCGACGCCGGTGCCCGCGCATGCGCCGCCGACCGTCGTATTCGACGAAGTCACGAACGGATACGTGCCGTGGTCGATGTCGAGCAGCGCGCCTTGCGCGCCCTCAAAAAGTATACTGCGCCCTTCCTTGCGCAGCTGATGCAGCGTGGAGGCGACGTCGTCGATCATGGGTTTGACGTACTCGCCGAACTCGAGCGCCTCGTCGAGCACCTTGCCGTAGTCGACTTCGGCGGCCTTGAGCCAGTTCTTGAGCACGAAGTTGTGGTAGTCGACGACCGCGCGAAGCTTCTCGGGAAGCTCCTTCGGGTACATGAGATCGGCCACGCGCACGCCGCGCCGCGCCGCCTTGTCCTCGTAGGCCGGCCCGATGCCGCGACCGGTCGTGCCGATGGCCTTGTCGCCCGAAGCCTTCTCGCGCGCCTGATCGAGCGCGATGTGGTACGGCATGATGAGCGGCGTTGCCGGGCTCACCTTGAGCCGCGCGCGCACCTCGATGCCGGTTTCTTCGAGCTCGGCGATTTCCTGGCGCAGCGCGGCCGGCGAGAGCACGACGCCGTTGCCGATGAGACAAAGTACATTTTGCCGCAAAATTCCCGAAGGAATCAGATGCAGCACCGTCTTCTTGCCGCCGATG
>Ga0070741_10002221_pt1 | contig 53539 bp, 46 predicted proteins | sample Coa_R1_4_FD_66440 | JGI IMG/M metagenome (GOLD analysis project Ga0070741, IMG submission 66440) | Surface soil microbial communities from Centralia Pennsylvania, which are recovering from an underground coalmine fire - Coalmine... | ecosystem: Environmental > Terrestrial > Soil > Unclassified ... | reverse complement strand
CGGCGGTCCCGGGGCGCGAGGTGGCGCCGGGGCGATCGCCGCATGGCCGGTCACGTCGGGCGGCGCGGTGTCGGTGGGGGCAGCGTCCGCACGCGCGCTCGGCCCCGGCTCGGCGGCCGGCGCCGACGCCCCCGGGCGGGTGGCCATATCGCGCGCGGGCGGCGCGGTCGTGGCCGCCGTCGCCCCGGCGGGCGGGGCGGCAGGGGAAGTTGGCGGCGTCCCGCCCCCCGGCGGCTCGGGCTGAGGCGCTTGCGCCTCGGCTGCCAGGCGCGCTTCGAGCCGCGGCCACTCCACGTTGTCCTGGGCGGAGAGCGCGCGCAAGTACAGCAGCGCCATCGGCCGCGGCTCCTCGGCCAGTAGCGTGTCTATGGCGGCGTCGAGCGTGGCTGTCTCCGGCTCGGGGACGGGGCCTTCGAGCAGCACGCCCTCCTCGTGGGGAACGCCGGCGAGATCGAGGAAGCGGATCACCAGGGGGCGCTGCTCGGCGAGCAGGTATTCGCGCAGCACGTCTAGGGTGAGCGGGCCGCTCGCGGGCGCGCCCAGCGCCCGCCGCACGAGCGCGCGCCGGTCGGCCGGGCCGTAGCGCTGCCACAGCCGCGGCGGGATGCGCTGGTCCTGGCAGGCGGCGCGCTCGAGATCGCGCCACAGCGCGGGGTTGTGCTCGCGCACGGCCGCCAGGATCATCTCCCACTGCGCCGGCTCGACGCTGGCGGCAACTTCATGAGGCCGCATGGGCCCACTCTCCCGCGAATTTCCGGTCCATAGCAGACGCGAGCGTGAGTCACGCGACGACCGCGCGGCGACCCGCTGCAGATTGTATGCCTACGTCGGCACACAGCCCGCGACGCGGGCCGCGACCTAACCAATCGGGGACGGGTGGCTCGCTCTCTACTTCATCTCTAATTGTAGACTCCCGGCCAATTTCGCGCCCGACGCGCCGTCCTGGGCGGCGCGCTTGGCGGCCGACTCTCTACAATAGGCGTACGCGCCCGTACCCAGAGCGAACGGAGAAGCCCCATGGAGACGTTGGCCGAGCGCGCCGAGGCGCGCCTGCTGGACGTGATCGCGCGCTTTACCGCCGGCGAGGCGGAGGTCGTGCAGACGTTCTTCGCGCGGGAGCACACCACCGAGGAGTATTTCGACGCGCTGCTGCGCCAGATGGGCCGCGAGCTGCAGACGCGCCAGCGCCTCGGCCGGGCCATGCAGATGAACGAGGGCCTGGAGCGCACGGTGGACCGCCACGCTCTCGTCGAGATGCTGGAGCACATCGCCGATGAGACGCGCCACTACGCGCTGCTGGCCGATCTGGCGGAGTGGCTGATCGGCCGCAAGCTGACCGCCGAGGAGGCGATGCGCTACGAGATCAACTCCATGGTGGACCCGGCGGCCCCGCCCGAGGCGCTGCGCCACCCGCTGCTGCCCGAGGCGTCGGCGATGATGCTGCTCATCCGCGAGCTGCGCGAGCGCGAGGGCCATGAGTTCGCGAACGCCGTGCTACGGCTGAGCGAGGGCGGCGGCGGCGGCGCGTTCCAGGTGGCCGCCGAGCTGAGCGGCACGGCGTTCCGCGAGCGGCTGGCCGCGGCGATGCGCCTCATCGTGCGCGACGAGCTAGGGCACGGTCCCGGCCGCGTGCGCGGCTTCGTCGCCGAGTGGGTCCACGACGAGGCGACGCTGGAGCGCGCGGTGGCGCTGCTGAGCGAATACATGTACCAGCACCTGCGGCTGCGCAACGAGATCTGGGGCAACCCGCTCTCCGAGGAGCGCCTGGCCGCTATCCGCCGCGGCGAGATCGCGCAGCTCGCTTTGAAGGCCACCGCGGTACCGTAGGGGCGGGTCTCGTGCCCGCCCCCGGCTATCCCCTGCCCCTACCCCCGCCCCCTGACCGCCGCCGGCGCACCGCGCGCGCCGCCTCGGTGGCAGGCACGCTGTAGCGGTCGAAGGCGGCCTTCAGGTGGCCGGTCTCATAGTGGGCGTAGATCCGCTTGGTGGTGTCGGGCGAGGCGTGGCCGAGCAGGTCTTGCACCTCGGCGAGCTGCGCGCCCGCGTTCAGCAGCGCCGACGCCTTCTGGTGGCGGAAGGCGTGGGGCGACGCGCGCACGCCCACGGCCTCAGCGTAGTGGCGCACGATATTGTAGATGGACTGCGGGGACAGCCGGTAGTTCTCGCCGCCGGCGCGGGGCTTGCCGCGGCCCTTGTCGTGGCGCAGGAAGAGCGGCGCGTAGCGGTCGGCCCGCGCGGCCAGGTACGTGCGGATCGCCGCCAGGCTGTCCGGATCGAAGAACACCACGCGCTCCTTGCTCCCCTTGCCGACCACCAGCGCGCGGTCGGCCCAGCCGTCGTCCACGTCGGCGCGGTTGAGCGCGGCCACCTCGGCGCGGCGCAGGCCGGTGCCGTAGAGCGTGAGCAGCAGCGCGCGGTCGCGCAGCAGCTCCAGGCGGCGGGCGTCGTTGTGGCCGGTGGGCGCCGGCAGCGGCAGCTCCAGCGCGTACGTCACGACGAGCGGCAGGCCCTGGTCCACGCGCGGCGTGCGGTAGCTGGCGCGGCCGACCACGGCGCGCAGCCCCTCCTGGAGCTGCTCGTAGGTGGCCGCGCGCGCGCCCCAGCGGCGGCGCTCCAGGAAGCGCAGGAAGGCCCGCGCCCCGGCGAGGTAGGTGCTGTGCGTGGCGCGCGCCGCGCGGCCGTAGTGCCCAACCAGCCAGGTATAGTAGCGCTCCAGCACGTCGGCCGGCAGCGCGGCGGTGGGCGTGCCCGCGTCCACGCCGCGCTCGGCCAGGTACGCCGCGAAGCGGTCGAGCGCCGTGGCATAGGTGTGCGCGGTGTGCGGCGACTTGCCGCGCAGGCTCTCCGCGAAGGCCGCCATCGCGTCGGCCAGCGCCGGCGGCTGGCCGCCCTCCGCCTCGGGGCCGGTCCCCCCGGCCCCCCAATCCTGGGGGGAGATGCCCTCCCCGGCCCCGGAGGCGGCCCCTCCGGCCCCCCAATCCTGCGAGGAGCAGGACGGGGTGCCGTGCGAACCATCGGCGGGGGAGAGCGCCCCGCTCCCGCTCCCCCTGGGAGAGGGCTGGGGAGATGGCACATCCTCCCCCCCTTCCCGCATCGGGAGGGGGGCCGGGGGGTAGGTCCCGCCGCGGGGTGGCTCGTCGGCGATCATGGGCTCCTCCATAGGCTCGCCCTGAGGATAGCGCGCTGTCGCCCGTCGCCGGCTCACGATGCCGTCACGGCGCGGCCTACCGCGCGCTGGCCGTGATCGTGCCGACCATCCCGTCCTCGCGGTGGCGGTCCACCGAGCAGTAGAACTCGTACGTCCCGACGGGGAGCTGGAACGCGCCGCTCGCCTCGCTGTCCGCCGCCACCACGATGTGCACCCGATAGCCCGCGAGCCGCGCCAGCAGGCCGTGCCCGCCGAGCCGGTCGATCGTGAAGTCGTGGGCGAGCGCGCCGCCGCTGTTGCCCGGCCGCAACCGATTGTCGAAGGTCAGGCGCACGGGCACATCGGCCCGTACCGTGAGCTGGCTGGGCGCGAAGCGAAACTCGGTCGCGGTGATGCTGCTCGTGAGCGTCACGGGCTGGGGAGGCTCGTCGCTCGGCGCCGAGGCCAGCGGCCGCGCGCAGGCGGCCACGAGCAGCCAGCCGAGGAGCAACACCACGGACGGCGGCCCCGCGGTTGCCGCCGCCCGGCGCCGCGCGGCGCTCAGCGCGCCGCCAGCAGCGCGCCGCCGAGCGCCGAGATGACGACGACGAGCCAGGGCGGGACCTTCCAGATCATGAGCAGGCCCGCGCCCACGAGCGCGAGACCGAAGTCGGCGGCGCTGGTGATGGCGCTCGTCCAGACGGGCTGGTAGAGCGCCGCCAGCAGGATGCCGACCACCGCCGCGTTGATGCCCCGCAGCGCCGCCTGGAAGCTCGCATGGGCGCGCAGCGTGTGCCACCAAGGCAGGGCGCCGATGACCAGGAAGAACGACGGCAGGAAGATCGCGACGAGCGCCAGCGCCGCCCCCGGCACGCCCCGGAGGGGCGGGGGCATCACCGCGCCCAGGTAGGCGGAGAAGGTGAACAGCGGCCCCGGCACGGCCTGCGCCGCGCCGTAGCCGGCGATGAACTGCTCGTTCGTCACCCAGCCCGGCGGCACGACCTCGGCCTGGAGCAGTGGCAGCACGACGTGGCCGCCGCCGAACACGAGCGAGCCGACGCGGTAGAAGCTGTCGAAGACGGCGAGCGGCAGGCCGGGGACGACCTGCCGCAGCAGCGGCAGCCCGACGAGCAGCCCGAAGAAGAGCGCCCAGGCGATCGCGCTCGTGCGGCGGCCGACCGGCACGCGCAGGTCCGGCGTGGCGGGCGGCGCGCTGACGCGGAGCAGGCGCCAGCCGACGAGGCCCGCCAGTGCGATGATGAGCACCTGGACCACGGCCGTGGGCGCGGCGAGCATGACCAGCGCCGCCACGATGGCGATCGTCGCGCGCTCGCGGTCGGGGCAGAGCGTGCGCGCCATGCCCCACACGGCCTGGGCGACGACGGCCACGGCGACGATCTTCAGGCCGTGCAGCCACCCGGCGTCGGTCGCGCCGAGGGCGCTCACGCCGTAGGCGAAGAGCACGAGGGCCAGCGCGGACGGCAGCGTGAAGCCGAGCCAGGCCGCCAGGCCGCCCAGCAGCCCCGCGCGCAGGATGCCGATCGAGATGCCGACCTGGCTGCTGGCGGGGCCGGGCAGGAACTGGCAGAGCGCCACGAGGTCCACGTAGGTCTGGTCGTCGAGCCACTGGCGGCGGACCACGTACTCCTCGCGGAAATACCCCAGGTGCGCGATCGGCCCGCCGAACGACGTAAGCCCCAGGCGCGTGGCGACGCCCAGCACCTCCAGCGGCGACCCCAGCGGCCGCTCGACCGCGTACTCTTGCTTGACGCTGGTCATGGCCGGCCGCGCGTCCCGTCACTCATAGCGCTCGGCCACCTCGTGCAGCGACCCCTCGGCGATGCTCAGCGCCTTGAGGGCGGTCTCCAGGTCCTCGCTCGGATGGCTGCCCAGGAACGCGGCCGCATCGGCCTGCAGCCGCCGGACCTGGCCCAGCCACGCCTCGGCCTGCTGGTGGGCCTCGGGATCGGGAGTAGATGCGATGTGCCCGCCCTGGCCGGTGTGCTCGAGCGTCTCTTCGAGCGCGTGGCGCACGATCTGCAGCCCGAGGTCTGCGTGCTCCAGGTCCTCGTAGTGGGTCCGCTGGTGTACGGCCCGGACGCGCTGCCGTAGCTGCTCGACCTCGCCCAGAAGCCGCCGTACCTCGCCGTTGGTCTCCCCCGTCGCATCAGCCATCGCCCTTCTCCTCTCGCCCCGCATCACTTGCCGCCAGCCCGCCGCGCGGGCCGTGCCCCTCCAGCACCTCGGCCACCAGCTCCCGAATCTTAGGCCGCGCTTCCTCCAGCGCCGCGCGGCCGGCTTCGGTGATCGAGTAGTACTTGCGCACCTTGCCGCCCACGACGCGGCTCTCGCGCGCCAGGTAGCCCGCTGCCTCCATCGCGTGCAGCACCGGGTAGAGCGTGCCGGGGCTCAGCTCGTAGCCGTGGCGCCGCAGCTCCGCGATCAGCGCGACACCGTACACGGGCGCCTCCGCGGCATGGTGCAGGACATGAATCTTGACGAAGCCGAGAAAGAAATCTCGCAGCATGGTATCTCTGCTCGATATCGCCCGATGATAATGTGTCCGGCGTGGCTCTGCAAGCCCTGATCCTGCTCACGCCAGCGCCCTGATCCCTGCACCAGCGCGTAAACTGTGGCAGGCGCCGGTCGCGAGAGGTTCTCCATGTCGCAGCACCAGTCGCGGGGACTCGTTAGCCGCCTGCTCGTCGCGCTCACGACCGGCCTAAGTATCGCTGCCCTGTCTTGGATCGGCTACGCAGCGGTGACCTGGCATCGCTACGGCCGCAGCGAGGATTCTGCCGGGGAAGACCCGCTGCTCGACCAGTTCATGCCCGCGTATGAGGTTCGTGAGCGGCACGAGACTCGTGTGGCGGCGCCGGCGGACCTTACGTTCGCGACCGCGCGCCAACTCGACCTTCAGCGCTCGCCAGTGGTGCGCGCGATCTTCGCCATTCGGACGCTGCCCTCGCTGCTGCGCGGCGAGCGCGAGGCGGAGCGGCCGCGCGCCTTCCTCGCGGAAACCTTGAGCCTCGGCTGGGGCCTGCTGGCCGAGGTGCCGGGACGCGAGATCGTCATGGGCGCCGTGACCCAGCCGTGGGAACCCATCGTCGCGTTTCGCGCGCTCCCCCCCGATGAGTTCGCCGGCTTTGACGAGCCGGGCTATGCCAAAATCGTTTGGATCATCGCCGCCGAGCCAGCCGGGCCGGACGAGTCGCTATTCCGCACGGAGACGCGGGTGCGGACGACCGATCCCGAGTCGCGGGAGCGCTTCCGCCGCTACTGGGCCACGTTCTCCCCGGGCATCCTGCTTATCCGTTACGAGGCGCTGCGGCTGGTGAAGGAGGAAGCCGAGCGACAGAGCCGGGCGCGGGGCGCGGACGCAGGCTGTCGCCGCGTACCACCCCAGGACCCCACCTGACCACCAGAGGAATCCACCTGATGCCTCACCACGCGGGTGGCCGCGTGCCGCACCAAGCCGGCAGCCCGGCAGCAGGGGGATCGCCTCTCGGCCCTCGATGCCGACCGGCCCGCGTCGTGCGACGCGGACAACGTGGTAAGGTCGCGCTATGACGCCGCGCCGACGAGCGCCGGCGCGGCGCCGGGCCGCCCGGCCCGCGCCGCGACTTCCGCCAGCAGCGCCGCCCAGGCCGCACGCTCGCCCTCGGGCTGCACAAGCGGCGCGGCCGCGGCGCAGCCGGCCTCGAGCGCGGCGTAGAACGCCGGGTCGCTCTCGGCGCGCCAGAGGAGCCGCGTCAGGGCGGCCGTGTCCTCGACGGGGAAGTAGCCGGGGTAGCCCGCGCCGAGCGTGCCGACGAGGCCGCCGATGCGGCTCGCCACGACCGGCGTCGGCGACGGCTGGGCGAGCGCCTCGCAGAGCGCGTTCGAGCTGCCCTCCATCAGCGACGTGATGGCGAGCAGGTGGCTCCCGGCGACGAGCCGCCGCGTCTGGTCGTGCGGCCGCGCGCCCAGCCAGCGGTAGCGCGGGTTGCGGGCGCTCTCCGCGCGCGCCCGCTCGGCCCAGGCGGGATCGAGCGCCGCCCCCACCTGCACGACCTCGATGCGCGACGCGGCAGGCAGCGCGCGGGCGGCGTAGGCGGTGCGCAGGGGATCCTTCTCCGGCCGCAGGTGCCCGACCACGCAGACGCGGAAGCGGCCGCTCGGCCGCCGGACCACCGCCCGCAGGCAGGGCGCCGACTGGTAGATGACGCGCGCCTTGGCGCGCGCGGCGGCGGGCAGCTCCTCCAGCCCCTGGCGCTGCAGAACGACCAGGCGCGTGGCGAGGGCGAGCGCGCGCTGGGCGTCCGCGTCGCTCTGGATGTCGCGGTAGAGATCAGTGCCCGTGAGGACGACGATCAGCGGGCGCTCGGGCTGCTCCCGCGCGAAGCGCTCGATGGACGGGTAGCTGCGGCGGGCGTGGAGCGCCACTAGCGCGTCGCAGGGCGTGCCATCGTAGGCCGCGGTGATGCGCACGCGGTGCCCGAGCCGGCGCAGGATGGCGCGGTAGCGCGCGGCGGTCACGAGGTTGCCCGTCAGGGCGTTGTCCTGCTGGGGGGTGACGACCTGGAGCTTCACGAGCCGGCCGCCTCGCGCGCGCAGGTGCGGAAGCCGGCCCACACGTCCCGCCGGTCCGGGGTGTAGAAGTTGCGCCAGGTGTTGCGGATCAGCCGCCCGCGCGTCGTCCAGCAGCCGCCGCGCAGCACCTTGTGGTCGCCGAACCAGGGCTGCGAGTACTCTTTGTAGGGATCGGCCACGAAGCCGGGGTAGGGGGCGAAGTCGCTGGCAGTCCACTCCCAGACGTTGCCGAGCATCTGGCGGCAGCCGAAGTAGCTGTCGCCGGCCGGCAGCGCGCCCACGTCCACCGTGCCGCGGCGCCGCCAGTCCAGGTTCGCGCGCTCCGGCGTCGGCGGCGCGTCGCCCCACGGGTAGCGCCGCTTGCGCCAGCCGCCCGCGCCGTCTGGCTCCGCCGCGGCCGCCATCTCCCACTCGGCCTCGGTGGGCAGGCGCCGCCCCGCCCAGTTGCAGTACGCCTCGGCCTCGTACCAGTTCACGTGCAGCACCGGCCGGTGCGGCGCAAGCGGCTGCCAGGCGTCGAACTGCCGCACCTGCCAGCCCGCGGGGCCGCGCCGCCAGTACACCGGCTGCTCGGCGCCCGCCTCCGTGCGCCAGCGCCCGCCGGCCGCGCTCCACCAGCGCGCCTCGCGGTAGCCGCCAGCGTCCACGAAGGCGGCGAACTCGGCGTTTGTCACGGCGGCGCGCGCGATGCGGAATGGCGCCACGTTGACGGGGTGCGCCCACTTCTCGTTGTCGAACACGAACCCGTCGTCGGGCGTGGCGCCGAGCAGGAGCGTGCCGCCGGGCACCGCGACGTCGCCGGACAGCGGGCCGGCCTCGGGCGCGCTATCGGCCGCGTCGGCGGGCGCGTCGGGCAGCGGCGGTGGGGCGTAGCCGTGCGTCTGCCGCGTGTAGGCGAGCGCCTCGGCGTGCATGTCCTCGTGGAACAGCGCGAGCAGGTGGAAATAGCGCGCCGTGTCGCTCAGCGGCTCGGCGTGCAGGTAGCCGAGCACGCGGTCGAGCGTGTCCTGCATGAGCGCGAGCGTCGCGGCGCGGGTCGGCAGCGGCAGGTCCCAGCGCGTGTCGTGGGCCACGGCCGCCGAGTCGTACAGGCGGTCGGCGTCGGCGCGGCCGGGCGGCAGGCCGCGCAGGTGCCGCAGCGCCCACTTCTCCTGGAACCAGGCGACGTGCCCGATCTCCCACAGCGGCGGGTTCACGATCCGCAGCCGTGGGCCAAGCATCTGCTCGTCCGTGAGGTCGGCCACCAGGGCGCACAGGTGGCGCCGCGCGTCCACGAGCATAGCTTCGAGTGCGGCACTGGAGGGGGTGGCTTCTGTAAGCAAGGCGCCGTGTCCTGCCTGTTGTAGAAGTCCGGTGCGCCATATTGTGCCACAATCGCCAGGAACTGTGCATGTTCAATCTATATAACTCGCACTAATGAGTATGATAAGCGACTGTTAGGGTCGGTTGAGGCCTAAACCGTGTGAGGCTCCCGAGAAGGTGCATACCCACGCAGGCGGCGGCCGGTGCGGCGGCGGTAGACCCACTCGGCGACGAAGCTGAGGCCGAGCAGGCCGATGAGGGCCACCAGCGGCGCGAGCGTGCCGAGCTGCACGATGTACACGCACAGCAGCGTGAACGTGGCGAGGCAGGCGCTGGTAGCTCGCGTTCGCCGCGCGGCGCTCAGGAGGCCGGCGCGGCGGGGCCATCCAGCGGCAGGCAGACGGTGAACACCGCGCCCGCCCCCTCGGCGCTCTCGACGACCACGGTGCCACCGTGCTGCTCGACGATCTGCCGCACGGCCGCCAGGCCGATGCCGCTGCCTCTGATCTGCCCCACGACGCGGCTGCCGCGATAGAAGCGGTCGAAGATCCGCGGTAGCTCGTCGCGCGGGATGCCCATCCCGTGGTCCTGCACCTGCAGCTCGGCCCAGCGCGCGTCCGCCGCGGCGACCTCGCGCGTCTGGACCACGACGACGCCGCCCGCCGGGCTGTACTTGATCGCGTTCGCCAGCAGGTTGCCCACGACCCGTTCCAACCGCGCGCCGTCCCACAGCCCCTCCAGGCGCGGGACCGCGCTCTCGAAGCGCAGCTCGTGCGCGGTAGTCGTCTCCTGGCAGTCCGCGACGACGCGCGCCACCAGCGCCACGAGATCGGTCGAGTGCCGCTCGAGCTCCAGCGACCGGCCGACCTGCAGCCGCGCCAGGTCCAGTAGCTCGTCCACGAGCGCTGCCATCTGGCTCGTGGAGGTCTCGATGTGCCGCGCAAGCCGCGCAAGCTGCTCGGGCGGCACGGCGCCGCGCGCGGCCTGGCGCTGCAAGAGCTGGGCGGCCCCGCGGATCGCCGTCAGCGGGTTGCGCAGGTCGTGCGCCGCGCTCGCCAGGAACTCGTCGCGCGTGCGCACGGCCTCCTCCGCCAGCGTCCGGGCGGCGACGGTCTCCCGATAGTACCGCGCCAGGCGACCGCCCAGGTACCAGCCGATCCAGCCGACCAGCAGCACGATCACGCCGAGCAGCGCCAGCCGCTCGACGAGGTTGCGGCGCACCCAGGCGAACGCCGAGGCGGTCGGCTCAGCGACGAGCACGCCCCAGCCGTGGGCGGCCACCGGGGCGTAGGCGACGAGCGTTTCGGCGCCCGCGATCTGCACGACCTGGCTGCCCGCCGCGCCAGCTAGCACGGCGTCGATCTCCGGCCGCCCGCGCAGCGACGCGAGGCTCGTCAGCGGCGCCGGAGCGTCTGACACGAGGGCCTGGCTGGCCGCGTCCACGACGACCACCTGGATCTGGCCCGACCCGATCTGCGCCTGGAGGCTCTGGCCGAGCCGGGCCGTGGGCAGCGCGACCACGAAGATGCCACGCCCACCGGTGGGCAGGTCCACCGGCGCGGCCAGCACCACGCCCGCGCTCCCGCGCACGCGCCCGACGATCCCGTTACTCACCACGGGGCGACCCGTGGCCACGGCTTCCTGAAAGTACGGGCGGTCGCCCACGTACACCGAGTGCGGCGGGGTGCTATGCGTGACCAGGTTCCAGCCGTCGGCGTCCACGAAGCCGGCGCCATCCCAGGCCGGGTTCGCGTCCGCCAGCCGCTTCAGGTAGCGGGCCGCCGCGTCGGCGTTGGCGGGGTCGGCGAGGCCCGGCGCCAGGGCGACCGCCTGCGCCGTGGTGAGATTGTCGTTCAGGAAGCTCTCGACGACCAGCGCGGCGGCCCGCGCCAGGGCCAGACGGCTTTCGATCACCCGCTCGCGGTCGGCGGCCGCGGCCGTCCACAGCCACCCGCCGGCCAGCAGCACGAGCGGCAGGGCGGAGAGCGCGACAACGCGTAGGACGCCAGCCCGCTGCGACAAGAGCCCGCGCCTCCCCCTGGTGCTGCCGCCTGCGACCCGCCCCATCATACTCCACCATCCCCGCCCGTGCGACTCGCCCGGGACGATCGTGCGCGCTGGCGCGCCAGTTGCACGTGGGCCGAGGGGGCTTCCAGGGCGCCGGCCGCGGGCGGTGGGACCGGCTATACTGCCTCATGTAGCGTCCACGGTGGGGCTGTGCTGCCTGTTGAGCCCGCATGGGGAGGAGGCGATCGTGCAGGCGAAAGAGGGCGTCGTCGAGCGGCTGAACGCGATCCTGACCAACGAGCTGACCGCGATCAACCAGTATTTCCTGCACGCCGAGATGTGCCGCAACTGGGGCTACGAGCGGCTCTACGACAAGCTGCGCGATTTCAGCATCGAAGAGATGAAGGACGCCCAGCGGCTGATCGCCCACATCCTGTACCTGGAAGGGCTGCCGAACTTGCAGCGGCTTGGTACCATCCGCGTGGGCGAGAACGTGCCGGAGGATATTCAGCTCGACGCCGACCTGGAGCGGAACGCGGTGAGCGCCCTGGCCGAGGCGATCGCGCACTGCGCCCAGGTGGGCGACTACACCACGCGGGGCATGCTCGAGGACATGATCGCCGATGAGGAGCGCCAGCTCGACTGGCTGGAGACCCAGCAGCACACCATCAGCCAGGTGGGCCTGGAGAACTACCTGGCCCAGCAGATCCACGACGAGTAGTTGCCCGCGGCTCGCGCGGCCTGGCTAGAAAGCGGGACACCACGCCGGGCGGCCGGCGGTAGCGGCCGGCGTGGCCGCCATCTTTGGCGCCCGCGCGCGCTCGTGCTCGTCCAGCGCCACCGCGACAAACCGGTCGATTTCCCGCGCGCAGCGACCGCAGCAGCCGTCGCTGTCCAGCCCCAGGGAGCGGACCAGGCCGTCGGGCGTCGGGTAGCGCTCCCGCGCCACGCGCCGGACATCCGACTCGGTCACGCCGTTGCACACACACAGGTACATGCTCGCCACCCCTACGCCAGCTACCCGCTCGGCCCCGGTCGGCCGTAATGATCGGGGACCCCGACAGCCGGCCGGCGATCGGTGGCCCGCGGCAGGCGCGCGCGGGCGGTCGGACCGCGCTGCGTGGGCGCGCTTAGCCGTGATCTAAGCGTACACTAAACAATCAAGTTCGTCAACACTGCGGGAGGGGCGATAGTGGGCGGGGACAGTAACCTGCGTCACATTTCCGAGGCGCCTGCGGCCAGCTCCCGGAGGGCGCAAGGGGGAGACGCTCCGTAACGCCCGCGTGGGGGCTGTTCGCGTGGCGGGCGGCGGCGCGCAGCGCGCGGGACCGGACAGCCGGCGGCCGGACGCCCGGCCGCCGGCTGTGCAGGGGCGCTTACTGGCTGAGCTGGCCGCGGATGGCGCCGCCGGGGAAGGCGCTGTTGTGGACGTTTACGTAGAAACCGGCCGGGTTCGCCAGGATGTCCGAGACGAGCGCGGCGTCCACGCCCTCGACGCAGCCGCTCGAACTGCCGCTGGCCGGCGTCTCGAAGGGCACGACCACAGGTCCGTTGGCGCCGGCCTCGCCGCGGTGGATGTGCGCCGCGCTGGCAGGCGGGTCCAGCGTGACGGTCAGCTCGTAGCAGACCGTGCTCGCGCCCGGGTCAACCGTCACGCTGGCCGTGCCGTTGCCGTTGCCAGGGCCGCTCAGCGTGGCCGAAAGGGGCGTCTGAGCGAACGCCGTGCCGACGAGCGCGCCGCTCAGCAATAGGCTGGCCGCGAGCGCGCGGGGGGGGCTGGCGCCGAGATGCCGAATCATACAAATACCCTCCTTTGCACACGCAGCATACACCAAGTCTCGCCGCGCGTGCTCGTTACGCCTAACGTCCGCGGCCGGGTTACGCGCGGCCATCCGTCAGCCGTTTCTGGGACAGCCCCCAAGCGCATCGCCCGCGGGGGCGCGCTCGCCTGCCCCGCGCGCCCCCGCGTCGCTAGCCCCGCAAGAAGAAGTAGAGCGCCATGCCCAGCCCGAGGGCGATCACTAGCCCGCGCACGACGGGCGTGCGGCGGCTGCCGCCGCACGCCCGTCGTGCCGGCGTAGCCGTCGACGACGCTGGGCACGAGCAGCAGCAGGCGGAAGGGGGCGGCGCGCAGCTCGCGCCGGTAGACGCTCAGGATCGCCAGGCCGCTCGGCCACAGGGCGGCCGTGTTCGTGGCGTTCGCGTTGACCGATGGCACGCCCGTCAGCAGGAGCGCCGGGAACGTGAGGAAGCTGCCGCCGCCCGAGAGCGAGTTCAGCACGCCGCCCACGAGCGCCGCGCCGAACAGCAGCGCGGCCTGCGGCAGCCAGGCGATCAGGTCAATCAGCATGCGCCTCGCCAATTATTCCGGGCAGTCGATAATTCTAGTGGAGGGATTGACCGGGGGGCTGGAGGCGGACGATGCTGCGACCTTACGCCTTGGCTGCCCACTGGCGCGCCACGGACCAGGGCCTGCCGCGGCCCACCGGCGGGCTGGCCGCGCCCGGCGCCTGTGCTGCCGCGACCTGCGCGATTGCACCCGATGGCGAGATCGTGGTGCTGCGTTGCGCGCGCCCGCGCGGCCATTGCTCGCCCCACCGCATCATCTGGCCCGCGCTCGACGAGGACGGTGGCCCCATCGCCATCGAATGGCGGCAGCCCGGCCTCCCCGCCGTCTAGCGCCGCGGGCGGCCGACGGCGCAGGCGGCGTCTCATCGGGGCAAGCTGCTGTCCGCCGGTGTCCCGCGCCCGGGCCCGGGCGCGCCCTGCTTCCCCAGCCGTCCCTACACCTTGCACCCGCTGCCACCGGTGGCCGCCGGCCCTGGCTCCGCGGCCCGGTGTGGCGTATCCTCCTTCAAGGGGCGATGCCGCAAGGGCGGGGGTGCGACGTGACGAACGTGCCCGCGTGGGTGCTGCTCGGGCTGCTGTCGGCGCTGTTCGCGAGCCTGGTGGCGATCTTCGGCAGGCTCGGCTTGCAGGCGGTCGATCCCACGGCCGCCACCGCCGCGCGCTCGGTGGTGATGATGGCCGTGCTGGTCGGCGCGACGCTGGTGAGCGGCCGGCTGAGCGCGCTGCAGGGCGCCGACGCGCTGGCCTGGACGATGATCCTGCTCAGCGGGCTAGCCGGCGCGGCGTCGTGGCTGTGCTACTTCCTGGCGCTGCAGTTGGGCCAGGCCGCGCCCGTCGCCAGTCTCGACCGGCTGAGCCTCGTCTTCACCGTGTTCCTCGCCGCCCTCGTCCTGGGCGAGCCGCTCAACTTGCCGCGCGTGGCGGGCGCGGCCCTCGTCGTCGGCGGGGTCTACCTCATCTCCTCGAGCTGATCCCGCATCCGCTGATCGCCGTCGCCGTGGCCGCGCCCCCCACTGCTGGCGAGCGCGGCGCGAAGAGAGCTGGGAGTGGGAGCTGTCCGCTGCCTCAGAACTCGTGGAGCTGGGGGCTGGCTTCTCCCAGGGCCCGGGCCGGTTGGCGCGCGGCGCCCGCGATACTGTATACTGTCGTCAGTGGTTCACAGGATACCAGCGCGCGCTGCCACGAAGCGTTTCTCCTCTAGCGTCTCCACGCCAGATCGAGAGCCCTCCCGGCCAGTTCACGGTGATTTCCCTGGGCCAACTCTACTCCCACGGGAGACATCGGTGATTTCTATGGCATACGCAGACAAGACCCTCGTCTGCCGCGACTGCGGCAACGAGTTCACCTTCACGGCCGGCGAGCAGGAGTTCTTCGCACAGAAGGGCTTCGTCAACGAGCCGGGCCGCTGCAACGAGTGCCGCGCGGCCCGCAAGAGCCAGCGCGGCGGCACGAGCTACGACAGCGACCGCGGCTACAACGGCGGCTACGGCAGCTACTCGCGCGCCCCGCGCGAGATGTTCGAGGCCGTCTGCTCGGAGTGCGGTGGCGTCGCCCGCGTGCCGTTCCAGCCGCGCAGCGACAAGCCGGTCTACTGCTCGAGCTGCTTCGAGCAGAAGCGCAGCTACCGCTAAGGGGAGCGCGGGACGGGGCGCCACTGCGCCCCATCTCAGCTCTTCCTAAGCTACAAAATGGCGCGGGCCACGGCCCGCGCCATTTTGTGCCCGGCCGCTCACGGCCCGGCCGGCAACCGCCCGTCGCGCAGGAACGCCAGCAACGCGTCGGCGCGCCGCAACAGCGCCAGCGGCGTGTCCACGTGGCTCGTTTCCGGTAGCGGCGTCCACGCGACCGGCGCCCCCGCCTCCTGGAGCCGCTGCACGAACGCGAACGCCCGCTCGGGCCGCACGTCATCGTCCCGTGCGCCGTGGACGACCCAGATCGGCGGGGTGTCGCCACGCGCGTACGCGCGTGGCGACTGCGCCTCCCACGTGGCCGGGTCAGAGCCAAAGGCCTGCCGAATGAGCTGCCCGCTCAGGCCGCCGTCCGCCACCGCCGCCGGCAGGTTGTAGATGCTGCTGACGAGCAGCAGCCCGTCAATGCTCACGTCGTCGCGCAGCACGGCCAGCGCCGCGAGCTGCGCGCCCGCGCTGTGGCCGCCCAGGATGAGCGCCCCTCGCTCCGGCAGGCCCGCCGCGAACGCGACGGCGCGCTCGATGTCGGCCACCGCCGTTGCGGGCGCGTCGGGCGTGTACTGGGGCACGACAACCGTGGTCCCGGCGCTCTGCAGCGCGCTGGCGAAGGGATGGACGATCGCCGCGCCGAACGCCGTGCAAGAGCTGTTCCGCGGTGGCAGGCGGCCAGGGGGCCGGCGTCCGTTGACACGTCCGGGATCGGCTGCCATACTTCCGCCAACGCCAAGGGTGTAGGGCCCTGGCCGCCTGGCGGCGATGCGGCCCAGGCCCCGGGGCGCCGCAGGACGGGACGGCCGGCGCGCTCCGGGGGCGCCCGGTCGCGCCGACGATCGTGCAGGGGGTTGGTAGATGGCTGGTGGCTATCGGGCACCGCGAGTCGGGCGCGGGGTGCGCGCGTCCCTGCTCACGCTCATGGCAGCGTGTCTGTGGCTGGGAGCGTGCGCGCCCGCGCCGGCGCGCGAGAGCGGCGCGCCCGCCCCGGCCGCGGCCGCGCCGTCGGGCCGCGCGGCGCCCACGACCGGGGCGGGCGCCAGCGGCGCCGACGGGCCGGCGCCAGCCGCTAGCGCTCCCACGGCGAGCGCCCCTGCCAGCGCCGAGCCAGCGCCCGAGCGGGACACGTTGAACGTGGCCGTCGCGGCGCTGGGCTCGACCTCGCTGCCGCTGCAAGTCGCTATCGACGCGGGCTACTTCCGCAACCGCGGCCTCACCATCAACCTGAGCGTGCTCGCCGCCAGCGTCGCCGTCCAGGCGCTCATCTCGGGCAGCATCGACCTCTACCAGGGCGGTGCCACGGCCATCGCCGGCCGCCTCGGCGGCGCCGACATCATCTACGTGGGCGCGCCCGTCGACCGCAGCTCCCTGCTGCTGCTGGGCCAGAAGGGCATCACCACGTTCCCCGAGCTGCGCGGCAAGAGCGTCGCCACGACGTCTGTCGGCGCCTTCGGCGAGATCGCGCTGCACCAGACGGCCAAAGAGTTCGGTATGGTCGCCGGCCAGGACTTCGAGGTGCGCTACCATCCCAGCCCGGATGCCGCCGCCGCCACGTTCACCTCCGGCGCTACCGCTGGCGTCATCATCACGCCGCCGCAGAGCCTCATGCTCGCCGAGCAGGGCTACCCCGTCATCTTCGACTACTACCAGCGCGGCCTGCGCATCACCGGCCCCGGCATGGCGGTCATGGGCCCCTTCGCCCGCGAGAACCCGAACACCCTCAAGGCGTACATGCGCTCCTACCTCGACGGCGTGAAGCGCACCTTCGATGACCGCGACTACGCCATCGCCGTGAACGCGAAGTACACCGGCCTGCAAGACCCGCAGGACCTGGCGCAGGACTACGAGCTGAGCAGTAAGGTGTGGAACAAGGACCTGCGAGTATCGCGCTCGGCTATCGAGATCGTGCTGCAGAACTCGCCCATTCCGAACGCCGCGACCGCGAACCCCGACGACTTCTACGACAACTCGCTGATCGAAGAGGTAAACGCCACCTACGCGAGCAAGCTGTTCCCCGACGTGTTCGCACAGCGCTGACCTGCCAACCAAGGAGGCACATATGCAGCCGCGCTACGCGATCATCGATGCCGACGCCCACGTGGTGGAGCGGGGGTCAGAGACGTACCGCCCCTATCTGCCCGAGGCGTACCGCCAGCGCACGGGCTCGTTCTTCCCCAGCCCTGCCTGGGACGTGCGCATGAACGGCACGCTCGGCAAGCTCGACCCGAGCGAGCCGCAAGTCTACCTGCAAGACATGGACGCCGAGAACATCCGCACGCAAGTGCTCTTCCCCAGCAACGCGCTCTCGATCGGCTTCGTCCGCGAGCTGGACTGGGCGCCGGTGCTCGCCGCGGCTTACAACGACTGGCTACGCGACTTCTGCCAGCACGCGCCCGACCGGCTCAAGGGCGTGGCCGTGATCGCGCCGCAGAACCCGTCCGCCGCGGTCGCCGAGATGGAGCGGGCGGTGAGCAAGCTCGGCATGGTCGCCGTGATGATGCCCACCTACATCTCCCCCGGCCTGGACACCGGCCACGAGCAGTTCTGGCCAATCTACGCCCAGGCCGAGCGGCTGGGCGTGCCGCTTGCTTTCCACGCGACGGCGCAGGCGGCCGTGGGCAACACGCGCTTCCACTCGTACATCGGCGTTCACATGACCTCTCATCCCTTCGAGCAGATGATCTCGATCATCAGCATGATCGCGGGCGGGGTGCTCGACCGCTTCCCGCGGCTGCAGGTCGCGTTCCTCGAGGCGGGCGTCGGCTGGGTGCCGTACTGGATGGACCGCTTCGACGAGAAGTGGGAGAAGCGCACCGCTGAGACGCCGCGCTCGGAGCTATTGCCCAGTGAGTACGTGAAGGCCGGCCGCTGCTACTTCACCTGCGAGGGCGAGGAGAGCGCGCTGCCGCTGTTCCTCGAGCGCTTCGGCAACCGCTGCGTGATGTACGCCAGTGACTACCCGCACTGGGACACCGGCTGGCCGAACACCGCGCGCGAGATCCTGGAGCGCGCCGACCTCACGCCCGACACCAAAGCGCGCATCATGTCGCTCAACGCCCGCGAGTTCTATCACCTCAGCGAGTGAGGGAGAGGACAAGGTAGGGCAGGGGCTGGTCCCCCGCCGCCCGGCGTCGCGCGATGCGAGGCGGCGGGGTACGAGACCCCGCCCTACCGCAACTGGCAGCAGGCCCCACGTTTTTGGCCCCGATACCTTGACGTTTGGCTGCCGTAGGCGTACCCTTGCGACACCACGCGAGGAGGACGGACCGATGGCTACCGACTGGGCCGGGCTACTGAAGCCGCGCGAGCGCCACTCCACGCCGTCGCGCCGGCCGTTCCCGCTGCCGCCGCGCCTGCAGGAGCAGCTCGAGCGGGCGAAGGTCGCGATCGAGGAGCCGCTGGTCGGCATCACCGCCGACGGCACGCCGCGGCCGGGCCTGTTCGCCATCCAGCCCACTGGCGTCTCCACGGCGCCGATCCGCGCCGCGGCCGAGGCCTGGCTGGCGGCGCTCACCCCCGCGCAGCGCGAGGCCGCGACCTTCCCCGTGGACAGCCCCATGTGGCGCGCCTGGAGCAACATCCATCCGTTCTTGATGCGCCACGGCGTCATGTTCGAGGAGATGACTGACGCGCAGCGCGACCTCGGCCTGGCGCTCTTGCAGGCGACCCTTAGTTCGGCGGGCTACCAGCTCGCCCGCGACGTCATGCGGCTCAACTACACCATCGGTGAGCTCACCGGCCGCTGGGACGACTACGGCGAGTGGACCTACTGGCTCAGCATCTTCGGCACGCCCTCGGCCGACGCGCCCTGGGGCTGGCAGGTGGACGGCCATCACTGCATCGTCAACTGCTTCGTGCTCGGCGACCAGCTCGTGATGACGCCGACGTTCCTTGGCTCCGAGCCGGTGCTGGCCGTGAGCGGCAAGTACGCCGGCACGCGCGTCTTCGAGGCAGAGGAGGCGAACGGCCTCGCCCTCATGCAGGCGCTGCGCCCCGAGCAGCAGCGCCAGGCGCTGATCGGCGACAACGCCCACAACGAGGCGTTTACCTCGGCCTTCCGCGACAACGCGCGCATCCCCTACGCGGGCATCCGCGCCGACGCGCTCAGCGCCGACCAGCAGGCGCTGCTCGTGCGCCTGATCGAGACGTACGTCGGCCACATGCGCCCCGGCCACGCGGTGGTGCGCCTGGCGGAAGTGCAGCGGTACCTGCCCGAGACGTACTTCGCCTGGATGGGCGGCTGCGCCGACGACAGCGTGTTCTACTACCGCGTGTACAGCCCGGTGATCCTGATCGAGTTCGACCACCAGCTTGGCCTGGCACTCGACAACGACTTCCCGAATCGCCAGCATATCCATACCGTGGTCCGGACGCCAAATGGCAACGACTACGGCAAGGACCTGCTGCGCCAGCACTACGAGCAAAGCCCACACCACCAGCCGGCAGCCGCCCGCGGCTAGCCCTACGGGGTGCAGGAGGGGCCAACAGCATCACCAGGCTCTTCTAGCCTCTTCCCCCCATTATTGGGGGGCCGGGGGAGCCGAGGAGGGCCGCTCCCCCTTCCCGCACCGGGAGGGGGGGGCTGGGGGGTAGGTCGGCCGGGGGGGCCGATAGTAGCGCGCAAGCGGAGGAAGCCATGCGACCCATTGCAGCGGTAGTGTTGCTCGTGGCGCTCGGGCTGGGCGCCGCCTGCGGGCCGAGCGCCACCGGGGCGGGCGCGGGCGCCACGGCGAGCAAGCCCTCAGGCGCGGAGCCGGCCGCGAATAGCGGCGGCGGGGCCGCGGTGGCCCCGGCGGCCAGCGCCCCGGCGGCTGGTGGCGCCGCGCAGGCGAGCGCGCCCAGCCCGCTCGACGCGGTCATCGCCGCGGCCGCCAAGGAAGGCGTCTTCCAGTTCTACGGCCCCTCCACGCTCTCCAAGGCCGATGCCGCGCACCTAATGGACCTGTTCAACCAGAAGTATGGCCTGAGCATCGAGCACCAGTTCACCCAGTCAGGCTCGATGACGCGTGATACGGCCCGCATCATTACCGAGGTCGGCGCCGGCCAGGTCCCCACCTGGGATCTCATGATCATGACCGACGCCCACTACGCCATGCTGTTCAGCAACGGCGTTCTGGAGAAGGTCGACTGGGCGGCGCTCGGCGTGGAGCCGCGCTCGATCTCCAACGAGGGCACGGCGATCATGGCCGCCTCGACGTTTGTCGCGCCGGCTTACAATCCCGAGGTGGTGCGGTCTGAGGACGCCCCGAAGGACTGGGGCGACCTGGCCGACCCCAAGTGGCGCGGCAAGATCGGCGTCTCGACCGCCACGCACTTCTGGGCGCGGCTGGCCCAGGCCTGGGGCGAAGAGCGCACGACCCGCCTGGTCGAGGGAATCGCGGCCAACCAGCCGGTGCTCGGCAACCTGCCCGAGACCTACACACGCGTCACGCTCGGCGAGCTGGCGATCTTCAGCGCGGCCTCCGACAGCTTCTGGATCCGGGCGCGGAAGGCGGGCGCGCCGCTCACCGTGGTCGAGACGGCGAAGCCGATCATCGCGCAGCAGTACGATGTCGGGATCCTGAAGGGCATCCGCAACCCAAACCAGGCCAAGCTCATGGCGGTGTTCTTGCTCTCGCCCGAGGCGCAGGCTTTCTGGGAGGAGACCCAGGGCCAGACCTCCATGTTCATCGAGGGCACGACTGCCAACCGCTACGCCCAGAGCAAAGAGACCGTAACGCTCGACCCGAAGTTCGGGACCGAGCAGCTTGACGATCTCACCGAGAAGTACGGCCGCATGATGGGGTTCCGCTAGCATCGCCAGGGGTGCCAGGCGTAGCGGCGGGTCTCGTGCCCGCCCGTGGCCGTCGAGGCCGCAGCTCTGGCCGGAGCCAGTGTAGGGGCGCTGCTGGCAGCGCCCCGGTTGGCTCGCGGGCCCATCTATCGAGGCGCGGCAAGGAGGCGAGGGACACGTGAGCATCGTAGCCGATACCCGAGTCGCTGGTATCCCGATCGGGCGCCGCCTGGGCGCGCCCACGAGCGGCGGCCTCTTCAGCGTCGGCGTCCTCGCCGTCCTGGCGCTGCTCATCGGCATCCCCACGCTCGCCGTGCTCATCATGAGCCTGCGCACGGGGCTGCCCGGCCAGGCGCGGCCGCTGACGTTCGCCAACTTCGCGGAGGTGTTCACCGACCCGTTCACCGGGCAGGTGATGGGGAACACCCTGGCCTTCGCCGTCGCGACGATCGGGGTGACGCTGCTGTTCGCGGTGCCGCTCGTCTGGCTCATGACGCGCACCGACCTGCCGGGCAAAGAGACGATCTACGTGTTGATGACCGTGGGTATCCTCATCCCGGTCTTCCTGCGCGTGATCGGCTGGATTCTCCTGTTTAGCCCGCAGATCGGCATCGTGAACCAGGCGCTCATGAACATCTTCGGGCTGAGCGAGGCGCCGCTCAGCCTGTACAACGTTTTCGGCATGGCGGTGACGCAGGGCATCTCCTTCGTGCCGGCCGCCTTCTTCATGCTCGCGGCCGCCTACCGCGCCATCGACCCCGCCCTCGAAGAGGCCGCCTACACCAGCGGCGCGAGCAAGCTGCAGACCGTCCTGCGCGTGAACGTGCCACTCACCCTGCCGGCCATCCTCGGCGTGATGATCTATTTGTTGATGACGGCCATCTCCGTCTTCGAGACGCCCGCGCTGCTCGGGCTGCCGTCGCGGACGTTCGTGCTCAGCTCGGCCATCTACTTCGCCGTCACGCCGCAGACCGGCCTGCCGAAGTACGGCCTCGGCGCCACCTACGGCCTCATCATGATGGCGCTCGGCCTGCTCGCCAGCTATCTGTACTTCCGCGTCGTCAGCGAGGGGAAGAAGTACGCGGTCATCTCGGGCAAGGGCTACCGGCCCCGCCAGCTCGAGCTGGGTAGCTGGAAGTGGGCGGCGATCGGCTTCGTCGCCTTCTACTTCGCGCTGGAGATCTTCCTGCCGTTCGCCGCGCTCATCTGGGCGTCGCTGCTGCCCTACTTGCAGGTGCCGTCGGCCGCCGCGCTGCGCGATGTCACCCTCGCCAACTACTTCACCCTGCCGAGCTACGTCAGCGCCACGCCGATCGTAAACACGGTCCTGCTGGTGATCGCCGCGCCCACGCTCACGATCATCCTGTCGCTCGCTGTGTCGTGGATCGTCGTGCGCTCGCGCTCGGCCGTGCGCGGCCCGATCGACATGCTGGCGTTCCTACCCCACGCTATCCCTTCGATAGTCTTTGCCGTCGCGCTCGCCTGGCTGGCGCTCACCTACCGCACCTGGCTGCCGCTCTACGGCAGCATCGTGCTGATCATCATCGCGCACACCATTGCCCAGCTCGCCTACGGCACGCGCACGATGAACAGCACGCTGATCCAGGTGCACAGCGAGCTAGAGGAGGCGGGCAAGCTCTCCGGCGCAAATGGGCTGCAGGTATTCCACCGCATCCTTCTGCCGCTGGTGGCCGGCGCGGTGTTCAACGCCTGGCTCTGGCTGGCGCTGCTGTCCTACCGCGAGGTGACGATGGCGCTCGTGCTCTACTCGCCGGCCTCCGAGGTGCTGCCGACGCTCATCTGGAAGCTGTGGGCCTCGTCGTCGGTCGGCCAGGTGTCGGCGCTCGGCGTGCTGCTGATCCTGCTCGTCACGACGATTGTCTTCCTGCTGCGCTCGGTCTTCACCCGCGTGCAGCGCGCCAGCGCGCTCGGCTGACGCCGCGCTCGATGCCTCCCCCTCTCCCCCTGGGAGAGGGTCGGGGTGAGGGCGCGTCCTCCCCCTCTCCCCCTGGGAGAGGGTCGGGGTGAGGGCCGTCCTCCCCCTCTCCCCCTGGGAGAGGGTCGGGGTGAGGGCGGGCGGTGCTACCGAGGCCGCAAGGGACTTCGGAGCTCGGGGGCGCTGCGACGGCATTGTGACGCCGCAGCGCCCCTCCTATATGGGCGCCTGCCCACGCCAGGTCCGCTATACTTGGGTGCCTGACACCGGGGCGATGGAGCACTGAGCGTGACCGTGCAGCCGAAGCGTAGCAAGCGCCCTTACCGCTGGCTGGCGTCGCTGGCGCTAGCGGTCCCGCTCGTCGCGCTGCCGGCGAGCCCCGTCGCCCGCGCCGACGACTGCGACGTGCGCGGCACTGTCGAGCGGCCGACCGAGGACGCGGTGGTCACCAACCAGCCGGTGATCATCAGCGGCTGGGCCGCCGACATCAGCGCCGAGAACGGCACCGGTATCAGCGAGGTGCGCGTGGCGCTCGACGCCGACCCCGATCAGGGCGGCGTGCCGGTGCCGGCGCTCTACGGCTGGCAGCGGCCGGACGTGGCCGAGCTACTGGCGGCGCCGCGCTTCGCGCCTAGCGGCCTGGCGCTCTCCTGGGACGCCACCGGCGTGGCGCCGGGCCGGCACACGCTGTACATCCAGGCCCACAGCGCCTGCGGCTGGATCACCGTCACGCGCACCGTGCTCGTCGCCGGCCAGAGCACGACGTCCGCGCCCGCCGGCGCCACCCCCACCCGCACGACCGCAGCCGGCGCCGCGACGCCCGTCACGACCGCCCCGCGCACCACGGGCGCCAGCCCCAGCGGGCCGGCCGGCCCGACCGCCCCCGGCGCCGCTGGGGCCGCCACGCCCGGCGCCGCGACCACCGCAACGGGCGCCCGGCCCGGCGCCCCGACCCTCACGCCCACCCCCGCCGCGCCCCGCGCCCAATAGCGCCGCGCCATCTTCCCGGATGCCGCCGAGCGGCGTTGCGCGCGCCCCGGCAGCGAGGCGTCCGACTCCCGGTCCGATGCCGGCGCTCGGCGGCGCATCTCACAGCCGGGGCGCGCCGGCGGGGGGCGGGGGCGGCAGGCCGGTGGCCTCGGCCCAGTAGCTCGCATCGTAGTAGCGCTCGACGGGCGGGTAGGGCGGGCGGCCGAAGCCCATCTGGATGCGCAGCGTCTGCAGCCGCAGTAGCCCCTCGGGGTCAATCGCCGCGTGCGGCACGACGTGGCTGTAGCGCAGCTCGGCTTGCTCGCGCGAGAGCCCCTGCTCGCGCTGCATCAGCGCCAGCGTCGCCTCGCGGTGCTCCGGCTCGAGCAGCCAGTCGGTCGCCTGCGCGTAGGCGCGGATGAAGCGCACCAGCCGCTCGCGGTTCGCCTCGGCCCAGCGGCGCAGCGTCCAGCCGCACATCAGCGGGTAGTCGCGCACGTAGTCGTTCGCCGCCGCCAGGCGCCGGCAGCCCGCCTGCACCGCCGTCGCGTCGTGCGGCGGTGGCAGCATGGCGGCCGCCACCTCGCCGCGCAGCAGCGCCTCCAGCCGCACCGGCGAGCTGCCGATGATTCGCACCTGGTACGCGTCGTCGCCGATGCCGTTGTCGCGCATGATCTTTAGCCGCACCACGTCCAGGTTCGAGTCGCCCGGGTCGCCCGCGAGCAGCTTGCCGCGCAGCTCGCCCACGCTGGCGATGCCGGGCGCGCCGACCAGGTGCGCGTCCAGGCCGCGCTCGCCCTGCAGGAACAGCACGTAGTCGGTGCCGTCGGCATCCACGCGCGCCATCATCGTGTCGGCGCTCGACAGCGTGAGGTCCCACTTGCCCGCCGCCATGCCCGCGTTGTGGTCGGGCGCATAGGTCGTCACGTGGTACTCGACCTCCAGCCCCTCGCGGGCGAAGAAGCCCTGCTCGCGCGCCACCAGGAACGGCGGCCGCGGATGGTAGCCCGTCGCGCGCAGTACGTCCATGCGATTCAGTCCCTCACGGCCAATAATCGCCCTCCTGGCACGTTATAGTGGCCCACCTGGCCGGGCACCGCAAGCGGTGCAGCCAGGCGGGGTAAAAGAGTGACCCCGCCTGGCTGCACTGGCCATCCCGCGCGGCACACCGTTCGGTCTGGGCGGGGCCACCACCGCGCCCCCCCGCGGCCCCGCTGGGTGTTGCGCAACAGGCTAGGCGGCGCGCCGGCCCACCGTGCCGGCGGCCGGCTCTGCCCCCCGCCGCCAGTCCATCAGCGCGTTCGTGAGCCGAGCCGAGACTCCGGCGAATTGGCTTCCATGACCGAGCGCGGCGCGCGCCTCCGCTTGCTTGCCGGCGAGCGCCAGGCTCAGGACGCTGGCGGCCTCGCCATGGAACCGTGCGTGAAGCTCGCGTACCGTGGCGTAGTGGCGCGACGCTTGCTGCTCAGCGCCGACCTCGTTGTATAGCCAGCCACCGAAGGGGCAGGCGTTGTCGCGGCGGGCGGTGGCCACATCCGTGTCGGATTGCCCGGTCTGAATCGCCTGTAGCAGGCGCTCTCGCCAGGCCGCGTGGGCCTGGATGGCCGCGCTGAGCTGTGGGTCCAGGTCTTTGTCGCGCCCGCCCTCGACACTCGCGCCCAACTGGAAGCGGGCGACCAGCTCTTGGAGCTGCTGCGCGGTGATCGCCAGCGCCTCGGCCTGGGCGGTCATCTCCTCGACCTGGGCGCTCATCTCCTCCGCGGACGCCGACACCTCTTCGGTCGCGGCCGAGTTCTCCTCGGCCACCGCCGCGATGCTGCCCACGGAGCGGCCCACGCTCTCGGCCGACGCCGCCATCTCCTCGGCGGCGGCCGTCGCCTCCTCGACCACCGCCGAGATCGAGGCCATCGCGCTCGACACCTCACGGCTGCGGGCGGCCATGTCTTGCGCGCCGCTGGCGATCTCGCCGACCTGCTGGACGGTCTGCTCGACGGCCCGGCGGATCTCCCGCAGGGCCTGGCCCGCCTCGTCTGCCTGCGCCGAGCCCGCGGCGACCTTGGCCGCCCCCTGCTCCATCGCCTGCACCGCGTCGCGGGTGCCGGCCTGCACCTGGCAGATCAGCTCGCCGATGGCCTTGGTCTCGCGCTGCGAGCGCTCGGCCAGCTTGCGCACCTCGTCCGCCACCACCGCGAAGCCCCGCCCGTGCTCGCCGGCCCGCGCCGCCTCGATCGCCGCGTTGAGCGCCAGCAGGTTCGTCTGCTCGGCGATGTCGTCGATCGTCTCCACCACTTCCCCGATGCGCTCGCCCAGCTTGCCCAGCTCCTCCACCTTACCGGTCGCGTCGGTCACGACGGCCTGGATCTCGCCCATCCCCCGGACGGTCTGCTCGACCGCCTGGGCGCCGTGCTCGGCGGCGGCCCTGGTCTGCTGGCTGGCCGCCGCCACGCTCTGGGCGTTCGCGGCCACCTGCTCCACTTCGGTGCTCATCTCCGTCGTGGTCTCGGTCGCCCCGGCCACGGACCGCGCCTGCTCCTGCGCTCCCGCGGCCACCTGCTCGATGGCCTGGAGGAGCTGCTCCACGGCGCGGCTGCTCTCCTGGGCCGCGCTCGACTGGTCCTGCGCGCCCTGGGCGACCTGCTGCACGGCCTGCGCCACCTGCTGGACGGCGCCGCTCGTCTGGCCCGCCGCCGCGCCGAGCTGCTGGGAGGTGCTGGCGAGCCCGCCGGCCGAGGCCTGCACCTGGCCCACCAGGGCGCGCAGGTCAATTACCATCTGCTGGAGCGCCTGGGCCACCACGTCCTGCTCGGACTTGGGCTGAATGTCCCGTGTGAGATCGCCCGCCGCGATGGCCCGGGCCTGTTCCGTAACGTCCGTCAGGAACCCCTTCAGCGCCGTGAAGGCGTAGCCCACGCGACCAACCTCGTCCTTGCGCCGCGCTTTCTGGCGGCGCGCCTCGCCCACGTCGTAGAAGACATCGCCGCGGGCCACGTGCTCCGCGTACTCCGCGATGATGCCCAGCGGCTCGGCGATGCTGCGCGCCACGTAGTAGCCAACCGCCAGGGCGAGCAGCACGCCCCCCACGATCACGATGAGCAACGTCCGGAGCGCCTGGGCGAATTGCGCCTCGGCGTCCCGCTCCGCCTGGGCCGCCTGGCGCTCGTTCTCATCCGCCAGTGCGCTGAGGGACTGGTACATCGAGTTGGCCAGCGGCGCGGCCTGTTGCAGGATCAGGTCCGCTGCCGCCGCGTCGCTCTCAGCCGTGTTCTCCAGCGCCAGCGCGCTTGCTTGCTGCCAGACGCCCCGAATCGCTTGGTAGTCCGACTGGAACTTCGCCACGATCTGCTGCTCGCTGTCCGACCTCGGGATGGCCAGGTAGGCGCCGAACGCCGCGTCGATGTCCTCCGTGCCCCGTGCGACGCGGTCCGTCTGCGCCCGGATCGCCGCGCCGTCGCGCTCCAGGATCGCGCTGCGAATGTCACGCGCCGCCTGCATCACCAGGCCCTGCGTCTTGAGCACGGCGACGATGCTGGGCAGCTCGTCGCGGTTCAGTTGATTCAGGCCCGCATTGATGTTCCGCGCCGCGCTGATGCCGATGTAGCCCACGAAGGCCATCACGACACAGAGGACGACGAACGTGCCGAGCAGCTTGGTCATCACGCTACGGTCGTGGAAGCGCTTCATGGCCATCTCCTTTTGCCTCGATCGCCGCGGTGATCCACTCGTGGACCAGGTAGCGTCGCTAGCGATGCAGGAGGCCAACGATCACTCACTCATGAGGAGGATCGGCAGGATCAGAGGCCATTACAGTAAACAGTGAGTAACAGTATCCCAATGGGCGGAATCCGAGCGAATCAGTATATATCTGGGGGCGATAAGCGTCTGGGGTGGGGTATCTGGTAGATGCGTCGCGCTATGGCTGCTGGTGGCGCGGCAGGCGCACCGTGAAGCAGCTCCCCGCGCCGGGCGTGCTCGCGGCCTCCACCGAGCCGCCCATCGCCTCGGCCAGCTCCTTCGTCAGCGCCAGGCCCAGCCCCGCGCCGCCGCGTCCCTCGCCGTTCCGCCCCCGATAGAACCGCTCGAAGACGTGCGGCAAGTCCTCGGGCGCGATGCCCTCGCCCGTGTCGCGCACCTCCAGGCGCACCGCGTCCGGCTCGGCCGCGACGGCCGCCGCCACCAGCCCGCCCGGCGGCGTGTGCCGCACGGCGTTGCCCAGCAGGTTGCTCACGATCTGCTCCAGCCGCTGCGCGTCCGCCCGCGCCGGCGGCAGGTCGGGCGGCACCTCGGCGAGCACCTGCACGCGGCGCTGCCCCCAGGCGAGCGGCGCCGCCGTCTCCACCAGCCGCCGCACGACCGCGCCCGCGTCGGTCGGCTCCACGCGCAGCGCCAGGCGCCCCACCGCCGCGCGCGAGAGCGTGAACAGGTCCTCGATCAGCCGCTGCAAGCGCGCGATCTCTTGCTCCATCGTCGCCAGGTCGGCGCGCCGCGCGGCGTCGCCCGTCGACTCGCGGCGCAGCAGCGACTCGACGTAACCGCGCAAGGTGGCGACGGGCGTGCGCAGCTCGTGGGACACGCCCGCGACGAGCTGCCGCTGCGCGTCGAGCAGCCCCGCCACCCGGTCGCGCTCGGCCTGCAGCTCGCGCAGCGACCGCTCCAGGTCGGCAGCCATCGCGTTGAAGCGCCGCGCGAGCTGCCCCACCTCGTCGGCCGGCCCCTCGGCCACGCGGCAGCTCAGGTCGCCGGCCGCCAGCGCCGCGGCCGCCTGGCCGAGCCGCTCCAGTCGCCGCGCCAGCCGCCGCGCGAGAAAGTAGGCCAGCACGCTCGCGGAGAGGAGCGCGAACACCGACGCCGCGGCCAGCACCGCCGCCGTCGCCGCCCCGAAGAAGAACAGCGCGCGCCAGAAACCGAGCGGCCCGCCGGGCGGCGCGAGCGCAGACAGCGCCACGACGACCGCGCCGGCGGGGCGGCCGCGCTCGTCGGCGATGGGATAGACGGCCAGCGCCGCGGGGCGGTCGCCCGGGCGCAGCAGCACCAGGTCTTCCGGATCGCGCGCGCCGCGCCGCGCCTGGGCGGCCACGGCATCCCACGCGGTGCGCTCGGGCGGGGCGAACGCGGCGCCCGCCGGGTCCGAGCTGGCGACCACCTGCCCGTCCGGTCCAAGCAGCACGACGTAGCTCAGGTTCCGCAGCGGCGCGCCGAACCAGTCGGCGTTCCGGGCCGCGGGCGGCCCGTACGGCCAGCTCGCGCCCGTTAAGCGCAGGCGCCCATCCACGAGCGCCGCGAGCACGCTATCGAGCAACGCCGCGTCGCCATGGGCGGCCAGCCCCTCGATCGCGTGGGCCACCGCCTGCGCGTCCTGGGCAGGCTCGCGGCGCGGATCGTCGTGCAGCCCGGCCACGAAAGTCGCGAAGAGCACGGCGGCCGCGATCAGGCACACCAGCGTGAACGCCGTCGCCACGAGGTGCGAGAGCGTGAGCTGCCAGCGGAGCCGCCCGAGCGCACCGATCATCGGTTAGCCCTCGCCGCGCGCTGGCGCCGTTGCTGTCGGCTGCCCGCGTCGCCCCGCGCCGCCGCGCTCACGGCTCGCCCGCCGCGGCGCGCCCGCCGCTCGATTCGGCGGCCAGCCGGTAGCCCACGCCCCACACCGTCTCGATGGCCTCGCCGAGCGGCCCGAGCTTCTTCCGCAGGCGCAGGATGGCGTTGTCTACCGAGCGGTCGCCCTCCACCGCCGGCTCGCCCCACACCGCGTCGTGCAGGTAGGCGCGGCTGAACGCCCGGCCCCGATTGCGCAGCAGCAGGTGCAGCAGGCCGAACTCCGTCCGCGTCAGCTCCAGCGGCGCGCCGTCCAGCCGGGCCAGGCGCGCGGCCGGGTCGAGCGTGAGCGGCCCGAGCTGCAGCACCTCGCGCGCTTCGCCGCGGTCGGCCGCGAGCATCTCCGCGAGGCGGACGTGGCGCCGCAGGAGCGCCCGCACGCGCGCGATCAGCTCGCGCATGCCGAAGGGCTTCGTGAGGTAGTCGTCAGCGCCCACCTCCAGCCCCACCACGCGGTCCACCTCCTCGGCGCGGGCGGTGAGCATCAGCACCGGGACGGACGAGGTCTGGCGCAGGCGGCGTAGCACCTCCAGCCCGTCCAGGCCGGGCAGCATCCAGTCGAGGATGACGATGTCCGGCGCCGCCGCGGCGATGAGCCGCAGCGCGGCCGGGCCATCGGCGGCGGTGCGCACCTCATAGCCCGCGGCCTCCAGCTCGCGTATGATGAGCCGCCGCAGCTCCGGCTCGTCCTCGACTAGCAATACGTCCGTCATCGGTCCCATGTCCGTGGGGAATCCCGCCGCCCATCCCGCGCGCGAGCGGCGTCAACGGCACGGGGATCTTCTCGGCCGCCGTGACCGTGCCTGTGCCCCGCGCGCTGGCGGCCTCGAGGAGCAGCGCCTCCCTCGTCGGGCCATCGCCACATTCCCACCAGTTCTATACCCCCGCGCCGCGCCCGCACACCACCGTCGCGACGGCTCGGCCGCGCTCTGCGACAGACCTGCGACAAACCCCGGACGGATCGGCGACATCCGGCGGCGAAACTGCCAGTGTGGAACGGATCGGGCCGGGCGACGACCTGCGAACGGCCCGACCGGGAAAGGAGACGCACGATGCAACGACTACGGTTTCCCATCGCGGTAGCGCTCACCTCGCTCGGGCTGGTCGCGCTGCTCGTCGTGGCGGGCGGGCTGCTGGTGAGCAGCGTGCTCGCCCGCGCGCCCTGGGCCGGCGGCTTTGGGCCGTGGGCCATCGGGGGCTTCGGGCCATGGGGCCACGGACGGGGCGGCGGGCCGTGGGCTGCGGGCTACGGCCCCTGGAGCGGCGGCACGCTCCCGGCGCCGCTCGCCGGCTTGCGCGACGTGCCGCCGACCGAGCGCTTCGACCACTTCCGGGGCGTCCAGGCGAGCCTCACCGACAAGGACGGCCAGCCGCTCGTCCTGACGCTCACGCCCGGCACCGCGACCGCCGTGAGCCCCACGAGCCTCACGCTCGCGGCCAACGACGGCGCATCGCGCACGTTCGCCCTCGACGCCCAGACGGCGATCCGCGCTCGGCCGTCCCAGGGCGGCGCCCAGGCGAACCCGCCCGGCCTCGCCCCCGGCGACAAGCTGGTCGTCGTGACGCTGAACAACAGCGCCACCGCGACCGCCGTCTGGGCCGGCCCCTTCGGCGCCTGGGGGCCAGGCGGCCCCTGGGCTCACTGAGCGGTTGGCCCCGGTACCGCTGTACCTCCGGCCGCCGCCGTGAACGACGGGCCTGCACCGGACTCCTGGCCCGTCGTTCACGGCGGCGAGGTTGAGGACGACCGAGGCCACCCGCTTAGCGGCTTCGAGCAGCCAGCACGGCGCGGTCAGCGTGCGGTAGGGGCGGGTCTCGTGCCCGCCCGCGGCCACCAGGCCGCCATCCCGGTGCCTGCCGACCGCTCCGCCCTGCTGCAGACCGGGGGAAGGGCCGCCGCCCGTTGAATCAGGCAGACGCAATCCCGCAGGAGGCAATCATGGCAACGTCCCTGCCCATCACTCGCAACCCATCTGGCACCTGGCGACTCTCGCCAGCGCAGTACAGGCTCGCGCTCACCGCGCACGTCATGGTGTCCGTCGGCTGGCTCGGCGCCGTGTTCGCCAAGATCGTGCTCGGCCTCGCCGCCATGATGGCCAGCGCCCCGGCCGCCGCTGCGGCCTTGCTCCTCGCCATGAACGTGGTGAACGTCGCCTACCCGCCGCTTGCCATCGGCACGCTCGTCAGCGGCGTGGTGCTCGCGCTGGGCACGAAGTGGGGCCTGCTCCAGCACTACTGGGTGGCGACGAAGCTCGCGCTCACCGTGGGCGTGATCGCGACCGCGATCCAGCTCACCGACCGCATCATGCGGCAGTCTGCCGCCGCGCCGGTCGGGCCAGGGGGCGACGGCGCCACGCTCCTCGGCCTCGCGGCCGCGCCGACCCTGCTCCTCGCCCTGGCCGTCACCCACCTGCTCATGCTCGCCGCCGCCACCGTCCTCTCCGTCTACAAGCCCTGGGGCAAGACCTGGTGGGGCCGGCGCCAGGCGACGCGACAGACGTTAGGGCGAGGGCGCGGGGCCGCCGCCGAGATCGAGCCGGCGCGCTAGCCGCTCGCCCCGGCCGGCAGTGGCCGCCGGAAGAGCAAGTGGATGCCTGCCCGCGTGTGGTGTACCGCGTGCAGCGCCCAGCCCGCGGCAGCGTGCTCGCGGATGAGCGCGTCGGCCAACTCGGTCGGCGCGGGACGCGGGGCGCCCGCGGCGCGGGGCGCTGCGCCGCCCCGGGGCGCGTGGACCAGATTGTACTCCCAGGTGGACATTCGGGCTGCTCCTGAACCAGACATAAATAGGCAACGGGCGAATACGGCTGGGCCATACCCACTCTGCCAGCAATCGGTTGACGCGCGGTCGGCACGGGGTCGAAGACCGGTAGATAGCCGACGCCCCGGGAGGAACGAGGCTGGCCTCGTTCCTCCCGGGGCGCGGATGAGCCAGGTTGCTAGCGCGGGCGCCTACTCGCCGCCGGGCGCCGTGAGCACGCGCACCAGCGGCCCTAGCGGCACCGCCGGATCGAACGGGTTCAGGTTGCGCGCCCGCTCCACGAACAGGTCGGCGTCCTCTTGCAGCATCAGCCGCTCGCCCACCAGCCGCTCGCAGCACGCCCGCACCTTGTTCACGTAGTCCTCGTGGTCCTGGTACCGCTCCTCGATCGAGGGGCGCGGGTCGCCCTTCGCCTCGCGCTCGGCGCGCGTGCGGGCGAACGGCACGAAGCTGCCCGTGTTCCAGAACTGCTCGCCCTCCGCGAAGCCCTTCTTCCGCAGCGACCAGCCGTTGTACGTCCCCAGCGGTACCTCCACGTCCGGGTAGCGCAGCCCGGCGATGCAGTTGCCGTCCGCATCAATCTGCGGCACCCGTGTCGGATACTCCTGCCCGGGGTACGGCTCGGGCGGGAAGACGCTCATGATGCCGCGCTCCTCGAACTCCGGGCCGTAGTTGTAGCGCGGCAGGCGGCTCGCGCCGTGGGTCGGCAGGTTCACGCCGGGGATCTTCGGGTAGCGGGCCAGGTTCTCCTCGGCCGTCACCAGCGTGCCATCGGCCGTGCGGGGGATGCGCGACGGCGGCGGCGGCGTGCCGTGGGTCGCCCACTCGTCCATCAGCACCAGCAGCGCGCGGCGATACGGCGCCGACGACATGTCGCTCGCCGTGAGCTGGCCGATCCAGATCGGGTCGATCTGCGGCCGCGCCATATGCGGCGCGGCGGAGAAGTGATACATCCGCGTCGTCTCGGGCAGCTCCACGTCGCTGGCGTCCTTCGGGCTGGTGTGCGTCAGCGAGACGTGCCGGATCCAGTAATCGCCCTCGGTGTGCGAGTGCACCACCAGCGGGTCGCTCTCGGGGCGCTTCCACAGCCCGTCCACCTTGCCCGTGAACGGGTCGGGCACGGCGTTGAAAGTGAAGGGGTAGTACTCCGCCGGCCAGGAGTGCTCCTCGTGCTGGCGCGGGTAGCGTCCGACCTGCGCGAAGCGGATGTTCTGGAACAGGCGGCCGCTGCCGGTGTGCGTGTGGACGGCGTCGAACAGCTTGCGGCCCCGGGCGTCCACGTTCCAGCCCTCGTACACGTACTCGCGCACGACGCGGCCGCTCAGCGACTGCCCGGTGCCGTACAGCTTGTCCACGTAGCCGGCCAGCGGGTTCGGGTTGCCCGCCGAGTCGTGCGTGCCGTAGCGCAGCAGCGACAGGAAGTCGCGCACGCCCAGGAAGCCCAGGCCCATCACCTTCGAGCCCTCGGTCTCGTAGATGAATTCGTAGAGCCAGCCGGGCTTGAAGCCGCCCTTGATGTACAGGTCGTTCACCGACGGCGTGAGCACGACCTGGCCGTCCTTCAGCTCCGCCTTCGCCAGCTCCCACTGGTCGGGCGGCACGGGGATACGCGGGTCCGCCTCCTTCTCGCGCATCGTGAGCGTGGCTGTGGCGCGGTTGATGACGGGATAGGGCTGCACGTTCTCGCCGCCCTCGGCGCCCGCGCTGGTGCCCATCGAGAGCACGCCCTCGGTGACGGGGCTGAACTCCTGCCGCACCCAGCCGCGCAGTCGCTGGCCGTTCTGCAGCGCCTCGGGCAGGTAGGCCACGCAGTTCGTGCCGCGGTCGATCAGGTCGCCCTGCCAGCCCGACCACACCACGGTATAGCCTTGCCGCATCAGGAAGCCGTCGCCGGTAGTCTCCGGGTTCGTGAAGTCGCGGCCCTTGCCATAGTTGAAGGCGGTGATCGCGGCCCGGTTGCCGCGGTTCGAGAACTCGTACAGCACGCGCCGGTTGCCGCGGCTCAGGTCCACGGGCCGCACGACGTCGAACGTCGCCGAGAACTCGACCAGCCCGTCGCGGTTGCGCGGCGCGAGGTCGAGATCGCAGATGTACGGCAGCCCCGGCTCGTTCGGGTCAATGCTGAAATACACCTTGCCCGCGACCCACTCGTAAGGCCCCGTCTCGCCAAACGACTTGCCCCCCGCGACCGGCTGCCGCCGCTCGACGTCAATGCGGATCAGGTTCTGCGCCATCGTGGCCTCCCTCCTGCCTGAACGCGGGCGCGCCCGGCGCCCTCCTGGTCCCGGTAGCGGCCCGCGTTGCTGCGCGGCCAGCGCCGCCCCACCGCGCGCCGTCCGCCCCTGCCGCGCCGCTCGCCATGCTTGTCGAAGTGGGCCACTATACCAGAGCGGGCCACCCGGATGGCATGTGCCCCGACGGTCGGTAACGGGCGGGCGATTGCCGTCATCCTGGCTGGCAGCCCGCTGGCCGGGAGGCGACGCTGCTGCCGGCGAAAAACGATTGAACGGTTGGGCGGGGCGAGGTTGGGTTTTCAAGCCGGCGCTGGGCTCGCGTGCGAGCGGGGTGCGCGGGGCGTCCAACCGTTTGTGGAGAACGGTTGGGTTTTGATGGAGGACGGTTCGATTCTGGCGAATAACGGAACTGGCGGCCGGGCAGTGCATGCGGGTACCTCCGATCCGGGGCGCAGCCGTAGCGTCCGAGGCGCGTGCGCCTCTACTCCCGCACCTACTAAGGATGACGACTTGAGCGGGGCGATTGTCCGGTTGAGCGAGCAGCAGGGCGCAGCGAGCAGCAGGGCGCAGCGAGCAGCAGGGCGCGGCGAGCAGCAGGGCGCAGCAAGCAGCGCCCCTACACGGGACCGGGCGAGGGCCGGCCGAGGCGCGCCGGGGGCGCAGCGAGCAGCGGCCCCAGATGGGTGCGGCCGGGGGTGCGATTCGCGGGCAGCCTATAATCCTTGACGGACCGTCGCAGCTTGCTAGGCGGGGGAATGCGAGTGGACGAGGCCGCTGACGAGAGCGCTATGTTCGGGGAGCCGGCGGAGGAGCCGCGCCCGACCGACGAGCTCCTGACGCCCGACGCCGACCCCGAGCGTATTCAACGCCAGCGGGCCGCACGCCACGCTCGCCTGCTTCACGCTGGCATCAGCGATCTGGCGCGCCTCATCGAGGTGGCCGAGCGGCTCGCGTGCGATCTCGACGTCCAGCCACGGGTGCTGCAGGACTACCTCAACGCCGTGACGGAGCGCCTGGTGGCCGTAGGCGCCGACCTGGGGGCGCGCATCCAGCCCCGGCAGCGCCCGCCGGCGCAGCTAGCGCCAGCCGACGCGGCGCACCGCCCACGGAGCCTGGTGTTCATCGACGAGTGTGGTAACCACACCAGCCGCGACCGCCACTTCCCGTACTTCTGCGTCACCGCGGCCGTGATTGCGGCGGCCGACTACCCGGCGGTTGAGGCGGCGTGGCGCCAGTGGCGCCGGGACTGGCTCGTGCAACCTGAGCGCGCCACCCACGAGCCGACGCTCCGCAGTGGCAAGCTGCGCTACGCTCTGCAACCGGGTCGAGCGGAGGCCGAGGCTGAGGCCAGCCTGGAGGCGCTGCTGGACAGCTTGCCGTTCACCCTGGTCGCCGCCGTGCTGGATCACGATGCCTTCGCCAGCATGTACCATGGCCGGCGCGTGGACGAGTTCTTGCCGCGCGACACGTACCTGATGTGCTTCACGTTCGTGCTGGAGCGGGTCGTTCACCTGCTGTACCACGGGCTCGGCGACCACATGGGGCTGGTGCGCGCCGACCAGCGCGGGCGTCGCGAGGACGCGCTGCTGCAACGGGAGTTTCAGCGGCTGAAGACCGAGGGGACCCTGTTCGTGGCCGATACGTGGTTCCGCTACCAGCTCGGCCCGCACATGGAATTCCTCGGGCGCCAGGCGGACGAGGTCGGGCTCCAGATCGCCGACCTGCTGGCGCGGCCGATCGCCGAGCGCTACGCTGACCCGACGGTGAACCCGACGCGCTGGGCCGTGGCGCGGCGCAAGCTGTACGCGGGCGGCCCGGGCACGCGCGCGGCCTACGGGCTGAAGGTGTTTCCCGGGGACCACGCGCGCCTGGCCGCCATGCTGGAGGCATGAAAAACGGGGATCAGCCGCAGCTTCTCCCCGCCGGCCTGGACCCCAGGCCCTACGCCATCAGTCTACCCGAGATGCCGCGGGCTAGCAAGCGGCTACGCGGCGTTCCGTGAGTATGGGCATCCGTGCTTGCGCGAGGTCGGCGTATACTCAGAATCGAGAGGGCCGGCTGCCTGCGCCGAGCCAGCGTAGCGTTGGCCCAGTACGGGAATAGCTGCAATGCGAGGGGGGAGACGCGTGGGAGGCTACGAGGGCCGACTGGAGCTAACCTGGACCAACAAAGCGCTGCGCCTGCTCGCCCACGAGGACGGGAGCTACGAATGGGTGCCGCCGTCCGACTATCGGGTGGCCGAGGTGCGGCTGCTCCACAACGCCGGCACGGTGGGCGAGGTCGCGCCCGAGGCAGAGCGCGCCCGAGACAACCTGCTGATTCGTGGCGACGCCCTCAACGCCCTTACCAGCCTGATCGAACTGCCCGAGTTCGCCCAGGAGTACGTGGGCAAGGTCAAGCTGGCTTATCTGGACCCGCCGTTCAACACGCAGCAGTCCTTTCTCCAATACGACGACGCGCTGGAGCACTCTGTCTGGCTCACGATGATGCGGGATCGTCTGGCGCAGATCAAGACACTGCTCTCCCCCGATGGCTCGGTGTGGGTGCATTGCGACGATAGCGAGCAGGCGTACCTCAAGGTAATGATGGACGAGGTGTTTGGGTCAGATAACTTTGTCACCACATTCATCTGGCGAAAAGTAGATAGCCCCAACGACAATAAGGTTGCTATCACACCGGATCACGACTACATCCTCTGCTATACCAAATTCCCAGGATCAGCTAGGTTCCGTCGGATGCCTGACCCCTCGATCCTAGCCGCATTCAGAAGTGTTGCGGCCGATGGCAGGCGATATAGAGACAGATTGTTGAAGAAGAACGGCAAGGGAAGTCTACGGGAGGATCGCCCGTCCATGTATTTCCCGATCCCGACGCCGGATGGGGATGTAGTGTATCCGATTCACGACGATGGCCGCGAAGCTCGTTGGTCGGTCGGTCAGGACACTGTTGATAAATGGCTTGCCCAAGACCGTATGATAGAAGATCCAGACGCAAAGAACATTATTTGGAAGCAGCGTCCGGCCGTTAATGGTTTCCAATGGATTCCATATACGCGAGAATGGGCGCCGTTGGTCCCTACCAGGCCGTGGGCTAGCATTTGGCTCGATGTGAATACTACTCGTCAAGCCAAGGCGCATCTGCGTAGTTTATTCCCGGGCACTACGCCATTTGAAACCCCGAAACCGGAGGAATTGATTGCACGTATTGTGGAGATTACAACCGGTCCTGACGAAATCGTACTGGATTGCTTCCTCGGTTCTGGGACTACAGCCGCTGTAGCACACAAGATGGGACGCCGGTGGGTTACCTCCGAGCGTAGCAGAGAAACAGTGGATATTTTCGCTGTACCCAGACTTTCACATGTGGTGGCCGGCACCGATCCTGGGGGTATTACCGAGGCAATGGGTTGGCCCGGTGGCGGCGGCTTCCGGATTCTGGATGTGGCGCCGTCGATGTTCGAGGAGGCGGGGGGGCAGGTGTTCCTCAGCGAGTGGGCCACGAACGGCCGGCTGGCGGAGGCGACGGCGGCGCAACTGCACTACGACTATGAGCACGAGCCGCCGTTCTGCGGCCGGCGGGGACGCTCGCGGCTCGCGGTGGTGGATGGACTGGTCAACGAGGACGTGGTGCGGCTGGTAGTGGACGCGCTCGGCGAGGGGGAGCGCGTGGTGGTCTGCGGGACGGCGGTAGATCCTGCTGCGCGCGACGTGGTCCGCAAGCTGCGGCCGGGGTCGAGCGTCCGCAAGATACCGCAGTCGATCTTGCGGGAGTACCGGCAGGCGGATCGCTGGGTGCAACTGGGGCTGGCGAACGCCGCGATGGCGAACGGCGAGCAGCCAGCGGAGGCGGTCCGAGCATGATGATGTTGGACGGCGATACACAGCTTCTCGACCTCGACCGCATCGAGGCGATCGCCGCCCGGCTGGACCTGCGACCGCCGAACAAGGATGCGCTGGCCAGCATCGTGTACGAGACCGTGCAGCACTACGACCTGGACCATGCGCCGCCGCCGTGTGAGGCCGTGGTAGACATCGCGACGGGCGTGGGGAAGACTTTCGTGCTCGCCGCCGCGATCGAGTATTTCGCGGCCGATGGCGTGCGCGACTTCGCGGTGATTACGCCCGGGCGGACGATTCTCAACAAGACGGTCGCCAATTTCACGCCGGGCCATCCCAAGAGCTTGCTGGCGGGGATGGAGGTGCAGCCAGTCGTCATCACGAGTGATAACTTCGCTACGCCCGCCATGCGGGCGGCGATGGACGACCCCGGGCAGGTGAAGCTGTACATCTTCACGGTCCAGGCGCTGCTCCGGCCCGAGTCGAAGGTGGGACGGCGCACCCACAAGTTCCAGGAGGGGCTAGGCGAAGCGTTTTACGCGCACTTGCAGGGGCTGAGGGACCTGGTGGTCTTTGCCGACGAGCACCACACGTACTTCGGGCCGGCGTTCTCGGCCGCGGTGCGCGATCTTCATCCGCGGCTGCTCTTGGGGCTGACGGCGACTCCCGACCGACGCACGCCCACGGACCAGATCATCTACCGCTACCCGCTGGCGGCGGCCATCGCGGACCGGCTGGTAAAGACGCCCGTTCTGGTGGGCCGCAAGGACGACCGGAGCGACCCGCAGACGAAGCTGGCCGACGGCGTGCGGCTGCTCGATCTGAAGGAGGAGGCGATCAAGCGCTGGTGCCAGGAGTCGGGCGCTGCTCCCGTCGCGCCGATCATGCTGGTGATTGCCCAGACGATCGAGGAGGCGGAAGAGGTCGAGGGAATCGTGCGCGATCCGTCGTTCGCGGAGGGCCGCTACGCGGACAAGGTGTTGACCGTTCACTCGAAGGTGCCGGACGAGGCGCTGGAGCAGCTCGATACGCTGGAGGAGCCGGGCTGTCCGTACCGGATCGTGATCTCGGTCGGGATGCTCAAAGAGGGCTGGGACGTGAAGAACGTCTACGTGATCGCCTCGCTGCGCGCGTCGGTGTCCGCCATTCTCACGGAGCAGACGCTGGGCCGCGGGCTCCGCCTGCCCTTCGGTGGGTACACTGGAATCGAGTTTATCGACACGCTGGAAGTGCTCGGCCACGAACGCTACGAGGACCTGCTCAAGCACGCGGGTGTGCTGAACGAGCAGTTCGTGGACTACAGGACGCGCGCCGAGATCCGTCGCAACGCTCAGGGCCAGCCCGTGGTCCAGATTGAAACGACCAGGGTTCAGGCTGCGCTAACGGCGGTAGAGGGCACTGACGGCAGCACGCCGGCGGACGGCAGCGCGGCCCAACCCGGAGGCGCCCGGCTCCAAAGCGTCGAGGACCACACGGCCCGGGCGGAGGAACAGGTACGTCAACTCCAGATCCAGCTACCGCCGCGCGATACCTTGCCGAAGCTCCGCATTCCCTTGCTCAAGATGACGCCGGTCAAGAGCGAGTTCTCCCTGGCCGACATCACCGACCTGCAACCGTTCTGCCGCCTTGGCGAGACCATCGCCGCCGATCCCGTGGGGAGCTTGCGCCGGGTGTCGCTGAGCGCGCGGATTATCGAGGGGCCTGACGGCTTGCGCAGCACGGAAGTCGTCCCCGTGCGCGCGATAGATCACGTCGAATCGCCGGCGCTGCTGTTCCCGGTGGAGGAGCGCCGGCAGCGCCTGATCGAGCAATTGCTGAACGCGCCTGTCGTCCCGTCCCGGCCGAACCAACGCGGTCCTGCTGGCGAGATCGTGGACGCGTTCATCCGGGGGCTGGGCGGCGATGCCGAGAAGCTGCTCAGCAGCTACCTGGACAGGGCTTCGGGGCGGCTGATTCAACTGGTCACCGAGGAGCAGCGCAAGTTTGGGTCGAAGCCGTCGTATGGCGAAGTGGTGGAGTTTGCCGAGCTGAGCAAGGTGAGGCAGGGCCGGCAGGAGGTCAGCCCTGACCGCCTCGGGCCGTTCAAGAAGGGCGTTGGCTACGAGGGGTTTCGCAAGTCGCTCTACGCCCAGGACTGGTTTGACTCGTCGCCGGAGCGGGACGTGGCGAACATCCTAGAGGATGAGGAGGACATTGTCCTGTGGGTGCGGCTGCAGACTGGCGATTTGCCGATTCTGTGGACGGGCGGCCGCAATTACAACCCGGACTTCATTGCCGTCGATCGCGCTGACATCCACTGGGTTATCGAAGTCAAGATGGACAAGGACATGGACACCGCCGACGTGCAGGGCAAGCGGGCGGCCGCGCTGCGGTGGGCGAACCACGTGAGCGCGGACGACCAGGTGGGTGTCCGGTGGCGGTACTTGCTGGTGTCCGAGAGCGACGTAAAGACCGCGAAGGAGTCCTGGCCGGCGCTCAAGGGGCTCGGGGGATATTAGAGCGGTTCGCGCTGTTGTCGAGCGGGCACCTAGCGCCGGCCGGGGCGGCAGTGGCGCTGGCCGTATGTCCCGCCATCAAGCCCTCCTCTCCAACCTCGCCTCTTCCGCAGCCAGGCGCTCCTCGGCCGCGCGGACCGCCCGTGCGAAGCCTCGTGGGTCGGCCTGAGCCTCGGGGCCGAATGCGCCAATTACGATCTCGTCGCGGATCCGGCGGTAGAAGCCGCGCCAAGGGCTCCGGCCCGCTCGCGGCTAGAGTGCGGATAGGCAAGGCTCTCGCCAGCCTGCTCCAGCTTGCCGATCGCGTTGCGCATCGCTACTCTCTCTGCTGGCGGCAGGGCGTGGAACTCCCGCTATCCCGCTCGGCAAACGCTGCCCCGCCGCCCGCCACTTACCTTGCCGCTCACCAGACGCTCGGAGTTAGCCACTATACCAGAGCCGGCCACCCTGCTGGCATGGCGCGCGGCGCATTCGTCCTCGGCGCGGGCGCCCGCACCAGTTAGCCCGGTGGACGCACGACCAGCCGAGCGGCCGGCCGCAAGGCGCGGCTGCGCCAGTTGTAAGCGTGCAGCGTGAAGGTGACCTGGTGGCCGCCCGAGGCGAGCGGTTCCAGGTCGACGAGCCCGAAGTTGTGCCCGAGCACGAGCGCCCGCCGCGTTACCCGGTAGCGCCACTCGCCCCGCGCGACGAGCGCCGCGCCGGCCCAGTTGGCGAGATACTGGCTCGGGCTGATCGGCGTGGTGAGGGGGCTGCTGGTCCATTGCCAGAGCGTGCCCGGGCCGCGGCGATGCCGCAACCGGAACGCCGCGCCCGCGTGTACGTCGCCCGACAACAGGATCGCCTGGCGCTTGGGGCGCGCCGTCTGCCAGGCGAACAGCCGCTCCGCGAGCGCGTCGCGCGCCGCGCGGAACGGCGCCGCGCACCAGCGATCCCGGGCGCCGTTCCCCCAGCCGCTCGGCCGCGCCTCGAGCCCGCGGAGCAGCGCGGGCGAGAAGTGGACCAGCGGGATCGTGCTGCCGACGAATACGGTCGCGATGCCGTGCGCGCTGGCGACGGCGAGAAAGTCGTCCAGGTCGCGCCACTGCCGCGCTCCCAGCAGCACCCCCCGCCGATAGTCACGCTCGCCCCGCAGGTCGAGCACGAAGAAGCCCACGTCGCCGTACCAGAAATGGTAATGGTACGGTGGCTCGGCCGTGGCGCTGGCCTCCGGATTGCGGAGGTGCTGGTACTCTAGGTAGGCCTGCCGTGCCGCCGGCCAACGTTGGCGGGCGAAGGCGTCGGGGTGCAGCAGCGATCCCCAGCCGTCCATGATCTCGTGATCGTCCCACGTGCAGCACGTCGGCCAGCCCTCCAGCAAAGCGCGGAACCCCGGCTCGCCAAAGTAGCCGCGATACAGGTAGCGATAGACGTTAGTTAGCTCGGCGTCCGTCGGCGGGCCGGCGCGTCGCCCCAGGGCCCGCCACACCGCGCTCGCCCCGGCCGCGTCGCCGTAAACCTGATCGCCCAGCAGCAGGAGAAAGCGCGCGGCCCGGGCGCGCAGCACGTCGGCCATCGCCGGGTAGATCCCCGCGCCGGCGTGGGGTGCCAGCGCGCCGTCGGGCCGGCGGACGAACGGCTGATGACAGCTCCCGAACGCGAACGCGAAGGCGGCCGGCTCGCCCACGGCCGGGGCGAACTGGCCCTGCCGCACGGCACCGCCTGCCCGCACCGCGAAGGCAGCGCTCGGCCGCGGAGTCGCCAGCCGTAGCTCCGCGGCGGCCACGTAGTCCCGCTCGGCGGCCGGGTCCAGGCGCGCCTCGGCGACAACGTCGCCGTCCACCGAGACCGAGACCGTCTGGGCCTCGCCCGACGGTTCGCGCAGCCAGACCCGTACGGATCGCTCGGTGACGGCCCCGAGGGCCAGCGAGCGGTCCAGCGTGCCGTGCGCGAAGCGGAAGGCCATACACGATCCCACCTCTTCTCGTTCGGGTAGCGGCCTGCGCCTGCCTGCATCCGTGGGCGAGGGGGGCACGACGATTGGGCTGAGCGCCACGCGCTAGTCTTACGGTTACAGCCCGTAGAAGCGCCGCGGGTTGTCGTAGAGGATCTTCTGCACGGCCGACTGCGGGATGTCGCCCGCGTCGGCGCGCGCTTGCAGCAGCCGCGGGAAGTCCATCTCCGCCGAGGCGTCGGCGTGCGTGTAGTCCGAGCCGATGAGCAGGTTGTCCTCGCCCGTGTGCTGCAACAGGTACGGCAGGTCCTCGTCCACCTGGATGCTCACGTACAGGCGGTTTTGCTGCACCACGTCGCTCGGCAGCTCGAACAGCGGCGCGCTCAGCCGCGTCTCGCTCTCGACCCGCTTCTTCAGCGTGCGCTTCAGATCGTAGAGCACGAACGGCACCCACGACGCCCGCGCCTCGATGAAGCCGAAGCGCAGCTTCGGGAAGCGCGCCGGGATGCCGAACTGCACCATCGAGTGGAAGGCGTGCAGCGGCGGGATGCCGATGTGCATAAACCGCCCCAGCGGGAACTCGCGCGCCGGCGTCGAGTCGACCACGCCCGAGCCGACGTGGAAGCAGATGGGCATGTCCAGCCGCTCGGCCTCCTCGTAGAGCGGGAAGAAGTAGGGGTCGCCCGGCCACTTGCCGGCCTCCCGGTCGCCCTTCTTCATCACGCCGCAGGCGCCGTGGTCCTTCGCCCAGCGCAGCTCCGCCACCGCCTGCTCCATGTTCAGCGTGGGCGGCAGGCACACCCAGCGTAGCCGCCCGCCCGACCGCTCGCAGCGGTCGCCCAGCCAGCGGTTGTAGCTGCGCCGCAGCGCCAGGTCCACCTCCGGCCGCTCGGTGACCTCGACCAGGAAGAGCGTGGGGTAGATCACCTGCGTCTCGACGCCCATCGCATCCATGTCGCGCAGGCGGCCGGGGATGTCCATCAGCTCGCGCGTCGCCACCGTCGTGCGCGTCACGGCGTCGCTGCGGATGAAGCGCAGGTGGCGCCGGCCGTCCACCAGCCAGTAGCGGGCCGGCGGCCGCGACGGGTCCGGGTTCGGCGGGTAGCCCGTTGTCGGCTTGTACGCCTGCTCGTCCGCCTGCAGGTACTCCCAGGTGTCTTCCGTCTCGTCCACGTGGGTGTCGGCGTCGATGATGCGCATGGGGCTACCTCGCTCCGCGTCGGTTATCGTGGCGCGCGCCGTCGTCCCGGCATACTAGCACAATGGCCCGCGCCACGCGCCCCGTGTCGGCGGTCGTGAGCGCGGCCGTCCGCTAGCGGCGCACGCGGCGCGCGGGCCGCGGCGTCGGCGGCGCGGCGCTCAGTAGCCGGCGCCGCTGGGCGCGCCCAGGCCGTAGAACGGCGCGTCCAGCACGTCGCCCACGGCCTGCTCGCGCAGCGCGCGGTAGTAGCGCCGCGGGTCGCCCGCCAGCACCGAGCCGTGGTGGCAGGCCAGCGTCTCCACGGCCAGCGGCTCGACGCGGTCGAGCGCCGCCTCCAGGTGCTTCTGCGACGGCAGCAGCCCCGACAAGCGGCAGAACTCCACCACCTCGGCCGAACGATCGTCGCTCGTGATCGGCTCGCGGTCGCCCGGCTGCATGAACAGGTCCGAGGTGAATAGCAGCCGGTCCGTCTCGTCGTAGACCAGCATGCTGTCCCAGTAGTGGACCCAGGGCGTGACGACGGCGCGCAGCGTCTTGCGGCCCAGCGCGAGCGGCTCGCCATGGCCCAGCGCGCGGGCCGGGCGCTCACTGAAGTCGCCCACCGTGACCGCCGCCCCAAGCGGGCTAGTGACCGGCTCGGCGTGCGGCGCGACCGCCAGGAACTGGTTCAGCGAGCCGCACTCGTCCATCTCGAAGTGGGGGATGAGCAGGTAGCGCAGCGTCGCGGGGTCGATCAGGCGGCGCACCGCGTCGTGCACGAGCCCGTACACGCCCCGCAGCCCCGTCTCCACCATGGCCGGCTGCTCGTCGCGGATCAGGAAGCAGCCGAAGCTCACCGGCGACCCCGGCGGGAAGACGCTAATCCGAAACACCTCGGGCGCAATCTCGCTGACCTTGGCTTCCATGCTCCCTCGTCCCTTCCAGACTTCAGCGGTTTTCGCGGCGTAGAGCTGCTAGCTGGTAGCCGCGCCGTGGCAGGAGCCCGGAGCAGCGGCGCTCGCAGTACCCCGCGCCACCCCCGCGGCCAGCCTCCTGCATCCAGTACGTTCGGTACGAGCCTGTCCCCTGCCACCACGCGCTCATTTGACCTGGACCACGTTCCTGTAGTTTACACGGCGTGTCGCTCCCGCTACACTCTCGGAGCGCGCGACAGAGCCGCGACCTGCCGACGGAGGCAACGCCATGGCGCTGAAGGTCCTATTCGACGACGCCGAGTACGACGGCCAGCTACTCCGAGCGCTCGCCTACACTTACCATGGCGGCGCCGACATCGGCGAATGCCTGACCACGGCGCGGCGGATCAGCGCGGGGGATGATGCGAGCTGGTACCGCGAGTGGTGCGCCACGGCCGATCGCGTTGTGGCCGCGGCGGAGGCCAGCCGCACGACCGGCCACCACGTCAGCGCCCGCGAGGCGTACCTGCGCGCCTCGAACTACTACCGCACGGCCTTCATCTTCCTGTACCGCGCGCCCGTGGACCCGCGGGCGGTCGCCGCGCTCGCCAAGCACCGCGCGGCGTTCCGCCAGGCGGCGGCCCTGTTCACGCCGCCTGCTGAGCCGGTTGCCATCCCCTACGAGAACACCACGCTGCCCGGCTACTTCTTCGCGGCTGACGCCCGCGCCACCCCGCGCGCCACGCTGCTCGTCACGGGAGGGTACGACGGCACGGCGGAGGAGTCCTACTTCTCGGTCGCGGGCGCGCTGCGGCGCGGCTACAACGCCCTCTGCTTCGATGGCCCGGGCCAGGGCGCCGTGCTGTGGGAGCAGCGCTTGCCCATGCGGCCGGATTGGGAGCGCGTGGTCACGCCGGTCGTGGACTACGCGCTGACGCGGCCCGAGGTCGACGCTCAGCGCCTCGTCCTGCTCGGCCGTAGCTGGGGCGGCTACCTGGCGCCGCGCGCCGCGACGGCCGAACATCGCCTGGCGGCCTGCATCGCCGATCCGGGGCTGCTCTCGCCCGCCGACGGCGTGCGGCGCCAGCTCCCGCCGGACCTATTGCGGCAACTGGAGGCGGGCGACCTCGCGGCGGTCAATGCCGCGCTCGACCACCTGCCGCAGACCTCCATGCTACGCTTCACCCTGCGCCGTGGCGTGCTCGTGCACGGCGTGGACTCGCCGGCCGCCTACTTGCAGAGCGCGCTCGCCTACACTTTGCGGGCCCAGGCGGGGCAGATCCGCTGTCCCATCCTGATCTGCCAGGCCGAGAACGATCTCCGCGCCAGCCAGTCCCAGGAGCTATACGACGCGCTGACCTGCCCCAAGCGGCTTCTCGCCTTCACGGATGCCGAGGGGGCCGGCGAGCATTGCGAGGCGGGCGCCGCGGCGTTATTCGATCAGCGGGTGTGGGATTGGCTCGACGAAACCCTCGCGGCCCGCCCCGCGTCCGCGGGCGCGCCGCCAAAGCCCTCGGCCACGGGGTGAACAGGCTGCCCGCCGCCTCGGCGAATCTGCCCGACGCGGGTGTGAGCAAACCGTGAGCGCGCCCGGCCCCGCTGTGAGCGTCTTCGTGAGCGGCCTCGCGTATCGTGGATCGGGCCGAGCGAGCGGGCGCGCTGCAAGCGGGCGGCGTGGGCGAGTCGCCCGGCCCGGGGCCGCACGCTCCCGGCCCGCCACCGCGGGCGGGGGCGCCGCGCGAGGAGGCGTCATGTCGCGCGAGCTACGCCTGACCGTGCTGGTGATCGCTCTCGTCCTGGGGAGCCTGACGGTCGCCCTGTACGCGTTCCACACGCCCCCTGTGCCGACCGTGAGCACGGCGGACGCCGCTCCACTGTCGGCCGCCGGCGCCACGCCGAGCGCCGGCTGCCACCGCTGGCCGGATGGTCACTTCCCGCAGGTCGGCCTCCTCCAGTCCGCGCCCGCCGAGCTGCCCTGCGACTAAGCAGCCGGCCGCGGCCAGTGAGTGGGCCGGGCGTAGCCCAGGCTCGCTCACTGGCCGCGGGAACGAGCCTGGCGCGAGCGCGCTACGGGCGCCCGCGCGCCACGAGGTAGAGGCCCGCCAGCACCGCCGCGCCGCCCGGATACACGAGCGCCGTGGGCGCCTCCCCGAACAGCGCGAACGCCAGCGCGGTGGCCAGCAGCGGCTCGAGCAGCAGCGCCGTCGCCACCGTCGTGGCCCCCAGGTCGCGCAGCACCCAGTTAAGCACCGTGTGGCCGAGGAGCTGCGGCCCGGCCACCAGGCCCGCCAGCGCCCACCACGTGCCGGCCGGGTAGCCGCCTAGCGGCACGCCGCCCAGCAGACAGACCGGCCCGAGCAGCGCGGCCGCCACGCCGTAGGTGGCGGCCGCGTACTCGCGGGCGCCGAGCGTGCGGCGCGCGCGCTGCCCGGCCAGCACGTAGCCGGCCGCGCTCGCGCCGCCGAGCAGGGCCAGCGCGTTGCCACCCAGCGCCGCCCCCCCGAGGTCGCCGCCCGCCACGAGCGCGCTCCCCATTAGCGCCAGCCCGATCCCCAGCCAGCCCGTGCGCGCCAGTCCCGCACCGCGCCACCAGGCCACCAGCGCCACGAACACCGGCGTCGTCGAGACGAGCAGCACCGACGCGGCCACCGTCGTGAGCTGCAGCGAGGTGATCCAGGTGGCGAAGTGCGCCGCGAGAAACGCCCCGGCCACCAGCGGCAGCGGTGCGGCCCCGCGCCCCCGCGTCCGCAGCCGCGCCGCCGCCAGCGGCGCCAGCGCCGCCGCCCCTGCCGCGCAGCGCCAGAAGGCGATCGCCAGCGGCTCCGCGCCCGCCGCGTAGCGCACCAGGATGGCCCCCGCCGCCGCCGCGCCCACGCCCACCAGCAGCAGGCCCCACGGCAGCCAGCCCCGTGCGCGGCCGTCCGCCCCCGCGTAATTCGCGCTGCTTCCGTCCACGCTGCCTATCATATGGGGGGCGCGGGTGCCCGGAGCGGCCTGCGGCCCCCACGCACGGGAGGTCACGCATGCGCCTTGGCACTACCCTTCCGCACATGGGCGAGGGCGCGCGCCCGGACGTCGTCGTCGCGGCGGCCCAGCGCGCCGAAGCGCTCGGCTACGAGACCGTCTGGGTCGCCGATCGCCTGCTCTACCCCGTCCAGCCCCGCACGCCCTACCCCTCGTCGCCCGATGGCTCGCTGCCGGAGTTCTACAAGATCGTGCTCGACCCGCTGGAGACGCTCACCTACGTCGCCGCGCGCACCGAGCGCCTGCGGCTCGGCACGAGCGTGCTGAACATGCCGTTCTACAACCCGGCGCTGCTCGGCCGGCAGCTCACCTCGCTCGACGTGCTCTCGGGCGGGCGGCTGCGCGTCGGGCTGGGCCAGGGCTGGTCGGCCGACGAGTTCGAGGCCGTCGGCGCCGTACCGAAGGAGCGCGCCGCCCGCGCCGACGAGTTCATCGCCGCGCTCGAGGCCTGGTGGGGCCCGGACCCCGTCGAGTTCCAGGGGCGCTACTACCGCATCCCGCGCTCGATCATCGGCCTCAAGCCGGTGCAGCGGCCGCGCCCGCCGATCTACCTCGCGGCCTACACTCCGCCGGCGATCCAGCGCGCCGCGCGGCTGGCCGACGGCTGGCTGCCGATGGGCATCCCGCTGCCGGCGCTGGAGGAGATGATCCCGCGCTTCCGCGAGATGGTGCGCGCCGCCGGCCGCGACCCGGCCGCCGTCACCGTGATCGTCGGTGGCTTCCCGGTCGTCACGCCCGCGCCCCAGGGCGCCGACCGTGGCATCTTCATCGGCACGCCCGACCAGAGCCGCGACGACGTGCGCCGCCTGGCCGCGCTCGGCGTGGAGGAGCTGCTGCTGGCGCTCGTGGCCCCGCCAGGCGAGGGCCTCGACGGCCTCGTGCGCCTCATGGAGCAGATGCGCGAGCTAACCGCCGGGTAAGCCCCGGCGCGTTTAAGTCCCTGGACTTCTGCCCGGCGCCCGGCCTATGATCGCCTACAAGCCGGGCACTGGCGCCCGTCACGCTGGCACCGGGTACCCGGCGATGACTGGACGAGCCAGCCGCGGGCCGCGCGAGCGCTGCGCGCGGTCATAGGGAGTCAGGGAGGGTACGCATGGCCAGCAGCGACGTAGTCACGGTGCCGTCGGTCGAGGAGCTTGCGGCGCGCGCGGAAGCGCTGCTGCCGCGGCTGCGGGAGCGGGCGGCCCGCGCGGAGGAGCTGCGCCGGGTGCCCGACGAGACGATTGCGGAGTTCCGTGAGGCCGGCTTCTTCCGCCTGTTCCAGCCGGCGCGCTACGGCGGCTACGAGCTGGACTACGGTCCCGTGCAGCTTGCCCTAGGCAGCGTGCTCGGGCGGGCCTGCGGCTCCAGCGCCTGGGTACAGAGCGTGGTCGCCTGCCACGCCTGGCTGCTCGGCATGTTCCCCCTGGCGGCCCAGGACGCCGTGTGGGGCGAGGACCCGGAGACGCTGCTCTCGACGGCCATCTCGATGCAGACCGGCATCGCCCGTCCGGTCGCTGGGGGCTACGAGGTTACGGGGCACTGGGAGTTCTCGAGCGGCGTGGACGCCGTGCAGTGGGTCATGGTGTTCGTGCCGGTGGAGGCGGCGGCCGGCCCGCCGCCGATGCGCTGCTGCGTGCTGCCGCGCGCCGACTGGCAGATCGTTGACAACTGGTACGCGACCGGGCTGCGCGGCACCGGTAGCAAGGATGTCGTGATCGAGGGAGCGTTCGTGCCCGAGGAGCGAGCCGTGGGCCTCGACCTGCTGGGCAGCGGGCGGGGGCCCGGCGGGGCGCTGCCCGACGCCGCCTATATCTACCGCCTGCCGCTGTTCCCGGTCTTCCCCTACAATCTCGTCGGGCCGGCGCTCGGCATCGCGCGCGGCGCCGTGGAGGAGTACGTCGCCCAGACGATGGCCCGCCCCGACCGGCTGAACCTGGCCACGCGCCACCTGCGGATCGCGGAGTCGGCCGCCGAGGTGGACGCGGCGGAAGCGCTGCTGCGCGCTGATGCGACGGAGATCACGCGGCTGGGCGCGGCGAGCGAGTCGATTCCCCTGGAGACGTGCGTGCGCTGGCTGCGCAACCTGGCGTTCGCGGCGGTGCTCTGCCAGCGCGCGGCGGACCGGCTGGCCACGGCAGCGAGCGCGCACAGCGTGCTAGAGCCGAGCCCGCTGCAGCGGGCATCGCGGGACCTCCACGCCATCGTCAGCCATGTCGGCGTGTGCTGGGACCAGCTCGGCGTCTCGTACGGGCGGGTGCGCGTGGGCCTCGACCACGGCAATCCCTTCCTCGGCCCCGCGAGCGCGCACGCGTAGCCGCTCGGCCATCCGGGCGCGCCCTCACCCCAACCCGCTCCCAGGGGGAGAGGGGGCCGGATGCCCTCACTCTGCGACGCGGAATACTGCAAGCGTCGCTCCTCTCCCAGGGAGAGAGGGAGGAGGCCAAAGCTAGCGCCGGATTTGGTATCAAGCGGCGATCTAGCTGCGATGCCGTATTGGCCCGCTCTAGCGCCGCGGCGCCTGGTGCGCCTGCTCGACGTAAGTCATGTCGTAGTACTTGGACGGCGGCGACAGCGGCGGCTGCAGCACGCCCAGCTCCACGAGCGAGCGCTGCACCCCCTCGTAGGCCGCCGGGTTCGCGCGCCCGTCCAGCGACCACTCCGGGTCGTTGCGGCCGCGGTCGTAGCTGCGCTGGAAGGTGTCGCGCGTCAGGTTGATCTTCGGCGCCAGGATGGCGAACATCTCCTCCTCGTTCGCCGGGTCGGCCATCCAGGCGTGGGCGGTGAGCTGGGCGCGGATGTAGCGTACCAGGATGTCGCCGTGGTCGCGCGCCCAGTCCTTGTGGACGACGTGCCCGTTGCCGCTGTAGTTGCCGGGGTTCAGGTACTTCGGCCGCAGGTTGTCCAGGCGGCGAAAGCCCTCTTGCTCGATGCGGTAGTCGAACGGATCGGTGAGCAGCGACGCCGCCACCCCGCCGGCCTGGAGCGCCGCGTAGCGCGCGCTGCTGGAGCCGGCGTAGGTCATGTCGTAGTCGTCGTCGCGCAGGCCGTTCGCGCGCGTCATCGTCTTGAAGAAGTACACCGTGTTGTCCTTCGGCCCGCCGAGCATCACCGTCTTGCCCTTGATGTCGGCGTAGCTCGTCATCTCCGGCCGCACGATCAGCCCGTTGTGCAGCGGGCCGGTCGTCTCCTGCATGACGATGACCAGCGGCGCGCCGCCGCTCGCCTCGATCGTCTGGATCGTGTCGTTCAGCGAGCAGCCGCCGATCTCGGCCGCCCGCGCCAGCACCTGCTGGCACACCGCGGCCGACTGCCCGGTGATGGACGGCTCGACCGTCAGCCCCTCGGCGGCGAAAAAGCCCTTCTCCTGTGTGATCAGCGTCGGCACGAGGTTCCAGCCGAGCGTGGTCGCCGCATAGGTGAGCGTCACGGGCGCGGGCGCCGCGGGCGCCGGCGCGCTGGCCGCCCCGCTCGGCGCGCTGGCCCCGGTCGCGGCCGGCTGCGCGGGCGCCGCGCCTGGCGCGCTGGGGCTCGCCGCGGGCGCGCTACACGCCAGGCCCGCTGCCAGCGCCAGCGCCAGACCCAGCGCGGGCCCCCGCCGGCGCTCGCGCCCGGCCGGCGGGCCGCCGCACCGCCCACCGCTCGTCGTGTCCGCAGCCGCGATCCGCATGCGCCCCGCTCCCTTCTTCCCGCGCCGAGCGGCCTCCTGCTCGCTGCTACTATGGCGCGCGGCCCCCACGCTGTCAACGGCTGCACACTCGGTTCTCGAGTCTGTTAGTAAGGGGGACGCGGGGGAAGCGACGAAGGACGGGGCAGTTACACCCGCCGGCCGTGGACGTTCGAGGGCCGCCAGGTCGTGCGCGTGCAGTGGCGCCGAGTTCCCGCGCTCGTGGCTGGGGCGGCAGGCACGGTGGCGCTCAGGCGGCCGCTCGATCCGGCGCCCGCGGGGACGGCACGGTGCTGGTTGAGCGCCAGCACCGTGCACCGCTGGCTCGATCAGGCGGGCCGGCGGCCGCGGCGTCAGGCGGCCGCGGCGGCCTCCTCGTGCACGAGTCGCTCGATGACGAGTCGCTCCGCGGTTTCATCGGCCCGCTGCACCCCCCGCACGCCGCCGTGGTACGGCTTGCGCTGCGCCCAGACGGCGCCGTGGCGGACCACCCACATGGTCCCCTCTGTGTCCATCACGACCCAGAACCGCCGCGCGTCGTAGACCTCTATCGGCAGGACGCCAGTCATCGTTGCTCTCCTTACGTCATGGCTGTGTTGTGCCCGTTCCGTAGTTCCATCGTAAGAGCAGCCACGTCCGGCTACTATGAGCCTGCTCACCCGCCCACGGTGCATTCGCTCACAGGGCGCTGGCCCGCGTCGCTCAGGCTCACGCGGCCGCTGTTAGGCGCGGAATCGGGGCGTCCGGAGTGGGGGTCGTAGCGCGCTCCCCCCACGATTGGGGGGCTGGGGGGCGCCTCCGTAATTGGGGGAGCCTGGTGGGGCTGGCCGAACGCTAGCGGGGGGCTGGGGAGCCATCTCCCCCATTATTGGGGGCGGGGGCCTGGCCGAACGCGATAGCCGGGCCTGGTGTCAGAAGAGAATGCTGACCGCGCGCGGCAGCGGGCTGTGGTCAAGCGTCACCGTGCGGCGCGCGATGCGCCACTCGTCGCCGACGCGGCGCAAGCGGTCCTGCCGGGCGCCGTAGTACGTCTGCTCGAAGCGCCCCACGCGCGTCTGGAACACCACGAAGCAGGAGTGGACGGCGATCTCGTCCGCGCGCTCCGTCTCCTCGACCGCGACGTTCGCGATCAGGTGCCGCGTGATGGAGGCCGGGCGCTCGGCGTAGGTCTGCTGCAGCGCCAGGCGCTCCACCACCAGCGCCAGGAAGGCCCGGTCGTAGTCGCCCGGCGGGAACCCCAGCTCGCGGCGGTCCGCCACGCGCTCTTCCAGGCGCGGGTCGGGGTCGCCGAGCGGCATCGCGTAGCTGGCGTCGTCCGTGAATAACTCCAGCCACTCCGCGAGCCGCCGCTCGTCGAGCAGGCGCGCCTCGCGGTAGTAGAACTGCTCGATCTCGTGCTGGAGCAGCAGCCGGGCCGGCGCGTCCCGCATCTACGCGGCCCCCTCGCCCAGCAGGGCGGCCCAGTAGGCGTAGAAGCCGCGCTGGTTGTGCTCCGAGAAGCGTGGGCCGACGAGGCCCGGCAGGCCCTCGACGTCCCACTGCTCCTGGCCCGGCCAGTGACCCTCCTGCCGCAAGCCCATGCCGTAGTGGAAGGCGAGCTTGCGCGCCTGCGGCGTGCGCGTGCTGTCGGTCGTGCGCTCGAAGATCTCCACGTCGTCCTGCTCGAACATGCCCGTCGCGAAATGGCCCTCGCGGCGGAACTGCGTGAGCGCCGCCGTCCGCACCGCCGGCGGCGCCGCGGCCGGCACCACCAGCCACTGCCACACCTCCGAGTCCGTGGGGCCTTTAGGGTGGATCAGGTAGAACACCCAGCCGCGCAGCGCCGTCTGCCCGCCGACGAACGAGAAGTTGGGGAACACGTTGCCGTGGGAGATGACGTAGGGCTTCGCCGGCGTGTCGGCCAGGCGCTCTTGCAGGCGCGCGTAGCGCGTGGTGACGTACTCCTCGACCTCGGGGCCCATCGTCCGCGCGCGGGCCAGGTCGCGCTCGTAGGTCTCGCGCCCGGTGACCAGCCCGCCCAGGCCGTGGCCGTGGTCGAGGGCAATCTCGAACGGCCCCCACGCGGCCTGCGCGTACTCGAAGCCGCTCGTGGCGCCGCGGATGCCCAGGCGGTTCGCCGCGCCGTGGGCGGTCGGGGTGTGGTAGTGGTCGCCGGCCGCGTTCTCGGCCAGGAACTTCCAGTTGCCCCGCGCGCGGTAGCGCGTCGTCGCCGCGATCTC
>Ga0070741_10002220_pt1 | contig 53559 bp, 60 predicted proteins | sample Coa_R1_4_FD_66440 | JGI IMG/M metagenome (GOLD analysis project Ga0070741, IMG submission 66440) | Surface soil microbial communities from Centralia Pennsylvania, which are recovering from an underground coalmine fire - Coalmine... | ecosystem: Environmental > Terrestrial > Soil > Unclassified ... | reverse complement strand
AGCGCGCCCAGGCCGTCCTTGGTGACGCTGGGGATGACGTTGACGTCGCCGATCACCAGCGCCACGGCCAGCGCCTCGCCCATGGCGCGAGCGAAGCCGAGCACGATGCCGCTGACGATGGAGGCGCGGGCCGCCGGCAGCAGCACGCGCCGGATGGTCTGCCACTGCGTCGCGCCGAGCGCGGCGGAGCCCTCCTTGAGCGCCCGCGGCACGGCGTAGAGGCCGTCGGCGCTGATGGTGGCGATGGTGGGGATCACCATGATCGCCAGCACGATGCCGGCGGCGAGGATGCCCGAGCCCTCGCGGCCGGGCGGGGCGATGTTGCGCAGGAGCGGCAGCAGGGCGATGAAGCCGATGTACCCGTACACCACCGACGGGATGCCCACGAAGACCTCGACCGCGGGCCGGATGAAGCGCTCGCCGACGCGCGGATTGGTGTCGGTGATGAACACGGCGACGGCGAGGGCGAAGGGCACGGCGATGAGCAGCGCCAGCAGCACCACCGCGAAGGAGCCGATGATCGGGGCCAGGGCGCCGAACATCCCGACGCCGAAGCCGATCCCCGCGTCGGGGTCCCAGGTGGTGCTGCCGAAGAAGCTGCCCAGGCCGATGTCGGTGATGGTCGGCCAGGCCCGAGAGAGCAGGAAGATGACGACCAGCACGACCAGCACGACGTTGATGCCCGCGCCGGCGAGCAGGACGTGGCGCGAGACGCGGTCGAGGAGACGCGAACGCCGCCGCAGCCCGGGGACCGCGACGGCGCCGCTCAGGCCGGGGGCGGGAGGCGTCGGCGCCTCACCGCCCTGGCCTGCGGTCACGGGAGTGTGGGGTGGTTGCGTGCCCGACTCCTACTTGTCGGCGAGCGACTGCTCCGTCGTGGTGGCCTCGGGGAGGTAGCCGGCCTGGGCCACCGTGCTGTTCTGGAAGTCGGACGAGAGCATGAAGGCGATGAACGACGTGGCCAGCGGGCTCGCCGACGTCTTGGTGTACATGTGCTCGTGCGAGAAGTACTTGTAGGTCCCGTTCTTGACGTTGTCGCCGGTCGGGGCCACGCCGTCGAGGTTCACCTTGGTCACCGTCGAGTCCGCCGACGACGCGACCAGGTAGGACACGCCGCCGGCCGGTCCCGCGACGCTGGTGAGCACGAGCTGCGTGGAGTCCTGCGTCGACGCCGGGTTGGCCGCCTCCGGGGTGCCCTGCATGATGTCCTTGTCGAAGGACAGGCGCGTGCCCGACCCGGTCTTGCGCTCCACCAGGGTGATGGGGACGTTGGCCCCGCCCACCTGGCTCCAGTTGGTGTCCTTGCCGCTGAAGATGTCACGCACCTGCTGGGTGGTCAGGTTGGTGACGCCGGTCTTGGGGTTGACGATGACCGCGAAGACCGCGATGGCCACCTGGTGGTCGGTCACCGTGGTCGGGTCGACGGCCTTCGCGTTGCTGACAGGAACGTCCGAATCTCCGATGTCGGAGGCGCCGCTGGCGACGTTGCTCAGGCCCGTCGAGGAACCGCCGCCGCTGACGGTGATGGTCGAGCCGGGGCACTTGGCCTGGTAGGCCTGGGCCGCCTGCTGGACCAGCGGCTGCAGCGCCGTCGAGCCACTCGCCGTGATCGTCCCGGTGGCGCAGGCGGCCGTCGTCGACGACGAGGTGGCCGCGCCGGACGCGGCGCCGGACGACGAGCTGCTGCTCGTGGAGTTGTCGGTGGATCCGCAGGCGACGAGCGCGAGACCGGCGACGGCCGGCACGGCGAGCATTCGCAGTTGCATACAAGCCCCATCGGCGGGTGCGCTCGGACGGCTGGTCCTGATCGTTGGGCGCCTCCGCTCTCTGACGGCGCCATCGTGCCCCGAGCCGCATTGTCAGTGCTTTAGGTCGGCATTAAGAAAGCGTTAACGGCCTGCAACGAGCCTGGTGCCCGGCGGCCCTCCCTATACTGCTTCGATCATGTCCTCCGTGGACGGGGCAGCGCAGTCGACAGAGCTGCTGGCATCCCTGTGCGACCGCTTGGAGGACGCCGTCATCGTGGTGTCGGCGCAGCGACGGGTGGTCTGGCTCAACGCCGCGGCACGCGAGCTGTTCGGCGCCGGCGAGGACGCCGTGGGACGGCCACTCGCCGAGGTGGCGCACGACTACCGCATCGCGCTGCTGGTCAACGGCGCCTTCGAGCGCCAGGTCGAGACCCACGACGAGCTCACCGAGGTGGTCGGCGCGCGCACCGTCACCGCGCGGGCGATTCCCCTTGCGGGGCAAGGGCACGTCGACGTCGCCGTGGTGCTCCGCGACCAGACCCGCCTGCGCCAGCTGGAGACGGTGCGGCGCGACTTCGTGGCCAACGTCTCCCACGAGCTGCGCACCCCGGTCACCGCCATCCACCTCCTGGTGGAGACGCTGCAGAACGGGGCTCTCGGCGAGCCCGAGGAGGCGGCCCAGTTCGTCGAGCGCATCGGCCAGGAGGTGACCCACCTGCGCCAGATGGTCGACGAGCTGCTGGAACTCTCCCTGATGGAGGCGGGCGAGCGGCCGCTCCACCCGTCGCCGGTGCCGGTCGAGGAGCTGGTGCACGCCGCCGACCGGCTGCGCCCCCTGGCCGAGGAGCGCGGGGTGGAGCTGCGCTTCGACGTCGCCGCCGGCACGCCGCCCGTGGTCGGCGAGACGTCGCGGCTGGCGCTGGTTGTGCGCAACCTCGTCCACAACGCGATCAAGTTCACGCCGCAGGGCGGGTCGGTCACCGTGCGCGCCGAGCCGCGCGCCGGCGATCGCGTCGCCCTGCAGGTGGCCGACACCGGCGTCGGCATCACCGCGGAGTCGCTGCCGCGCATCTTCGAGCGCTTCTACAAGGCCAACCGCTCGCGCCAGCGGGACGGCGACGGGGCGGGCCTCGGACTCGCCATCGCCCGCCACACCGTCGAGGCGCACGGCGGCCACATCAGCGTCGAGTCCGAGCTGGGCCAGGGCACCACCTTCACCGTCGTCCTGCCCGCCGCCACCGGCTGACGCTCAGCCCTCGATCACCCGCAGGCCGGCAACGTCGGCCAGACGTTTGCGCATCAGCGCAATGGCGTCGGCGCTGCTGTCGCCGAGCAGGAAACGCCTCCCCAGCTGGTGCGCGGCGACGCCGGTGGTGCCGCTGCCGGCGCACCAGTCGAGCACCAGGTCGCCCGGCTTCGACGACGCGGCGACGATGCGCCGCAGGATCCCGAGCGGCTTCTGCGTCGGGTACCCGGTGCGCTCGCGCGAGTTGGTTGGGACGATGGTGTGCCACCACACGTCGGTGGGCAGCTTGCCGCGCGCCACCTTCTCCGGGGTGACCAGCGACGGCGCCATGTAGGGCAGGCGGTCGACCTCGCCGGTGTCGAAGTGGTGGCGCCCGCGGTCGCGCACGTACACCAGGATGACGTCGTGCTTGGGTGACCAGCGCGTGGTGCTGCGCGCACCGTAGTCGTAGGCCCAGATCACCTCGTTGAGGAACTGCGCGCGGCCGAACACCTCGTCGAGCAGCACCTTGCAGTAGTGCGACTCACGGGGGTCGATGTGGAAGTAGAGGCTGCCGTGCGGCTTGAGCACCCGGCGCGTCTCGACGGCGTGCGGGCGCAGCCAGGCGAGGTAGTCGTCGAAGGCGTCGGCGTAGGACTCGCGCTGCTCGGCGGTGGTGGCGTAGCGGCGGCCGGCGAAGCCGGTGCGGTCGCCCTCGGCGTCGCGGGCGGTGCGCAGGCGCCTGCCCTGGCGGCGCTGCCCGGTGTTGAAGGGCGGGTCCACGTAGACGAGGTCGACGCTCTCGTCGGGGAGGCGGCGCAGCAGATCGATCGCCCTGCCGTGGAACAGGGCGCTCTCGGGGACCGGCGGCGGGAGCTCCTCCTGCCCGCTCACCGCGAGGCGGAGGTTTGTCCGGGTACAGTGCGCACAGGAGCACATTGTCATCGCCAGGGGAGCCGCATCCGTGCAATTCGGCCGCTACTACGAGGAGTTCGAGGTCGGCGCCACCTACCGGCACTGGCCCGGCAAGACCATCACCGAGGCGGACGACCACCTCTTCTGCCTCATCACCATGAACCACCACCCCCTGCACCTCGACGCCCACTACGCCGAGACGCAGACGCAGTTCAAGCGCAACGTGGTGGTGGGCAACCTGGTGTACAGCCTGGCGCTGGGGATGAGCGTGCCCGACGTCAGCGGCAAGGCCATCGCCAACCTCGAGGTGGAGTCGCTGAAGCACGAGAACCCCACCTTCCACGGCGACACCATCTACGCCGAGACCACCGTCCTGGAGAAGAAGGAGTCGCAGTCGAAGCCCGACCGCGGCGTGGTCCACGTCGAGACGCGGGCCTACAACCAGCGCGGTGAGCGGGTCTGCATCTTCCGGCGCCGCGTCATGGTGCCGAAGAAGTCGGCGGTGGGCGACCTGCAGCCCGCCGACGTCGCCCCCGAGCAGGCGGCGCCCACCTCGGCCTGACGCCGGTTGGGCCGCTGAGGGTGCCTCTCACCGCGGTGGACTCCGCGCGCTACGGGGTGCGCCCGCTGCTCCCCGGCCCGGTCGACGTCCTCCGCAGCGAGGCGCTCGCCCTCGGCGCCGGTCCCGCCGCGCTTCCCCTGCTGGCCCGGCACGGGTCCCAGGAGGCCTTCGCGATGCGCGGCCTCGCGCCCGACGAGACGCGGGTGCTGGAGCGCATCTTCCGCGGCCTCGGCGGTGAGGTGCTCAGCTCGCTGGACGGCGACCGGGTCCTCCTCCTCGGCCCGCTCAGCGCCTTGGGCGACCTGCCCGCCCGCCTCACCGAGTGGGGCCGCAGGACCGAGGCGCTGGGAGCTGCGCTGCAGGAGGCGCTGGCGGGCAAGGGCGGCGCGCCGCGACCCGTCGACGCTCGGGGGGTCCTGCTCCGCTTCGGCGTGCGGACGCTGGTGATGGGCGTGGTCAACGTGACCCCCGACTCCTTCTCGGGCGACGGGCTGGCCGGGCGCGACGCCGAGGCGGTGGTGGCGACGGCGGTGGCGATGGCCGAGGCGGGCGCGGACCTCATCGACGTCGGCGGCGAGTCGACCCGCCCCCATTCGGTCGAGGTCCCGGCGGAGGAGGAGCTGGCCCGCGTGCTGCCGGTGCTGCGCGAGCTGGCCGGCGCGCTCCCCGCGCACGTGGCCCTCAGCGTCGACACCCGCAAGGCGCGCGTCGCCGAGGCGGCCATCGAGGCGGGGGTGCACGTGGTCAACGACGTGTGGGGGCTGCGCGGCGATCCCGACATGCCCCGCGTGGTGGCCGCGTCGCCGGGATGCGCCGTCGTCTGCATGCACAACCAGCGCGGCACCGACTACCCGGGCGACGTGGTCGAGGCGGTGGCCGCGGGGCTGCGCGAGTCCCTGGTCGTCGCGGAGAAGGCGGGGATCGACACCGAGCGCGTCATCGTCGACCCAGGGCTCGGCTTCGGCAAGACGCCGGCGATGAACCTGGAGGTCCTGCGCCGGCTCGGTGAGCTGCGCGGGCTGGCCCGGCCGGTCCTGGTGGGGATCTCGCGCAAGTCGACGGTCGGGATGCTGCTGGGGGGTGCGCCGCCCGAGCAGCGGCTGGAGGGGTCGCTGGCACTGGGCGTGCTGGCGGCCGAGCGCGGCGGGGACATCCTGCGCGTCCACGACGTGCCGCAGACCGTGCGGGCGCTGCGGGCGGCCGACGCCGTGATCCGCGGCGTGCCGGCCGATCTGCACGACGAGCCCGCGCCGGGGCCGACCGGCTGAGCGCCACCGCCGTCGCCTGGGTGGCGCTGGGCGCCAACCTGGGCAACCGCACCCGCCAGCTCGCCCTGCTGCGGGAGCTGCTGCAACGCGACGGGGTGCGCGTCGAGGCGGCGTCGGAGGAGCGGATCACCCGCGCCGTCGGGGTGACCAACCAGCCGGACTTCCTCAACCAGGTGGTGAAGCTGCGCGCGCCGGGCGCGTGGGAGCCGCGGCGGTGGCTGGAGCACACGCAGCGCGCGGAGTGGGATGCGGGCCGCCGCCCGACCTACCGCTGGGGGCCGCGGCGCGCGGATGCGGACATCCTGCTGCTGGGCGAGAGCGGCGAGGTGCGCCACTCCGACGAGGCGCTGACGGTTCCCCACCCGAGCCTGCCCGACCGACCGTTCTTCCAGGAGATGCTCGACAGCCTTGGCAGGGGGATCCCCGGCGCGGATCGGCCTTAGATCGGCAGCCGGTCCGCCAGCTGGGGCACCACGCGCAGCGCCGCCTGGACCTGCCGTGCGATCGGCCCCAGGTCGGGCGGGGTCTCGAAGTCCACCAGCCAGGAGTGCTCAGCCGCCAGCTTCTCCACCAGCACGGTGGACCCGAGCGCGGCCATGGCGACGTGCACCGAGGGCCGGTCGTCGTCGGGAAAGGCCTTGCCCAGCAACGCCTGCACCGTGTCGATCCAGGAGGACACCTCGCCCACGTCCTGGAGCTCGTAGCCGCCGTCGCCGAGGAGGAACTCGGCCTCGATCTCCACGAAGGGCTGGGGCCGGAGGTGGCGGTGGGGGCAGTCCTGCTCCTCCTCCTCGTCGTGGTAGAGGTCGCAGTCGGCGCCCGCGCCGTAGGCGGCGATGTAGGTCATCAGCGCGTCCCACGAGAAGCTCAGGTGTGCGTGGTAGCGCGAGGGCGGGTCGGAGGCCTGCAGCCTCACGACGCACTCGAAGCGCCGCTCGCCCACCCCGGGCTCCAGCTCGTGGCGGACGTCCTCGATGGAGAGCCCGGCGTCGTCCAGGGCCTCGAGCAGGTCAGACGCGAGCTCCTCGTAGGTGGGGAAGGGCTCGGGGCGCTCGTCGTGCGCGGCGTCACCGTTGCCGCCCGGCCGCAGCCGCTCTGCCACCGAGGCCTACCGCCCCGGTCGGAGGTGACGCACCGTGGCGGCCAGCACCTGCACGACGATGGCGGTGAGGAAGCAGGCCAGGACCCCGAAGAAGAGCGGCTCCTCGGCCCCGGGCACGCGCCAGTCGTAGACGGCGAGGATGCCGCCGAGGAACAGTCCCACCGTGGCCACGGCCAGGAAGGCGGCGGAGATGCTGGTGGCGGGATCGGGCCGGGCCGGCTCGGGGAGGCGCTCCACCGGGTCGCGCGGCTGCAGCATGGGAGGGGTGGCCATCGTGGCGGCGAGTCTAGGCCACCGGCGCGGCGCGACGGCGGGAGGGACCGCGGCTCACCGCCGCCTGGCGACCGTGAGGCCGTCGGCGACGGGCAGCAGGACGCTCTCCATCCGGGGCTCGCCCACCAGCCAGTCGTTGAAGGCGCGGATGTGCTCGACGTCGCCCCGGGTCGACTCCGGGTCGAGGACGCTGCCGCCCCAGAGGACGTTGTCGACGAGCAGCACGCCGCCGGGGCGCAGCCGGGGGATCAGCTCCTCGGCGTAGCCGCGGTAGCCCGGCTTGTCGGCGTCGACGAAGGCGAGGTCGAGGTAGGGCTGGTCGGGCAGCGAGCGCAGCGTCTCGATCGCCGGCGCGATGCGCAGCTCGATGCGGCCGGCCACCCCCGCCCGCTCCCATGCCTGCCGGCCGATGCTGGTCCACTCCTCGGACACGTCGCAGCAGAGCAGCGTGCCGCCCTCGGCCAGCCCGCGCGCGATGCAGAGCGCCGAGTACCCGGTGAAGGTGCCCACCTCGACGGCCCGCCGCACGCCCAGAGATGCAGTCAGGATCGTCAGAAACGCGCCCTGCTCGGGAGCCACCTGCATGCCGCTCACCGAGCCCAGCCTGGCCGTCTCCTCGATGAGCCGGCGCTGCACCTCGTCCAGCGGTGAGGTGTGGGCCAGGATGTAGTCGTGCAGCTCCGGGGAGAGCAGGAAGCTCTTCGGGCTCACGCGCGACTACGGCTTGGTGGCGGTGAAGCGGTAGCCGATCCCCGGCACGGCCAGGATGTACAGCGGGTGCGAGGGATCCTCCTCGATCTTGCGGCGCAGGTTGCGCACGTGCACGTCGATGACGCGCGTCTCGATGGGGTACTCGTAGCCCCACACCGAGTTGAGGATCTTCTCGCGGGAGAGCACCTTGCCCGCGTTCGACGCCAGGAAGGAGAGCAGGTCGAACTCGGTGTGGGTGAGCTGGATCTCCTCGTCGTTGCGGTACACGCGGCGCTCGTTGGCGTCGATGACCAGGTCGCGGAAGACCATCCGCCCGTCCGCCTCGCGGTCCTCCTCCTGGCGAGACTTGCGCAGGTGTGCAGCGATGCGGGCGAGCAGCTCGCGCGGCCGGAAGGGCTTGATGACGTAGTCGTCGGCGCCGATCTCCAGGCCGACGACGACGTCGATCTCCTCGGTCTTCGCCGAGAGGATGAGGATGGGCACCTTGGTGCCGGCACGGCGGATGTCGCGGCAGACGTCGAAGCCGCTGATGTCCGGCAGCATGAGGTCGAGGAGGATGATGTCGGGGCGGAAGCTGTCCACCTTGGTCAGCGCCTCGGTGCCGTTCTCCGCCTCCTGGACGGCGTACCCCTCCTTCTCGCAGGCGAGGCGGACGGTCTTGCGGATCATGGCCTCGTCGTCGATGACGAGCACCTTCCGCTGTCCGTTCACCATCCTGCCGACTGCTCCATAGTCGGGCGCGATTGTACGGCAGAGTCTGAGCTTCCGCGGACGTGCGCGAGCCGGCGCGACCGCCGCACGCCCCGGCGCAACGCGTTTGCGGCGCTGACTGCGCGCGCCGCCAGTGGCCGCCGCACCGCGACGAACGCCCCCGCGGTGCTGCGTTCCACGCCCCCCAGCTGCAGCTTGAACTGGCGCAGGCCGTGCCAGGGATGGTCGGGATCGGCGCTGGGCGGGATGCCCCAGAGGTCGTAGCGGTCGCAGCCCGCGGCGAGGGCCTCGCGGATGACGTGGTGGTGCAGCGCCGACGACGGCTGGCGATCGCGATGGCGGGTGGTCGAGCCGCCGTAGAGGTAGATCATCTCGCCGCCGAAGTGGGCCACCAGGACGCCGGACACCGCCTCGCCGTCGACGCAAGCCAGGTGGACCCGCGCCCCCGGCAGGCAGCGCAGGGCGCGCTCGAAGTACGCGGCACCGGGCAGGTTGATGCCCTGCCGCTCCGCCGTGGCCGCGCAGAGCCGGGCCAGCACGCCGGCCGCCTCCGCCGGGTCCGGCGGCGTCTCCACGCTGACCCCCTTCCTGGCGGCGAGCCGGATGTTGTACCGGCCCTTCGGCTTCATCCGCGCCAGGACGGCCTCCTCGCCACCGCTCAGGTCGACCACGGCGGTGTGCTCGGGCTGGACCGTCGCGGCGCTGCGCCAGCGCGACCCGAGGTGCTCGGCGAGACCGCGGCGCTCGTCGTGCCAGGCGTTCGGCTCGACGGTGATGCTCGACGCGCCGGCCCGGGCGGCGGCCCCGTCGAGCGCCGCCAGCACGGCGTCCCAGGAGGCGCCGTCGGACGGGTCGCAGGCCGGCCCCTTGGGCACGTAGAGCCGCGGGGGCAGGCCCGGCACCCCGGCGCCACCGCGCAGCACGGTCAGAGGCAGCGGGCGCCCACCGGCATCCACCTCCAGGCGCTCGACCTCCCACCCCGCTCCCGCCTGCAGCTCGCCCCAGCCCCACGACTGGAGCAGGTGCGCGCGAGACCAGGAGAGGAGCTGTGCGTCCCAGCCCCGCTCTGCGCCGGGCGCGGCGGGGCGGTCGTGCATGAGCGTGGTCGAATCCGTGAGCTCGGCGCGGTGGGGTATCGGTTGGTACTATACGGGCCTGTCGAGGGACGACGGTGGGGGTGTTGAGCGACCTCGACCACTGTCAGGAGTGACGGAGTGCAGACCCAGGGCTCGTTGGCGCAGACCAATCTGGCGTCCCTGCTCGAGGCCATGCAGTCGGAGCGCGCCACCGGCACGCTCTCGCTGCAGCAGGGTCCTGAGACCTGTTCGCTCTACTTCCTCTTCGGGCATCTCTTCCACGCCACCGGCGACCTCGGCCAGGGCGAGGAGGCGGTGATCAACGCCCTCGGCTGGACCGACGGCAACTTCACCTTCGACCCCCGCGCCAAGCTGCCCGCCGAGGAGACCATCAAGGCGGCGACCACCGAGCTCCTCCAGGAGGCGGAGCGCCGGCAGGCGGCGCACCACTCCGGGAGCAACGGCAGCGCGCCCGCGGCAGAGGAGGAGGGAGAGGCAGAGAAAGAGCCGGCCGCCGTGCCGGCCGCCGTGGACGCGCCCGCCGCGCAGGAGGAGTCCGAGGGCGAGCAGCCCACCTGGTCCGCCGCGCCGCGTGACGCCGTGAGGGAGAACGCCGTGACCGAGACGCTCGCAGCGGGTGCCGCGCCGGCCGCGCTGGGCACCACCCAAGTCCTGGGCAACCCCGACGCGCCGCCGCTCACCGACCTCTACCCGCTGCCGTCCGGCAAGCCCATCTACGAGGGGCTCAAGTCGGCCTTCGTCGACTTCCCCAAGCTGCTGCGCACCCTCGACTCCGACAAGCACACCGGCTACGTGCGGCTCGACGGCGCCGACTTCGCCGGCGTCCTGCTGCTCCACGACGGGCACGTGCTCGAGGCCCTCTTCAGCGCCGGCGAGCTGAGCCAGGGCGAGCGCGCGTTCCAGAACTTCCGCCGCCGCATGGAGCGGGGCGAGGGGCTCCTCGACGTCATCGAGCTGAGCGGCGAGACGGTGGTGGCGCTGGCCCAGCTGCTCACCGCGCGGCCGATGTTCACCGGCCTGCTGGGGCGCTTCATCAACTTCGGCGCCCTGCTGGAGTACCTCGGCGAGGAGAAGGTCGACGGCTCGGTGCTGGTCACCGGCGGCAGCGAGACGGGCGTGATCCTGCTCCGCCGCGGGCAGATCCACGGCGCCTACACGCAGTCGCAGCGCGAGCTGTCGCAGAACCCCTCGACGATCGACGGCCTGGCCGGGGAGCGGACCGCCCGCATCGAGGTCAAGGCCGGCGCCGGCTCGCCTCCTGGCATCGACATCGAGGCCGCGCTGCGCGCCACCTTCTGAGGTCGGGCGACCGGGTGGGTCCTCTGCGGCGTGCGGCTGCGCGTGCGTCCCTCCTGCTCTGCGTGGCGCCGGTGTGCGCGCTGCTCACGGGCTGCTTCACCGCACCGCCGCAGATCATCCGCCTGTCGCCGGTGAACGGCTCGACCGGCGTCGCCGCCGACGCACCGCTCATCGTCGTCTTCGACCACGCGGTGCGGCGCGACACGCTGGTCTCCCGCTTCCACATCGACCCCGGCATCTCGGGCTGCGACGTGCAGGCGGCCTTCCGGGCGGCCGCCTCGGCGGCGTGCCACGTGACCTGGGACGGCTCCTCGTCACAGCTCACCCTCTTCCACCCCGGTGCGCCGTTCCTGCCCAACACGCGCTACACCCTGACGGTGTCGCCGGGCGTCACCGACCAGCAGGGAGTGGTCAACTCCCTCGACCACTCCTGGAACATCACCACCGGGCCGCCGCCCACGGTCGACTCCATCAGCCCATCGGACGGCTCGACGCTGGTGCCGGTCGACTCCTCGATGGTGGTCGCCTTCTCCAATGCCATGGCCCTCTCCACGACGGGGTCGATCACCCTCTCGCCGGCGGTGCCTGGGACCAAGGTGGTGCGCAACGCGCGTGACCCCGGACGCTTCGTCCTGCTGCCGGGGCATCTCCTCGACGCCGGCGTCGAGTACACCCTGACGGTGGGCACGGGGGCGACCGACCAGCACGGCCAGCACCTCGCCAGGGCGGTGACCTCGGTCTTCCGCACCGGCAAGCTGGGCCCTGACGGGCACGCCATGGTGCTGGCCCGACGCGCCGGCGAGCCGCCGACCGAGGTGCTGCTCACCCAGCTGGCGCCGCCGGTGCCCGGCGAGCCGGCGGCTGCCGCCATCGTGCTCGACGCCCCCCGCTGCGAGGCGGCCACAGCCTGCGGCGTGGTGCCCCAGGGCGGCCCGCTGCTGGCCTACGAGCAGGCGACCGTGTCGCCCGACGGGCGCTGGATCGCGGTGGTGGAGCGCGACCTCCGCGTCGCCGGCGGGGCCGCGGCGGTGTCGCTGGTGGCGCTGCCGTCGCTGGTGGAGCGGCACCTCGCCGACAGCGGCGAGGACATCTCCTGGTCCCCGGACGGCACCCGGCTGGCCTACCAGACGCCGGACGGCGTGCACGTCCAGACCATCGCGTCCGGCCATGACGTCCACCTGCCCAAGGGTGACCCGCTGGCAGGCCCCCCTGCTTGGAGCGGCGACGGGTCGCTGCTCGCCCTGCCGGTGCAGGACCCGGCGACCGGCGTCACCCACGTCGACCTGGCCCTGCCCGACCTCGACGTCCGCTACCCGGTTCCGGGGCTCGGGGGCGATGTCGGGACGCCCGCGCTCAGCCCCGACGCCTCGCTGCTCGCCGTCCGCCGCGACGGTGGCGCGGCCGTGCAGGGGACCTGGACGGTGCGCCTGCACGGCGGCGACGCCACGCCCCACCGCCTGGGCAGCGACCTGACCCCCGTCGCCTTCGTCGACAACGGGACGCTGCTGGCTGCGGAACGGCCGGGCCCTGACAGCCCCTCGGGGCTGGTCCGCGTGAGCATCGCCGACGGCGGGCGCGACCGGCTCGGCAACCAGCCGCTGGAGTCCGACCTGTCCAGCGCGACGGTGACGCCGTCGGCGCGCCAGGTCGCCTACCTCCTCCCCGACTCCCGCAGCGTGCGGCAGGCCGCCATCGAGAACGTCGACGGGAGCAACCCGGCCTTCCTCACCACCTTCACCCCCGGCGGGTACGAGGCCTACGCGGTCGAGTTCGCCAGCTGAGCGTCTCAGCTGGTATGAAGGCGGCGGATTTGCGGGGTCTTTGACCGCAGGTCGTCCACGAGGTACCGTGCGCTCAGCGCAGAGCCTGACGGCGGCGCACAGGAGGAAGGGCTGTGAAGAAGACGCGGCGAACACTCGCCTTCGTCACCATGCTACTGGGACTCTCGCAGTCAGCACCCGTCAGCGCGGCTGGTGAGGCGGCAGCGATAGGCCAGATGGACGGAGCGGTCGTCTTCTCGCCCGGCTTCACGCTGCTTCCCCCCCATCCCCTCGATGACCAGGCTTGGACCTTCGCCTCAACCTCCATGGTCGGCGCCATCGACATCGACGGCATCCCGAGCCTCTTCTCCATGGAGCTCACCATGACCGGCTCCTCCATCGTGGAGAACATCAGTCAGGGCGTTGGCGCCGTCGGCGGCAACGGCCAAGCCAGCATCGCACTGGCGCCGGTCACCTCGGGCAACTTCCAGGTTCAGTTCAGCGGCGACTACGTCCGCGAGGGCAGCATCATGCTCCTCGCCGCGACCGGCACGATTTGTTGGGAAATCCTGAATCAGCAGCCCTGTACCGCCGAGCCGATGGTCTGGGTGAGCCCTCAGGTGATCGAGTTCACCGCGAACCCCAACGACCCGACGAGGGTCTATTCAGCCCTCTTCACAGGACCCTTCGGTCTAACCGGCGCCGGGGCCTGATTGCCGATACGGCTGACCTGGGTCATTTCCAGCAGCTCGCGCAGGTCGCCGATCACGGGGCAGTCGAGCTGCACGCCGGCGGTGCCGCCGATCCCGTCGCGCAGCGCGAAGTCGAACATGCCGCGGCCGCCGGCGCGACTGCGGTCGAGCAGCACCCCGCAGATCCCCGACGCCCGCGCGCCGAGGACGTCCGCGACGTAGTTGTCGCCGACGTGCACCGACGTCGCCGGGTCGGCGCCGGTGCGGCGCAGCGCCTCGCGGAAGATCCCCGCGTCGGGCTTCTGCGCGCCGGTCACCGTCGAGGCGACGAGGACGTCGAAGTAGCCGTCCAGCTCGTGCGTCTCGCAGAGCGCCACCAGCGCGTCGGTGAAGTTGGAGATGACCGCCAGCTGCAGCCCGCGACTGCGGAGGGTGCCGAGCACCTCGTGCACCTCGGGAAATGCGCGCCAGGAATGGGGATGCCAGAACCGCTCGCTGAGCTGCCGCGCCTTCTCAGCGCGCCCGTGGTCGACCCTCAGCTCGGCGAGGATCAGCTCGTTGTACTCCTGCCAGAAGGCGCGCGCTTCGTCCATCGACGACTCGAAGCTGCGCCCGGCGCGCAGCGCGCCGCGATACATGCGCTCTCCCGCGTGCAGTGCGTCCGCCATGCGCTCCGGCGTCGTGTCGACGCCGATCTCCGTGCAGGTCTGCAGGTAGAGCGTGGGCACGTCGGGATGCACGTACATGAGCGTGTCGCCGAGATCGAAGAAGATGGTGCGCACCTCCGCCGGGAGCGCTCCAGTTTCGGTCAAAGACAGCCGCAAGTCTCGAGCGCGTGGGCCGGCTCGGGAGTCTCGACGCAGTCGTAGAGCGCCTCCAGGCGGTCGACGGAACGCGTCCAGGTGAACAGCTGAGCGCGCTCACGCGCCGCGTCGCCGAGGCGAAGGCGCAGGGGTGTGTCGTCGAGGATGCGGGCGATGCCGGCGGCGAAGTCGCGGGGCTCGCGGCCCTCCACCAGGTAGCCGGTGACGCCGTCCTCGACGATGTCGAGCAGGCCGCCCACCGCCGCGGCGACCACCGGGGTCCCGCTGGCCTGCGCCTCCAGGGCGACGAGCCCGAAGGTCTCGGCGCGCGAGGGGACCACGCACACGTCCGCCAGCGCATAGAGGTCGGCCAGCTCGGCATGCGGCAGGGCGCCGACGAAGGTGACACGGCCGGCGACGCCAAGCTCAGTTGCAAGGTCCTCAAGACGTCCGCGCTCGCCGCCCGGATGCGCCGACTGGCGCAACCCGTCGCCGCTGTCGGCGCCGACGATCAGCGTGTGGACGTCGTCGTAGCCGGGGCGCCGGTGGAGGGCCGCCAGCGACTCGATCAGGGTGTCGGCGCCCTTGAGCCGCTCCAGTCGACCGACGTAGAGGACCACGCGCTTGCCACGCAGCCCGAGGCGCTCGCGGACGTTCCAGGACGGCCGGGCCGCGAACTCCTCCATGTCGACGCCGAGCGGCACCACGCAGACGTGGTCGGAGTCGGTCCCGTAGTAGCGGGCCAGGTCGCGGGCCTCCTGGGTGCTGCCGGCGACCATGCGGTCGGCGTTCCTGGCCAGCACCGCCTCGACCTCGGCGCGCACCGGGTCGTCGGGCAGCCCCGCCGCGACCTTGGTGCGCGCCAGGGTGTGGAAGGAGTGCACCCAGGGCACGCCCCAGCGCTGCACCGCGCGGCGCGCCACCCAGCCACTCAGCCAGTAGTGGGAGTGGAGCAGCCGGTACTCCCGCTGCTCGGAGGCGGCGTGGGTGAGCAATGCGCTGGTGAACTGCGGCAGGTGGCCGAGGATCTCGTCCTTGGCCAGCGGCCGGGCCGGCCCGGCGTCGAGGCGCACCAGGCGGCTGCCGCTGCAGATCAGCTCCTCCGCCGGAGCACCGGGATCGTCGCGGCGGATGAAGACGTCGCTGGGGATGCCCCGCTCGGCCAGCCCCTCGCAGAGGCGGCGGATGGAGAGGTTCATCCCGCCGTTCTCGCCCTGGCCGAGCGGCCCCAGCGGGGAGGCGTGCACGGACACGACCGCGAGCGCTCGCCGTGCGCTGCCAGGGGCTGGGCTGCCGGTGTCCGTCGGGCGCATGGGTGTCACAGGGTAGGGTATCCACTGATGCCCGGTCGCCAATCCTGCATGGGAAACCGCCGCCCGTGACCGCCACCGCCGCCCCGCCGCGTGAGTCCGGCGCCACACCGCCCGCGCTGCAGGCGCGCGTCGAGGCGCCGGTCCACCTCCTCTTCCTCGTCGCCGACACCGGCGGGGGTCATCGCGCCAGCGCCGAGGCGGTGGCCGGCCGCCTGGCCGCGGCCCACCCCGGCGGCTACGCGACGCACATCCTCGATCCCTTCACGCAGGCGGCGCCGCGCGTGGTGGGACGGGTGGTCGGGTTGTACTCGCCGATCACCCGCCGGGCGCCCTGGCTGTGGGGCGCGCTGTACCACGCGACCAACTCCCGTGCCGCCGTCGCCGCGCTGCGCGGCTCGGCGCTTCGTCTCGTCGAGCCCGGCCTGCGGGAGGTGATCGCGACCCTCCGGCCGCAGGCGGTGGTGTCGTTCCACCCTCTGCTGAACCACGTCGCCTGGCGGGCGCTGCGCACGCTGCCAGGCCCGCGCATCCCCCTGATGACGGTGGTGACCGACCTGGTCGACGTGCACGCGGCCTGGACGTGCGCCGACGTCGACGCGGTGGTCACGTCGTCGCCCGGCGGACTCGACCGCGCCCGCCGCGCCGGCGTGCCGGCCGAGCGCTGCCACGACCTCGGCCTGCCCGTGGACGACTCCTTCGCCGCCGCCTCCGCGACGGGCCCGGCGGCACGCCGGTCCCTGCGCCTGCGGCTCGGCCTGGAGCCCGACCGGTTCGTCGTCCTGCTGAGCGGCGGCGGCGAGGGCTCGGGCGGTCTGCCGCGGCGCACCCGCGCCCTCCTCGACGCCGTCCACGATGCCGATGTTGTGGTCATCTGTGGCCGCAACACCAAGGCCCAGACCGCGCTGGAGCGGCTGCGCACGGAGTCGCCGCACGGCGGCCGGCTGCGCGTGCTCGGCTTCGTGCGCAACATGTCGGAGTGGATGCGCGCCGCCGACCTGCTGATCACCAAGGCGGGCCCTGGCGCGATCGCCGAGGCGCTCTGTGCCCGGGTGCCGCTGCTGCTCACCTCGCATCTGCCCGGGCAGGAGCGCGGCAACGTCGACTTCGTCGTCGACACCGGTGCCGGACGCTACGTGCCGCGCATCGCCGACATGGTCGACGCGGTGCGCGAGCTGTCCCGTCCCGACTCGACGGCGCTGGCGGCGATGCGCGACTCGCTGCGGCACGCGGCGCGCCCCCACGCGACGGCGCAGATCGCCGACCTGATCGTCCGCCTGGCGACGCCGACCGCGGCGGCGTGATGCCCACCGGCGCCTGCAGCGTCGCGCGGCTGCGGCTCTTCCGCTTCCGCAACTACGCGGAGGAATCGGTGGAGCTGGGCCCCGGGCTGAATGTCGTCGTCGGGCAGAACGCGCAGGGCAAGACCAACCTGCTCGAGGCGGTGGCCACCGTGGCGCTGACGCGCTCACCGCGCGCCGGGTCGGCGGCCGAGGTGATCGGCTGGGGCGAGCCCGCCTGCCGGGTGAGCGCGGCGATCACGCGGCCGGACGCGGCGCACGACGTCGAGATCACCCTGCGGCGCGGCGACGGTGAGCGGGTGGTGCGCACCCTCACCGTCGACGGCAAGGAGCGCGGGGCGCGCTCGGTGCTGGGACTCTGCCCGGTGGTGCTCTTCTGGCCGGAGGACCTCCAGCTCGTCAAGGGTGGCCCTGAGGGCCGGCGGCGCCTGCTCGACATCGTGCTGTCGCAGACCGACGCGCGGACCGCCGACGACCTGGTGCGCTACCGGCGGGTGATGGAGCAGCGCAACGCCTCGCTGCGCATGGTCCGCGACCGCATGGGCTCCTGGGACGCGGTGGAGGCCTTCACCCGCGAGCTGGTCGAGGCGGGCGGTCGCATCCGGGTGGCGCGTGCACGGCTGGTGCGCTCCCTGGAGCCGCTCGCCGCGGCCGCGCTGGCGGAGCTCACCGACGGGCGCGAGGAGCTGGAGCTGCGCTACGCCGGCGAGGGCGTCGACGCCGCAGCCGCCGACGCCGGCGCGGAGTCCGCGCGGCTGGCGGCGCTGCTGGCCGAGCGGCGGGCCGAGGAGATCGCGCGCGGCGTCACCGTCGCCGGCCCCCATCGCGACGACGTCGAGCTCCTCCTCGACTCGCGCCCGGCGCGGTCGGCCGCCTCCCAGGGACAGCAGCGCAGCATCGTGCTCGCCTGCAAGCTCGCCGAGGTGCGCCACGTCGCCGGCGTGGCGGGGGTCGCGCCGGTGCTGCTGCTCGACGACGTGCTGAGCGAGCTCGACGCCGGACGGCGGCTGCGCCTCCTCTCGGCGCTCGGCGCGGGAAGCACCGCCCAGGCGCTGCTCACCACCAGCGAGACCGCGGCGCTCGACCTCCCGGCCGGCGCGGACGTCCGGCGCTTCACCGTGCACGGCGGCCACGTCGACGCCGATCCCGCTCTGCGCATCCAGGCGGTCTGAGCCGCTCCGATGCCCGAGGAACGGCGCCTCTCCGAGCTGTTCGATCCCGCCCTGCGGCGCATGGGGGTCCGCCGCGCGGTGCGCGAGGCCCAGGTGCAGGAGGCGTTCGCCGAGGTGGTGGGCCCGGCGGTCTCACCCCTCTGCAGGGCGATCTCGCTGGACCGCGGGGCGCTGCTGGTGGCCACCGCGCACACCGCCCTGTCGCAGCAGCTGCAGATGGACGGGCCCCGCATCATCGCGGCGCTGAACCAGCGCGTCGGCGAGGGCACCGTCAAGCGCCTGCGCTTCACCGCGCTGACCTGAGCCGGGCGACCTACATCGGCACCCGCACCGGCATGATGATGCAGAGGTAGTCGTCCGCCCCCACGGGACGGATCACGCCCGGCGACAGCGAGCCGTTGAACGACAGCTGCACCTCGTCGCTGCCCACCACCGCCAGCGCGTCGAGCACGTAGCGCGCGTTGAAGGCGATCTGCACCTCCTCGCCGTTCACCGCCGCGGTGAGCGGCGCCTCGTCGTCGCCGACCTCGGCGGTCTGCGCCACCAGGGTGAGGGTGCCGTCCGGCGTGGCCTTGAAGCGCACCGGGTTGGCGGCGTCCTTGGCCATCACCGACACGGTGCGCGTCTCGCGCAGCAGCGCGGAGGTGGGGACGGTCACCGTGGTGCGCGACTCGGCGGGGATGACCTGGGCGTAGTTGGGGTAGGTGCCCTCGATGAGGCGCGAGGAGATCTCCAGCCCGCTCATGGTGAAGAACACCTGGTTGCGCGCCTGGGAGAGGGTGATGCCGACCACGGGCCGGTTGGCGTTGACCGCTCGGGCCACCTCGGAGAGATGCCGCGCCGGGACGATGATCGTCCCCGACGGCGCGTCGCCCTTGACGGTGACGTCGAGGGTGCGCACGGCCAGCCGGTGGCCGTCGGTGGCGGCCAGGGTGAGCCGGTCGCCGTCCATCTCCAGGAGCACGCCGGTGAGCACCGGCCGCGCCTCGTCGGAGGACGCGGCCATCGCCGTCTGGGCGATCGCCGAGGCCAGCGCCGCCGCGTCGACCTCGATGCCCGCGTCGGCGTCTCGCGCCGGCAGCGGCGGGAACTCCACGGCGTCGATGCCGTGGATGTTGGAGCGGTGGATGCCGCAGGCGACCCGCACCACCTGGCTCGACGGGTTGAGCTCCAGGGTGCAGGGGGCCTCGGCCAGCGACGAGACGTAGTCGGTGAGCAGCCGCGCCGGCACGGTGGTGCGGCCGTCGTTGGCCACCTCGGCCTCCACGGTTGCGGTGATGGTCAGGTCGAGGTTGGTGGCGGTGACCCGCAGGCCGTCCTCGGCCGTCTCCAGCAGCAGGTTGCTGAGGATCGGCAGGGTGGAGCGCGGGGACACGGCTCGCGAGACCAGGCTCAGGCAGGTGCCCAGGGCCGAGGGGGAGACCGTGCACTTCATGGATTGGGAGACCTCGAGTTGACTTGTCACCAGCGTAGGTTCCTTCAGTAACGAGAGTCTGAAAGAGAAGCAGACAGTAGTGGATGGGGACGCTGGGGATAACCGGCGCCGGCACGCACGGATCGACCCATCTGTTCGTGGGACAGGGGGGTGCGTCCTTCCCCGTTTCTTCCCCGGTCCATCAACCGCTCATCGCCGGCGGGCACTTCTGCCCACGGCGTCCCCGCCGTCTCCACAGCCCCGTCCCGTCCCCTCATCGAGCCATCAGCCGGTCGCGGATCTGGCGCAGGTCGTGCTGCAGGCGCTGGTCGTCCTTGGCCAGCTCGGTGATCTTCTCGCAGGCGTGCAGGACGGTGGTGTGGTCCTTGCCGCCGAAGGCGGTGCCGATCGCCGGCAGGGAGGAGGCGGTCTCCTCGCGGATGATGTACATGGCCACCTGGCGGGGGAAGACGATGTGCTTGTCGCGACGGCGCCCGAGCATCTCGTCCTTGCCGATGTTGTAGTAGTCGGCGACCGTCTCCTGGATGAGGTCGACGGTCAGCGGACGCAGGCCGCCGCTGGGGATGATGTCGGCGAGGATGCGCTGGGCGGCGTCGACGGCCACCGGCTCGCCGCTGATCGAGGCGTGGGCGAGGACGCGGATGAGCGCGCCCTCGAGCTCGCGGATGTTCTTCTGGATCTTGTGGGCGATGAAGCTGCACACCTCGTCGGGGACGAGGCGGGAGTTGGCGCCCAGCTTGGAGTTGAGGATGGCCAGGCGGGTCTCGAAGTCGGGGGGCTGGATGTCGGCCATCAGGCCGCCCTCGAACCGCGAGCGCAGGCGGTCCTCGAGGGTGGGGATGTCCTTGGGCGGGCGGTCCGACGAGACCACGATCTGCTTCTGCACCTCGTGCAGCGCGTTGAAGGTGTGGAAGAACTCCTCCTGAGTTCTGTCCTTTCCTGCCAGGAACTGGATGTCGTCGATGAGCAGCACGTCGACGGTGCGGTATCGCGTCCGGAAGTCGTTCATCCGGTTCTCCTGGATGGACGCGATCATCTCGTTCATGAACTTCTCGGACGTCACGTACGCCACCTTGGGCGGACGGCGATGCCCCTCGCGCACCGCGTGGCCGATGGCGTGCATCAGGTGCGTCTTGCCGAGTCCCACCCCGCCGTAGAGGAAGAGCGGGTTGTAGGCCTTGCCGGGCGCGTCGGCGACGGCGCGGCAGGCCGCGTGCGCGAAGCGCGAGGAGTTGCCGACGACGAAGGTGAGGAAGGTGAAGTTGGGGTTGAGGCGCGACTCGTTGGAGCCGGCGGCGTCGATGGCCATCGCCTCGCCGAGCAGGGCCGGGGCCGCGGCGTCGAGCGGCTCGTCGGCGAAGGGCGAGGGCTCGTCGGGCGGCGGCGCCGCCGCCGGGTCGACGGTGATGAGCACCTCGCAGTCGCGGGAGAGCAGGCCGCTCAGCGTCTCGCGGATGAGCGGGACGTAGCGCTCGGTGAGCCAGTCGCGCGCCAGGCGCGTGGGCACCCCCAGCGTGAACATGTGTCCGTCCTCGCAATCGAGGAGGACGGCGTTGCGGAGCCAGGTCTCGTAGCCCGGTGTGGCGATCTGGAAGCGCAGCTCCTCCTGCGCGGCCTGCCAGATCTGCTGCACGTCCGCGGGCACCGCGGCACCAACGCGGGACTGGCTCTCCATCGGCACGATACGGTCACCTCCCCAGGTGAGTTCACTCCCGGTAACGGGCATACCAATCCCCCGGATTCGAGACACGCGCGTCCCGCCCACCCCCTTGCCGCCTGTTCGCTTGTACACAGGTTGTGCACAACCGTGGAAAAGGCAAGGATGCTTGCCGAGAGGGGGTTGTGGATGGGATGTGGAAAGGGAAGGGTCCCTGCCGCGGCGGAGCGAGGGGCGAGTCTAGCAACGTCGGGGCGGAGGTACAACGCCCAGGATGCAACGCTCTTCCGTACATCGCTCGTGCCACGAAGGAAGCGCCCCGCTGTATACTCCCTGAGCCCTCCGCCCGCCGCGGCGGCCGATCACGGCTGCCCCGGGCGCGATTCGATCGAACGGTTCTCGGAGACCTTCCCATCAAGCGGACATACCAGCCGAAGAAGCGCTACCGGCGCAAGACGCACGGCTTTCGCATCCGGATGTCCACCCCGGGAGGCCGGCAGGTGATCAAGGCGCGGCGCCGCAAGGGTCGCAAGCGCCTGACGCCCGCGCCCGTGCGGTGAAGCGCCGCGAGCGGCTCTCCGGTCGCCGCCGGTTCGCCGCGGTGCGGGCTGGACGCGCCTCCGCGGGCACGGCCGCCCTCCGCGTCCACGTCGCCGCCAACGGCCTGCCCCACGCCCGCCTCGGCTTCGCGGTGCCCAAGTCCGCGGGGGGCGCGGTCGAGCGCAACACCATCCGCCGCCGCCTGCGCGCCGCCCTGGAGCCGCACCGTCCCGAGCTGGCCGGTCTCGACGTCGTGGTCAGCGCCTCCGCCGCGGTCCTGGCGATGCGCTTCGCCGACCTCGCCACCGAGCTGTGGCGCTGCATCGGCGCTGCCCGCAGCCGGATGGCGGAGAATGGCCGGACCAGGCCCGGCCCGCTCCGGGCGCTGAGCCCCACACCCGCATGACCCGCGCCAGCATCCTGTTCATCCGGCTCTATCGGGTCACCCTCGGCCCGATCTTCGCGCTGTTCAGCCAGTGCCGCTACCAGCCGACCTGCTCCCACTACGGGCAGGAGGCGATCCAGCGCCACGGCTTCCGGCGCGGGTGGTGGCTGGCGCTGCGGCGCATCGGCCGCTGCCATCCCTTCTACGAAGGGGGGTACGATCCCGTCCCGGAGAGATACGTGAGCTGGCGTGAAGCCCGCCGTCGCCGCCGCGCCGAGAAGACCGCGGCCCACACCGGGAGTGCGTCGTGAACCCCGCGCAGTCGATCGGCGACTTCTTCTACTACGTCTTCCAGGTCCCCATCCAGTGGCTGCTGGAGCACCTGCACAACTTCTTCGCCCACGGCGTGGGGTCCGCCATCGGCGCCTTCGGCCTGGCGGTCATCGTCACCACGCTGGTCATCCGCACCCTGCTCTTCCCCCTCTTCACCTGGCAGCTGCGCACCTCGCGGCGCATCCAGGCGGAGCAGCGCAAGATCGCGCCGCAGATGACCGAGCTGCGCAAGAAGTACAAGAAGGACCCGCAGAAGCTGAACGCGGAGATGATGAAGCTCTACAAGGAGCACAACATCAACCCGCTCTCCCAGCTCAGCGGGTGCCTGCCCATCCTGGTGCAGTGGCCGATCATCGCCGAGCTCTACCGCGCCATCAGCTCGGTGCAGAACACGCTGCACTCGGACCTCGGCTTCCTGTGGATCTCCAACGTCACCCAGAGCGGGCTGAAGTCCTGCTGCACGGCGGCCAACAACCAGGTCGACTACGTGCAGGCGCTGAGCCATCCCACCGTGCTGATCCTGCCGCTGCTGGCCGCGGGGGCGACGCTGATCCAGTCGAAGATGATGGCCCCGCCGATGCGGCCGGACATGTCCGACCAGGAGCGGCAGATGGCCAAGATGTCGCGGCAGATGATGTTCATCATGCCGGCGATGGTCTTCGTCTTCGGCATGGTCTTCCCCTCGGGGATCGCGCTGTACTGGGTGACCCAGAGCATCTTCATGATCATCCAGCAGTACATCGTTGTCGGCTGGGGCGGCTTCAAGGTGCCGCCGTGGTTCCCCGGTGCAGGGCGGGTGACGCCGCTCTCCTTCCCGCCGGCCCCCGCGCCCGCCGCGGCGCTGGCCGGGGCGTCGAGCAACGGCCAGGCGAAGGACGAGCCCGCGCCGCAGCGCACCGGCGCCGCCGCGGGTGGGGCGGCACGCAATCGAAGTGGAGGCGGTGCACGCCGCAACAAGCGGCACCGCTGAGCAACACCGTGCCGGCGGCAGCCGGGCAGGAGGCAGTGTGAGCGAGATCGAGACGGGAGAGCCCGTCACCACGACCACGGGGAGCGAGGGAGAGGAGTCGGTCGAGGCGCGCGGCGCCACCATCACCGAGGCCGTCACACGGGCGCTCGACCAGCTCGGCATCAGTCGCGACGAGGCCGAGATCGAGGTTCTCAACGAGGGCGCCCGGGCCATCCCCGGCGAGCGCCTCACCGGCTCCGAGGCGCGGGTCCGGGTGCGGCGCATGGACGCCTACTCCTCCCGCGCGCGGTCCCTCCTCGAAGAGCTGCTGACCCGCATGGAGATCCCCGCCCGGGTCACCGTGCGCCGGGCCGGTCCCTCCAAGGGCGTGGAGCCGGGACACGAGCCGGTCATCCTCGACATCTCCGGCGACGACCTCGGCCTGCTGATCGGCTGGCGCGGTGAGAACCTGCGCGCCCTGCAGACCGTGCTCAACCTGATGATGGGCGACAACGAGGCCGAGGGCCGCCGCCTCATCCTCGACGTGGAGCGCTACCGCGCCCGCCGCGAGGAGCGGGTGCGTGAGCTGGCCGTGCGTGTCGCCCATCGGGTCAAGCGCACCGGCGAGCGCATGGTGCTGGAGCCGATGCACGCGTACGAGCGTCGCGTCGTCCACATCACCCTGGAGGGCGACGAGGGGGTGCGCACCGAGTCCACCGGCGCCGAGCCGGCGCGGCGGGTGACCATCCATCCCACCGGCCCGGCGCGCGGCGGCCCCCCGCACCCGGACGAGACGCGTGGCACCTTCCACGGCATCCCCCGCGGACCGCGGCCCGGCGGCGGTGGCGGCGGCTTCCGGCGTCCCGGCGGGCCTGGCGGCGGCCGCCCAGGAGGCGGGCGTCCCGACTACGGACGAGGGCCGCGGTACTCCTAGGCCTCCCGGGGGTGCGCGCCACCTGCGCCCTGGCGGGGCTGCTGGCGCTCGCCGCCTGCGGGTCGTCGGGCGCGCCGGTGGCGCCCACGCTGTCCCCTCGCAGCGCGTCGTCGTACCTGCTCACCCTCGACGAGCTGCGCACGCCCGGCTTCGCGGTGGTGGAGGCGGCGCACAGCGTCTCGGCGGCGTGCCCGGCGGCGACGGAGCGCTACTTCCGCGCCGTGCCCGACCTGGCCACCGCCAACGGGCCCGTCGACGTGCGCACCACCGTGCTGCGCTGCGACACCGTCGCAGCCGCGTCCACCGCGTACGCCACGGTGACCCGCCAGACCGACGCGGTGAGCGGCGAGGTCGCGGAGTCGGCGGGCGCCCTCGGCGACGTCGCCCACGCCGACGAGCTGCACACCAGCGGGCAGGGCGTGGGTCTCGCCGAGGTGACGCTCACCTGGCGCACGGCCAACCTGGTGAGCACGTTGATCGTGCGAGAGCGCGACACGGGAGGCGGTCTCGCCGACGCACTGATCCTGGCGCACCAGCAGAGTGCGCACTTCTAGCCGCGCGGCGCCGTCACACGGGCGCTCCCGACGCCCGCGGCGGGCACACCGGTAGACTCCGCGGACCGTGTCCGACGGCGCGTACCGCCTCACCCGCCTCCCCAGCGGCGCGCGCATCATCACCGCGCCGATGCGAGAGCGCGCGTCCGTCGCCGTCGCGGTGATGTTCGCCGTCGGCTCGCGCTACGAGGACGAGCGCACCGCCGGGCTTGCCCACTTCATCGAGCACATGGTCTTCAAGGGGTCGTCGCGCTACCCCACCGCGCAGGCGATCAGCGAAGCCATCGAGGGCGTCGGCGGGGTGCTCAACGCGGCGACCGACAAGGAGGCGACGCTCTTCTGGGCGAAGGTGCCCGCCGGCAAGCTGCCCCTCGCCGCCGACGTGCTGTGCGACATGGTCTACCACGCCGTCCTCGACACCGCCGAGCTCCACAAGGAGCGCCAGGTGGTGATCGAGGAGCTGCGCATGTACCAGGACAACCCGCAGGACTACGTGCACACGCTCTTCGACGAGGTGATGTGGCCGGACCATCCCCTCGGCCGCGACACCGCCGGCACCGAGGAGACGGTGCGCAGCTTCGAGAGGGACGACTGCCTCGGCTACCTGCGCGAGCACTACCACGGCGACAACGTGGTGATCAGCGTCGCCGGCGCCATCGAGCATGAGGCGGCCATCGAGTCGCTGCAGCCGCTGGTGGGCGCCTGGGGTGAGGGGCGGGTCCCCGACGCGCCGGCCGCTCCGGCGCGCACCGCCACGCAGCGCCTGCGCTTCGTCAACAAGCGAACCGAGCAGGCCAACCTCGTGCTCGGCAGCAACGGCGTCTCCTACCTCGACGAGGACCGCTTCGCCGTCGACATGCTCAACGCGGTGCTCGGCGAGGGCATGTCCTCGCGGCTCTTCCTCACCCTCCGCGAGGAGCAGGCGCTGGCCTACGACGTGCACTCCTTCACCATCAAGCACCGCGACGCCGGAGCGCTGGGCGTCTACGTCGGCTGCGAGCCGCGGCGGGCCAGGCAGGCGGCGGAGGCGGCCATCCGCGAGCTCCATGCCATGGCCGAGCGCCCCGTCGGCGACGCCGAGCTGGCCAAGGCGCGCGAGTACTCCAAGGGGCGGCTGCTGCTCCAGCTCGAGGGCACCAGCTCGCTGTGCAACTACCTCGGGCAGCAGGAGCTGCTGACCGACGAGATCCTCCTGCCCGACGAGGTGGTGCGGCGCATCGACGCCGTGTCGGCCGCCGACATCGTGCGGGTGGCGCGCCGTCTCCTCGAGGGCGGCCTGCGCGCGGCGGTGATCGGGCCCTTCCGCGCCCCCGAGCGCTTCGAGGCGCTGCTCGTCGCCTGAGCCGCTTCATCCATCACGGAGGTGTCATGGCAAACGAACGGACGCTGGTGCTGGTCAAGCCCGACGGGGTGCAGCGCGGCCTGATCGGCGAGGTGGTCGGCCGCTTGGAGCGGCGCGGCCTGCGGCTCACCGGCATGAAGCTGATGCAGATCACCGAGGACCTCGCCGGGCGCCACTACGCCGAGCACCGCGAGAAGCCGTTCTTCGCCGGCCTCGTGTCCTTCATCACCTCGGCACCGGTTGTGGCGATGGTGTGGGAGGGTCCGGGCGCCGTGGCCATGGTGCGCGCCATGATGGGTGCCACCAACCCCGCCAACGCCGCGCCCGGCACCATCCGCGGCGACCTTGCGGTCAGCTTTGGCATGAACGTGATCCACGGCAGCGACTCGGTCGAGAGCGCGGAGCGCGAGGTGTCGCTGTTCTTCGAGCCGGCCGAGGTGCTGCAGTGGGAGCGCAGCATCGACAGGTGGGTGGTCGAGGAGTAGCTAGGCGGCCCGGGTGCGCTGGCGGAGGAAGGCCGAGATCTGCTTGCGGCGCCTGGCCAGCGGCAGCGGCAGCGCCAGGACCAGCGACCCCGCGGCGGTGAGCGTCGGGCCCGAGCCGAGGAAGCCGAAGTGGCTGAACGGCCAGATGCGGATCCAGGCCTTGCCGATGATGTTGTTGCGCGGGATCAGGCCGATCGACCGCGAGTCGCTGGAGAAGTTGCGGTTGTCGCCCATCACGAAGTACTGGTCCTTGGGGATGGTCAGCTCGGTGGGCACGGCGGTGGCCCGGCCGGAGGAGTCGCAGCAGTTCGACATCTCCGTCCAGGGGTCCTTCTTCTGGTCGGGCAGGTAGGGCTCGTTGAGCACCTGCCAGCCGCCCTGGCCGCCGACCTTGAGGAGGATCGCCGTGTGCGGCGGGGCGTTGGGGTTCTTGGGGTCGACGTAGCGGCCGTCGATCTTGATGATGTCGCCGGGCAGGCCGATCACCCGCTTGATGAAGTCGCGGCTCGGGCTCTCCGGCGGGATCAGCACGACGATGTCGCCGCGGTCGGGGCCGTGGAAGTGGTACGAGATCTTGTTGGCGAAGAGCAGGTCGCCGTTCTGCAGCGTCGGCACCATCGACTCGCCCTCGACGCGCACCGTCTGCAGGGCGAAGGCGATGACCAGGTAGATGGCGCCGGCGAGGAGCAGGACCTCGATGATGTCGCGCACCAGGGTGCGGCGTCCCCGCTTCGTTTTCGGGGGGGTCGGGGGGACGGCGACCTGCGACACAGCGCTGGAGTATAGGGTCCGAGCCAGGAGCGGCGACTCCGCTCCGCGGGTTCTGGCCGACCTTGGCACAAACAAACGTTTGCGCCAGGATTTCAGCCCGGTTCTAGAGCTCGGGTCCCCCCAGGCGGGTGTAGAGGGCGTCGAGCTCCTCGTCGCTGTAGAAGTCGACGATCAGGCGGCCGCCGCCCCGCCGCCGGCGCTGCAGGGTGACCCGGGTGCCGAGCGCCTCCTCCAAGCCGCGCTGCAGGGCGGAGTCGTCGACGCCGAGCGGCTCGGCGGCCTGTGGAGGGCGTCCGGGGCGCGGTGCGGTGGCTGCCGGGGCCGCATTCTGCTGCTGCACCAGCTGCTCGACGCGCCGCACGCTGAGACCCTCCGCCTCGATCTGGCGGGCGAGGCGCTCCTGATCCGGTGCGGGGAGGGGGAGGAGGGCGCGGGCGTGGCCCGCGCTGAGCCGGCCGTCGGCGACCGCCTCCTGCACCGCCGCGGTGAGGCTGAGCAGGCGCACGGTGTTGCTGACCGCGCTGCGGCTGCGACCCATGCGCAGGCCGATCGCCTCGTGGGAGAGGCCGAAGGTGTCGGCGAGGCGGGCGTACGCGGCCGCCTCCTCCAGCGGGGAGAGCTGCGCCCGCTGCAGGTTCTCGACCAGAGCCAGCTCGAGGGCGTGGCGCGCCGAGTCGGTGGCGGGTCGGAGGATGGCCGGGATGGTGGCGACGCCCGCCTTCTGGGCGGCGCGGAGGCGGCGCTCTCCGGCGACGAGTCGGTAGCGGTCGCCGGACAGGCGCTCGACGACGATGGGGTGGAGCAGGCCGTGGGTCTGGATCGACTCGGCCAGCGCGGCGATGCCCTCCTCGTCGAAGCCGCGTCGCGGCTGCTCCGGGTTGGGCTCGACGCTGCCGGGGCTGACCTCGATCAGCCCGCTCTCGGTGGCCTCGCGCTCGTCGGGCTCCGCGGCCGCCGCCTGGCGCGCGCTGGCCGCCGCGGCGGAGCTGGTGAGCAGTGCGTCGAGACCCCGGCCCAGGCCGCGGCGCTTCGGGGAGGGCGGTGGCTGCTGGCTCATCCAGGCTGCGCCCGGGCCGGCAGCGCCGCCGCCCGCCGCATGCGGGCGTCGAACTCCTCGGCGAGGCGGCGGTAGGCGACGGCGCCGCGGCTGCTGGGGTCGTACCGGCTGATCGGCAGGCCGTGGCTGGGCGCCTCGCTGAGGCGCACGTTGCGCGGCACGATGGTGTCGAAGACGTCGTCGGGGAACTGCTTGCGCACCTCGTCGACCACCTGGGTGGCCAGGGTGAGCCGGGCGTCGAACAGGGTCATCACGATTCCCGCGATGGCCAGGTGGGGGTTGAGCTCACGGCGAAGCAGCCCGATGGTGTGGGTGAGCAGGCCGAGGCCCTCCAGCGCGTAGTACTCGCACTGGATCGGGATGAGCAGTGAGTCGGCGGCGACGGCGGCGTTGACGGTGAGCAGGCCGAGGCTGGGCGGGCAGTCGAGGAAGACGTAGTCGAGGTCGCCGTGGAGCGCGTCGAGGGCGTAGCGGAGGCGCATCTCGCGCAGCGGCATGCTCACCAGCTCGATCTCGGAGCCGGCCAGGGCGATGTGGCTGGGGACCAGGTCGAGGTTGGGGACCAGGGTGTGGATGCGCGCCGCCGCCAGCGGCTGTCCGAGCACGACGACGTCGTAGATGCTGGTCTCCACGTCGGCGCGGTCGATGCCCAGGCCGGACGTGGCGTTGGCCTGCGGGTCGCAGTCCACGATGAGCACCCGCCGGCCCATGTCGGCGAGCGCGGCGCCCAGGTTGAGCGTGGTCGTGGTCTTGCCGACGCCGCCCTTCTGGTTGGCGACGGCGATGGTCCGGGTGGGCACGACCGCGGATTATGCGGCCAGGTCCGGCGGGGCCGTTCGCCGTTGGCGGTTGGGTGGTTTTCCCCAGGTCGTCCACGGCCCGGAGGTGCCGTTTTGAGGCGGAAAGCACACAGCGGCTGTGGAACGCTGGGGAAAACCGGCGGTCAGGAGGCGAGGGCGTTTCACGTGAAACCTCGCGGCCTGCGCCGTCTGTGGCGTTTCACGTGAAACGCCGTGCTCAGGAGCCGAGCAGGCCCAGCAGGATGATCCCGTCGTAGACCGCGTGGGCCAGGATCGCCGGCCACAGCCCGCCCCATTTGCGGAGCACGCCGAAGAGGAGGCCGAGCAGCACCAGGTAGAGGTTGGCGGGGGAGGGGAAGCCGTTGCAGAGGTACTGGAGGTGGTAGCTGGCCCAGACCACCGACGAGAGCAGGATCCCGACACGCGGCTGCAGCGCCCCGCGGAAGAGGATCTCCTCGCACACACCGGCGGCGACCGCGATCCCAGCCTGCTCCAGGCTGGTGCGGCCGACACCGACGACGGCCTGCTCGGCCTGGACGTTCTGCGCCACGCAGGAGGCGGTGGCGAGGTGGTTGAGCAGGTCGACGACGAACCCGCCGACCGGCACCAGCACGACGCCCGCGGCGATGCCGACCACCCACCACGGCAGGCGCAGGGGCCACAGGCCGAGGCGCTCGGCCGTCTCGCGCAGGTTGCGCCGCACCACGGGCCCCACGGACGCGACCGCGATGGCCAGGAAGGGCACCTCGCCGAGCATCAGGTCGCGGGCCGTGGGACCGGACGACGGATGCAGGGTCGGGGTGCCGGCCGGCTGCCCGGTGGTGCCGGTGCCTGTGCTGAGGTTGGCGGCGAGGCTCTCGAAGAGGAGGAAGATCGCCAGCCAGGAGATCGGCGCGCCCGGCCTCAGGTGCCGCAGTCCAGGAACCCGGCTCGTGCCCTTGTAGAAGAGCAGCAGTGAGATGCCGCCCGCCGCGACCTGCAGCGCGCCGCTGGCGATTTCCCCGTTGCGGTCCACGGTCGAGGTGGTGCCGCCGTTGGCCCCGGCGAGGCTGAGCAGACCGACGATCACCGCCAGCCCGGCTCCCGCGACGATGACCGCCCGGGCGACCGCAGCGGCCGTGCCGAACGGCGCCGCCAGGGTCGTGCCCCGCGTCCCGCCTTCCCGGCCCGGCTCCGGCGGCGGGCCCTCGGCCGCCTGGACGGCGAGGACCGCCAGGACCACCAGCGCCCAGGTGATCGCGTCGCTCACGGTCGGCCTCCCATCCGGCGCACCATACCCATCCGGCACGCGCGGGCGCGCACGGATGGCGGCGGCGCGCCTGCACCCGCTGCGCCGTCCGCGTGCGGTTCAATGCCCGCCGTGGCCCCCGTCGCAGCCTCCCCCCAGCGCAGCCTGACCGTTCGCGTCGCCACCGAGGCCGATCGCCCTGCCTGGGACCGCTTTGCCCTCCGGGAGGCGGGGGGCAACCTGCTGCAGACGTGGGGCTGGGCCGAGCTGAAGCGCGACTACGGCTGGCAGGTCGATCGCGCCCTCGCCGAGGGCGAGGCCGGCCGTGTCGACGGGGTGCTGCACGTGCTGACGCGGCGAGGCACCGGCGGCATCGCATTCGCCTACGCACCACGCGGCCCCGCCATCCGCGGCGTCGACGGCGGCGAGCCGGTGGCGGCCGCCCTGGTCGCGTGGGCACGCACGGCCGCCAGGCGCAGGCGCGCCTTGGTCCTCAAGCTCGACCCAGAGTGGCGCATCGACGACCCGGCCACCGCGCGGCTGGTCGGCGCGTTGCAGCTGCGCGACAGCCCCTACGACGTCCAGCACCGCAAGACCTGGCTCGTCTCCCTCGACGGCGGCGAGGACGCGGTGCTGTCGCGGGTCAAGTCGAGCACCCGCAACCACATTCGCAAGGCCGAGCGGGGCGGTGTGCACATCGAGCTGCGCAGCGACATGGAGGCCGTCGACACCTTCCACCCGCTGTTCCGGGAGACGGTGCAGCGCAGCGGCTTCGTCGGCCGCGACCTCGCCTACCACCGTGCCGTCGTGCGCCACCTGGGCGGGAGCTGCCCCGTGGTCACCCTGCTCGCCAGGGTCGAGGGCGAGGCCGTGGCGGGGATGATCGCCGTGGCCGCCGGGTCGCGGTTGGTGTACCTGTTCGGCGGCAGCTCGCTGCGGCACTCGCGCCTGCAGCCCGCCTACCTGATGCACTGGGAGGCCATCCGCTGGGGGCTGCAGCAGGGCTGCAGTGTGTACGACATGTGGGGCGTTCCCAATCACGAGGACCCTGCCGAGGACGGTGCCGGCTACTACGAGTTCAAGCGGCGCTGGAACGGCGAGGTGGTGCGGCACATCCGCTGCCAGGACGTCCCCTTGTGGCCGGCTCTCGGGCCGCTTCCGCGCTTGGCCGAGCGAGCGGCTCTGCGGGGGCGACCGCTTCTCACGTAGGGCGTTGTGTGCGGCTCGTTCGTGTGCGAACAAACGTTCCCTTCCTGCAACGAGAGCCGGCAGGGGCTCCGTACAATCTCGGGCCATGCCCGCACGCAAGGCCGCGTACCACTGGCGCTTCGTCTGCTCCACCCCGGTCCGCGAGGTCTTCGCGGTGACCGAGCAGATGGTGGGCACGCCGCCCTACCGCTTCGAGCCCGCCGGGCCCGACCGCGCTCGCATCGTCGAGGCAGAGCGCAAGCACTTCCTCTTCGGCCAGTTCTCCAAGAAGGTGCGCCGCCCGCGCTGGATCGACGTGGCGGCGCGCGAGACGGAGGCGGGCACCGAGGTGGAGGTGAGCGCGACGCGCGGCAAGGCACCCAGGTCACGGGCGCTGCAGGTCGTGCAGCTGCTCACCCGCGGGGTGCGCGACCGCCGCACGGTGTACCGCGACCGCAGCATCCCCGACGGGCCGATCACCCTGGTGGCGTCGTGGGCGGGCATGGAGTACGCGATCTACCTCGAACCTCGCTACGACGCGCCGCGCGGGGAGCGGGTGCACACCGCCTCGCCCATCTCCGCGATCGGCATGCACGGCACCACCTGGGTGAAGGTGCGCCTGGCGAGCGGCGCCGAGGGCTACATCGAGCGCGACCAGGTCGTGCCCGCGCCGTCCGAGTCGAGCCGTGCCGCACAGGTGCGCACGGCCACCTTCGGCTGAGCGCTTAAACGCGAAAGCCGGGCCGCCCGACTGGGCAACCCGGCCTCTGCGCAAAGAGGAGAGCCAACCGCACTAGTGGGATGCGGTTGTGCGCCTCCAGGGAATTGCGATCCCGGCGGTCAGCTCGTCGCTCCCGCGCACGTCTGGACGCAATGACTACTATCGGGCATCGGCAAGACCCTCCTTTTTTCGGGAGTGCCGGCGCCCGGTCACCGCTGCGTCGTTCTCGATGGCGGGTGGCGCTCGGCCGGAGACGCGCCGTCAGTGTACCCGCTGCCGGGCCGCCCGGAGCCTGTCGATTCGCTCAGGTGGTGGCGGGGTCTGGATCGCCGAGATCCTGCGCCAGGGCGGCGCGCGTCTCCCGCGAGAGCGTCGCGGCGGCGCTGTAGCCCGGGTGGTCGATGACCACCTCGACCGGGGCGTCGCCGGCGAGCTTGCGTCGTTGCTCAGGGGTGAGCAGGAAGCGCACGAAGTGCACCGCGCTGATGCGGTCCTCGCGGGCGTGGCCTGGCTCGAACTCGGCGGGGATGCGCTCGCCGTCGACCATGAGGGAGAGGCCCTCGGTCTCCAGCCCGATCAGCGAGTCGAGGTCCGCCTTGATGCGGGCGCGGTCGGTGACCTCGACGAAGAAGGTGGCCCGCAGCTCGCCGTCGCCGGCGACGAGGTCGTTGTAGACGCGCACCTCCTCGGCGATCTTCTCCGCGTCGCGGATGTTCTCGACGCGGAGCATCTCCTCGATCTGGAAGAGCACGGTGTCGCGGTTCTCGAAGTGCAGCGAGACGCGGTCGCCGACGGGCACCCGGCGGACGGCGCGCTCGGCGCGGACCCGCGCGCGCATCTGGTCGCGGACGCGGAGGTAGTCGTCGACGGGGATGACGTCCTGGGGGGTGAGCTTGCGCACGCCTCCAGACTACCCATCCCGGGACTGCACGGAACGCGCGGGCCCGGGCGCCGGATGACCACAGCTGGGGGTCTGTCCGGCACGCTGACGCGCGCCAGGTTCGGGGGAGCCCCCCCAGGCCATCATCCGCCGCTGGAGTGCGGCCGGATGACAGCCTTCCGCGGTCTGTCCGGCACGCTGACGCGCGTCAGGTTCGGGGGAGCCCCCCCAGGCCATCATCCGCCGCTGGAGTGCGGCCGGATGACAGCCTTCCCCCCGGTAGACTCGGCGGGTGCTGCTCCCGGACACCGCCGGCCGCTCGGCCGCGGGACACCTCGTCGTCGGCGGGTGTGACCTGGTCGACCTGGCCGCCCGCTTCGGGACGCCGCTGTACGTCTACGACGAGGCGACGCTGCGGTCGCGCCTGCGCGGCTACCGGGCGGCGCTGCGCTCCTGGCCGGCGGGTGGCGACGTGCTCTACAGCGCGAAGGCGTACCTCAGCCCGGCGATGGTGCGGCTGCTGGTCGAGGAGGACTGCGGGATCGACGTGGTCAGCGGCGGCGAGCTGGCCGTGGCGCTGCGCTTCGGGATGGACGCGGCGCGGATCGGGTTCCCGGGAAACAACAAGGACGAGTCCGAGGTGCGTGCGGCCGTCGACGCGGGCGTCGGGCACCTCGTCGTCGACTCCGAGCACGAGCTGTCGATGCTCGCGGCCCTGCCGGAGGCCTCGGGCGCAGGCGTGATGCTGCGCGTGTCGCCCGGGATCAAGCCGGACACCCACGACTTCATCAGCACGGGCCAGCTCGACTCCAAGTTCGGGTTCTCCATCGAGACGGGCGCGGCGCACGACGCCCTGCGTGCGGCGCTCCAGGCGAGCGGGCTCGACGTGCGCGGCGTGCACATGCACATCGGCTCGCAGATCTTCGACCTGGGCTGCTACCCGGCCGCCGTGGAGATGGTCGCCGACTTCCTTGCGGGCGCGCGCGATTCGCTCGGCTTCACCGCGCGCGAGGTGAGCGTGGGCGGTGGTCTGGGCATCGCCTACACCGACGACGACGACCCGCCGACGCCCGCTCAGTTCATGCAGATCGTGACCGAATCTGTGCGCCGCAGCTTCGAGGCGCGCGGGCTCCCGCTGCCCGCGCTCATGGTCGAGCCGGGCCGCAGCGTCGCCGGGCCTGCCGGCCTCGCGGTGTACACGGTGGGCGCGCGCAAGGAGATCCCCGGGGTACGCACCTACGTCTCCGTCGACGGTGGCATGGGCGACAACATCCGCCCCAAGCTGTACGGCGCGCGCTACCAGCCGGTGATGGTGGTCGACGCTCCTGACCGGCCGGTCGAGACCGTGTCGCTGGCGGGACGGTACTGCGAGTCGACCGACATCCTGGTGCGCGACTGCACCCTGCCGCGGCTGCAGCCCGGCGACCTCGTCGCCCTGCCGGCGGCGGGGGCCTACTCGCTGGCGATGGCCTCGAACTACAACGTCAACTTCCGGCCCGCGGTCGTGTTCGTCGCCGCCGGCGCGGCGCGCCTGGTGCGGCGGCGGGAGACTCTCGACGACCTGCTTCGCTGCGAGGTGCTGGAGGAGGCCGTTGTCGAGACACCGTGATGCGGCCGGCGGCCGTGCGCGCCGCGACGGCTGACGAGAGGGGCGTCACGGTGGACACGCTCCCGCGCGACGGCGCCACCCCGCCCGACGACCAGCCCTACCGCCTCCCCTCCCCGCTGCAGCAGCCGGGTGAGGGGCTGCCGGTGGCGCCCGCCGCCCCGCGCATCCCCCGCGCGCTGCGCGCCTTCAACGGAATGCCGCCGGCTGCACCGGACACGACGCCGCCAGGCGTCAGTCCTGCACCGTCGCGGTCGCGCTCGCGCGAGCCGCAGCGCACCATGCGCGACCTGCTGCTCGACGCCGCGCCCGAGGAGCCGGAGGACGCGGGGCTGATGGCCGGCCTCCGCTCCGCCTGGCGACGGTGGCGGCGTCCGGTCGACGACCTCGACGAGGACGGCTCGGGCTGAGCCGCTAGAGCGGCTGCCGCCCGATGAACCCGGAATCGCGGTCGTGCCAGTGGCCGACCTCGTCCTCACCGACGCGCCAGCAGAGGTAGACGGCGGCCCCGTTGCGCTCGGCAGGGAAGTCGACCAGCCCGCTGGCGGGGTCGCGGACGACGACGCCGAGACCTTCGATCTCCGCGGCGATGCGGCCGAACTCGTCGCCGGTCGCCATCACGTCGCGAGCCGCGACGCCTCCGCCGTTGCCCGCGGCCGCGGCGCGCAGCCGCTGCAGCAGCGCGCGGTCACCGAGCCGTTGCTGCGCCTCTTGGAGGCGTGCCAAGAGGGGACGCAGCGCCGGCAGCAGCGCGTTCGCCTCGTCGCGGGTGAAGAGCCGCTCGTCCATCGCAGGCGGCGATGCTACCCCGACGGGGGCGTCAGTAGATGCCCAGCTCCAGCTTGGCCTCGTCGGAGGCCATCACCCGCGGGTCCCAGGGCGGCGACCACACGAGGTTCACCGTCACGTCCTTGACCCCGGGGAGCGGAGTGCAGACGGCATGCGCCTGTGCCTGGATGACGCCGCCGAGCGGGCAGTAGGGCGACGTCAGCGTCATGTCGATGTTGAGCAGGCCGGCGTCGTCGAGGTCGACGTCGTACACGAGTCCGAGCGAGACGATGTCGATGCCGATCTCGGGGTCGTAGACCTGGCCGAGCGCGGCGCGGATCAGCTCGGGGCTGGCCTTCTCGCCGTTGCCCTCGGCGGGCGCGGTCCGGGTGGTGGGGTCGAGCTCACTCATGGACGTGTGTCTCCTCGTCGTCGTCCCCCGCGTCGCCCTCCAGGCCGCGCAGCAGCGCGTTCCACGGCAGCACCGCGCACTTGATGCGCACCGGGTACTGGCGCACGCCCTGCAGCGCCTCCAGGTCGCCGAGGTCGTCAGGGTCGGCGCCCTGCGTCAGCATCTCTTTGAAGCGGCGTCCCAGCGCGGCGGCGTCGCCGCTGCTGCGCCCCGCCACCTCCTCGCACATCATCGAGGCCGAGGCCTGGCTGATCGAGCAGCCCCGCCCGGTGAAGCCGACGTCCTCGACGGTGCCGTCCTTGACCCGCAGCGTCAGCGTCACCTCGTCGCCGCAGAGCGGATTGCTCGCCTCCACAGCCACGTCCGCCTCCGCCACCGGCCGCTTGCGCCGGGGGTTGCGGTAGTGGTCGAGGATGATCTCGCGGTAGAGGTCGTCGTCGACCCCGTGAAATCCGACTGCCATGGTCAACATTGTACCCACCGTGCGTCGGGCCACGCCCGTCGCTTGACGGGAATGCCAGTGATCTCTGGCGGCACAGGTGTTCGTCGCAGCGCTCGTCGGGTGCGACGATTCTGGTCGATGAGCGAACGGATGGAACCTGCTGGTGCCGTTCTGCTCGCGGGCTTCGTCTCGGCGACGGTGTGCACCGTGTCGGTGGCGCTCTTCGGAGTTCTCATGCCTCGTGCCATCTTCGGGTTCAATGTCGAAGAGGTGGAGCGGTATCCAACCTGGCGCTTCGTGACCCAGCAGCAGGTCACCGTCGCCGCCTGAGCTCGGCGGTCGCGGCCCGCCATGCCCTGTCTTGACGCCATGTGACGGCGCGGACAGACTCCTCGCAAGCGGCGGGTGGGGGACGACGAGGAGGCAAGCCAATGTCGGTGCGCGACGCGTATCAGCGGCTTCACGACGCATTCAAGGGCAAGGACGAGGCGGCGCTGCGGGCGGCGGCCGCGCCCGACGTGGAGTTCGTCATGCCGGGGATGGCCGTTACCGGCATCGACGCCTACATGGAGATGGCGCGCGTGTGGTGGAACGCCTTCCCCGACCTCGACATGACGGTCAGGAGCGTCACCGTCGACGGCGACACCGCGGTCGAGGAGGGAGTCTTCCGCGGTACCCACACGGGGGCCATGCCGAGCCCCGACGGCCAGCTGATCCCGCCCACCGGCCGGCGCGTCGAGCTCGCCTATGCCGACTTCTTCACGGTCCGCGACGGCGTGGTGCAGTCGGACCGGCTCTACATGGACCGGATGGCCATGCTCGAGCAGCTCGGCCTCATCCCCGCGCCCGGAGCCGCTGCACCGGCGGGCTGAGACCGGCCCAACCGCGATCAGACGCGGAAGACCCGCTTGACCTCCTGGAGCGCGGCGCCCAGGGCGTCGATCTCCTCGTGGGTGGTGTAGAGGTAGGCGGAGGCGCGGGCGGTGGCCGCGACGTCGAGGCGGCGCATGAGGGGCTGGCAGCAGTGGTGGCCTGCCCGGATGGCGACGCCCTCGCGGTCGACGATGGTGCCCACGTCGTGCGGGTGCACGTCGGCGACGTTGAACGACACCGTGCCGCCGCGCTGCGACAGGTCGGCGGGACCGTGCACGGTGATGCCGCCCAGCTCGCCGAGCATCGAGACCAGGTGGGCGGTCAACGACTGCTCGTGTGCGTGGACGGCCTCGAGGCCGACGGCGTCGAGGTAGTCGCAGGCGGCGACGAGCCCTGCGGCGCTGGCCACGTCCGGCGTGCCCGCCTCGAACTTGTGGGGGACCACGTTCCACGAGGAGCGCTGCAGCTCGACCTTCATGATCATCGAGCCGCCGCCGAGGAACGGCGGCATGCGCTCCAGCAGCTCGGGACGCGCCCACAGCACCCCCGCGCCCATCGGCCCGCACATCTTGTGCCCCGAGAAGGCGAGGAAGTCGACGTCGAGGTCGCGCACCGACACCGGCATGTGCGGCACCGACTGCGCGGCGTCGACGCACACCAGGACGCCGCGCTCGTGCGCCATGCGGGTGATCTCGCGCACCGGGTTGATCGTCCCCAGGACGTTGCTCTGGTGCGCAAGCGTGATCAGCCTGGTGGGCGGCTCCAGCAGCGCCGGCAGCGCGTCCATGTCCAGCGTGCCGTCGTCGAGCACCGGGACGGAGGCGAGCTGGAGGCCGCGGCGCTCGGCCGCGAGCTGCCAGGGCACCAGGTTGCTGTGGTGCTCCATCTCGGTCACCACGACGCGGTCACCGGGCGCGAGCAGCTCACGTGCGTACGACGAGGCCACCAGGTTGAGCGCCTCGGTGGTGTTGCGCAGGAAGACGACCCCGTCCGCAGACGGCGCGCCGATGAACTGCGCGACCCGCGAACGAGCGTTCTCGAAGACGTCGGTCGCCTCGTTGCCCAGGGTGTGCACGCCGCGATGCACGTTGGCGTTCGAGTGGCGGTAGTAGCCCTCGATCGCCTCCAGGACGCTGACCGGCTTCTGCGACGTCGCCGCCGAGTCGAGGTAGACGAGCGGCTTGTCGCCGATGCGCCGCGAGAGGATGGGGAAGTCGGCCCGGATGCGCGCCACGTCCAGCGGCGATGCTGGCAGGGCGCCGGCTCGCGCGGGCAGCGCGCTCATGCCGCCTCCTCTTCGCTCAGTGCGAGCTGCAGCACTCCGTCGACGACCTGCACCTGGTGCACGCGCACGGGCAGCACAGCGGGCAGCGCCGTCGGCTCCCCGGTCTGCAGGTCGAACGCCGAGCCGTGCAACGGGCACTCGACGGTGCAGAAGTCACAGTCCAGCTCGCCCTCGCTGAGGGAGGCCTCGGCGTGGGAGCAGGTGTCGTCGACGGCGTAGAAGGTGCCGTCGCAGTTGAAGATGGCGATGGGGACGCCGTCGATCTCGACCCGTGCCGCGTGGCCGGGCGGGATGTCGCCGGCGGGCGCGATGGTGATCCAGTCGCTCACAGCGCACCGTCCTCCGCAGCCTCGAGACCGGCCTGCGAGCGGCCGTGGATCTCGGCGTCGAGCAGGCGCGCCACCAGGTCGCGGACACCCGCATGCGGGGTGCGGTCGAGGGCGTCCTGCATGAAGCCGCGGACGATCAGCCGGTCGGCCTCCTCCCGCGGCACGCCGCGCGATTCGAGGTAGAAGCGCTGCTCGTCGTCGATGTGCCCGGCGGTGACGCCGTGCGAGCAGCGCACGTCGTTGGCCTTGATCTCCAGCCGGGGGATGCCCGACGCCTTGGCGCCCTCGCCGAGCATGAGGTTGCGGTTCTGCACGTAGCCGTCGGCGTGCTGCGCCTGCTTCTCGACGTCGATGAGGCCGCTGTAGACGCTGACCGCCTTGTCGCGCACGGCCACCTTGTGGACCAGGTCGCTGTGCGTCGACTCGCCGCGGTGGCGCTGCAGGGACTGCAGGTCGAGGTGCTGGGTCTCGTCGCCGAAGCAGACGCCGGTGAGCAGCGCCTCGCTGCCGTTGCCGTCGAGCAGCGCGTCCCAGTAGACCTTCTGCAGGCGGCTGCCCAGCGTCGCCCCGAACACGCGCAGCCGCGCGTTGCGACCGAGCACGGCGCGATGGGTGGCGAAGTGCCACGCGCCTGCGCCCCACTGCTGGACGTGGTGGTAGTCGAGGCGGGCGCCGTCGCCGAGCACCATCAGCGCGGCGGCGCTGCAGAGCAGAGGAGCCGGGCCCGCGGGCGAGGCGTAGGCGTCGACGAGGGTGAGCGACGCGTTGTCGTCGAGCACCGCCAGGGTGGCGGGGAAGATGGCGCCGTTGTCGCCGGCCACGCTGTAGGCGGCCCACACAGGCACGCGCGCGTCCACCGAGCGCGGCACGTAGACGAAGACGCCCGTGCGCCAGAGCGCGTCCCACAGCGCCAGGAACTTCGACTCGCCGACACGCACCGCCGCCAGGGCGCGCTGCACCAGCTCCGGGTGGTTGTGCGCCGCCTCCTCCAGGGTGGAGACGATGACGCCCTGGGCGGTGAGCATGTCCATGTCGTCGCAGGCGCGCAGGCCGCGACGGGTCACCGCCAGGAAGGCGGAGTCCGGGGCCGCCTCGGCGCGCAGCGAGCGCATCGCCTCCAGCAGCGCCTCGCCCTGCACCACGGTGGTGGGCGGCTCGACGCTGAAGGCGTCGAGGTCCAGCTTGGCGATGTCGGTGCGGCGCCAGTCCTCGTCGCGCATGTGGTCGGGCATGGGCAGCGAGGCGAAGGCCTCCCAGGCGGCGCGGCGGCGCTCCGCGAGCCAGGCCGGGTCGCCCGCGGCGCGTGCCTCAACCGCCGTCGCGGTGATCCCGGCGACGGATTCGACGGTCGCGGCCATCTACCCGACGCTGCCTTCCATCTGCACCGCCAGGAGCCGGTTCAGCTCGACCGCGTACTCCATCGGCAGTTCCTTGACGAACGGCTCGAAGAAGCCGTTGACGATGAGCGCCGTGGCCTCCGCCTCGGGGATGCCGCGCGAGGTGAGGTAGAAGATCTGGTCCTCGCCGATCTTCGACACCGTCGCCTCGTGGCCGAAGGTGACCTCGGAGTTCTCGATGTCGGAGTACGGGTAGGTGTCGCTCTGCGAGGCCTCGTCGAGCAGCAGCGCGTCGCAGCGCACGCTGACCTTGACGTCGTGGGCCTTGGGGTACACCTTGATGTGACCGCGGTACGAGGTGCGCCCGCCGTCCTTGCTGATCGAGCGCGACACGATGTTCGAGGTGGTGTGCGGCGCGACGTGGACGCACTTGGCGCCGGCGTCCTGGTGCTGCCCCTCGCCGGCGAAGGCGGCGCTGAGCACCTCGCCGTGGGCCCGCTCGCCCATCAGGTAGATGGCGGGGTACTTCATGGTGACCTTGCTGCCCAGGTTGCCGTCGATCCACTCGACGGTGGCTCCCTCGTAGGCGATGGCCCGCTTGGTGACCAGGTTGTAGACGTTGTTCGACCAGTTCTGGATGGTCGTGTAGCGGACGTGGGCGTCCTTGTGGGCGATGATCTCGACCACCGCGCTGTGCAGCGAGTCGCTGCTGTAGGTCGGCGCCGTGCAGCCCTCGATGTAGTGCACGTACGAGCCTTCCTCGGCGATGATCAGGGTGCGCTCGAACTGGCCCATGTTGTCGCTGTTGATGCGGAAGTAGGCCTGCAATGGGATGTCGACGCGCACGCCCTTGGGCACGTAGACGAACGAGCCGCCCGACCACACCGCGCTGTTGAGCGCGGCGAACTTGTTGTCGTTGGGCGGGATCACCGTGCCGAAGTACTTGCGGAAGATCTCGGGGTGCTCGCGCAGGCCGCTGTCGCAGTCGCCGAAGATGACGCCGAGCTTCTCCAGGTCGGCGCGGATGTTGTGGTAGACGACCTCGGAGTCGTACTGCGCCGAGACGCCGGCGAGGAACTTGCGCTCCGCCTCGGGGATGCCGAGCTTGTCGAAGGTGTCCTTGATCGACTGGGGCACGTCGTCCCACTCGCGGCCGCCCTGCTCCTCCATCGGCTTGACGTAGTAGTAGATGTTGTTGAAGTCGATGCCGGAGAGGTCGGCGCCCCATGCGGGCATGGCTCGCTTCTCGAAGTGCTGCAGCGCCTTGAGGCGGAACTTCAGCATCCACTCCGGCTCGTTCTTGTGCGCCGAGATGGCGGCGACGACCTCGGGCGACAGTCCCTTCTCGGTGCGGAACACCGAGACGTCGACGTCGTGGAAGCCGTACTTGTAGTCCTTGGTCAGCTCGTGCGCTTCGACGGCCATCAGGCTGCTCCCGCCGCGACGCCGAGGATGGGGTCGTACCCCGTGTGCTCGATCTCGCGGGCCAGGTCCGCGCCACCCGACTTCACCACCCGCCCGTCGTGGAGCACGTGCACCACGTCGGGGGTGAGGAACTCGAGGATGCGGTAGTAGTGGGTGATGATGAGGATGCCCATGTCGGGCCCCGCCAGGCGCTTGACGCCCTCCGCGACGGTGCGCAGCGCGTCGACGTCGAGCCCGGAGTCGGTCTCGTCGAGGATGGCCAGCCTGGGCCGGAGCAGCGCCATCTGCAGGATCTCGGCGCGCTTCTTCTCGCCGCCGCTGAAGCCTTCGTTGACGTAGCGCGAGCGGAACTGCTCGTCCATCCTGAGCGCGTCCATCTCCCGCTTCAGCGACTGCATGAACTCGCGGGCGGGCATCTCCCTGCCCAGGCTGCGCAGCGAGGCGCGCAGGAAGTTGACCATGGTCACGCCCGGGATCGCCGTCGGGTACTGGAAGCTGAGGAAGACGCCCAGCCGGGCGCGCTCGTCGGGGGTGAGGCTGAGCAGGTCGTGGTCGTCGAAGCTCGCCGCGCCCCGGGTGACCGTGTACTTGGGGTGGCCCATCAGCGTGTAGGCGAGCGTCGACTTGCCCGAGCCGTTGGGCCCCATGAGCGCGTGGATCTCCCCGGACGGGACGCGCAGGTCCACGCCCTTGAGGATCTCCTTGCCGTCGACCTCGGCGTGCAGCCCCTCGACGACCAGCGTCGGCGTGTCAGACATCGATGACCTCGTGCGCTCCGTTTGCAGATGCGGCCTGGAGCTCCGGCTCGTGGCGGACCTCCGGCGCGAAGGCGTCGACCAGGCTGTGGTCGGCGACCAGCTCCTCCAGGGTGGTGGCGCTGAGCACCGCGTCGATGCTCCGCTTCAGCCGCTGCCACAGCGGTCGCGAGGCGCACTCGCCCTCGCGCAGGCAGCTGCCCGTCTCGTAGGTGTGGGCCACGCACTCGACGGGCGCCACCTCTCCGTCGACGAGGGTCACCACGTCCAGCACGGTGATCTCCGCCGGCGGCTTGCCGAGCACGTACCCGCCGTGCACGCCGCGGGTCGACTCGACCAGCCCGCCCCGGCGCAGCGCCCCCGCCAGCTGCTCCAGGTAGGCCAGCGGCAGGCTCTCGACGCGGGCCACCTCCGCCAGGCTCATGGGGCCGCTGCCGTAGGCCTTGGCCAGCTCGGTCATCATGCGCAGCCCGTAGTGGGCCTTGCTGCTGACGCGCATCGAGAACGACGCGGCGGAGGCGGGACGGGAAATTCCGACTGGCACAGTCAGGATTGTACCGAGTCGCCCCGCTCGCCCGCTCTGGCCCGAGGGGTCAGGCGCTGGCCGCCGCCGCTCCCTGGAGCTGGCGGACGGCGCGGACGATGAGCTCCCCCGCGCGGTCGACGTCGTCGGCGGTGGTGGCGCGGCCCAGGGTGCAGCGCAGGGCTCCCGTGGCCAGGGAGGGCGGGAAGCCCATCGCGACGAGAACGTGCGAGGGCATGTGGGCCCCGGAGGAGCAGGCCGAGCCGCCGGAGGCGCAGAGGTCCCAGGAGTCGAGCAGGGTGAGCAGGACCTCGGTGTTGACCCCGGGGAAGGCGAAGGTGGCGAAGCTCGACAGCCGGGGCGCCCCGGCGGCGGTGACCACGGCGTCGGGGATGCCGGTGGCGACCGTCTCGGTGAGGCGCGAGGAGAGGGTGGCCAGTCGCGCCATCTCCGCCTCGCGCTCGGCCGTGACCAGCGTCGCCGCCACCCCGAAGCCGACCACGCCGGGGACGTTCTCCGTGCCGCTGCGGCGCCCGCGCTCATGCCCCCCGCCGCTGATCTGCGGCGACAGGGTGACGCCCTGGCGCACGTAGAGCGCGCCCACGCCCTTGGGGCCGTAGACCTTGTGGGCGCTCACGCTGGCCAGGTCGACGCCCAGCGCGGCGACGTCGAGGGGCAGCTTGCCCAGCGCCTGCACCGCGTCGGTGTGCACGAACGTTCGCGGGTTGCGCGCCCGCACCAGCGCCACCATCGAGCCGACGTCCTGCACCGTCCCGACCTCGTTGTTGGCCAGCATCACCGACACCAGCACGGTGTCGTCGCGCACCGCCCCGGCCACCGCGGCCGGGTCGATGCGGCCGGACCCGTCGCAGGGAACGACGGACACGGTGCTGCGCCCCTCCTCGACGAGCTGCTCTGCGGTCTTGATGACGGCGTCGTGCTCGATGGCGCTGATCACCAGGTGGCGGCCGCGCGACGAGCCCCAGCGGTCGAGCACGCCCCGCAACGCCAGGTTGTCCGCCTCCGACCCCCCTGCGGTGAACACCACCTCCCGTGCGGCGCAGCCGAGCGCCGCCGCGACCCGGTCGCGGGCCTCGTCGACCGCGTGGCGCGCCCGCTGCCCCACCGAGTGCAGCGAGGACGGGTTGCCGTAGCCGTCGCTGAACCAGGGAAGCATCGCCTCCGCCGCCTCGCGGGCCACGGGCGTGGTGGCGGCATGGTCGAGGTAGATGGGCGTGCTCACACGGCCCAGTGTAGGCGCCCGGTCAGGCCCCGGCGAGGTGCCTCAGGCGATGTGCGACGGGTCGCGCGCGAGCAGCTCGCTGAACGATCCGTCGAAGTCGCGCAGGCGCTCGTGGACGTCGAGCAGCTCGTCGGCGCTGATCGGCGGCGGCGCCGGCTCAGCCGGCTCGGGCGGAGCCGCGGGCAGCTCGCCCCGCAGCTGGAGCACGACGACGAAGGTGACGTGGCAGCGGGCGCAGCCGACCTGCACGGTGTACGTGCGGCCGTCCTGGCGCAGCAGCTTGAGGTCGCAGTCGACCAGCGGCTCGCGGCAGACCGGGCAGTCGTAGTCGCCCGAACGGTCGTGGATGAAGCTGAGGATGTCCATGCGTGCTCTACGAGCCAGTATAGGCAAACGTCCGCGACCGCTCAGTCGACCCCCAGGGTCTCCCAGATGTCGAGCTTGCCGCGCACCCGTTCGACGATCGCCGCGGTGAACTCGTCGGTCAGCGCATGCCCGCCGAGGTCGGCGGTGCGCACGCCCTCGCGCACCGCTTCGAACACCGACTCGTAGATCGCGCGCGACGCGGTGCGCGCGGCGCCGTCGGGCACGAACGAGAGCAGCGAGGCGGCCGCGAGGATCATCGCCATCGGGTTGGCGATGTTCTTGCCCTGCAGGGCGGGGGCGGTGCCGTGCGGCGCCTCGGCCATCACCACGTGCGGCTCCATGTCGTCGCCCTCGAAGCCGAGCAGGATCGACTCCGCCCCGGCGATGCTGCCGAAGAGCTGCAGCACCATGTCGGAGAGGCAGTCGCCGTCCCGGTTGAGGGTGGGGATGACCAGCGGCTGCTCCGAGCCGCGGGAGAGCAGCAGCGCGTAGGTGGCGTCGATGAGCTGCGGCTCGTAGGGGACGTCGGGATGCCGGCCGGCGGCGGCGTCCATCTCCTCCTTGAACATCCCCTCGTACACGGGAGACACGGTGAACTTCGGCCCCCCGAAGACGCGGCCGCGCATCCGCTTCGCCTGCTCGAAGGCGAACTGTGCCACCGCGCGGCAGGTCGCCCGCGACACCTTCTCGGTGCGGAAGGCGAGCTCGTCGCCGTTCGCGGACTCGCGCCACTCGCGTGCGCCGTAGGCGTCGTCGACCGCCATGCGCACCACGCTGATGGGCGCGCTCACGCCGGCGATGGGCGGCACGCCGGGGATGCGCCGCCCGGTGCGGACGATGACCTTGCCGCCGACGCGCTCGCGCAGCGTGGCGTTGGGGCTGCCGACGTCGCCCGGCTGCTCCGGGGTCACCGTCGCCGCCTTGAGGCCGAGGCCGGTCTCGCGCATGGCGTCGGCGGCGTCGAGGACCACCTGGTTCGCGGTGGCGCGCCGGCTCTCCAGGGACAGGTCGAAGCGGCGCAGCTCCAGCTCGACGCCGATGACGGCCGGGTCGATGACGCGCAGCGCCTGCTCGAGCAGCTCCTGCCCGGTCTGGTCGCCTTCGAGGACGACGATGGCGGTGGGCATGCGCCCAGCCTAGCGAGGCGCCCGCACGCCTCGCAGGTATGCTGCGGGGCCCATGGTGCCCACCCCCAGGGACGCCGGCGACGAGCAGCGTCCCACCAGCCTGCTGCTCGTCTACACCTGGGACCTGGTCCGGGCCATCCTCGTCTTCTTCATCGCTTTCGCCGTGTTCGGCGGCGGCACCGAGGTGGGCGGCAAGACGGTGCAGCTCTCCACCGCCGTGCAGATCGTCGTGGCCCTCTCCTACGCCGCCTTCGGCGCCGTTCTGCTCCTCCTCGGCATGGTGCTGACCAGGCATTCGGCATGGATCCGCCGCGCCCAGATCACCGTGCTGGCCATGGCGGTGGGACTCGGGCTCGTGTCCTTCGCCGTGGTCCAGGTCCGCGACGGGTTCGACGTCGCCGCCCTGCTGGTGACCCTGCTGCTGGCGCTGGTGGACCTGCTGGCGCTCTTCGCCATGACCTCGCGGCGCATCGTCGCCTGGTACCACGAGCCCGGGCCCGTGCCGGTGTACATCGGGGGCCTGATCGCCTTCTGGGCGGCGGTCAGCGCCGCCTACGTCGTGATCGCCGCGCTGGGCGGCTGAGGGCTCAGATGCAGGCGAGCAGGTCGCGGACGGCCTGAGCCACCTCGTCGACGCGCAGCGGCTTGGTCACCACGGCGGCGGCGCCGAGCTGGGCGGCACGCTCGCGGGCGTGCACGTCCGACCTGTCGGTGATGACGATGACGCCGCCGCGAGGGGCGTCGGGCCGCAGGCGCAGGGCCTGGAAGAACTCCAGGCCGTCGGTCTCCAGCGCGGTGTCGAGGACGAGGAGGTCGGGCGGGTGCTGGGCGAGCTCCTCGCGCGCCTCGCGCACGGTGCGCACCCGGCGCACGCCGACGCCGTCGGAGTCGAGGCGGGCGGCGACCAGCTTGGCCACCGCGTCCTCGGCTTCGGCGAGCAGCACGGTTCCCCTGGACGAACCTTCCATGGCCCGCATGCTAGCGACGCGGCACGTTCGGCGTCACGCACAATGGCCCCGATGCTCCAGGAGAAGGGTGCGGGCGAGTTCGACGTCGTGGTGGTCGGCGCGGGGATCACCGGCGCCGGGGTGGCCCGCGACGCCGCCCTCCGCGGGCTCCGGGTCTGCCTGCTCGACCAGCACGACCTCGGCGCCGGGACCACCTGGGGCAGCAGCGGCATGATCCACGGCGGCCTGCGCTACATCGAGTACGACTGGGAGACCACCCGCATGTCGTGCCTCGACGGCGGCTTCATCAAGCGCATCGCCCCGCACCTGCTCTTCCCCGTCGTCTTCCTGCTGCCGGTGTACCCGGACGACCCCTTCGGCATCGAGAAGAAGGAGACGGCGCTGGAGGTGTACGACCGCTTCCAGCCCTACAAGGCGGGGCGCCCCCACGTTCGCCTCACCGCCGCGGAGGCGCTGGCGCTGGAGCCCGGGCTGCGTCCGGGACTGCGTGGTGCGGTGAGCATGGACGAATGGGGCGTCGACGCCGCGCGCCTGGTGGCGGTGAACGCGTTGGGGGCACGCGAGGCCGGCGCCGAGGTGCGCACCTACACCGAGGTGACCGGCGTCGTCCGCGACGGGCTCGCCGTGCGCGGCGTGCGCGTGCGCAACCGGCTCAGCGGGACGAGCGAGACGATTGCTGCCAGGGCTGTCTGCAACGCGGCTGGGCCGTGGGCGCCGGCGCTGTGTGCGATGGCGGGCGCGCCGCTGCGGCTGCGACCAGCCAAGGGCGTGCACCTGATCTACGACCGGCGCATCACCAACTGCGCGCTCGGCGTCGAGGCCATCGACGGCCGCGACCTGCTGCTGGTGCCGCACAGCAACCAGACCATCGTGGGCACCACCGACGACGACTTCTACGGCGACCCCGAGCACCTCGAGGTCACCGACGACGAGGTGGAGTACATCCTGCAGGCCTTCGAGCGGGTGCTCCCCTCGATCCGGCGGCACCGCATCGCCCACGCCAACGCCGCGGTGCGGCCCACCCTCTACGAATGGCGCCGCTACGAGGACGACCTCTCGCGCGAGTACGCGGTGCTCGACCACGGCACCCGCGACGGCGTGCCCGGGCTGGTCACCGTCGCCGGCGGCAAGATGTCGATGTTCCGCAAGATGGCGGAGGACACAGTCGACGTCCTGCTGCGCGTGCTGGGCCGGCCGTTCGTGCCAACCTCGACACATACGGCGCCGCTGCCGGGCGGCGAGAGCGTCGCCGACGCCGTCGAGGTGGCGGGCGACTTCGGGCTGCCGCTGCCGGTGGCCCAGCGCCTCGTCGCCCGGCACGGTGCGCGTGCCGCCGCCCTGCTGGGCGACGCCGAACCCGAGGACCGCCGCGCGCTGGTCTGCGAGTGCGAGCCCGTGACGCGCGCCGAGCTGCGGCACGTGGTGCGCACCGAGTCGGTGGAGCGGCTGGAGGACCTCTACCGGCGCGTCCGCTGCACCGGCGGTGCCTGCCTGGGGATGCGCTGCGCCTGGCCGGCGGCCCGCCTGCTCGGCGAGGAGAAGGGCTGGGGCGCGCGGCGCGTCGCCGAGGAGGTGCACGAGTTCCTCGATGCCCGCTGGCTGCAGCGCCCGTCGGTGATGCGCGGAGCCACCGCCGCGCAGGAGCAGCTCTACCGCGGCGCCGTCTACGCGCTGGGCGAGGTCGCCGAGCCGGCCCCCCTCGCCGACGAGCCGGCCGCCGCCACGACGCCGGTGCTGGCCGCCGGGGACTGACACCATGCCGCTCGACCGCCGCCGCGCCGTCTCCATGGTCCGTCTCGCCGGCGCGTACGCGCGACACCTGGCGGTGCACACGGCCGCCCGCCGCCGGCCCCAGGCGGACGGCCTGGCGGCTTTCGCCGCTCTCTACGGCCGCGACCGCATCACCCCGCTGACGCCGCAGGACCGCGAGGAGCTCCCCGCCCACGGCCTGTGCGTCGCCTGCGGGCTCTGCACCTTCGCCGCGGAGCGGGCAGGCCACCTGCGCGCCGACCGCCTGCCCTCGCAGCTCACCCGCAGCCTGCCCGACCTGTGGGCCTCGCGGGACCTGCCCTACGACGCCGTCGACTGGCAGGCGGCCGCGGCGGTGTGCCCGATGGGCGTCCCGCTGCCGCAGATGCGGCGCTTCGTGGCGCGCCGCCTCGACGCCGACGGCGACGCGCCGCCGCCGCCGCAGGTGCCGCCGGCGGTGCTCCCGCTCCCCGGCCCCTACGGCGCGGAGGCCGGCATCTCCTAGCCACTGTCTGCGCGCACAGGGCGCGGGTCCGTACACTCCGCGGGCACATGGCCCGCGTCATCGCTGTCGCGAACCAGAAGGGCGGAGTCGGCAAGAGCACCACGACGCAGAACCTCGGCTTCGCGCTGGCCGAACGCGGCCGGCGGGTGCTGCTCGTCGACCTCGATCCGCAGGCGGCCCTCACCGTGATGTGCGGCGTCATGCCCGATCGCAACGGCGGGCCGACGCTTGCCGACTGCATGGTCGGCAGGACCAAGGCGGGCGACCTGCTGCAGCGACCGCGACCCCAGGTGTGGCTGCTCCCCGGCACGCTCGAGCTGGCGGCGCACGAGGTGAGCGTGGCCGCCGCGAAGGACCGCCACGAGGGACTTCGCCGCGCCCTGCGCTCGGTGCACGACAGCTTCGACGTGGTGCTCGTCGACTCGCCGCCGAACCTCGGCCTGCTCACCGTCAACGCGCTCACCGCGGCGACCGAGGTGCTGGTCCCGCTGCAGCTCGACTTCCTCGCCCTGCGGGGCATGCAGGCGCTCTTCCAGACCATCGACCGGGTACGCGACGTGCACAATCCCAAGCTGAAGGTGCTCGGCATCGTGGGCACCATGCACCGTGGCCGCGCCCTGCACAGCGACGAGGTGCTCGCCCGGGTGCGCGACCACTTCGGCAGCCTGGTCTTCGACGCCGTGATCCGCACCTCGGTCCGCTTCCCCGAGGCGAGCAGCGGCGGGGTGAGCATCCTGGAGTACGAACCGCGATCGCCGGGGGCGGCAGCCTACCGGCAGCTGGCAGAGGAGGTCGACGCCCGTGGCTAGACGGATCGAGCTTCCCAGCGCGGATGTGCTGTTCGGCGACGGCGGTGCGGACTCGGCTCCGGCGTTGCCGCGCCGGAAGAAGGCGGCGCCGCGCAAGAAGCCGACGACCGCCCCGAAGGCGAAGAAGCAGCACAAGAAGGCGACCACCACCGCCACGGCGACGACGCACCGCAGGAAGGCGACCACCGCCCCGAAGGCGGGGAAGCAGCACAAGAAGGCGACCACCACAGCCAAGGCGACGACGCACCGCAAGAAGGCGACCGCCACAGCGAAGGGGACGACGCACCGCGAGAAGCCGGCGACCGTCGCACGGGCGGCCGCGCCCCGCAGGGCTGCGAAGCCAGCACCCCGGGCGCCCAGGACGTCGGGACGGACGCCGGGCGCGCCACTCGCCCGCCTCGAATCCATCGAGGCCCGCCTCTCCGAATTGCCGGTCGACTCGCTCATCGACCTCCGCGACGGCCTCGAGGAGCTGCTCGCCGCCACCGAGGTGGACGAGCAGGCCGTGCGCCGGCTGCTCGACACCGTCGAGGTCTGACCCACCCCGCCGCGCGGTCCTCTATGCTCCTCGGCGACGATGGCCGACCGGAACGCGCCGTGCTGAGAGGGCTGCTCCGCCGCCTCGGTCGCCACCCCGCCGAGGCGCCCGAGGACGCCTCGCCCTCAGCACCGCCCGAGCGCCCCGCCGTGGCCACGGCGCCCCGATCGGCGCTGCTCGTCGACGCCAGCACCTGGACGTTCTGGTCGCGCGGCGCCACCGCCGCCGAGACCCTGGTGGAGGCGAGCGGGCAGCCGGTGGAGCGGCGCGCCTCGGTGTCGCAGCGGGTGGCGTCCATGCTCGAAGCGCGCGACCGAACCGGCCACGGTGCGGCTCCCGCCGTCCCCCGCCAGGGTGACCCGGCCCACGCCGAGCTGCTCTTCGTCGAGATGATGCGGGCGGGACGTTTCGAACGGGCCTACCGCCTGCTGGCCCCCGAGTGCCAGTCGCGCTGGGGCGGCGAGGCCGAATTCGCCGCGGCCCAGCAGGGCAGCGGCCACGACCAGGTCAAGTCCGCCCAGGTCAAGCACCTGGAGATGCTCGAGGTCTGGCCCGACCCCGACAGCGGGCGGGTCAACCGCGACGTCGCCGAGCTCAGCGTCGAGTACCTCATCGACGTCGGCGGGCGCGAGGTGCTCATCGAACGGGTGGTGCACTGCGTGCTCGTCGAGGGGCGCTGGCGGTCGCTCTGCTACCCGCCGCGATGAGGCGTCACGGTCCGCGCCACAAGCGGCGGGAATCGCGGTGCGCCGCGCTTACAATGCGCCGATGCAACTGAGCGCCGTGGAGCATCCGGGCGGTCCGCTGGAGCGCACCTGCGCCGAGCTCGACCTGATCCGGCGCGCGGCCGCCTTCCAGCGCGAGCGGGAGCTCCGCTCGCGGCGGCGCCTGCGCGAGTCCGACCTGCTCCTCGACCTCATCGAGCAGTGCCGCCTGCGCGGCTACCGGCTCCTCCCGGCCCAGCTCTGGACCCACATCGTCCGCTTCGTCGGCAGCGTCGACGACGCCCTGCGCGACGACCTCGGCATCAATCGCCACCCCGACCACGTCAGCGAGATCCTCTTCGCGGCCCAGGAGGAGCTGCTCCGCGAGGCGATCGAGGAGCGTCGCCCGCGGCGGGCGCCGATCATCCCGCTCTTCGCCCCGCGGGCCGTCGCCACCGCCGGCTGACCCGGGCTCGTGGCCTGGGAGATCGCCGTCGCGGGCACCGTCACCCTCGACGACGTCGTCACCCCGCAGGGCAGCGCGTCCGCGCAGCAGGGCGGCTCGGCGGTGTACTTCGCACTGGCGGCGTCGCGGTACGCGCCGGTGCACGCGGTGGGCGCCGTCGGCGCCGACGGGGTCGATTCGCTTCGCACGACGTTCGAGGGCTGCTCGGTGTCGAGGGAGGGAGTCGTGCAATCGCCGGAGCCGACCATGCACTGGTGGGCCCGCCACGACTTCGTGCGCTGGGTCACCGCCGACGAGCGCACCGAGCAGGGCGCGTACGACGCGTGGCGTCCTGTGCTGCCTCCCGCCGCCGCGGCTGCGCCCGTCCTCTTCGCCGGGTCGATGCGTCCCGATCTGCAGCTGGCGGTGCTTCGCCAGTCGCGCGCACGACTGGTCGGCAGCGACAGCATGACCGTCTACATCGGCAGCCGCGGCGACGACGTGCGCGCGGTCGCCGAAGCCTCCGACATCCTCTTCCTCAATCGCACCGAGCTCTCGGCCCTCACCGGGCATCCTTCCGCCGCCTGGCTCGACGCTGCGCGCTCACTCTGCGGTCGCGGTCGCCTGCGCGCCGTGGTGGTGAAGGCGGGACCGGTCGGCGCCGCGGTGGTCACCTCGTCGTCGGTGGTGGAGCGCGCCGCCCATCCCGTGGAGACGGTGATGGACCCGACCGGCGCCGGCGACTCCCTGGCCGGCGGCTTCCTGGGCGCCTGCGCCCGCGCCGAGCGCGACGACGAGGGCTTCTTCCCCCACGCCCTCGACGAAGGCCTGCGCTGCGCCGCCGACGCCATCGTCGCCTTCGGCACCCAGGTCCTCCGCCGCCGGTCCACCACCGCCCATCTCGTCCCCGACTGAGCCGGCGGGCCGCCAGTTCAGGACGAGGACGGCAGGAACGCCGTGACCACCAGGAAGGCGGTCAGCACGGTGAGGACGGAGGCCAGCGCGACGGCGATCACGTTGTAGACGGGGCCGTTGCGCCGCCGGCCGAGCAGGCGCCGGTCGTTGGCCAGGATGATGATGAAGACGAGGAGGACGGGCAGCAGGATGCCGTCCAGCACCTGGGTGCCGATGGCGACGCCGCTGATCGGCACGTTGGGGATGAGCATGATGCCCGCGCCGACGGCGAGCAGCCCGATGAACAGGGTGAAGAACAGCGGCGCCTCGCTGAAGCCGGCCTGCACCGACCGCTCGGCGCCGAACGCTTCGCAGACGACGAAGGCGGTGGAGAGCGGCAGCACGGCCGCGGCGAGCAGCGAGGCGCCCAGCAGCCCCACCGCGAAGAGCTGCTCGGCGTGGGACCCGGCCAGCGGCGCGAGGGCGGAGGCCGCCTGCTGCGCACCGGTGGAGTTGGAGAGTCCCTGTCCGGCGAAGCCGCCATGGAGGAAGAGGGTGAACGCGGTGGTGATGACGATGAAGATCGCCACCGCCACGGCGAACAGCGAGCCGCTGACGACGTCGGCGCGGACGTACCTGTAGTCGGCTTCGACGGTGCCCTTGTCGACGATCGACGACTGCAGGAAGAGCTGCATGTAGGGGGTGATCGAGGTGCCCACCAGTGCGATCAGGTCGGCGACGTAGGCGCCGTTGCTGACGCCCGCGTGCGAGGAGGAGGGCACGACCAGGTCGTGCGCGACCGCGTGCCAGTCGACCGGGACCAGGAAGGCGGTGATGATGTACGAGAAGAAGGCGAGGCCCAGCGCCAGGAAGACGCGCTCGACGATGCGCCGGTTGGCGCGCAGCACCAGCACGCCGATCAGCGTCGCCGCGCCCAGCACTGCGATCCATCGCGGCACGCCGAGAAGTCCCAGAGCGCCCGCCACGCCGGCGAACTCGGCGAGCGTTGTGCCGCCGTTGGCGACGATCACCACCACCGACGCGAACAGCGTCCAGCGCACCCCGAAGCGCTCGCGGATCAGGTCCATCAGCCCCTTGCCGGTGACCGTCCCCAGCCGCGCCACCATCTCCTGCACGATGATCAGGCAGACGCAGATCGGGATCATCGCCCACAGCAAGCCGAGGCCGTATTTGGCGCCGACGTTGGAGTAGGTGAAGATGCCGCCGGCGTCGTTGCCGGCGTTGGCG
>Ga0070741_10002219_pt1 | contig 53575 bp, 45 predicted proteins | sample Coa_R1_4_FD_66440 | JGI IMG/M metagenome (GOLD analysis project Ga0070741, IMG submission 66440) | Surface soil microbial communities from Centralia Pennsylvania, which are recovering from an underground coalmine fire - Coalmine... | ecosystem: Environmental > Terrestrial > Soil > Unclassified ... | reverse complement strand
GTCCAGGCCGGCCTGGACGATGGACGGCCGCAGGTAGTTGCCGTGCACGCCGGTGAACAGGTTGGAGTAGATGATGTCGTCGGCGGCGCTGTCGACGATGCACTGCTTGTAGCGCGCGTCGGCATTGGCCTCCTCGGTGGCGATGAAGGCCGAGCCGATGTAGGCCAGGTCCGCGCCCATCGCCTGCGCCGCGAGGACCGCGGCGCCGTTGGCGATGGAGCCGGACAGCAGCAGCGGGCCGTCGAACCACTGGCGGATTTCCTGCACCAGCGCGAACGGCGACAGGGTGCCGGCATGGCCGCCGGCGCCGGCGGCCACCGCGATCAGGCCGTCCGCGCCCTTCTCGATCGCCTTGCGGGCGAAGCGGTTGTTGATGATGTCGTGCAGCACGATGCCGCCGTAGGAGTGCACCGCCGCGTTGAGATCCTCGCGCGCGCCGAGCGAGGTGATGACCACCGGCACCTGGTGCTTCACGCAGACCTCGATGTCGTGCTGCAGGCGGTTGTTGGACTTGTGCACGATCTGGTTCACCGCGTACGGCGCCGCCGGGCGGTCCGGGTTGGCCTGGTTGTGGCGGTCCAGTTCCTCGTTGATGCGGCGCAGCCACACCTCCAGCTGCTCGGCCGGGCGCGCATTGAGCGCCGGGAACGAGCCGATCACGCCGGCCTTGCACTGGGCAATGACCAGGTCCGGGCTGGAGACGATGAACAGGGGCGAACCGACCACCGGCAGGCGCAGGTTCTTACGCAGCACTTCAGGCAAGGCCATCTTCGGACTCCTTTCGGGGAGCCCACTATAAATGCAAGGATGTGCTTATGCAATATATTGCATACCAGCGCACTTGCGCAGGAGGCGGCGCCGGGTGTTCCCGGCAGCGGATCCGCCGGAGAAAACGGGCGTGCCGAAGCGTCCGGCTGTCCGCGGCGCTGAACTGCCTGGCGCCGCGCCGGTCTCCTCTATTCCATGTTCCGGCCCCGCCGGAGTCATCGCAAGGAGCTTCTCCATGTCCAAGGTCCTGGTGCTGTATTACTCCTCCTACGGCCACGTCGAGACGCTGGCCGAAGCGGTCGCGGAGGGCGCCCGCGCCGCCGGCGCCGCCGTCGACATCAAGCGCGTGCCGGAAACGGCCCCGCCGGATGTCGTCAAGGCGGCCCACTTCAAGCTCGACCAGAAGGCGCCGGTGGCGGTCATCGACGACCTCGCCCGCTACGACGCCATCGTCGTCGGCACGCCGACCCGGTTCGGCCGCATCGCCTCGCAGATGGCCGCCTTTCTCGATCAGGCCGGCGGCCTGTGGATGCGCGGCGCCCTCAACGGCAAGGTCGGCGGCGCCTTCACCTCCACCGCCACCCAGCACGGCGGACAGGAAACGACGCTGTTCTCGATCATCGCCAACCTGCTGCACTTCGGCATGACCGTCGTCGGCCTGCCCTACAGCCACCAGGGCCAGATGACGCTCGACGAGATCGTCGGCGGCGCGCCCTACGGGGCGACGACCATCGCCGGCAGCCAGGGCCAGCGCCAGCCGAGCGCCATCGAACTCGCCGGCGCCCGCCACCAGGGCGAGCTGATCGCCAGGACCGCAAACAAGCTGTTCGGCTGAGCGCGCGGCGCGTCGGCGGCCAGCACACCGCCCGCGCGCAAGCCCGGCGGCGTCTTCAGCGGAAGGCGCTCGCCGGCAGGTCCGAATAGGCGTCCCGGACCTTCAGCACCTCCGGCAGGATTTCGATGAAGCGGTCCACCAGCATCGGGTCGAAGCGCCGGCCGGCCTGCTCCAGCAGGTAGGCGCGCGCCTGCTCCACCGGCCACTCCTTCTTGTAGGGCCGCTCCGAGGTCAGGGTGTCGAACACGTCGGCGATGGCGACGATGCGGCCGGCCAGCGGAATCTGTTCGGCCGCCAGCCGGCGCGGATAGCCTTCGCCATCCCAGCGCTCGTGGTGGGTCAGCGCGACGACGCGCGCGGTTTCCAGCAGCGGATGGTCGTGCCGGCCGATGATGGCGGCGCCGATCGCGGTGTGCTCGCGCATGCGCCTGGCCTCCTCCTCCGACAGCGGCTCGGCCTTGCGCAGGATCGCGTCGGCGATGCCGATCTTGCCGATGTCGTGCAGGGGCGCGGCGAGGAACACGGTCTCGGCCTGCTCTTCGCCCATGCCGGCGGCCAGCGCCAGCAGGCGCGCGTAGTGACTCATGCGGATGACATGCAGCCCGGACTCGTCGTCCTTGTATTCGGCGGCGCGGCCGAGGCGGCGGATCAGCTCCAGCCGCGTCTTCTCGACTTCCGCGGTGCGCTCGCGCACCAGCGCGTGCAGGTGCTGCTCCTGGCGGTAGAGTTTCAGATGCGCGTCGATCCGCGCCAGCACCAGCGGCGGGCTCACCGGCTTGATGATGTAGTCGACGCAGCCGCACTCGAAGCCCCGCGCCTCGTCCTCGATCTCCTGCATCGCGGTGACGAAGATCACCGGCACGCGCCGCGTCGCCTCCTGCGCCTTGAGCCGGCGGCACACCGCATAGCCGTCCATGCCGGGCATCATGATGTCGAGCAGCACCAGGTCCGGCGCGGCGGCCTGGGCAAGCTCCAGGGCGCGCCCGCCGCTGGTCGCCAGTTGCAGGACGTAGCGCCCGCCCAGCACCTCGCGCAGCACGTCGAGGTTGGAAGGAACATCGTCGACGATGAGCAGCCGCGGCTTTTCTTCCGGCATGTCGTTTCTCCCTTCAGCCTTGCAGGCCCAGTTCCGCGGCCACCGCGCGCAGCGCCTCGCGGGCGCGGCCGAAATCGTAGTCCGCCATGTGCCGCGCCACCGCGCGCAGGCGCTGGCGGCCGGGCTCATCCAGCGTCGCCAGCAGTTCGTCGTAGGCGGCGAAGGCCGCCTCCTCGCCGCCGGCCAGGCTGCGCTCGAGCCGCCCGGCCAGGGCGGGACGCGCCGCGGCCGCGGCCGGCCCCGGGCCCGGCTGCGGCCCGGACGGCAGCGTGCCGCCCAGGAAGGCGCGCGCCTGCGCATAGCGCGCGGCCACTTCGTCGAGCAGCGCCTCGCCGCGATCCGCGCCAAGGCCGCTGCGCAGCGCCTGCTCCAGCTGCCCGGCGGCGGCCTGCAGTGCGCTGGCGCCCAGCGTCCCCGCCACGCCCTTGAGCGAGTGCGCGATGATCAGCGCCGCGGCGCGGTCCTGCCGCGCCAGCTCCACCCGCAGGCGCACCACCGGATCGGAATCGTCGAGGAAGCGGCGCGTCAGCTTGTGCAGCAGCGCCGCGTTGCCGCCGAGCCGGCGCAGCGCGCCGGCGGAATCGAAGTCGCCGCCCGCCGGCGCGGCCGGCGGGGGCGCGGCCGCCGCCGCGCGCGGCGCCGCGGTCCAGCGCGCCACCGCGGCGAACAGGGCCTGCTGGTCGATCGGCTTGGACAGGTAGTCGTTCATGCCGGCGTCGAGGCAGCGCTGGCGGTCCTCGGACATGGCGTTCGCGGTCATCGCCACGATCGGCACCCGCGCCGGCGCGCCGTGCAGGGCGCGGATCACCCGCGTCGCCTCCAGACCGTCCATATGCGGCATCTGCACGTCCATCAGCACCAGGTCGTAGCCGCCCTGCGCCGCCTGCGCCACCGCCTGGCGGCCGTCGTGGGCGATCACCACCTGCGCACCGGCGGCGCCGAGCAGCTCGCTGGCGACCTGCTGGTTGATCTCGTTGTCCTCGGCCAGCAGCACGCGCACGCCCTGCAGGCTGTGGCCGTCCGCCGCCTCCGGCGCCGGGCCGGACAGCGCGGCGTCGCGGCCGAAGGCGTGCAGGATGGTGTCGAACAGCACGGAGGGATTGACCGGCTTGATCAGGAAGCCATGCAGGCCGGCGGCATCGGCCTGGCGCATGATCTCCTCGCGGCCGTAGGCGGACACCATCACGATCTTCGGCACGCTGCCGCCCAGCTCGAAGATGCGCTGCGCCGCGTCGATGCCGTTCATGCCCGGCATCTGCCAGTCCATCAGCACCAGGCCGTAGGGGTCGGCCGCGGCCTCGCGCCGCACCGCCTCGATCGCCTGCGGCCCGGTGACCGCGGTGTCGACGCGCAGGCCGAACGACTCCAGATAAATGCGCAGGATGTCGAGCGCGGTGAAGTTGTCGTCCACCGCCAGCACGCGCAGCTGCCGCAGCTCGGCCGGCGCCGACAGGCGCGACGACGGCGCCGCGGACAGGCCGAATTCCACCTCGAAGCTGAAGCTGCTGCCCTGCCCCGGCAGCGACTCCACCCGGATCTGCCCGCCCATCAGCTCGACCAGGCGCCGGCTGATCGACAGGCCCAGGCCGGTGCCGCCGTAGCGGCGGGTGGTGGACGAGTCGGCCTGGTTGAAGGACTCGAACAGCCGCTGCACCTGCTCCGGCGTCATGCCGATGCCGGTGTCGGTGACGGCGAAGCGCAGCCGCGCGCCCGTCTCGCCCTGCGCCACCGGCAGCACCCGCACCACCACCTGGCCGCGCTCGGTGAACTTGAGCGCATTGCCCGCCAGGTTGAGCAGCACCTGGCCCAGGCGCAGCGGATCGCCGACCAGCGCGTAGGGCACCTCCGGGTCGACCGCGAACAGCAGCTCCAGCCCCTTCTCCGCGGCGCGCACGTTGAGCAGGCCGGAGAGATTGTCGAGCACGTCGTACAGGTCGAAGTGGATCTGCTCCAGGCTCAGCTTGCCGGCTTCGATCTTGGAGAAGTCCAGGATGTCGTTGATGATCTGCAGCAGCGACTGCGCCGCGCCGTTGATCTTGGCCAGGTAGTCGCGGGCGCGCTCCGGCGAGGCGTTGCGCAGGCCCAGCTGCGACAGGCCGACGATGGCGTTCATCGGCGTGCGGATCTCGTGGCTCATGTTGGCGAGGAACTCGCTCTTGGCGCGGTTGGCCGCGTCCGCCGCCTGCTTGGCCCCGGCCAGCTCCTGCTGCAGCTCCTTCATGTCGGTGATGTCCTGGAAGAAGCCGGCCCAGGTGTAGCCCTCCTTGCCCAGCCGCGGCGCGGTGGCGGCGGCGCGCATCCAGCGCGGCGGGCCGCCGGCGGCGTGGACGTACTGGAAGTCCACGATCGCCGCCGACTGGGTGCGCGCCGAATTCAGGATCGCGGCCATCACGACGTTGCGGTCGTGCGGCACGATCAGGCTGAACATGCCGTCCCAGTCGTTCTCCACCTGCTGGCTGGTCATGCCGATCAGGTTGTAGATGCTGCTGCTGACGAAGGCGATGCTGTTGCGCCCGTCCGGCGCCAGGCGCATCTCGAAGGTGGCGCCGGGCATGTTGTCGGAGGTGGTCTGCAGCAGCCGCTGCGCCGCGGCGAGCTGCTCCGCCGCCTCGTGCTCGGCGGTCACGTCGAGGCTGTAGCCGGTCCAGCTGAAGTGGCCGAACTCGTTGCGCGCCGGGGTGGCGCTGGTGCGGATCCAGTGCAGCTTGCCGTCGGGGTGGCGCACCCGGTAGTCCAGCTTGATCATCCCCATCGCCGCGATCGAATCGCGGAAAGCCGAAGCCATCATCTTCAGGTCTTCGGGCGGCATGCGGCTGGGCAGCGCGAAGGGATCGCCGATGATCTTCTCGCGCGGCAGGCCGAACACCGCGTTGGCGCCGTCGGTGAGGTAGGTGTAGCGCAGCACGTTGCTGCCGTCCATGGCGAGCTGGAACACCGCGCCGGGCAGCGACTCGGTGAGCTGGCGGGTGCGCTGCTCGGCGCGCTGCAGCGCCTCCTCGGCTTCCTTGCGGTCGGTGATGTCGATGGTGAAGCCGTTCCAGACCACCTCGCCGCCGGGGCTGCGCAGCGGGCCGGCCGAGCCGCGCAGCCAGCGCAGCTCGCCGGAACGGGTGCGCACCCGGTACTCGACCCGGTACGGCGCCAGGCTGCGCCGGCTCTCCTCCCAGGCGGCGCGCACCGCCGGCCGGTCCGCGGCCTCGGTGATGTCGAAGATCAGGTTGGGGTTGCGCATCGCCTCGGCCGCCTCGTAGCCGAGGATGTCGACGATGCCGCGGCTGATGAAGTGGTAGCGGCGGTTGCCGTCGGCGTCGAAGGCGAGCTGGAAGAAGAAGCCCGGCGCGTTGTCGGTGACGTCGCGCAGCTGGCGCTGCGCGGCCGCCAGGTGCCCCTCGGCGCGCATGCGGTCGGCGATCTCGCGCCGCAGCCGGCGCACCCACAGCGCCACCAGCGCCGCGGCGATCAGCGCCGCCAGCAGCAGGCCGCCGCCGAGCCGCATCACCCGCGCCGGGTCCACGCCCTGCTGCGCTTCCACCTCGTACCAGCGGTTGCGGATGCGCGCGTGCTCGTCGGGCGTGATCGCGGCCAGGCCCTTGTCGAGGATCGCCGCCAGCTCCGGCCAGTCCTTGCGCACCGCCAGGTGCACCGAGCGCTCGGCGTCGGTGTAGAGCGAGGCGACCCGCAGGTTGGTGAGGGCCTTGGTGCGGATGGTCCAGTTCACCACCGCCAGGTTGCTCACCGCGGCGTCGGCCTTGCCGGCGGCGACATCGACCATCGCCTCCTCGACCGACCCGGCGGCGACCTTGTCATAGCCGGGAAAGCGGCGGTCGAAGTCGGCCGTCTCGGCGTAACCCGGCACCAGAGCGATGCGCTTGCCGCGCAGGTCCTCCATGCCGGAAATGAACGGCTCGTCGGCGCGCACCACGATGACCGAGCGGAACGAGACGTACGGCGGCTCGGTGAACAGCAGGAATTCCTCGCGCTCCGGCGTCTTGCCCGCGGTGGGGATCACGTCGATGCGCCGCTCGCGTGCCGCCTGCAGCACCTCCAGCCAGGGCATGCGCGCCTGCGACCAGGTCATGTTCAGCCCGAGCTTGGCGTTGAGCAGGGCGACATAGTCGGCGGTCATGCCGATGTGCCGGTTCCCGGCGTCGAGGAAGTCGATCGGCGCCCATACCGGGTCGCTGGCCAGGCGGATCACCGGGTGCGCCGCGATCCAGGCCCGCTCGGCCGCGGTCAAAGCCACCGGCTGCGTCGGCGCCGCCGCGGGCTCCTGCGCCGCGGCCGCGCCGCAGCCCAGCAACAGGCCCGCCAGCCAGGTCCTGGTCAGCGCCATCCCCCTGCCCCCTTGCCCGGTGCCATTCGCCACGTCACCCCCGCCAGCCAGCGCCAGCCCATGCCGCAGGCTAGCCCGGACCGCCTGGCGGGTGATGTCAGCCGGCTGAAATATGATGTCAGGGCCGCGCCGGAGCCGGCCCGGCGGCGATTTTTTTGAATCGGCGGGGCCCCGCCGCCGGCCAGCCGGCTCCTGCGGGGCGGCCGCTTCAGCGCCCGTAGTTCGGCCCGTCGCTCGGCAGGTATTCGTAGCCGCCGCCGTAGCCGCGCACGGTGCGGATCACCGTCGGATCACCCGGCACCGGCTCGATCTTGCGGCGCAGGCGGGTGATGCGCAGGTCGATGGCGCGGTCGAACACCTCGCCCGGATCGGTGCCGGACAGCTCGAGCAGCTTGTCGCGCGACAGCACCACGCGCGGATGGTCGGCGAACACCGACAGCAGCGCGAAATCCGCTCCGGTGATGTCGAGCACCTCGCCGGCGCTGTCCACCAGCCGCCGCCGCACGCGGTCGAGCCGCCAGCGGCCGAACCAGGCGTTGGCCGGGTCGTGCGGCCGCGGCCCGGCCGCGCCGGCCGGCTCCGCCGCCCCCGGCTTGCGCCGGCGCAGCACGGTCCGGATGCGCGCCAGCAGCTCGCGCAGGTCGCAGGGCTTGGCGATGTAATCGTCGGCGCCGAGCTCCAGCCCGGTGACGCGGTCGGCGGTATGGCTCTCGCCGGTGAGCATGATCACCGGCACGTCGCTGATGCCGCGCAGCCAGCGCAGCACCGCCAGCCCGTCCTCGCCCGGCATCACCACGTCGAGCAGCACCAGGTCCGGCGGCTGCCGGCCGAACAGGCCGCGCAGCGCCTTGCCGCCGTCCAGTGGCAGCGGCTCGAAGCCGCGCTCGCGCAGATATTCCGTCACCGCTTCGCGCAGCAGCGGTTCGTCGTCGACCACAGCTATCCGTGCCGTCATGGCCCCCCCCTGTTCCCCGAGGCTCCGGCCCGTCGAATGCGGCGGAGCGGGGCCAGTACACTGGAGCCCCGATCCTGCGTCAAGCCCTCCATGCAGGGCCCGGGGCGCAAGGCGTACCGGTACGAATCGGGACTGACATCATGTTTCAGCCGGCGGAATCACGCTTGATACAGGCGGCGCGTAACTTGGCGGCCATCGAAGGGACGCACTCTTCGCCCAACCCGCCAACCCAAGCTACAGGAGATTCGCCATGAAGACCTTCAAGACCCTCGCCGCCCTGGCCCTCGCCGCCGCCTCCGCTCCCACCTTCGCCGGCCTCAACAGCAATGGCTACAGCACCAACGGCTACAGCACCAATGGCTACAGCACCAATGGCTACAGCACCAATGGCTACAGCACCAACGGCTACAGCAGCAACGGTTACAGCAGCAACGGGCAGACCCTCAACAGCGCCCTCCTCAACAGTGCGCTGGTCAACGGCCGCTCCTGGCAGGGCAGCAACCTGCATGGCGCCGCCGAGATGACCGAGTCGCTGAAGATCATCGCCGTGACGCTGCCGGGCGAAGAGCGCACCGACGTCAAGTAAAGGGACTGCACTTTCCGCGGCGCCGCCCGGCCGGGCGGCGCCGCCGCACGTCGAGGAAGCCCGCCATGTCAGCGAACCCGGCCCGTCTGCTGAAACACCTGCTGCTCGCCACCGCCCTGCTCGGCCTGGGCGCCTGCGCCAGCACCGGCCCGCAACCCGCCCCGCCGCCGGCCGGCGCCATGCCGCCCGCTGCAGGCGGGGGCCGGACCATCCTGGCGCCGGACCTGGTCGCCGAGCGCACCGCCTTCGTGCTGCGCCTGCCGGACGGCCGGGTGCTGAGCGGGCAGCAATTGCAGGGCGCCATCGTCCACGTCGCGCTCGAGGGCGGCCGGGTCACGGCGGTCAAGCTGGCCTCGATCACGCCCGACCCGCAGGATCCCGACATCCTGCGGCACGAGTACCAGGCGCAGGACGACAGCGGTCGTTGGGCGCCGGTGTGCCAGCCGAACTTCTACGGCGAGACCTGGGGTTTTCCCCTCGCCCTGCCCGAAGGCCATCCGGGCCGCGAAGGCGCGATCACCCTGACCTGCGCCTCCGGCGCCGTCGGCAAGTGCGTGCGCTTCGGCTACAAGCCGTGGGCGCGCGGCCCGCACGGCGAAGACCTCGCCCCCTACCATGCCGCCTGCGTGCGCATGGTGCGCGCAGACTACTGCGGCGACGGCGTCGCCCACACCAAGAACGGCACCTCCATCGACCTCTACGACCACATCGGCGTGCAGAAGGACGAGGACCGCGACAACGACCAGGAATTCCCGCTCGAAGCCGGGTGGTCGCCCCAGGGGGCCGTCTGCCTGGCCCGCACCCGCTGGAGCGACATCGCCACGCGCGAGGAGGTGCTGAAGGAGTGTCCGCGGCTGGCGCAGGAACAGAGCTGCACCGAAGACCGCGCCGCCGCGCTGGGCGCCCTCACCTTCAACCGCTCGCGCCTGAAGCCGCGCATCGGGCTGTAGGCATTCCCCGCCGGGATTGAAAACGCCGCGGCCCGTCTGCTTCGAACGGGCCGCGGCGTTTGATTCCCGCCCGGATCGCTAGCGCGTGATGCTGATCTGGCCGAGCTCCGCCTTCGGCGAGCTCGTCAGGTACGGCGGCGGCGGGTCCAGCGTCACCATCAGGAAGGCGGTGCCCGCCGGCAGTGACGCGGCCGGCGTGAAGGTGGTGGCGCTCCAGCTGCCCGCGGTGGCCTGCGGCGCGGTGTTGCTGGTGGCGACCTGGGTGAAGCTGCGGCCATCCGGCGAGGCCCAGAAGGTCACCACCGAAGGATCGCACTGGCGCAGGTAGACCGCCGCGCTGAAGTTCGTCATGCCCTCGAACAGCCAGGTGATGTTGCCCGGCGAGGAGCCGCTCTTGGTCAGGCGGGACGCGTCGCCGTTGAAGTAGGACGGCGTGGCGGTGTCCAGCGCGACGTTGCTGCTGGCGCGCGCCAGGGCCAGGAAGTCGTTGGCGCCGTCCAGCAGGGCCGGCGGCCCGGCGAAAGCCCCGCCCTCGTGGAAGCCGACGCTCGGCGCCGCCGTGGCCGACAGCACGTTGCCGAAATAGTCGACGCCGCCGTTCTGCGGCTGCGCCGTGCCGACGCCGATGGCCGGCGAGCCGGCCTGCAGCTGGTAGCCGGCCGGGGCGCTGCCGCCGGGCGCGGCCAGCATCGGATCGAACGTCAGCTTGTCCGCTTCCGCCGGCTCGCTGGCGGGGTGGGTGCCGTAGAAGAGGTTGGTCTGGTACGTCCCTCCGAGCACGGGCTGATAGTCACCGGTGGTGCCGAGGTCGTAGACGATGTTGTTGCGGAAGGCCCAATTCCCCGTGTGGTACGCATCGCACTTGTTTTTGCCGTCGGAGGTGGAGCAGGCCATGATCCGCGCGGGCGAGCCGGTGGGCACGAAGAGCGTGTTGTTCTGGATTTCTATGCCGTCGGTAATGCCGTAGGAGGTGGTGATGATGGCCTCGCCCGGCGTGCCCGGGAACGCGTCGTTGACGCTGAGGTTGTAGCGAACGATGGCGTTCTTGGAAGGAGACGGGGTGCCGAGGCCCATCAGCAGCAGGAAGCCGCCTTCGTTGTCGTGGCTGTAGTTGTACTGGATCTTGCTGTTGGAGGCGTGGGCGTCGATGTCGTAGCCTTGCCCGCCGAAGTTATGCGTCCTGACGCCGGAAACCTCGTTGAACTGCACGGTGGTGTGATCCGTATAAGACCACCAGATGCCTTCGCTCTCCGGGTTGCCCGCAGTGGGGACGCTCTGCAGGCCGGCTCCGGCGATGACGTTCTGCTCGATCACCGCGCCCTCGGTGCCGGAGACAATGATGCCGTCGCCGTCGACGTTGCCGAGAGTGTTGTTGCGGACGGTCACCCGCGTGCTCCGGCTGGTGTTCGAGCCGTCGCCGAACACGATGCCGATGCGCCCGATGTTCTGCACTGTGTTGTTGGCGATGTAAACGTCGTCGTAGTTGCCGGACGCGGCGGAGAACACGATGCCGCCGGTGTAGTGTCCGTCGTAGTAGCCGCTGCAGGTAAAGCAACTGTTCACATCGTGGATGTAGTTATTCGTAATGGCGATGCTGGACTTCAGAGCGGTGGTGTTGCTGACCACGCAGATGCCGGCACGCACGCTGCCCTTGTTGATGTTGTTGCCGGAGGCGTAATTGGTGATTTCCAGGCCGTCGATGGTCCAATACTGTTGGTTCACCAGCAGCACCGCAACTGCTCCGGAAGTGCTGCCGCTGACGCAGAAATTGGCGCCGGGGATGCCGCTGGCATCGATGATGGGACGCGCCCCGCCGCCGTAGGAGGACAGGGTGATCGGCGCGCCGGCGGCGCCCGACCCGCCGGGCGCGAGCGCGACCGTCTCGGTCCATTTCTGGCCGGTGCGGAGCAGGATGCTGTCGCCGGGCTGGAAGGTGGTGGCGTTGATGTTCGCCAGCGAGTTCCACGCCGCTGCGGGGCTGGTCCCGGCGTTGGCGTCCGAGCCGCTGACCGCGTCGACGTAGTAGGTGGTTCCGGCGGCGTGGGCCGCGGGCATGCCGGTGACGATGGCGAGAATGGCGACGACACCCGCGGCGAGCTTGCGCGCGTTCCAGCGCTTCGAAACGGAATCCATCTTCTTTACCCCCTTTTGTCCCTGAATTTTCACCATCCACAATTTGCCAGGCGCGTGTCAACGCTCCGCGTACCAACCGGTCCGGAACTCCGCTATTCCGTTGGAGATTTCATGAACACGACCCGCCCGGCTGCGGCAAACGGCCGGTTAATTGATCATCGGTCGCGCATCAATTCTTCATTGCAGCCAGCCGCCGCTGCGCAGGACGGCCGCTCGTCACTGCCGTTGCAGCCGACGCCTGGCGGAGACCGGGCCGGGACACGAGGCAGGTGGGTTTTTAATGCATTACTGCACGGTAATCGAATAACAGCTCTTAGATTCTTTACTTTGCATACAGACGTTGACTTTCATAACTGCAGAGTGATACGTTTCCATCACCACGGAGTTATGCCTTGTGACTTCCCAGCCCCACGACATCCTGTTCCGCACCCTCGCCGATCCGACGCGCCGCGCGCTGTTCGAGCGCCTGTGCCGCGAGGGCGAGCAGACCGTCGGCGCGCTCACCGCCGGAGCCGGGGTTTCGCAGCCGGCGGTCTCCAAGCACCTGGCCCTGCTCAAGCAGGCCGGCCTGGTGCGCGACCGCCCCGACGGGCGCCAGATCCACTACAGCGCCCAGCTCGGCGCGCTCGCGCCGCTGGTCGACTGGACCAGCCGCATGGCGGGCTTCTGGCAACACCGGTTCGACCGACTCGAAGACCTGCTGAAAAGGATGGACCAATGAATCAAGCCGTCACCGAAACCCGCACCGTCGTGGTCGAGCGCGACATGCCCCACCCGCCGGAGAAGATCTGGCGCGCCCTGACGCAGCAGCACCTGCTCGAAGACTGGCTGATGCAGAACGACTTCCGGCCCGTCGTCGGCCACCGCTTCCAGCTGCGCGGCGAATGGGGCGGCGTGCTCGACTGCGAAGTGCTCGCGGTGGAGCCGCAGCGCAGGCTGTCCTACACCTGGAACTTCGACGATCCCGCCAACGGCCTGCACACCGTGGTGACCTGGACCCTCACGCCCACCGCCGGCGGCACCCGCCTGCGCATGGAGCAGTCCGGCTTCCGGCCCGACCGCCCGCAGAACTACCAGGGCGCCCGCTACGGCTGGCAGAAGTACCTGGCCAGGCTGGAACAGGTGCTGGCGCGGCCCGGTTGAAACCCATCCCTCACTCCGACGAGATCAAGACATGAACATCCTGTTGTGGACCCTGCAGGCGGTGCTCGCGGCGCACACCGTGATGGGCGCGGTGTGGAAGTTCTCCAACTCCGAGCAGGCCGTGCCCTCCCTGAGCGCGATCCCGCATGGCGCCTGGCTCGCGCTGAGCGTGGCGGAGCTGCTGTGCAGCGTCGCCCTGCTGCTGCCCGCACTCAACAAGTCGCTGGCCATCCTCGCCCCCATCGCCGCCAGCTTCATCGCCGCGACCATGCTGCTGTATTGCGGCCTGCACCTGGCCTCCGGCGATCCGCAGCATGGGCAGCTGGTTTACTGGCTGGTGGTGGCGGCGGTGTGCGGATTCATTGCGTATGGGCGCCTGGTGTTGAAGCCGCTGGCCTAGGACCGCGGCGCCCCGGCCGCCCGGATCGCACGGCGGGCAGCCGCGGAGAATCCCTCGTCAATCCCGCCAGGCGCGGCCTCCGTTCGCCGCTCGTCCCGGCTCGCCGCGGAACGCCTCGCGGTCGCGGCGGACCGCGGCCGGGGTACGGCCGAGGACGCTGCGGAAGCCGCGGTTCATGTGGCTCTGGTCGCAGAACCCGGCCTCCGCCGCGATCTCGGCCAGGCTCGCCTCGGACTCGCGCAGCAGCTGCGCCGCGCGCTCGATCCGGAACCGCGCCGCCGCCTGCTGCAGGCCCTCGCCCAGCGCGCGCCGGTAAGCCGGGCCGATCCAGGCCGGGCTGCGGCCCAGTTCGCGCGCCATGGCGCCGATCGGCCGCGACGGATCGGCGCGCAGGAGGGTCGTGGCCGCACCGGCCCAGGCGGCCGGCGGCCGCGGCGGTTCGCTTCGCGCGGTGAACAGCAGCCGCTGCAGCGCCCCGCGCAGCCGCGCCTCCGCCAGCGGCGCCTCGCAGGCGCAGGCGAGCGCACGGGCCAGCGCGCCGCTGGCGCCGCCGACGCGCAGCAACAAGCCCTCCGGCGGCAGCGCGGCGCGCCCCAGCCAGGCCGGGTCGAACTCGATCTCGATCTGCTCGAAGCCGCGCTCGCCGACGGCGTTGCGGTGCGCCAGGCCCGGCCGGTAGTACACCAGCGAGGGACCAGCGATGTCGCATGCGCCGTACTCCGTGACATTGCGATAGCCGCCGAGCACGTAGAGCGAGATCACCGGCCAGTCATGGGCATGCTCGCGCACCACGGCGCGGCCCGGGTCCACCACCCGCCGCACCAGCGCGCCCGCGTATTCATGCAGCATGGTCGGTCCGCCCGCCTGTAGCCCGCAGCCATGTTGCGCCAACGCGGCGCGCAGTCAAGGGGCCTTGAATCCGTCCAAGACGCGGCACGGCGGCGGCGCTACGGTGCCACTCCATGAGCACCCGCGTCGATGCCCTGCAGGCCAGCGTCATGATCGGCGCCGCGCGCTTCCGCGCCCGGCTCGAAACCCGCGCGGCGCCGGAGAGCTGCCGCGCCCTGCTGGCGCTGCTGCCCTACGAGGGCACCGTGCTGCACGCGCGCTGGAGCGGCGAGGCGGCGTGGTCGCCGCTCGGCGCCCGCTGGCCGGCGCGGGCCACACTGCCCGAGGAGCAGGCCACCGCCGAGCCGCAGCCGGGCCAGCTGCTGCTGTATGCCGGGCCGCGCAGCGAGCCGGAGCTGCTGATCCCCTACGGCGTCACGCGCTTCGCCTGCCGTGCCGGCGCGCTGCGCGGCAATCCGGTACTGACCGTCCTCGAGCGGCTCGACGAGCTGGCGCACGCCGGCCGCAGCCTGCTCGAATCCGGCGCCGCCGGCTTGCGCATCGAACTCCACACCACCGGACCCTGAGCCCGCCCGTCATGAGATCCCTTGTCCGCCTGCTGCTGCTGTGCGCACCCTTCCTGCTGGCGCCGCTGCCCGCCCTCAGCGCGCCGGATTGCCACGTCGGCAGCTACCGGCTCGAGGACGGCAGCGGCCTCGACGTCGCGCTTTCCGAAGGCGACACCCTGCGCTGGCGCAAACCCGACGGCACCACCGGCGCCCTGCATCCCCAGGCGGACGGCAGCTGGAGCGGCACCGGCGGCTGGACCGGCAAGCCGGACGGCATCGTCGCCAGCTTCGCCGGCTGCGACGGCATCCGCTTCGCCGGGGTGTCCGGCACGCGCATCGCCTTCGACCTGCAGGACACCACTTTCGAGAGTCACGGCGTCCGGCTCGCCGGCCGGCTGGTGATGCCGCGCGGCGACGCGCCGGTGCCGGTGGTGGTGCTGATGCACGGCTCCGAGCCGGACTCGGCGATCCAGTCCTACTCCCTGCAGCGCATGCTGCCGGCCATGGGCATCGGCGCCTTCGTCTACGACAAGCGCGGCACCGGCCAGTCCGGCGGCAAGTACACGCAGGACTACTCGCTGCTGGCCGACGACGCGGTCGCCGCCGTCGCCACGGCGCGCCGCCTCGCCGGCGCGCGTCTCGGCCGCATCGGCCTCCAGGGCGGCAGCCAGGCCGGCTGGGTGGAGCCGCTGGCGGCCTCGCGCACGCCTGTCGACTTCGCCATCGTCTGCTTCGGCCTGGCGGTGAACGCCATCGACGAGGACCAGCAGGCGGTGGAAATCCAGCTGCGGGAGAAGGGCTACTCGCCGCGGGAGATCCGCGACGCCCGCACGCTCGCCGCCGCGGCGGAGGACGTCATCGCCAGCGGCTTCACCACCGGCTTCGACCGGCTCGACCGCCTGCGCGCGCGCTATTCCAACGCGCGCTGGTACAAGGACCTGCGCGGCGACTACACCTGGCTGATCCTGCCGCATTCCGCCGCCGAACTGCGCGCCATGGCGCCGGACTACGACTGGCATACGCCCTGGCACTACGACCCGATGCCGGTGCTGCGCGCCTCGTGCACGCCGCAGCTGTGGATCCTCGGCGGCGAGGACTACGAGGCGCCCAGCGCCGAGACGCGCCGGCGGCTGCAGTCCCTCATCGCCGGCGGCCGCGACTACACCGTGGCCTACTACAAGGACGCCGAGCACGGCATGACCCTGTTCGAAACCGACGCCAAAGGCGAACGCCTCTCGACCCGGTACGCCCCCGGCTACTTCGAACTGATCCGCAATTTCGCCCTGCACGGCGCCCTTCCCGGCCGGTACGGCGACGCGCAGATCACGCGGCCCGCCCGCCGGCCCTAGCCTTTCGCCGCGGCGGCCTGGGCGCGGGAGCCAATGCCGCCGGGGCCGCTGCATCCAGATCGCCCCGGCGTATCATGAACAACTATTGTTGTTGACAGTTGTTACAACAAATGTTGTAATACTCCCATCGAGAAGGGGAGAGCGCCATGACCGCCACGGCCCACACCGCCGACCACAGCCACAGCCTGCTGAGCGCCGCCGCCCGGCAACAGGCCGCCAACGACGCCGTGTCCAGGCTGCACGACGAAGTGGTGGACGGTCTCGCCCGGTTCACCGACAGCTTCCTCGAAGCGCTCGACGCCGACTTCCTGGCCGACACCGACGAGCGCCACCTGCGCGACCGCTACCGCAACGAACCCGCCACCCTGCGCATCCTGCTGCAGCGGAACCAGCGCTGCCTGCGCGCCCAGCGCGCGCTGCACAGCCTCTATGCCAAGCTCTGCGCCAGCGTCCCGCTGACCCAGGAAGAGCTCGCCCTGGCCGAGCACGCCAGCGACCTCTGCCAAGCCTACGCCCAGCGCGAAACCGACCGCCGCGCCCACGCCGCCGGCCTCTAAGCCCGCGCATGAAGCCCTGCCCCATCCCCGGTTGCGCCGGCCACACCCGCCGCCTGCTCTGCCCCGAGCATTGGCAACTGGTGCCGGCGGAGTTGCAGCAGCAGGTGCGCCGCAGCCGGCGCCTGCTCAACGACCGGCAGCGGCGGGATCGCGAAGAATCGGCGCGGCAGTACGCCAGCGCGTGCGCGCGGGCCCTGGAGCATGTGTGCGCCGTAATCGCGCCGCTGTTGAAAGAGGCGGCGTGAAAATTTCACCACAGAAGTAGGTGGTGTATTTGAGGAATTCCAAGGCCGCTCTCACGCTCCGGGGATTGGACGGGAATGAGCGAAGGCCGTTGCCTTTCGCTTATTGATTGAGCCACTCGCCGATTTGGCAGGCGGTCATGCACGTGGTCGAAAAAGAGCTTTTTGCACCTCAGGCCGCCAAGCTCAACCTGGGCTGCAGCCCGGCCCGCTCTGCCAGACGCACCAGGGTGTCCAGGCTGAATAGCTCGAACTTGCCGCGCTCGATCTCGGAAATGCGGGACTGCGGCACTTCCAGAATCTTTGCGGCCTGGACCTGGGTCAGCTTGCGGCCGACGCGCCAATCCTTCAGGGCGACCATCAGCTGCGCGCGCATCTGCAACTCGGCCGCTTCGCCGCCGCTGAAGCCGATCGCTTCGAAGATATTCCCGCCCGCCTCTACAACCTGGTGCGGGCCGGTGACCCGCGGATCCTTGCGCTTGCTCATTGCCTCGTACTCCGTTGCTTGTGCCGGGGCTTGTCTCCCCGGCGGTACCACTCAAGCTATTTGCCTGAATCGCTGCAGCGCCAATTCCAGATCGCGCCTTGAAGTCTGCTGCGTCTTCTGGAAGGCGTGCAGCACGTACACCCTTTCGCCAATGCTGGCGACATAGATCACGCGGTAGGCGCCAGAAGCATCCCGGATGCGGATTTCCCGGACGCCGGCGCCGACCGTCTTCATCGGCTTCGCGCGGCTCGCGGCCCATTTGCACCAGGAACAGATCGTAGCCAGCGGCCTGACGCGCCGCGGCCGGGAAGCCGGCGATGTCATCTTTGCTGGTGCCGAGGAAGATGACCGCCCTTCATGGAAAGGATTATACAGATACACGGATAATATCCAAGTGTTTGGATAAACCTCGCCGGCCCGGGGCAGCCGGGCTGGTGCCGGTTGAGGGATTTGAACCCCCGACCCCCTGATTACAAATCAGGTGCTCTGCCAACTGAGCTAAACCGGCATTTCGGAAGCACCGCGAACACGGGGCGCCGTTGCGGCGCCCCCTTATTTTACAGTTTGCTCAGGCCGGACGTAGGGCTCGCCCTTCGATATTCGCTCGCCCCACGCCTTGCGCACCTCGGTACGCCGCTGCGCGGCTAATTGTTGCGGACGCCTGCTCTGGCGAGCACGCCCTCAGCAGCAGCCATGATCGCCATGCTGCCCATGCCCGGCCGCCGCGGCCACGCCGCTGGTCAACCCCTGGCGGCTGGCCTGGTAGTGGTCCGCCACCACGCGCGCCACGCAGGCGGAGACGCGCTTGCCCATGGGGATGTGCAGGAACTCGTTGGGGCCGTGGGCGTTGGAGCCGGGGCCGAGAACGCCGGTGATGAGGAACTGTGCGCCGGGGAATTTCTCGCCGAGCATGCCCATGAAGGGAATGGTGCCGCCCTCGCCCATGTAGGCCGGCGGCCGCCCGAAGAACTCGACCGAGGCGGCGGCGACGGAGGCTTCCAGCCAGGGCGAGAGCTGCGGCGCGTTCCAGCCGGCGGAGGCCTTCTCCACCTCGAAGCTGACGTGGGCGCCGTAGGGCGGGTCCTTCTCCAGCAGCTGCTTCAGCACCTTGCCGGCGATGGCCGCGTCCAGGGTCGGCGGCAGGCGCAGCGACAGCTTCACCGCGGTGTACGGCCGCAGCACGTTGCCGGCGCTGGTCAGCGGCGGCATGCCGTCGACGCCGGTCACCGACAGCGCCGGGCGCCAGGTGCGGTTCAGCACCAGCTCGGCCGGGTCTTCGTTCATCGGCCGCATGCCCTTGACGAAGGGAAACTTGTCGTACACCGCCGAGCCCAGCGTCTGCACCGCCTGGCGCGCCTGCTCGATGCGCTGCGGCGGGATCTCGACGTACAGGTCCTGCGGCTTGATGCGGCCGCTGGTCTCGTCCTCCAGCCGCGACAAAAGACTGCGCAGGATGCGGAAGCTGGAGGCGACCACGCCGGAGGCGTCGCCGGAGTGCACGCCCTCCTCCAGCACCTTCACCGTGAGATTGCCGCCGGCCAGGCCGCGCAGGCTGGTGGTGAGCCAGAGCTGCTCGTAGTTGGCGCAGCCCGAGTCCAGGCACACCACCAGCGAAGGCTTGCCGATGCGCGCGGCGAGGTGATCGACGTAATACGGCAGGTCATAGCTGCCGGACTCCTCGCAGGCCTCGATCAGCACCACGCAGCGCGCGTGCGGCAGCTTTTGCGCCTGCAGCGCCAGGATCGCGGCGAGCGAGCCGAAGATGGCGTAGCCGTCGTCGGCGCCGCCGCGGCCGTAGAGCTTGTCGCCCTCCAGCACCGGCTTCCACGGGCCGAGGTGCCCGGCCCAGCCGGTCATTTCCGGCTGCTTGTCGAGATGGCCGTAGAGCAGGACGCAGTCCTCGCCCGCCCCCTCGCCCACGCCGGGGATGTCGATGAAGATCAGCGGGGTGCGCCCGGGCAGGCGCACCACCTCCAGCTGCATGCCGGGGATGGGCTGGGCACGCGCCCATTGCTCCATCAGCGCCACCGCCTGGTCCATGTAGCCGTGCTCGGCCCACTGCGCGTCGAACATCGGCGACTTGTTGGGGATCTTGATGTACTCGACCAGCTGCGGAACGATCTGGCTGTCCCAGAGATGGTCGACGGCTTTGCGGATTTCGGCGGAGTTCATGGGGATCGGCGAAGGCAGGAATGCCGGAATTTTACTCCGCCGGCGCGGGTGGCGGCCGGTACAGTTGGCGGGCTTTGCTCTCCCTCCGGCAACGGAAGGGGAACTCTGAACCCGCGGCGCTAATGACCGCCGGCCTGCTCGCCGTACAACTCCTTCAACCTCCGGTCCCGCCCGCAGCCATGCCGGTAGATCTGGTAGCGCAGCTCGTTCTTGAGGTAATAGTCCTGGTGATACTGCTCTGCCGGGTAGAACGGCCCGGCGGCGACGATCTGCGTCACGATCGGCCCCTTCAGCACGCCGGACTTGGCCAGCGCATCGCGCGAGGCCAGCGCCTGCTGCTTCTGCGCCTCGCCGTGGTAGAAGATCGCGGTGCGGTACTGGTCGCCGCTGTCGCAGAACTGCCGCGCCGGCGTGGTCGGGTCGATGTTGTGCCAGAACACGTCGAGCAGCCGGGGATAGTCGATCCGGGCGGGGTCGTACACCACCTCCACCGACTCGGCATGGCCGGTGTCGCCGCTGGAGACCTGCTCATAGGTCGGGTTCGGCAGGTGGCCGCCGGTATAGCCGGAGGTCACTGAGATCACGCCCGGCAGGTTCTTGAACGGCGGCACCATGCACCAGAAGCAGCCGCCGGCGAAGGTGGCGGTCTCGTTCCTGGCGGGCGCGTCGGCGCCGGCACAGAGCGGAAGCAGCAGGGAAATGGCGGCGACGAGGATGCGCATCGGGTTCATAGTGCCGCTCTCCGTTGAAAACCTCATGCCTGCGCAGCGCTGCGCGCGTAGGCCAGCAGGCCTTCCATCACCAGGTTCGGCCGCAGCTTCCAGTCTCCGCCCAGGTGCGGCAACAGCCGCCCGGCGTCGCCGCCGGTGAGCAGGCAGCGCGCGTCCTTGCCATAGCGCGCCGCCAGCCGCTCCACCAGTCCGGCGCCGGCGTGGAGCGCGCCCTGGCGCACGCAGCTGTCGGTGTCGCGGCCCAGCCCGGCGCTGTAATCCTGCGCCGGCCCGCTGGCGGCGAAGCGCGTGGCGCCGAGCACCGCCTGCTGCATCGTCACCAGCCCCGGCGCGATCACGCCGCCGAGATGCTGGCCCTGCGCGTCCACCGCGTCGAAGGTCAGCGCGGTGCCGGCGCTGGCCACGCAGGCGGAGCCGCGCGTTTCGCTCCAGGCGGCGAGCAGGCACAGCCAGCGGTCGATGCCCAGGCGCTGCGGCTCGGCGTAGGCGGCGCGCAGGCCGGCGCATTGCCCCTGCACCGCGGCGAAGCGCGGCGTGGCGCCGTAGCGCAGCTTGAGCACGGCGGCGAGCTTGTCGCCGAGCGCGGCGCCGGTGACGTTGGCGATCCAGATCGCGTCGACGCTCTCCTCGCCGATGCCGGACACCGCCGCGGCGGGATTGCCGCCGTGCTCCACCGCGCCGCCAGGCCGCAGGCCGGAGGCGTCGGCGCCGGCCCACTTGAGCCGGCTGTTGCCCACGTCGAGCAGGAGCAGCTTCATGCGAGCCGCAGGCTGACTTCGCCCGAATGCACGTGGTGACGCTTTCCCTGCGCCTCCACGACCAGCGCGCCCTGCTCGTCGACGCCGCGCGCGATGCCCAGCAGCGGCTCGCCCGCGCCCTCAATGCGCACCGGCTGATTGGCGGTGAGGTCGAGCCCGGCCCAGTCCGTCAGGAAGGGGGCGAAGCCGCCGGCCTGGAACTGCTCCAGCGCGGCGAGCAGCTCGCCGAGCAGGCCGGCGGCAAGCGCATTGCGGTCGAATGCCGTGCCGCGGCCGTCTTCGCTGCCCGTTCGTCCCGGGTCGGTGCGCGGCGCCGCATCGGGGGATTGCGCCGCCGCGGATCTGGCCAGAGCCGCCTGCAGGGAAATCCACGGCTGCCCCAGCTCGCCGGCCTGGGCCTGGCTCATCGCCACGTTGATGCCGATGCCGATCACCACGCGGCAGGCGCCGCCCGCTTCGCCGCGCTGCTCGATCAGGATGCCGCCGAGCTTGTCCGCGCCCACGCGCAGGTCGTTCGGCCACTTCAGCATCACCTCGCGCAGGCCGGCCTGGCGCAGCGCGCGGGCGCAGGCCACGCCCACCGCCAGCGACAGCGCGCTCAGTTGCGGCGGCCAGGCCGGGAAGCTCCAGGCCAGCGACAGGTAGAGGTTGGCGCCGAACGGCGAGCGCCACTGCCGGCCGCGCCGGCCGCGCCCGGCGGTCTGCAGCTCGGCAAACAGCGCCTGCGGGTCCTGCGCCGCGTCGGCTTCGAGCAGGCGCTGATTGGTGGAGTCGGTGCGCGGCAGCACCTCCAGGCCGCGCAGCGGCAGGCGCGCCGGCAGCAGCGCGCGGATGCGCCCGGCGCTCAGCCGCTCCAGCGGCTGCGCCAGCCGGTAGCCGCGGCCGGCCTCGGCCTCCACCTCCAGGCCCCAGTCGCGCAGGTGCGCCACGCGCTTGGCCAGGGCCGCGCGGGTCACGCCCGCTTCCGCCGCCAGCGCCTCGCCCGAGCGCCACTGGCCGGCGGCGAGCGCCTCGACCAGGCGCAGCAGCTCGTCCTCAGGCAGCGTTCTGGCCACGGCCCAGCCACTTGTGCAGGAACATCGCCTTGCGGAACTGGTGCTCGCTGCCCTTGAGCAGGCGCAGGATGTTCTCGCGGTGCTTGAACACCACCAGCAGCAGCATCGCCAGCGCGAACAGGCCATTGGGCGACTGCAGGCCGCCGTCGCCGAGCACGGCGTAGAGGAAGGCGCTCAGCGCGCCGCCGATGGAGGCGACGGCGACGTAGCCGGTGAGGATCACCGCCAGCGAGAACACCAGCAGCATCCACGGCAGCGCCGCCGGCAGCAGCGCGCCGAACACGCCGGCCAGGGTCGCCACGCCCTTGCCGCCGCGGAATTTCTGGAACAGCGGGTAGCAATGCCCCAGTGCCACCGCTACGCCGCACAGCAGTCCGGTCTCGTGCTGCGGCAGCGCCTGCGCCAGGTGCGGAACCTGCAGCGCCGGCAGGGCCAGCGCCGCCAGCACGCCCTTGCCGACGTCGATGGCGAGCACGCCGACGGCGAATGCCGGCCCGCGCGTGCGCAGTGCATTGGTGGCGCCGACATTGCCCGAGCCTTCCTGGCGCAGGTCCGCGCCGCCCTTGAGCCAGCGCATCACGTCGCCGCCCATCAGGCCGCCGAGCAGGTAGGCGGCGAGCGCTTTGAGGAGGAGGTCGGTCATGGCCAGACTATAAACGGGTGGAGATGGGGTTGCAGTGAGGGATGCGCGGCTTGCCCGGACCGCGCCGCTGCGCGATGCGGCCCGGAGCGAACGGGCCCGCCGGCGGGCGCCGACCGGCGAACGAAAGGAGCGATGGGCCAGGCGCTCAGGCGCCCAGCCACTTCCTGCGCCGCTCCAGCTTTTCGCCCTCGGCCTCGGCCAGCGTCAGGACCCAGGTGTCGGCCGGCGCGGCGGCGGGCACCAGCCGCGTGTAGAGCAGCTCGTCGCCGCGGAAGTAGTGCAGCCCCAACGCGCCGCCGGGCACCAGGTTTTCCAGGGTCTTGCTCCAGCCGGGGGCGGTGAGGCGCAGGCCGTCCAGCGCCACCAGCATGTCGCCGGCGGCGAGGCCGGCCTGCTCGGCGGGCGAGTGGCTGAGCACGTGCGCGACGGTGGTGTCGCCGTTGCGCAAGGCCAGGCCGGTCCAGGCGGCGAGCGGGCGCGCTTCGCCGCGGCCGCCCTCGTCGGCGGGGCCGGCGGCGGGACGCAGCACCGTCCTGACGCCGAACTCGGCCAGCAGCTCCGCCAGCGGCAGCTCGGCGGTGGAGCGCAGCAGGCGGTCGAACAGCGCCCGCAGGTCCAGGCCCGACAGCTCGGCGGCGGCCTGCTCCAGCCCGCCCTCCGGCACCGGGCGGTCGTCGCGCCCATAGCGGGTCCACAGCGTGCGCATCACATCGTCGAGGGTCGCGGCGGAGTGCAGGCGCAGGTGCAGGTCCAGGCACAGCGCGGCCAGCGCGCCCTTGACGTAGTAGTTCACCACCGCGTTGGGCGTGTTCTCGTCCGGCTGGTAGTACTTGATCCAGGCCTCGAAGCTGGAATCGGCCAGGGTCTGGGCCAGGCGGCCGGGCGTGCGCTGCAGGCGCGTCGCGGTCTCGGCCACCAGGTCGAGGTAGGACGGCGCGTCGAGCACGCCGGCGCGCAACAGCAGGTAGTCGTCGTAGTAGGAGGTGACGCCCTCGTAGGCCCACAGGTCCTGCGAGTAGGCCTCCGCCGCCAGCGGCGACTCGGCGAAGCGCTGCGGCGTGATGCGCTTGACGTTCCACAGGTGGAAATACTCGTGGCTGACCAGGCCGAGGAAGCCGCGGTAGCCCTTGCGCAGGCCGGCCTGGCCCGGCCGCGGCAGCGCGTCGCGCGCGCAGACCAGGGCGGTGGAAGCGCGATGCTCCAGGCCGCCGTAGCCGTTGGCGGTGACCTGAGTCAGGAACAGGTAGCGGTCCAGCCTGGGCTCCTGCCCGAACAGCTCGCGCTGGGCATGGCAGACCCGCCGCAGGTCCGCGGCCAGGCGCGGCAGGTCCGGCTCGCAGCGGCCGGACAGCACCAGGCTGTGCGGCACGCCGTCGACGTCGAAATCGACGCGCTGGAAGTCGGCCATCTCCACCGGGTGGTCGATCAGTTCCTCGTAGCCTTGAGCGGAATAGCGGCCGAAGCCGGCCTCGTCCACCGCCTCGGCGCGCAGCGCGGTGGCGAGCTTCCAGCCGGGGCACAGCGCCGGGTCCGGCCGCGCGATGGTGACCTCGAAGCACGCCTGCTCGCGCCCGGCCGGGCAGTAGAACAGCGAGCTGCCGTTGAAGAAGCCGCGGCGCGTGTCGAGCCAGGCCTTGCGCACCGAGTTGTCGTAGGCGTGGACCTCGTACTCCAGCACCAGGCTGCCGCCGGCCGCGACGCGGAAGCTGCGCTTGTCGACCCGCTCGATCGCCGCCGGTGCGCCGCCGGCGCTGGCGCGCAGGCGCAGCACGTGCTTGGCGAAGTCGCGCACCAGGTAGCTGCCGCGGATCCACGACGGCAGGCTGAACACCAGCCCCGGCGGCGCCTGCTCCAGCTCGCAGCGCACCCGGAACAGGTGCGCCAGCGGATCGAGCGAGACGGAATAGCGGACGGAGGCGGGGGCGGCGTTGGGCATGGCCCATTCTACAGGCCGTGCCCCGCCCGGCGCGGCTTCAGCCCCGGCGCAAGATCAGCTCGGCACCAGCACCAGGGACATCAGGGTCTGGTCGCCGTCGCCGATGCTGCCGAGGTCGCTGCTGTTGCCGGTGCCCAGGTCCACCGTGAACAGCGTGGCGCCGGTGCCGGCCTGCTGCAGCGCGGCGTAGGCGTCGCCGTTGCTGGTCTCGATGGCGAAGCCGCCGTTGACGGTGAAGCTGACGTTGGTCGAACCCACCGTGCGCAGGTCGCCGCCGTCGACCGAGGCCGGGTTGCCGGCGTTCTTGTCGCCGATGCGCAGCAGGCTGCCGGTGGTGGAGTCGAGCGCGTACAGCGTGGCCGTGGTCGAGGCCGCCAGCGGGTTCTGGTAGACGATGCCGGCCAGGAGCGGCGTCTTGCCGTGGTTGCTGTCGTTGTTGTCGAACGTGATTTTGCTGGCGCTACTGTTCAACAGCTGGCCGGTGGGGGGATCGACCCTGAGGTTGTAGTCGGCGGTGATGACCCGCAGCTGGTCCGCCACCGGGTCGAAGCTGATCACCGGGTTGGACAGGCGCACGCTGTTGTTGCCGCTGCCCAGGTTCTGGGTGAAGGGCACGGTGCCGACCACCGCGGCTAGGCCGCTGGACGGGTCGAGCGTGCAGAGGAAGCCGTCATTGGTGATGCAGTACAGCTGCCCGTCGCTGGGGCGGTAGGCCATGGCCACCACGCTCTGGTTCGTCGCCAGGCCGCTGATGTTGACGGTGCTGTTGATGGTGCCCGGCTTCTTGGTGTTGAACTGGATCACCTTGCCGGTAGTGGTCAACGCGTAGGCGCTGAAATCCTTCTGGCAGGCGGCAAGCAGGAGCGCGGCGAGGCAGAAAGCGGCGGTTCGGATCAGCTGCGGCATGGCTCGGGCTCTCAGGGACGGCGGTGACGGACCATCCGCCAACGCGCATTCTAGCGCCGACGATTCTGCCCTGCCCGCCGTGCCGCGGGAACGGCGGCGCGGGGACTTTCACCGATGTTTACACTGCGGCGCCGCCGGAGGCGGCATGCCTGATCCCCCGGCCGTTCGCCCCAAGCCGCGGCGCGTCTCCGAACCGGCGGGCAAGCCCCGGTGCAGCGCATCGCCTCGACATGCCTGCGGCCCAGCCCGGCCAACGGCCCGGCGAAAGATCTCACTCCCACAACCGCGCCGCGCCCAGCACGCCGCTGCTGTCGCCGTGCAGCGCCGGCCGCAGCGCCGTATCCACCCGGTCGGAGAACACCCACCGCTCCCACAGCGCCGGTACCGCGTGGTACAAGCGCTCCACCCGCGACACGCCGCCGCCGAGCACGATCACCTGCGGATCGAACAGGTTGATGACGTGGGCCAGCGACCGCGCCAGGCGGTCCTCGTAGCGCGCCAGGGTGGCGGCGGCGCGGGGCTCGCCCGCCCCGGCGCGGCGCACCACCTCCTCGCCGCTCAAAGACTCGCCGCTCAGGCGCAGGTGATCGGCGGCGAGGCCGGTGCCGGACAGCCAGGTCTCGATGCAGCCGTCCAGCCCGTGCCAGCAGCGCGGGCCCGGCACCTCGCCCCACTCCGGCCGCGGCCATGGCAAAGGATTGTGCCCCCACTCGCCGGCGATGGCATTGGGCCCGGCCAGCAGCCGCCCCTCCACCACCAGGCCGCCGCCAACGCCGGTGCCGAGGATCACCGCGAACGCGGTGCGCGCTCCCGCCGCGGCGCCGTCATGGGCCTCCGACAGCGCCAGGCAGTCGGCATCATTGGCCAGCCGCAGCGGACGGCCAAGCCGCCGCTCCAGGTCCTCGCGCAGGGGCTGGCCGTTGAGGCAGGTGGAATTGGCGTTCTTGATCCGCCCGGTCGCGGGCGACAGCGCGCCGGGATGGCCGATGCCCACCGGCAGCCCCTGCCCGCCGGCATCGCGCTCCAGCGCGCCCACCAGCTCCGCCACCGTATCGAGAGTCGCCTCGTACTGCATCGCCGGCGTCGCCACGCGCCGGCGGTGCAAGACCTCCGCCGCGCCGCGCAGCACCACGCCTTCGATCTTGGTGCCGCCGAGGTCGATTCCAACTCTTAAGTTATTGATTTTACTATTCATCGATACAGAATACAATGCCGTAGCTACACATGCAGCTACACATTGTTAACCCACCGAACCAGCGCAAGATGCGAGTTGTGCCGCCGTGAGCAGTGAATTGGGTGCGGATGCAAGCTTCAATTGAGCTTACCGACTGTCGCCGGTCGATCAAGTCGCATTACTATCGTACCGGGGGGTTCAAAAAACCATGGGGAATGTAACAAAACCGTCGATGGTGCGGCGGATTCGACTGCTAGCAGTAACCGCGAACCGGCTTGAGTGCACACCACGCCAAGTCGTAGGCAGTCTGCTGCGCCTTTGGTGCCAAGCCGCCTACCCCGCCCTTCCGGCCGCTCCTCTGCCGTACTCGAAGAAGTTCGCTTGCGAATCCGTGGCAATAGATTTCGTACAGACGTTGGCGCACCTGGATTTCTTGGACGCGGCCTACTGGCTTAGTTCGTCCTACGCCATGCTACTTGCGGAGGCTAAGAGAAAGCGACTGGCCATGTTTTTCACGCCGGTTTCTCTGACCCGCGGATTACTAGATGACTTGGCTAAACAGGGAGTCAATTTCTCTACTGAGACATTCATGGACCCAGCGTGTGGCGGCGCCGCTTTTTTAGCGCCTATTGCCATGCGCATGAAGCAGGCACTGGCAGCGAAGGGCAAATCAGCCAGACAAATCCTGCGCCATGTTGAGACCCACATCCGGGGAGCAGATCTGGATCGCACATTGTGCGAACTGTCCAGACAGTTCTTATGCATGGCGCTACATAGAGAGATCGAAGTTACTGGCTATGTTCCTTCGTTCAAGGTCAACCGTGCTGATTCGTTAACTGGCCTGCGACAGAGCTACAGCAAAATCGATGTCGTCGTCTGCAACCCGCCGTACCGCAAGATGACAACACATGAGCTTACACGCCTGCATCGCCCTTACAGTGAAATGCTCAGCGGGCAACCTAACCTCTACGGGCTGTTCATTGCCTTATGTGTACGCCTTGTCCGCAAAGATGGAGTTGCGGCGTTAGTAACGCCTACTAGTTTTTTATCTGGGCAACACTTCGGCCCACTTCGCACTTTTCTGATGAGACATACCGATGTGGCGCACATCGGCATGGTTAGTGACCGTCAAGGCGTATTCATTGACGTCGAGCAGGAAACAGCTCTCACCGTGCTGCGCCGGCGCGCGCCCCGCGCTCTACCGCAGTTGAACGCCTGTATCTCGGTAGTGTCGGCCACTGGTCAATATCAGAACGTTGGTGAATACCGGTTACCGAATTCTGGATCAGTGTGGCCCGTTCCCCGCTCCGTAGAGGATGTTGATCTTCTCGAACGGGCATCTCTATCTCCTTTTCGCCTAGCTGACTACGGCTACCGTGTGCGAATCGGTGCCTTTGTATGGAATCGCGACGAGCGTCCCACCTATGCCTCGCGCAACCAAGTGCGCAAAGCCAAGGCCGTCACTGCCGTTCCGCTGCTCTGGTCGAGCGACATCGCCGGCTCGAAGTCGGTGACGCTGGAACAGCGGCCAAAGTTCGAGGATGAGCATCGCTATGTCGACCTTGGCGACAAGACCCACCGGTCTGTGGTGACCAGTCCTTCCGTGGTGATGCAGCGCGTGACTTCGAACGACCAACCACGACGGCTGGTCGCGGTCCCAGTCGCACCCAGCGTCGCCAAGTCGCATGGTGGCTTCGTTGGCGAGAACCACGTCGTCATTCTCGAACAAACCGACGACCGGGTTGCGCTGTCTCCGCGACAGCTCGCACTGCTGTTGCGCAGCCATCCCATCGATCGCTATTTCCGGTGCATTTCGGGGTCGACCAACGTCTCAGCTTTCGAACTTAACCAGTTGCCGCTGCCGGACCCGCAGGCCTTCAAGGCCGCACTGGCCGAAGATCATTCTGTGGATGACGCAGTCGTTGCGGCATTCGGGACTGCCGACTAGACCATGGCATACCGGTCCTGGCCTCCGAAGGACAATCCACTGGCGGATCGCCAAGCGGATCGCGCTAAGGCCAAGGAGCGGATGGCGGAGCGCCTTCGCTCTCTCGCGACCCAGCGACCGTCCAAGCAGCCAGCGCCCGCTCCGCCTCCGGAGGCACTGGCCCCGGCCCCGCCGCCCGCAGCACCTGCACCACCATCCCGCCCGTGGGCCGAGGTGCGCGCCGGGACCGCACCGCTGATTCTGCAGAGCCGGACTACCCAGGAACCGGTGGCGCGCCAGCCCTGGACCACCGCGCTGGTCGACGTTCTCCTCTCGGCCGCGCACGTAGGGGGCGTCCATCTTTGCCTGTGCTGGCCGATCAAGCTGCAATTCCTGCCGCTGTTGCATGCCCTGGCCAACGTCGAACGGATCTTTGCCCGCGATCTGCGCGGCATGCGCACCTTGCTCTATCCCGGCACTCACGCCTGTCGTTCGCCGCTCGAAAGCGTGTTACTGGAAAAATCCCAGCTGAGTGATTTCTTCCGCACTCTCTGGCGCACTGGGCCCCATGGCACCTTGGCTGAAGTCTGCACCGAATCGCCGGCGTTGCTGGCGGCCCTGAATGCCATCAATGACATTCGCAGTCGACACCCGGAATTGCTCAATCCTTCATTTGCGGAGCTAGTCCCCACTTTCGTCTTCGACTCGAGCCGGTGCGCCTGGGCTTCCCCGGTCGCTAGCCCCTTGGAACGCACGCTATCCAAGGTCGAACGCCTGTCGAATCGGCGCGACCTGCGACAGAAGATTAGCAGCGAGTGGGCATTGCCCGAAAAGGCGCCTGGCGCGCTGATGGTGATACACCACACCACCGGCAAGGACGGGTGGCGTCTGGCGTTGTCAGCTCCTGTTCTGAAGGGGCTGGGTCGTCCCGAGCTGCTACTTCTAGATGCCACGCAGGCGGCCGCCAGGTCGAACTACGACGCCGTGAGGCGTATACCCGACTTTCTCGGCTTTGCGCGCGAACACGGTTTTGATGACATCGGCGCGGTCATTGTGACCGACGATCCCAAGACGTTCTTTGCGCTACGCGCCAGCTTCGGTCAGTCGAATCTGATCCTCACCAACCACGTCTGGCCCGCCGAGGGCGAGGATGCGCTGCTGACGGCCCCGCCCGCTCTTCCCACCGACTGGCGGCCCGCGCTTCGTAGCAATTCGAACTTCAGTGTCAGCATCGTTGATCGCGAAGCGTCCCAGGTCGCGCTCGCCTTTCAGCGGCTGGCGGAAAGCAGCGGGTCCGATGGCAGCCCTCAGCGCACGGCGCTGATCGAAGCCTGCTTGTTTGTCCTGCGGCTCTCCAACATGCCAGCCGGCTATCAGGACCTAATAGACCCACAGGATGAACAGGGGGACTTCGCCACCCGGTTGCACGCGTGGTCGGCGGTGAAACTTCCGCTCGACCGCGTCCTGGCGTCCGGGGTCCTGAATAAGGAGCGCGCCGCGGTCGCAGAGGCGATCAAGCGAGCCGAGAAAATGGTAGACGATTGGAACGACGCCACGCCCCTGGCCAGCCGCTTGTTGGCCGAAGTTAGGAAACACTGCCTCGAGAACCATCAGGTAGTTTCTCTGGTATTGCCGAGCCGGCGATACATTGAGCTTGCATATCGCTTTCTCCGGCGACGGCTCGGCAACGACTGGAGTGCCGTCGAACCACGCCTGGAATGGCACACGCTCTCCGCCGTCGCCAAGACGCTTTCGAGTGCCCGCAAGCACAAGCATCTCGTGTTTGTCGGCATCACCCCCGACGTCGTCCGTCTCCTGGTGACACACCCGGATATCCCCCACGGCACCGCGGTGCTGGTTGCATATAAGCAAGCCGATTCCACGTCGGAGACGCTCGGCCGCATGATGGAGCTCGACGCGTTCAAGCCCTATCGCGGGCGGATGGGCTTGCTTCTGCAGGAACTCAAGCGGCGTCTGGCAGAGGTCCCGAATCCGATCGTGATCGCCAAGTTGCGCGAGGCATCGCTGACTTTCAGGCTCGAGGATACGGACCGGCAATCTCCCGGCGGGGAGCATACGTATTACAAGTTCCTGCTGGAAGGGGGCGGTCGCGCCTATGCCAGCGGGTTCACCTATCGACACGACCCGCAGGAAGACCCGCCGTTCCGCCGCGTGCCCGCGAGCAGCATCCAGGTGGGGGACTTCGTTTTCGAGATGAGCGACGATTTGCGCTCCGAGGTCGAGGCACTGCTGGACCTCAACCCAGGCGGTGCCGGATCGACCGTCGATCCCGTGCGGGTGCTTCTCAAGATGTATCACAGCGACATGCAGAATCGCTGCAGGCTGTTCTTCAAAGCCGCTGATCGCCAGGCCTTGGCCAGGGAGATTCAGCAGGAGATGTGCAGACAAGATCCAAGTGCGCGTGACTGCCGCCCGGAGCGGGTGTGCTACTGGCTCGCCATTCAGGACAACGACACGCGGCCGCATGCCGCCAAGGATGCGCGCTATTTCAAGCTGTTTTGCCGGGCGTTGCGCATCAGCGACGAGACCGCACAGCAGTATTGGGCGTTCGTTCGCAGTGCACGGCGGTTCAACCAGGATCTCGGGCGGCAGCTGGCGGCGCGCTATGCAGAGATCCTGTTCCAACCCGAAAGTGCAGCGACCTACCGCAAGGTGCCAGAGCGGACGATCAAGCGCCTGCAGCAAGAGGCCTTGAGCTGCGTCTATCGCGTAGAACAGGTCGTGCCGCCCGAGGTAACCGGGGCCGGCGCTGCCAACGGGAGGTCCAATGCCGACGCTTAGCGAAAACCCGCGTCTCATCCATCCTGCGTACAAGGAGGCCGTCGTCGACAGCCTGCTGAACGGGTTGTCGGCACGCCTGGCTGGCCGCGGCGAATTCTACAAGCTGATCTACGGGACCAAACCCAGTGCGGCGCTGATGTCCGAGTTCATCGTCCCGGTTCCGCCGGAGGAGCGCGGCGGCGATGAGGAAGCCGATCCGATCCGTATCAGTGCGCACGGACTGGATTTCCAGGTCCTCGCATCCGCGAGGACGGCTGCGCTCCGCGCGTCAGTGACCGGGGCGGTGTACGTCCGCATCCTGCCGACGGCGGATGAGATCAAGCCTGGCGGCTGCCTCGAAGCGAGCTTCCCGCTCACCCGCGAGGCCAGAACCGAGATACGCAACAAGGTGAAGGACGCGCTGGCCAAGCTCGAAACGGAGTTGCCTGGCGGCAAGGCGCATGCAGAGTGGGCGGCCAGGAGCTACGTCGCACGCAAGTCGGTCTACGACGCCCTCGGTTTGCCCTTCGACAATCACCGGGATCGTTCGCGCAACGACGAAGCCCAGGAAGCCGAGGAGGCTCAGGACGATGGCGAGGAGGGCGAAAACCGACCCGTGCAGGAAGTGGGCGTGGGCCCGACCACGCCCGACGCATTGGCCGAGGCCATCCCGCCACCGCCCAAGTGGCTGCGTCTGGACCTCCAGCTCCCCTCTTTTGAGTTCACCTGCGCAAGCGCTGGCGCCGACACCAAGGCCGCTTCCGATGCGCTTAACGCCTCGATTCGCAAGCAGCTCGCCGATTGGGCGGCCAGCACCGATCCCGCCTATGGCGGACAGCTGTGGGGTTATCGACGCGGCCGCCCGGTGAGACCGTCCAATGTGCGTGATTGGAACGCGTATCTCGCGGCGGTGCGCGCGTCCAAGCTTGATGTGGTCATCCCCAACATCGAACTGCGCTGGGTCGCTGCCGCCTCTCCTGATCCACTCGATTCTGGCCGGCTGACGGTGCATCTGGCGCTGGAAAATTGGACCCCGCCGCTGACCAAGTCCAATTTCAAAGAGCTGGAACCCGCAGTTTTTCAGGTTTCCGTCGCCGTGCGAATCGCGGCAGCGGATCACCAGTTCCTTCGGCTCGACCGAGTCAAGCCCTCGTACCGCTACAACGCGTTCTTACGGTACGCGGCATTGGGATTCAACGGCGGCGTGAATTGCACTGAGGACGACGGGCACCGATGCCTGACCACGACCTGGGCGCCGCGGTACGTCCTGCCGAGGGTGATCCCCGCCGAGAGCGCGGTAGAACGTAATATCGCCAAGCTCGCCGAGCCCGATAGTTTGGTTCGGCTCAAGCCACTGCTGCAGGAATATGGCGATTGGCTAAACCAGGTCAAAGATCAGCCGGTAGATCAGGGCCTGGAAGGACTCCAGGCGGATCAGCAGCGCGCTGCGGAACGCCAGAAATTGGGCCAGGATCTCCTCGCCTGGAAGGCCGAGCTGGCCGCGATCCAGTGTGGCCTGAGCATCTTGGAGGAATCGCAACGCCACTGGAGCGGACCGGGGCCGCAACAATCTGCTCTGGGCATTCCGTTTGAAGCCTGGCTGTGCATGAATGCGGCTATGGCCAAGGTAGCCCGATCCAAGGGCTATGAGGACTGGCGCCTGTTCCAGTTGGCGTTCATTCTGGCTTCGGTCCCGGCCTTCGCGACCCGCATCCCCGAGTTCCATCGCTTCTATACGGCAGAGGTCGCCCAATACGCCAATGCGGTGACACTGCTTTATTTCTCCACCGGTGGCGGCAAGTCCGAAGCTTTTCTGGGTCTGCTCGCGTTCGTGCTATTTCTTGACCGGCTGCGGGGCAAGCATTGCGGGGTGTCGGCCCTGATGCGCTACCCCCTTCGCCTGCTCACCCTTCAACAGGCGCGCCGCACCTTCGCTACCATGGGTGCTGCCGAGGAAATCCGACATACGCGAAAGCACCCAGGTGAACCGTTTTCGCTGGGCTTCTGGGTCGGTGGCAGCAACACGCCGAACTGGCACACGGACGAGGGTTACAGTGAGGTGCCAACCAGCGCTGAGCTAGACCCCAGAGAAGAAGTAAAGGCGAAGGAGGCACAGCCCTACAAGAGCGCCCGTGAGCGCTGGCTGAAGCTCGCGTCCTGTCCATTCTGTGGCAGCCGAGATGGCAACCTCCTGGCCTTGCGCCGCCATTCTGGGAGTGGGGGCAACGCGCTCGGGCATTTCTGTTCGTCACCCAAGAACAAGTGCTCGTGGAACGCCCGTTTCGACGGGCCGACGCCTCTGCCGTTCTACATCGTCGACGAGGACATCTACGACTTAGCGCCCTCCGTGCTGCTTGGCACCGTGGACAAACTCGCCGCCATCGGGCAGTCCCAGGGGACCATCCGCAAATTCTTCGGCATGTTCGGCTTTGCGCCGCTGATCGAGACCGGCTCCGAGCGGCTGCTGGTGCCGATGAGATCCAAAGAGTGGGACGGACATCCAGGCGCCGGGACGCGCGCCTTGTTCCCAGCGTTTGCCACCGGGGAGAAGCGGTTTTTCGATCCCTTCCCCAGCCTGCTCATTCAGGACGAAGCCCATCTTCTCGACGAATCGCTGGGCACGTTCTCGGGCTTGTTCGAATCCGCACTCGATGCAGCGCTCGACCAACTCGCACCCCTGCTCACGGGATGCCTGTCCTATGAGCCCGACTCGAAAGTTCGCCGCCGGATCAAGGTGATCGCGGCATCCGCCACGGTCAGCGAACCCCAGCGGCAGATGCGTAACCTCTATCAGCGCGACCGCACCGTGCAGTTCCCGTATCCCGGCCCGACATTGTACGGATCGTTCTATGCCGGACCGATGCCGCCCGATGCGACGGCCGATGATGTCGAGCGCACCGCAATCCCCGGCGAGGCGGTCGAGCTGCGTAGCCACTGGGCACGCGTCTACGGCTCGATCCTGACCAATGGCCACCGGCATACCGTCGCTATGGCCTCTGTGCTGGGCCACTTCCATTTGATGGTGACTCATCTCTATGAGCGCTTGCGCAGCGGCGACCCGGCGCTGGAAAGCGCCGCGCGCGACGAACTCGTACGGTGGGTCTCTGGGGGGCCACTGCAGGCCCAGTTCAAGCGCTTGCTGTCGCAAGCCGCGCCGGCGATGTTACTGACCTTGGTGGACCTGCACCGCATCGCGCTCACCTACGTCACCAACAAGAAAGGCGGTGACCAGGTCATCGATACGGAAAAGGTCCAGTTCGAAAAGCTCCACCGGGCCGCCGGCTACCCTGACCACCTGCTCAATTCCGAGCTCATCTCCGGCGCCGTCTCGGCCGCAGACATCCAGGACGTGGTGCGCCGTGCCGAAACCCGCGTCGGCTTGAACCAGCCCTTCCCTAGTCTGAACGACACACTCCGCTCGATCATCGCGACCTCAGCCATCTCGCACGGCGTGGATGTTGAAGAGTTCAATGCCATGTTTTTCGCTGGCATTCCGTCGGACATCGCGGAATACATCCAGGCGTCATCCCGCGTCGGGCGCACCCACGTCGGTTTCTCAATCTTGGTCCCAGTGCCACAGCGCTACCGGGATCGCTTCGTGCTCGAGATCCACGACATCTTCCATCGCTTCCTGGAGCGCATGATCCTGCCTGCGGCAGTGGATCGCTGGGCAGAGAAGGCCTTGGTACGGGTTATGCCCAGTTTCTTCCAGGAATATGTCTGCGGCGTCCGTGCCATCGAGCTGCTGTGCGGAGCGGACGACACCCAGAAACGCAACAGCCCGGTCTACGCGATGGCGCAGGACGTGAGGACTTTCCTCTCGGTGCCGAGCAATCTAAAGCTGACCGAGGCCTTTATGGAGAAGGCCCTGGGGCTGCCTTTTACGCCGTCGCCCGAGGGCAAGAACTACTACAAGGCGCTGCTCCGCGGCCAAGTGCAGCATTATCAGCAAGACCTCGAAAATGATCGGCTGGTGGCGGCCACGCGGCTCGTCAACTTCTTTGCGCTGCGCAACAGCCTGCTCCGACCCATGACCTCGCTGCGCGACGTCGATCAGCCGGGTGTGATCCTCGAGTCCCACTTCGACGCAGCTTCGAGACGCGTGCAGGAGGGAGCCACTGCGCGCGTTATGACCTTCATCCGCCGTGGGTCGGGCGCGGATATCGACTCCACGGATCAAGCGACGGAATCGCACAGCGGGGGGCAATAGCATGGCCAAGGCGAAGACGATGAATCGGTCGCGTAACCAGCTGGCGACCGCGTACGCGCCGGAAAGCTTCTTTACCTTCGAAGGTGGCATGGGAGCCTGCATCGCGCGCTCCTCCAGCGGCGAGCCCATTCAGCTGTCCGAATCCACCATGGATCTAATCTTTGAACGGATGAACGAGATTGGCCGGGCCTGGTTCAATTCAGCCATGAAGGCTCGCGAGGCCGATCAGTCCAAACCACAGCCGCTGCCGGCGCAATGTGTAGACCCTGCGCTGCTCGACCCAAGCCGAGCGGACTTCCAGATGCCCGGACTGGACCGCTTCCATCTGTGCCGGCCGTCGCAGATGGAATACACCCCAGCCCCGCTGACTTTTGTGTGCCGAGCCTGCGGCATGTTCCGCGACTACGATACGCTCAGCGAGCTCGACCGCAACCTCGAACTCCTCACCCCTGAGCACTGCCCACATCCTAAGAAGCATGGCCAATGCGATTGGGAACAACTGGACGTCATCTTCGTCCACTGGTCGGGAGCCTGGCAGCCGGCATTTCCGGGCCAATGGCAGTGGAGCGACCGTGACAACAAGGTCGTGGCCCGCCGTGACAGTTGCGTGTGCGGCAGCCGACAGTTCAAACTGAACCGACGGTCGGCTGGCATCGGCGACTGGTTCTTCGAATGCGCTGCCTGCGACAAGCCACTGTCATCGAAGTGGCTGCAGAACGATCACGACACGTTACGCATCCTCGGGCCCGCCATGGGCCCTGACCGTCTGACCGATGTCCGCATGCAGGCTGCACCGTACCGTGCCTCAAGTGCGTACTACGTGAAGTCGGATCTATTCATCGACTTCAAAGACGGCGGCCACCAGCTCTTGACGCGCCTGCGGCCAGGACGCGAAGCCGATCTCAAGGATTTCGTCGCCAAGACCTACGGCTTCTCCACACAGCCGATCACCGACCAGGACGTACAAGACGCCTGCGCCGGCAAACCGGAATGTGCAGGAGACCTGGCGGCCTACCAGGCGGCGGTCACTCAGATTCAGGGTTTTGAGTCTCTACCGGAATCTGTGCGGATGGCCGCAAAGGGTCTGATCGACGTGGCCCACACCAGCAAGCAGCGCATTGTTGACGAATTGCGGCAGCGTCAGATTCTCCTGCCCAAACTCGAGCTACCCGCCAGCGTGGTATCGAACATCCGCCTGCGGCAAACCCCTCACTTCGCCTCGAAGTTCGATCCGTTCCGGCTCGGCATTGAGCATGCCGCGCTCAAGGCGACCCGGCTCGACGTAGAAACGCGTGTTGGGGGCAAAAAGCCCTATGTGTCCTTCACCCGGCTTGACGAAGACCTGGCGCCCGAGGACAAAGACAAAACCGCAGAGGTTCAGGCCAATACGCGGGTGCTGCTGGACAAGTTAGGGTTGGAGGATCTCGGGCTGATCCGCGAATTCGATCTGTGCCGCTTCAGCTTCGGCTACTCGCGCATGGAATCAGGCCCGGTGCTGCGGGACAAGCGCGGCCTGGACATGCCTGTGCGCCTGCGGCTCTTCCCCGCCGTCAGGGCCAACGACAGCACCCGTTTCCCCATATACGTTGTGCAGCAGGGCAACGAAGCCATTTACGCCCGGCTCAACAGCGGGCTCGTCCTCGACTGGCTGCGCAGCCTGCAGTGCCCAGATATGTTCGCGCTGAATGCAGGCGAAAAGATCGGAGCCGGACTGCTGGCGACTGCAAGGCCGATGGGGCCGTTCCTGGACAACCTCCCCGAGACCACCGCACCGCCCGTCTACCTGTATCTTTATACCCTGCTGCACAGCTACTCACATCTCCTGATGAAGCATATCGCCGAGTATTCGGGGCTGGATCTTGGGTCACTCGGCGAGTACATCTTTCCGGCCGATCTGGCCTTCGTGGTCTACCGCAACGGCACGACCATGGACCTGGGAAATCTCTCGGCGCTTTGGCGCAATTCCGGTTCGGCCATGCTCACGTCGATGCTGGCGCAAAAGGCCACACAGTGCGGCACCGGCTCCCTTTGCACAGAGCGTGGCGGGGCCTGCCCCGACTGCCTGATGATGCCGGAGACTAGTTGCATCGCTGGGAACAAGCTGCTGTCGCGCTCGGCGCTGAAATCGATCGGAGGAAGGCCCCGCTTCGACGTACGTGGCACGCCGATCCATGGGTACCTGGACCTGGTCCCGGTGTAGCCGTCGACGTGTCCGAACAAAAACTCAGCGCCTTCGAACAATCGGTCATCGCCGGCTTGGCCGATCGCCCCAGCCTGGCGGCAGCAATCCTGGATGCGTGGGGAGACTTGCCAGCCGAATCCCCGCAGACCGCCGGGTCGCTGGTGCAGGCGGCGCAGCTCGGCGTCACGGAGGAAGTAGCGGCACAGGAGTTCCTGGAGCGGGCGACGAATCTGTCCCTACTTGAGCCGGCGCCTTCCGGATTTCGGCCACGGCTTGGTGTCTATGCCAGGTTCCGCCGACTTGCCCTGGCCTTTAACGCGATTGAACTCTATCGGACTTCTATTCATCAGGATGCCACTCGGGCGCAGGTCGTGCTAACCAAGCCGCTCCGCCCGAGCGTCTTGGAACGCAACCTGTCCGCGCTTGGATGGAGAACGACGGATCTCGAGCCAACGGACCGGGCGTTTCATTCACTGGTCCAGGCGGCGCGCCAGCGCGTCGTCGTTCTGACCCCGTTCTTCGATGCTGCTGGAGCTGTATGGCTTACCACCCTGCTTTCAAACGTCGCAACAGGCGTCGAGTGCATCTTGGTCCTGCGCAGCCTTGAAGACCCCTCGCGCCAGGACTATCCGGACGGACTATCGACAATTAGCGCCTGGCTAAATGCTCACGCCATTAAGGTCTACAACTACTCGATAGCACGTCCTGAAGGTGGCCGTGAAACCTTTCACGCGAAGGTAGTGCTCTGCGACCGCAGCGCCGCCTACGTCGGATCGTCGAACCTGACCACCGCCTCTCTCGAATACTCCATGGAAATGGGGGTTGTATTGCAGGGACGGTCCGCCGCTGATGTCTCCGAAGCTATCGACGCGGTATTGGCTACTGCGACTCCGTGGAATCTGGTGCCGTAGACAATCAAGTAGGCTTAGTATTCATAATTATAGCGCAGCATCCCCCAGAACATCGGCCGATAACCTCAAGGTCATTATCCTCGGACAGTTCCCAGCCGCTCCTCTGTCCGGGCGCTTAGAGTTCCAGCGGCGAGATCGAGTGCTCTTTCAGCCAAAAGTAGAACCGTGATACTTGGCTGCCGGTGACCATTCTCGATGAACGAGATGAATACTGGGTCCACGCCGATTGCCTCTGCGAGCTTCTGCTGAGATAGACCGGCGTCAGTCCGTGCTTGCTTTAGAACTCCTCCAAACGCCTTTGCAATAACCTTCGCTTTTTTTCGATCCATGGACGACAGGAGACCTGTCGCCCTTGGCCGTGAACATAAACTATAGTAAAATGACTGCGACCGCCGAGAGCTTCGCCTTCACCTCTATTAATAGGTGTCGAGAGCGCCGTAAAGCCGGAATGCAGTCTGGGTCACGACTAGGGTTGACCGCTTCTTTGGTTATCTCCAGGAGTTGCCCCCATGCCCATCAACCCGAATTCCGTCCGCCGGTCCGTTCCGGCTTCCCCCACTTCCTCCCCCACCCGCGCCGACCTGGATCGCTTTGCCTGGCTGAGCCTGCTACTGGGTGCGGTCTCTGGCTGCATTGCCTGGTGGCTGGAGCAGCCCTTCCATGTCCTCGGCCTGAAGATCGAGCCTGGGATGTTTGGCGCTGTCTGCTTTTTGTTCTCCACCGTCGCCCTCGGCTACTTCACGGCCACCGCCGAGGGAAATCCGCATGCCTCCCATCTGTACCTGGACGAGGACAGCTCGCGCTGCCATCACTTCGATGAAATTCCGGGGAACATGGGCCGTTTGGACGTCAGCCTTGGGGACATCAATCCTGCATCGGGCCTTCCTTTCACCGACGGCCCGGATGGCTTCGACTTTGGCGGCTACACCTACGGCCACGGCCCCAACCGCCTGTGAATTCATTTCGCCTCAGCGGCCTGATCCGGCAGGTCGAGCCCCATCCTGAACTGGGCTACCAGGTGCTGATGCAGACCGGTCCGCGGCAGCGATACGTCGGATTCGGTCCACATGTCACCCACACAGTGGTCGTGGTCGTCCCCAGTGGCGCCGGGCATTTGCTGGATGGATTCGGTCCAGGGGACGTGGTTGCGATCCGGGGAGAGCTGCGCGGCGTCTGGGGCGACGGCGAGCCAAATATCGCTCCGGAATCGATGCCGCCTGCCCTGCCCATTTCCAGCCATCTGGTTCAACTGGTCGTCCGCCACATCGCGCGGGTGCCCAATCCGCCCAGGCCCGCTTACTACAGCGGCGTGGAGATCGTCCTAACCCCGAAAGGAGAACAAGCCCTATGCCAAAATGCTGGCGCTTCACTGCACTGATTCTGGTTTCCCTCCTGACCGGCACGACCGCGGCAGATGAGCTGCCGCCGCACGCACCCGTTGGTGCGTCGACCGTCTACGACAACACGATGGTAATTCCAGGGGAGCGCCGCCTGCTGCGCAGCGGCGTCTATGCCGCGGTCTCCTTCGAGGACGACGATCACGCCCGGATCACGGGGTTTTCGGACACCCCCCCCACCCTGGCGCCCGGGTCCTCCGAAGCGGTCTACATCTCGAACAACGGCCGGAGCTTCCAGCCGGTCTTCGCCCGGCCGCACAACCCGAAGCAGGTACCTTCAGATGTCCGGCCGCCATCGTCGGTTGCGCTGCCGGAGCGGCTGTACTGCTCCGACCAGGAGCGCAACGACAGCGTCCTGACGCCGTGCAGCTCGCATTTTGGCAAATACGTCCGTGGCGGTAGCTGGGGGATTCCAAAGGTCTACGAAATCGGGGCCGCGCGCTTCATCAGCCTGATGCGAACCGCCATGGATGCCGATACCCAGGCCAGGCTCGGCGCCATCTTCCAGGAGCAGGCGGCCGCCCGGTCGCAGCAGCAACAGCAGGCCCAGGAGGCGCTGGCTACCCGCTGCGGAGGCTTGATGACGATGGACGGTGCGCGTACGGAGATGTCCCGCCGGGCGGAGCAGGCCGACCAGGTCTGTGCCCGCCAGGGCATCACCGAGATTGTGTTGACGCCGAAGGTGGATACCCTGATCGGAAAGGCGCGCTATACGGCTTCGGCAGATCACGACGGGCTGCCCGAGCTGGCGGAATGTCCGGGCATGCGCGAACTGGCGCAGCGGGAGACCGAGTTGGTGCGGCAGCGCGGGGTGCCGTGGTCGAAGTCGGCCACGCCTTACACCTACTACCTTGTGGCCTACAGTGCCTGCCGGTAGTCGCGAGTTACCCACCGCCCTGCGGGGTCTTTTGAACGACCCACTCCGGGCCGTGGATAACTCGCTGGGCTCCCTGAATCGCATGGGGCCAGTTCCCTTTCATTTCCGTGCCGGCACCGGCAGCCTGCATCGCCCCGCCGCTTGGGATGTCGTTGACGCGGCCTTCTGGTCGATTGCAACCTGGTTTCCACTGGCCATCGGCCTGATAGTGCAGGAGCAGCCGGGCGCGCCGATCGAGGCGGGCGGCATGGTGCTGACACTGTTCCTGTTTCGGATGCTGAGGGCGTGCGGCGCGAGCACAGCTTGGCCGCTGGCCTTGATCGGGTTGCGGCTGATACTTGGGGCGGGCGTTGGTTATGCTTTTGGCGGAATATGAAGCGAGCCGTGCCATCCTCGCATAGCCCTCGTCTTACCGTTATAGACGGCGGGCGCGCGGTGCTGGAGGAGCAACTGTTTCGGATGCTCAGCGATCCGCTTGCCTCCACGTTGGACTGCCTGCACCTTCAGGTGCGCCTGCTGCGCGCAGAAAAGGACAGGCTCCGTCTGGTGGGTGGGTCAGTAGTATCGAAGACTCTTCTCGGCGAGACATAATCTTAGAGCACCACTACCCGGGCCAGTAAATCCACGGCATTACATGCGCTGCGAGGGCGGCCTTCAGAGCGCCGCGGCTCACCGCATCCCGGCCACGGGCGCCACACATGGCCGAACGAGATCGGGACTCAAGGGCAGCAGCACCGGCTCGTCGGCTCGCGAGCTGTTTGCGCGAGCCGATCGAACGGAGCGTGCTGAGCACAGCGCCCCTTGAATCCCGAAATCGTGAGTCCGAAAATCATGGGCGTGCCGGGTGCAATGCCTCGTTTAACTTAACTTCGGCGTGGGAGCCGCTCCGGCCACTAAGCAGCACTATCCTGGAACACCATGAAGCTAGTTTTTCATGATGGTCAATAGGTCCGCCCAGGTTTCCACATTGAGTTCTTCCACCCCTTGTAATGCAATGTGAGGGAATGGTTCCCTATTACTGAAGTTCGGGAAGAGAACGAGGTTTCGCCCCCCCGGCCGCACAGCACTCGGGTAAAGAATTCCATCCAGAGGGCGTTCAAGATCGAATACTGAAGCGAAATACTCGCAGACGATCTGGGATGGAACGTATTCAATGTGCTCCCCGCCGTCCTTTTCTACTGGACTAGAGATAGCATCGACAAACGCGCTTAGGAATATCAAAAGTTCCCGCAGTCTTAGATTTTCGTGGTCGTAAATCGAGGGGCGCGGAGGCAAATCGATTAGATTCAGAACTCGGACTTGGCGTTGAAGCTCGAAGTTTCCGATTGCTAAGGAACATGGAGGACCGTGGAATACCTCACTCAATGCCGTTTCATACTCAAGAGCCAAATAGAGGTAACTAATTCCTGGGGGATTCATGCGTCCGGCCGCCGCCTTTTTAGGCGGGGGGGCCCCGAGATTATCGGCATCCAACGGCCAGGTGTCGCTCGAAGAGCGAATACGTGCCCTGAACAAGTCGCTCCCTGAAGGCACGTTAGATATAAGCTTCAACTCACTTACGACCGAGCCAAGCTCCGGCAGAAGGCGGGAAGGCTCAATGTCCTGGCCGTATTCAGGCGGAGCCGCACTAAAGAAGTATCGCTGCCGATGCTTAACGTGATGAGCAAATCGCTTCCATCCATGAATCAGCTCAAGGTTCTTCTGTTCCGATGCCCAATGTCCGTCAGCAGCTTCCACCCATGCATCATTCTGACTACTGATTGCGTCAGCGACTTCCTCGAATAACTCGTCATTGCACTCGAGTGGAAGCGACAAGAGTGCATCTTGAGTGTCGGTGGGCTCGATTGCATAGCCACCCTCCGCACTCTCGTATGGCACACCGGCTCCAGCCGGTTCCGCGAAATAGTGGGTCAATGCCCCCATGATGGACGGCATTATTACCTCCACCGGTGCGGCAATATCGTCCTCATCCGTTCTACCGCAGTAGTCACACTCCTGCGATTCGACGGCCTCATTAATGAGCTGTTTGAGATGAGCGTCGGAAACACAGTCCGAGCACACCCATCTCTCCGGTGCCGCCCAGCCGCGTTCCTGAGCCTCCATCCATTCTCTTTTCGCTCCGCCCATCATCCCCCCAAGCACTTAACCCCCTGAGAATAGCCATTTCATTCACATACGCATATCCGGATAAGCGCATGAAAAAGAAACACTACCTATTGGGGTTGACTACTAAATGACCAACTAGATATTGTAGTTAGCACTTGAGCGTAGAGAGTGCTAAAGCTGCGGTCTTCCGTGGCACCGGGGGCAAGCTGTGATGGTCAAAACCATGCAATCCATGGAGTTCGCACGGCTGTTCGCGTTGCGACCGCAGAACCTGGCGTGGTTCTTGGGCGCCGGTGCCTCTGCAGCTGCCGGCATCCCGACTGGGTACGCCATGATCACGGATTTCAAAAAGCAGCTCTTCTGTCAGCTGTCAAAACTCCCTTTGCGGGAGGTGGATACAAACGACTCGCTGTGGTCGCAGCGCATCAACGAGTTTTTGAAATCGAATTCAGCGCTTCCGAAACCCGGGGACCCTAAGGAATATGCTGCTGCATTCGAAGCAGTTTACCCGACGCCGGAGGCAAGGAGGGCCTACATCGAAAAGGCTGTGCAGCAGGGCAGTCCCTCTTTCGGACATAGGGTCTTGGCGGCCCTTCTCACGAGCAAGAAGACACAATGCGTCTTTTCCACCAACTTCGACACTCTGCTTGACGCAGCAACAATCGTCACGGACCAGCTGGTTGATGCTCAGGACCGCGCCAACCTAGTTGTTGCTGCGATCGACAACGCCGGGCGTGCCGAACTTTCGATGAAGGAGTCTCGATGGCCTTTGCTCGCCAAGTTGCATGGCGACTATCAGTCGATCGAACTGAAAAACACCGCAGGCGAACTGAAGTCTCAGGACTCCAGAATGCGCTCGGTGCTTTCGAACGCATGTGGGCGATTCGGGCTGGTAGTAGTCGGGTATAGCGGCCGAGATGATTCCGTTATGGAAGCGTTGGCGGATGCAATCAATACTCTCCAACCGTTCCCTGGAGGATTGTACTGGGTTGCGCGCTCAACGGATTCATTGCTACCAGCAGTCACTGACCTCCTCGAAAAGGCATCGGCTGCGGGAATATCAACGGCCGTCGTGATATCTCACACATTCGACGAACTTGCAGCAGATATCGCAGACAACATGGTGCTGGCGCCGGCACTGCAACGCCACGTCCATGAAATGCGTCCAGATCCGGTGCTCCGGGAAGCGCCGCTGCCCACAGCCGACGGAAGAAAGTTTCCGGTTTTGCGATGCTCCGCCCTTCCTATCCTTGAACTGCCGACCAAAGCTCTTCGCGTTGAAACCAACGTGGCTGCCTCAATTACTAAGGTTCGCGAACTATTGCGGGAAACAAAGGCATGGGCCCTGGTGGCCGGCAATGGCAAGGAGTTTGCCGCATTCGGAGCTGAGGCCGATATTCTTCGAGCCTTTGCGAGTCTCGGCGGCAGGTTGGCAGGGACGTACGAACTATATCCAGAACGGGACAGCTGGGCACGTGGACTTCTCTATGACGCACTCGCCAGAGCCTTGACCAAGAGACGCCCTCTTTTTGCGAGGCTTCGCAGTCGAGGCCATGCGCTATTGGTGCAGAGTGGGCGCTCTAATGAAAAGCCGGAAACGGTTGAACGGCGACAGCGACAGCTGGCAGGTTTGCATGCCGCCTATGGCGACGCCCTAGTTGGAAATGTAAGTGGATTGGGATATCCGTTCCACGAGGGCGTGCAACTTCGCCTGGACCACCTCGATGGGCGGTGGTGGTGCGCTTTCGAACCATTTACCTATGTCGAGTTGCCGGTAAAGGGAGATCAAGAGATTCCAGATGAGGGCGACTCGGAACCACTCGCTAACTTCATGAAACCGAATCCGGCCGCCGACTGGCGCCGGGAGAGGTGGGCGATGCGTTACAACAAGGCGTGGGCAAATATCATTTCGGCGTGGGCAGAGCTGCTAGCGGGAGATGGAAGTGAGCGAAGAGCAATAGGCCTAGAGGATGCGGCGGGTCTTGATGCGGTTTTCCGATTGTCCCGTGTAACTGCTTGGTCCAGACCCGCGCACGAGCATGATTACTTCCTGCGGAACACTCGATGACCAAGCGATACGATTTGTCACGTCTTGCGCCGTTCATGCTTCTGGACGAGCCGCAGCTGACTTTCGACTCAAACGACCGGTTCCTGGATGTCAATCCATTGCGTGGCCTGGATCAGCACGGACCATACAGCAAAGTGACATTCGAGACCTACACAAAGGAGCTGAGGGTCGCGAGTATCGCGCCTGAAAGCGGGCGCGCTGGCCTCAGGAATCTAGTTGAAACCTTGCGCTCGAGCCATGGCGCGAAAGACAGGGCCGAGTACGTTCCGGGATTTCGCGGGTTCCAACAAGTTTTCGGAATCCCCCTCATTGGGGCCCGCACGGCAAATGCTCATATCCGATTATCGGATGATATTGGCCTTCAATCCGCGGCCAGTCCCGGCGAACGGCTCATGCAGGCAATCGGCGGCGCCATGGATCGGCTTGCGCTACAACGCGAGCACTTCGATGTCGTTCTTGTTTATCTTCCAGACACATGGCAGTCGGCTTTCCGAGCACCGGGCTTCGATGCTCACGACGCAATTAAGGCGCTGGGAGCGTGGCACGGCATTCCCACACAGGTCATTAATGATCGCGCCATCAATTTTCCATACAAAGCATCGCTAGCCTGGAGGCTTGGCATTGCCTTGTACGTTAAAGCGGGTGGACTTCCCTGGAAGCTGGCACCCCTGCCAGGTATCCCGGAAGGAACGGCCTATATCGGCTTGGCCTATGCGCTTCGAGGAAACCAGACCGAGGCTCACTATGTAACCTGCTGTTCGCAGGTTTTCGACGCGGATGGCGGCGGCATGCAGTTCGTGGCGTTTCAGGCGCGTGATCCTGTCAAGGATCTCGCGGAGGCAAAGCGCAATCCCTACTTGAGCCGCAGTGATATGCGCGCCGTGCTGGCACGCAGCCTGAGCCTCTATACAAGCCGCAACGGTGGGCACTTGCCGCGACGGCTGGTTGTACATAAAACGATCGGTTTCAAACCGGAGGAGATCGATGGTGTCCTCGACGCGACGGCCGCAGTTCCCGAGGTGGAATGCATGGAAGTGGGCAATGCAGTCGGTTGGCGTGGTGTTTGGTTGCTAGAAGGGAAGGGTCGCGCCCCTAGCGTTCCAGACGGATATCCAGTTCCTAGAGGAACCGTGCTTCAACGTACCGGCAGTTCGGCATTGGTGTGGGTTGCAGGAAATGCACCACGCGCCGCCTTGAAGGGCGACTACTATCAAGGAAAAAAGAGCATTCCTCGTCCGCTAAGCTTGATCCGACACGTTGGCAAGGGGCCGCTTCAGCTTTCAGCGCTAGAAGCATTGGCGCTGACTAAGATGGATTGGAACAATGATGCACTTTATGACCCAGTGCCAGTGACGATTAGATATTCGCAGAAGCTAGCCAGAACGATCGCGAACGTTCCCAACCTTCCTGGTAACGCCTATGCGTACCGATTGTTCATGTAGGCGTCCACTGTTGGTGGTTTGGCATGCAGTGGCCGGCCTAGTGTGGCTGTCCCGATTCCACTGGCAACTCGGTGAGCTCCGCAATATTCTGGAACTCCCGCAAATATTCTGGCCGATGCTTCGCCAGCCAGCGCACAATGGCCGCCCGCGAGAGAAGACTCGCCAGATAACCCTTCACAACCGTGAGATGCAGGACGTCGGGGCCGTAGGTGTCCTCGACGGCGTGATTTTGAGCCTGGAGTGCCGCCAGTTCGCGCTCCATCCTTGCCATCGACTCGACTGAGCCAGTTTCGTTGCCTCCACCTTTGGGGTCGGGCACGAGCTGATCCGGGGGGGTGGCGGACAGAATGGCAAGGGCAAAAGCTCCCGTGAAATTGTTCTGGCAGACCATTAATTCCGCTGCCTCGATCTGCCGGATCGGCTTCATCCGCCTTAATACATCGAAGTTCTTGGCAGGGCACGGCTTGTCGGCCAGCAAAGCCACGGCATCCGGGCATATCCCGTTCAGCAAGCGGAATCGATGTTGAATGGTCAGGGGTGAGAGACCGAGGGTCTCGGCGATCCGCTCCGTGGAAACCCCTCGTTCGACAGCCCGCACAATCATCTTGTGGTCCTGGACCGGGGACAGGCGATTGACGCGCTTGTTGTAAGTGTAGGTATCGTCGTCCGTCGCGACCATGCAGTTGACTTCCCTAATGCCCAGGTCCTTGAGTGCCTCCACCCGTAGGTGTCCGTCGAGGATGAAATACTTCCCGGCCTGGCGTGCAACGGGCGATACCGCTGGAGGTTCGACCAAGCCGACCGCACGCACCGATGCCAGAATCTGCTGGTATTTCTGGCTATTTTTTACTATGGGCTGCACCTTCTTCAGAGGCAGCAAATCATCCACCAGGACGCGTGCACAATCGCGCAGGAACGCCGACTTCAGGCCTGGCCTGTCGCCTCCCTCCTTCTGGATACCGTTGACCTGTTTCATGACGTCCGGGCCTCCGCAATTCGATCCTTCAGCACCTTCGGCATGGAGTGCAGTCCCTCGGTGCGCAGGAGTTCCGCAAACTTCCGGTCGGCCGATAATTCCTTGAGCGCCTCGGTGGCGAAAACCAGGCGCTCATGCGTAAAAGCCGCTTTTTTGGCCATGAGGCGTTGCTTTTCCGCCTCGCGCTCGTAGATTCTCCGCAACTCTTGAACCGTCAGTTTCCTCCGCTTGGCTTTGACACCAGGCGGTGGCGTATCGATCGTCTTTCGCCGCTTCAGCCTTTGCTCGAGCAACCTGCGCAGCGAGGACAGCTTCTTGCCGCGGAATCCCTGCTCATAGGCATCGAGCAACATCTCACGTACTTCCGCCTCGGTTCCTCGGGCAATGTCGGTGGCCATGCTCAACGGGATCAATCCGGTTTCGACCGCGGCAAGCAGGCGCTCTTCCCCCTTGTCCAGGAGCCCCCCGATCATGTTGACCCAGGAGGCTGTCACGCCGATCTGTTCGGCGATCTGGACATCACTGCGCCCCCGCGCCCGCAGTTCACCGATCTCGCGCATCAGGTCAATGGCCCGATGCTGTCGCCGGGCGACGTTCTCAACCAGACTCATGATCAGGCAGTCATCTTCCGACGCGTCCATCACGAACGCGGGAATCTCCTTCTGCTTGAGCAACTGGAACGCCTCCAGTCGACCCTGGCCACAGACTAGATGATAACGGGACGATCCATCCGGGAGATTGTGGCGGCTCACCGTGATTGGACGCTTGAGGCCGATGGCCCGTATGTTCTCCACGATTTCCCGATGATGCCGCTGGTTGCGCGCGCGTGGATTGAGAACGACGATCTGGTCCATGGGAATCATTTCGACGTGTTCGTGGGATTGAAGCTTGCTCATCACGCGGCCTCCTCGAAATCACTGCGCTGTGCCAGACCGTCAAGGACGTCGAGCGTCTCGAAACGGTAACTGTCGATCAGGGCGCCGTTTTCTTCCCCCAGCTTGCTAGGCCAAGCACCAAGATCGATGCGCGGCACGATGTAGTAGTCCCTGGCCTGCTGATTGGTGCGGTCCATCCGGACTGCGACGGTGACGTCCGGCTCCAGGCTGGTTTCGAAGCGAATCCGCCATCTCAGGCTTCCCGCGGGCGTGGGCTGACACCGCGCCACCACCACTGAAGCGGTCCACTCCCGGTTGATCGTAAGCAGATCATTGACGGGATCGCGATCGACACAGGCCCCGAGGTTGTCCAGGCGTTCGACCACATCGCCGATCACGGAGGGCCGCCATTGCCTGAGCGCCCTGTTGATGTGCAGATACCGGTAGTTCCGATCCGGCTGATAGCCGACCAGCTCGTAGGCACGGATCAGCCCGCCAAACCTGGAGCGGTAGGCGGTGCTCGAAGGCATGTCGTCCTGTTCGTCGATGATCAGGCCCGACAGCGTCCCCGCGCGCTGCAGAAGACAGCGCAGAAGCTCCAGCATCTGCGCATCATCAAAGCGCCTGGATCGCTGCTCGATGATATGCCGCGCCCGCTCGAACAGGTCACGCGACACGATCCCGGCGAACGCGCCGTCGCAGCGTATCCACTGATCAGGCGCGTTCCGGGACCGCCTCTGCTTCAACTTGAAGGAGACGCGGTTGTAGACGTTATTGCCGATGTACTTCTCGTTGGTCAGCACCTGATGCACGGTTCCCCGGGTCCAGAACCGTCCGAGGTCGGTGAGGATGCCATCGCGGTTCAGGGCATCGGCTATGGCCCTCTCGTTGGAGTCCGTTTCGACAAAGGTACGGTATATGCGCTGCACGACCTCCAGTTCTGCTGGCGGGCCGGGCACCAGGATGACCCGGTCAGTCTGGATGCTCTTGTGCTGGCGGAATTCAAGCTCGCCCTTGGGCTTGCGCTGCTCGTCCAGCAGTTGCCGGCGCAGGCCATAGCCTGGCGAACCGCCCTGGTGGAATCCCAGCCGGACAAGGCGGCACTGCCCGATGAACACCTTCGTGGACAGCTCACGACTGTATTCGCCCGCCATCGCCCGCTTGACACTTTTTACGATGGCCGCGATCGGGGTGCCGTCGTTGTCGAACTGCTCGGCGCAATAAATGACGCGGATTCCGGCCTGGGTACAGAGGTATTCGTAATGCGCGCTCTCGTCGGTGTTCTGGAACCGTCCCCAGCGGCTGACGTCATAGACGAGTACGGCCTGATATTCAGCACGGCCGCTCTGGACGTCCTCGATCAGGCTGCGCAGGGCATCGCGTCCGCCTATGTTGAGACCGCTCTTCCCCTCGTCGGCGTAGGTGCGCACGACCGCCATGCTATGTGTCTCGGCATAGCTTCTGATGATGGCGGACTGGTTTTCGGTGGAATAGCGCTGGTGATCGGTGGACATGCGGATGTACTCCGCCACAGGGACCGCAATCGTCCCCTCGCCACTCCGGACCGTGTCAGCTTGACGTGGATTCAACTTGATTCTCCTGTCAAGCTGCTTCCAACTAGCCCATCTTTTAAATGAGGTTTTTCTCCGCGGCAACGGGACGCATGAAGCGCGTGTCACTTGCAGGAGCCTCTGCGGAGGTTCAGGACGCCGGCAAGACGGTGCGATGTACCAGCCAAAAATGGGCCGCCCAAAGCGGGCGGCCCGAACTACCAGATGCCGTGCACTAGGCCTTGGGCTGCTGACCTTGCGAAGCATCCATCTCGGCTTCTGCCGCCCGAAGGAGCTTGGTCACCGTTTCCAGAACCGCCTCCTCCAGCCCGAATCGCAGCCCTCGCTGATCTGCATAGCGGCGTGCCGCAGTCAAACGCTCGGGCACATCCGCCCCCACCAGCAATGAAATGCGCAGGCGGGCTTTGGCGCTTTGGGGCTTGAATACCGTGGACATAGTCGAACTCCATATATATCGGGCCACATCGGCCTCGACCATCAGGTACCGCAGACCGATGAAACCTCAACCAACATGATCCTGCGCCAGTTCAAGCCAGCCACGGAGAGCTATCGAGCGACAGCTCAGGGGAGCCGCCGGCCGCCCAGCGGCCGGTGGGGCAAGCGCATCCAGCGCGCAGCCCCGAGCGGGCCACGCCCGCTCGGCGGGGGGAGCCGACCACGGACGTCCCGCCCCCAGGCGGGCGAGGCACCCTTGGCGCCGGTCCGGGGTTGGGGGGCGCCAGCCCCGCGCGCCCGTCGAGCGAAGCGAGCGCGGGAACCCCGGTTCCGGGTCGCGCGTCCAGCGCGAGCTGCGGCGACAGCCGCAGCCGAGCTACTGGCAGGCGCCAGCCTGCCGGTAGCGAAGCCCGCGAAGCGGGGTTCCCGCGCTCGGAGAGCGAGCGCGGGCGCGCCGACATTTTCTGGGCACGGAGGGCGTACAGCCCGGAGAGCGCGGACGGTGCCCCTAGGCATGCGCGCAGCGCAAGTCCGTGCGGTGCCAGGGATTCCGGCTGCGTTGGGCAAACGAGGGCATGAGCGCTACGCAAACTGATCCAGCCTCCATGGTGCTGCGGTACCTCAATGGTGGGAGCGCCGCATAGTGCGTGCGCTAGTTGAGGGAGGACACTATGACTGCACTGGACGAAGCACTACGCGGTACGCAACCGGGCGGCGGAGGGTCTAGCCGAAAACAGCACCACCGCAATCCACGCGCAGGCCTGGGCGCGACCACACCGCTGGACCGCGCTCGGGCCCACGAGATGCGGCTGCTGACCTGGCTGGCGCAGTGGGGTTATACATCCCGCGCCATAGCGATGCACATGGTCGGGCGCAAAGCCACCGCGATTTTGCGCAGGCTGGAGGGTCGCCATCTGGTCCGCGCCGTGGCGGTGGAAACACTCAGGGATGGATACGTCTGGATGTTGCGCCCGGACGGCTTCGCAATCGCACAATCAACGCTGACGCGATCATTCAGCTACGAATTCGCGCCCGAAAAGTGCGTCAAGTCGAGTTACGTCCGCCACCACCTCGCGACCCAGCATGTGGTGATGTCGTATGACCCCGTGGAGTTCTATCCACATATTCCCTGGCTGGACGCAGTCGTGTCCGGTGAGAAGCAGCCGGATTGTGAGATGACTATGCGTGACGAAACCTCCGTCGCGCTCGAAATCGAGCTCACGCAGAAACATGGGCGGGAACTGGACATGGCCCTGATCGGGGCTTCGCGCTTCGTCGAATTCTCGCGGAGTCATTTTTGCATTTACGTGTCGCACTCGAGGGCATTGCTGGACAACTATCGGGCTCACCTCGAGAACCGGCACGGCGTCCAGCACTGGACACGTCAAGGCCATGGCGCAGCCCGCGTCTGGGTCCCCGATCGCATCGAGCACATCCCGCGCGATTTCATCGAACGGTTCGACTGGCGGCATCTCCCAACCCTGTTTGAGCAGGTCCTTTGACCACAGGATGACTTGGCGCAATCCATTCTTTGGTTAGCACCCGGGAAGCATTGCAGCCTGGGCGTGGCCGGGAGACCTCGCAGCAGAGGAATCGCTCCTGCCGTCGGCTGGGCAAAATTAATTTCTGTACGATAAATATTTCGACCGGAGAAATGCATGCGTCGGGGACGTCCGCGGGGAACGGGACACTATGGCGAACGGACCGTCGCAGTACGCGTTCCGGTTTCGGCGCTGGCAGCAGTCGAAGCCCTGATCGCTCCATTGCGTGAAACGCGCCGGCAGCCCGACACCCAGACCCTTCCCCGGAAAAAGGCAGATTCCAGGCAGGCCCTGATTGCAGCGCTGCGTGCACGAATAAACGAACAGCACAGCACCCTGCTCCCACCCATCGACGCGCTCGTGGCGCTGGAGCTGATACACAAAGCGGGCCTGCGGGCTGCCGCGTGCATTATCGATCCCTGGTACTCGACCCGGACCACGCGGCAGCGCCCGTCTGCCTCGGTCGCGTCCTACCTCCGGCTCATCTCGGCGGCATCCCGGGTTGCCGATCATGTCTTCGTGTGGGGGCGGAGCGAAGACCTCGCCCGTCACGTGGATCGCCTGCCCAGCGGGCTCCATCTTCGCCAGTGGCTGGTATGGCACTATCGCAACTGCCCAAGCCGCTCCAGGGGCTGGCGGCCTTCCCACCAGTCGTGCCTGCATCTGGCCCACCGGTCGGCAGCAATCCATCCGCATCGTTTCCTCACAGACGCCCAGCGTGAGCTGCTTCGCGCCGGCAAGCTTCGCTATTTCCCGGGACCGCCGGATGTCATTGATAGCCCCTTGATAACAGGCTGGTCCGGCCGAAACGAAGCCACAGGCCACCCCAGCCAGAAGCCTCTCGCAGTGATCCGCCAGTTGCTGCGTATGACCTGCGCCGAGGGAGATTGGGTGGTCGATGTCACCGCCGGCGGCGGGACCACCGGTGCCGCCGCCGAAAGCCTTGGCGTCAGATGGATGCTGTCGGATCGCGTTCCCAGCTATGTGCGCACCATCGAGGAGCGGCTTGCCACGCGTCGATTGCGCGTGCCAGCGTCCGACGCCCTCCTGAAGTCCTGATCGGAGCGCTCCTCCCGCTGGGCATTGACCGGCGTCGCGCCGCTGTGCGCTTCAAGGCCGTCCGGTACCCAGTATTCGGGCTTGTAACGGATTTGAGCATGAAGACCTTGATTATCCGCATGCCGACTGTGATGGCGCGCACCGGACTGTCCCGGGCCATGATCTACCTGCTGGTCGCGCGGGGCGACTTCCCTCGGCAGGTGCAGATCGGTCCGCGGGCGGTGGGCTGGGTCGAAGACGAAATCGAAAGCTGGATCGAGGAGCGCGTCAGGCGGCGCAACCAGCAGGCTGCCTGAACGATCGCGCGGGAGAGGGCTGCGGGGGCGACCCCGTGTCGGCCACCGCCAATGGCGGTGATCCCAGCCAAGAGTTCCTGATGAGCGGCGGAAGGGCGCGGGATTCGGCAATACGGCCGCGATGGGCGTCGTGGATCAGTTCTGCCCAGGCGCCGAGCGCGGCACGCCTTTCCTCGATGAGGTCGCCGGCCTGATAGATTTCGCTCATACCGCCTAGGCTGTGGTTCAGGCTGCGCTCGATGACATCGTCCCTTGCCCCGAGCACACGCAGGTAACTCCGCGCCGTCGATCGCAGATCATGCGGCGAGAAAATGC